>Ga0181516_10002854_pt1 | contig 11953 bp, 12 predicted proteins | sample PEATcosm2014_Bin_25_FD_121104 | JGI IMG/M metagenome (GOLD analysis project Ga0181516, IMG submission 121104) | Peatland microbial communities from MTU Mesocosm Facility, Houghton, MI, USA - PEATcosm2014_Bin01_10_metaG | ecosystem: Environmental > Terrestrial > Soil > Wetlands > Peat | place...
CAAGGAAAAGTATTTGAATGAACTTGTTGCTCAATCCACGATCCCTAGAAGCAATACCGCTGAATATCGCAAATGGCTGAGGGATTTGGCTGAATGGCTGCACAATACCAGCCACATTCAGCTTCAGTATGAGATTCAGTATGATGGTGTGGGTATAACAAATCTTTCCTCTGGTACGCGCGGGATAGTTCTTCTCCTTCTATACCTTGCGCTAGATGATGCGGACTATAGGCCGCTCATCATTGACCAGCCAGAAGAAAACCTTGATCCAAAATCAATCTACGATGAGCTATGCGGGTTAATCGCTTCTGCAAAATTAAAGCGGCAAGTTATTATTGTGACCCACAACGCTAATCTCGTCATTAATGCTGATGCAGATCAGATAATAGTAGCTGAGGTAGCGCCAAGACATGGCCAAGGCCTGCCGCCTATAACATATTCTTCGGGTGGTTTGGACAACGCCATCACCCGGAAGGCTGCTTGTGATATTCTTGAAGGGGGAGAAGTAGCATTTCGTGAGCGTGCTCGTCGCTTGCGAGTGCGTATCTCGAGATGACTTCGCCTCAGTGGTAATGCTTCCCTGTATGTAATTTGTCTCTTTAATTATTTCGTTTTTTCTTTCTGACAAACGGCTTTTCGCCGCCCCTAGGTTTTTTGCCTGAAATGTCGAGCTTAGAAAAGGTTGCACGAAAATTGATTTGGTTCTCAGCCATTTCACCGAGCAGAGCAGCTATGATCGCGAGATGCGTCGGGACGTCGTCGCGTTTTGCGAAATTGCTCACGGAAATGCGATTCATTTTAATCAGCTCGGCGAATTCTCGGATCGTTAGTCCCGCCTTGCCAAGCTGGCGTTGAAATTCTTCGTAACGCATGGTTCGTTATGACCTCGTGGCATTGAAACTTGCAATCGTCATAGCCCAATTCCCCTTAAATTCTAATTAATAATACAATGTCACAAATTTATGACATTTTGTCGTTGACATCTCTTATGTATACTGTATATTAGTCACTAATATATGAATGTAGTTCATAATAAACAGGGGAATGAAAATGCTCTACACCACCCACCTTCTCCGCCACCTGCGGCAATTGATCGGTCAAAACATCCACCGGGCCCGGGCGCGGCGGCAGATGCCGCTGCATAAGCTGGCTTTGGCAACGGGCGTGCCGGTTCTGAAGCTCGACCATTACGAGTTGGGCAAGAGCGAGATTCCCTTTGACCATGCGCTGCGCATCGCCTGCGCGTTGGACGTCTCCGTCGATGCTTTGCTCAAATAACCACCTTCCATCCGTTTTTCCCCCCAGTCCGTTTTCCCGCCCCCATCTTCACAACCAACAAAAGGATACTTCCATGCCCCAGATCAGTTTCTTGCGCTTTGTTCGCCACCTCCGTCTTTCCGTACGCTGGAACATCCGGCACTTGCGTCTGCGCCTCATTCCGCTCGGGAGAATTACCACCATCATCGGCACACCGGAACTGATGAGTGATTTGCGGCCCGCGAATGACAACCACAAAGCTCTTCGTACCCTTGCGCTGCACGTTGCCTGCGCACGCGAAGTGCCTTCTGACTCTTTGCTTCAGTAAGAGGCTCACCATGGCACAGGCCAAAGACCCCAACGCTGATCGCATCCTTAAACTAGGCCGGAAAGTCATCGCCGCCGCCAACGCCGGGGATGAATACCGCGCCTATCAAACCCTGCACGACAACGGTCTGCACGTTGCTGATCTGATCAATGCCGGATACACGCAAGATCAGGTTGAGGCTTTGATGAACGGGTTCCGAAAATGGTTCGCGGACGATAAGCGAACCAAAACAATTCACTAACTGGAAGGATCAGTATCATGTCCGCAAATACGCCGTTTTCTTTTGGTGATCGCCCCTATGGAAGCTTTTGTGAGCAGACATCTGCGGATACAGAGGGCGCGGACGACCAAGGCTGTTCCATCCGCACGCCTTCATATAGAGGTGATCCCGTTCTTGGCTACTTCCGGCAAAGGCTGGTCCAGATATATGGCCCCGATCTCTATACCGCCTTTCTGGTCGGCGCGCGTGCCCGTGGCGTCATGAGCCATAACTCAGCCTATGACATCGTCCTGTTCCTGAACCAGACGAAGGAAAAACTAACCGAAAGCGGCAACGTCGAATCTATCCAGACAGAAATGCTGGAATCCTTCGATGCCGAGGTGAATGTCTTCCCGTTCCCCAGCACCGATTATAGCAGCAAGAGCGGCGTTATGCGGGCGGTACGGAAAGTAGGGGTTCCTCTTGTCCCGACGCCGAAGATTCAGAACACTTTCGACGAAAGGGCGGAGCGGTTGTTCAACGGCGAAGACCCGATCTGTCTTAAGGTCCTGCGCGAACACAGCCATGGCGATCTTGCCGTCTATGCGGTCCATGCCCTTAACATCAAGAGCGGAGAATACCGCAACTGGTCGATCCTGTTGCCGAGCCAAGGGGATGAGCCGGATCAGGATGTAGGAAACTATGCACCCATTGATTGTTGGCAGGGAGAAAACAGGGATAACGCTCTAGATGATCCCATTCTGATCGGGGTGGTCAAAGAACTCATGGCCTTTACCAAAGATCACAAGATCGTAAGCACCAAACACGCCCAAGCCGACCAGACGATGCTCGCCATCGCCCGGTCCTATCGTCTTTCGGCGGGCTTGGTCCACCACACGTGGGTCGAAGACTATCACGCGCTGGTTCTCTCTCTGGCCAAGGCCACCGCCAACACCGCGCCCGAGATCGCTTTGTGCCGCGCTGAACAGACCGCGCACGAACGCTATCCCGACGACGATCCAACCGCCCGTTTACGCTGCGAGGCAGAAGTTCTGCGCTTGCTCTCCGGTATCTCAACAGAAAGAAAGGAATAACAATGCATATACCATCTTGCGTTCGCCCTAAATCTTCTCCCGGCTTTTTAGCCAGCTTATTTAGCTCGTCGGAGCCGGAGGAGGACACCCAACCGTCTGATCGCTACGGAAGCTCCGAAATGTTTATACGGGAATGGGTCATACAACCCGGACGCCCAACTCCGCCAAGGGCTGCGGAGATCAGAAACCCCGAGTGTCCACGGCTTCAACCCGCGCCTGTAAACAGCAACAAGCGCGAGGCACACAAAAGCGTGGATGACTTTATGTATGCGCTCTCGGAACCCTCGGTAGAAATCAGGCCAAGCACTTTCTTCAATAACCCCGAAACGCGGGTGTTTTATGCCGCGCAGGCCGCGCTGAGGGAGCTTCATCTGCCCAAGTGGCATGTGCACGGGCAGGCCAGCTATGGACAGATTTTCACAGCATGGGCGTCCGAAGATCACATCAAGGCCCTCGGCTTCCATCCGCGCAGCGCTTTCAGCTCCAAAAGCGCCGATGTCGTGATTGCGGACAATACCGGCACACCAGTCATTGTCATCGAGTATCAAGGCTCCGGCCACAATGCCCAGAATGACCGGATTAAGAAGCTGGTTTGCTCGAAGGCTGGAGTGTCGTTCTGCGAAATCTATCCTGAACCGATCTTTGGAGATCAACCCATGTCTGATCATGTGGACATGCAAGAGGTCAAAGAGTTCATCATCGATGCGATTCAGAGGCAAACCGCATCAGCGCGGCATCGTTAACCCAAACAGGAGGCAAAACAGCCTTTGACAAAGGTTTAAGAACCTAAGCGCTATTCCCCTTTGTTTATCGATGTAAAGTTCTCTGTAATTACTTTTGGCCTTTTTTCTTCTCTGGATGTGCACCTGATTTGTTATCTCTTTTGGCTCCAGCTTTTGATGTTTTTTCGTCTCCATTTAACGCCGCTGCAATATGCATTGATACACGGTCGGCTGCGGCCACCAGTACCGTATCAAGATGAAGAATGTAACGGCTCGTTATGGTGCCGCTGGCATGACCTAGCATAGCGGCAATTGTCGGTTCGGTATACCCGAGGTTGGAAGCAACTGAGGCGAAAGCGTGACGAAGACCATGAGGGGTCAAATTGGGAGGTAACTCAACTTTTTCACCGTCGTCATTTTCTGCGGCGATCTTTTTGATCCGCAGCCACGCTTTAGGCAGTCCGCTAAATGGCTTTTCTTCCGGCACCTTTCCTTTCTTGTGCGAAGATTTTTCTTTTTGCTTCTTTGAAACTAACCGGGGAAAAACAAAGATGCTGGTTTGTGGCTGTTCCATTAAAAGCGTCTTGGCTGCGCTTCCCATCGGACGAACGCTTTCCCCTTCCTTACTGTCAGATAGGCGTAAGCAGTTTCCGTCGAGATCAACATCACTCCATTTCAACTGCTCTATTTCACCGCGTCTGCAACCCGTCAGTGCCAGAAGCTTCATGGCGGTGATGGAGGTTTTATTTTCGCCTCTTGCTTCCGCTTTTGCCAGTGCTTTGCCAAATTCCCTGAACTGTTCGTCCGTTAAACGGATTTTACGGTGTTTATCCGCGGGACGTTTAAATCCACGAACCGGATTGATCGCTATGATACCTTCCGAAACAGCATAGGAAAGAATGCCCCCTAATAATCCCACGGTTCTTGACGCTGTGCCTACTCCACCTTTGACAATGGCGCGACCACGAAGGCCTGTTTTTACATCGACAGCAGTTTCTCCGGTGGTGACATCCCTCATAAAATGCGCGATGTCTGGAGTTTTCAGATCGCGAACTTTTTTATTTCCGAGCAGGGGGCGTATGTGGCGCTCAATTCGCCCTTTATCGGTGTATATAGTGGATGATTTCTTGGGTTGATTTTTCTTGCCAAGGACCAGCCCTTGTTCAACCGCCTCTATATATGCCGTGCACAATTCTCCAACTGTCATAGCCTTGCGTTGTTCGGTGCGCTGTTCTGCCGGATCACCTCCTTTGGCGACTTCAGCGAGGCGTTCTTTAGCCAATTTGCGAGCCTCATCAGGAGTCAGCACACCTAGTTTACCCAGCGTCAGGCGACGGCTATTGCCGCTTGCATTCCGATACTGGAGCATAAAGGACCGAACGCCACTCGGCTTTACGCGAACACCAAATCCTGCAACTTCATCATCCCAAGCAAAGACGTCTCCGTCAGGATCGGGTTTGAGTGTTCCAATTGTGCGTATAGTGAATTTCATGTGTGAGCCTCTAGCTGTTTTTTTTGGGTAAGCATCGGGTAAGCACAAGCGGGTAATTTTAAGTTGTGATGAGTATCGACCATCGCCTTCAATATAACAGAATTATATATATGATGCAATGTGTTGGTAATTGTTGGTGACAACGGGTAAGCATGAGAAAATTATAGAAAATAGTAATCCGACACCCTCCGAAGGCAGAGGTTGCGAGTTCGAATCTCGCCGGGTCCGCCAATACAAAGCCCCTCTTTTGAGGGGCTTTGTATTGGCGGAATTGGTAATGTGAATAACCTGCCGAGTTCAACAAAATTGTTTTTGCGCGAAGCGCACATAAAAAGAAACAATTTTGGACGGAGGCACCCTTGCGTTTTGATCAATCTCGCCGAGTCCGTTAGTCTTAATGGCTCAATCTTACCACTTGTAAAATCGCTGGCCCCAGCAGGACGACGAACAGGGGCGGCAGAATGAACAAAATCATCGGCACGGTCAGGGTGGCTGGCAATTTGGCGGCTTTGGTTTCGGCGGCCATAATACGGTCGTTGCGCATTTCGTTCGACAGCACGCGCAAGGCCTGTGCCAGCGGGGTGCCGTATTTCTCCGTCTGGATCAGCGTATTGACCAACCCCACAACGCCCTGAATCGGCACGCGGTCGGCAAGATTTTGCAAAGCTTGGCTGCGGTCGGGAAAGAAGCTGAGTTCAACGGCAGTCAGCCCGATTTCTTCGGACAATTCGGCGCAGGACGGCCCCATTTCCTTGCTGACGCGATCAAGCGACGCGTCAAGGCTTAATCCCGCTTCGGCACAAATCACCATAAGGTCAAGCGCATCGGGCATTGCTTTGCGCAAAATGCTGCCGCGTTTTTGGCTAGTGTTCTTGATGATAATATCCGGCAGAGCGATGCCGAAGAGAATTGAAGCGATAACAGCAATCACCTTGGTAGAAGACTGCATTGTAAAGGCTTGTGCAACAAAGATAAGAAAGAAGGCCAAAAATCCGACGGCAATAGGTGCCGCCACACGCATCAACAGATAAACCATAACAGATTCGCGCGAGCGATAGCCCGCGCGCGCCAATTTCAGGCGAATTTCGTTAGTTTGTTTGCCTTGCTCCAGCTTTAATTTCTGAACCAGCACTTTAATAATATTCTCGCTGGCCGTGCGTTCACGCCGCGTGAATTTTTTGCTGCGTTCGATGTCGCTCAATTCGTCGCGGCGGTCGGCTATATTCTTCAAGCGGTCGGTGAGGGGATCGCTTTCAACCAAGGCCACCCAGATCAGAATAACGACAGCAAACGCGCCCGCTCCGCATAAAGCGGAGAGCATAGATGGATCGTGCAAAACATGGTCGAGCGTCATGATGGTGCCCTACAGCTCGAAATGAATCATTTTCAGCATAACGCCCCACCCCGTCGACATCCACAGGATGCCGCCGCCGAGCAGCATGCGACCGCTAGGATCGTTGAACAGAACCGACACATACTTGGGATTAACGAACATCAGAAGTGTAAACATGATGAAGGGCAGGGAGCCAATGATCATCGCCGACGCTTTCGCTTCCGAAGACATCGCTTTGACCTTATGGCGCAACTGCCGCCGTTTGCGGATTAAATCGGCCAGATTGCCCAAAGTTTCGGCCAGGTTGCCTCCGGTTTCTTTTTGAATGGCCATCGCGATAATCAGAAAGCGGAATTCCGGCGTATCAATCCGCTGCGCCACTTCCCACATTGATGCTTCCAGCGTTTTACCCATGCGCACGCCGTCGCTGATGCGAAGAAACTCAATGCCGATGGGATTGGGCATTTCTCGCCCGACCGCGCTTATGGACTCTGTAATGGGCAGGCCGGAGCGAATGCCACGGCACATCGTATCGATGGCTTCAGGAAAATTGCCGATGAATTTTTTGATGCGTCTGCCACCCAAAAATCCGGTGATTGCATGCGGCAGGCCAAGCCCCAGCATAATCGCGGTCAGCACAACGACGGGTTTGCTCAAATTGGCAAGGTTCAAAGCCAGATAAAACAGCAGAACCGAAAGCGCGTTCATCAGCATATATTCGCCAAGCGCAATGTTTCTTCCGGTGGAAGCCAAGCGGATGCGTAGCTTGTCAGGGTTCGGCAAAAGTTTGACAAGGCGGTCAAGCATTGGGATGCCGCTGTCTTTGGTTGAACGCACGCTGTTAGGCAAGACGCGGTCGTGGCTGTTTATTTTGCGTCCGCCGTCCAACCCGCTAACGCGTTTCAATCTTTTGTCGATATCTGCGGAATCTCCAGAGAGCGCCGATATAACCAACAGTGCGACAGCGAAAATGCCGCCGCCCAAAATCAGATATATGCTGTGCGCGCTGATGGTCATGATTCAATCGTTTCCATCAATTGCCGATCAAGACCGAAATAGGCGGCCTTGGGAAGGCAATAGGGGCGCAGTCCGTGATTTTTAAACTCGACATTTAATTTGCCGTCGGGCATTTCGCCCATCACTTCGCATGTGTACAGGTCCTGCATGGTGATCGTTTCATCTTCCATGCCGGTGATCTCGGTTATGTAGGCGACGCGGCGCGAACCGTCCCTCATGCGGCTGACCTGAATAATCATATCAATAGCCGAGGCGATTTGCTGGCGGATGGCGCGTGGTGAAAGATTGGCTCCCGCCATGCCGACCAGATTTTCCAGACGCATGATGGCTTCGCGCGGACGGTTGGCGTGTACAGTGGACATCGAACCGTCATGACCGGTGTTCATCGCTTGCAGCATGTCCAAAGCTTCGCCGCCGCGCGTTTCGCCGACGATGATGCGGTCGGGGCGCATACGCAGCGAGTTTTTGACCAGATCGCGCATCGTCACTTCGCCGTGGCCTTCTAAATTAGGCGGTCGGGTTTCAAGGCGCACGACATGAGGTTGCTGCAGTTGCAATTCGGCAGCATCTTCAATTGTAACTACGCGTTCGCCGTGATCAATCATCTGCGAAAGCGCATTCAACAAAGTTGTTTTACCTGAACCCGTACCACCGGAAATAAGAATATTCAGACGCGCGCGTCCTGCAATGCGCAGAACTTTCGCCATCGACGGCGACAGGCTGCCGAATTTCAGCATCGTATCAAGCGTAATTTTCTTTTTGGCAAACTTACGAATGGTGATGGTCGCGCCGTCAATGGCCAGCGGCGGGATAATGATGTTCACACGGCTGCCGTCGGCCAAACGGGCATCGCATAACGGCGAGCTTTCATCAATACGCCGTCCGATGGCCGTCACAATACGCGTGGCGACCGACAACACATGTGCATTGTCGCGGAATTGCACATCGGACAAAGTCAGTTTGCCCTGATTTTCGATAAAGACACGCTTGGCCCCGTTGACCATAATTTCAGATATGGATTCGTCGGCCAAAAGAGGTTCAAGCGGCCCCAATCCCAACATATCGTCCAGCAATTGCTTGACCAACTCAGCGCGTTCTGCGGTATTGAGTTGAATCTTCGTCTCGTTCAGCAAGTCGGCGATGAGTCCGGTCAGATCGCGCGATAATTCTTCGCGTGGCAATTTGGCGGCGGCGGACGTGTCGATGCGTTCCAGCACAATCGGCTGCAGTTTCAATTTGGCTTGTTCAACGCTGGCGCGGCTGGGATTGCGTGCATAGGGATCAGCCATGGCAGGTGTGTTTTCGTGGGATTCCTCGGCCGCAGCAGCGGGGGGCGCAGAGTCAGGTGTTGAAACTGTCGGCTTCGCGTTGCTGGCGTTTTCAGCCGTATAACCGTTGACCAACGAGGTCACGAGATCGCGCTGGTCGAGAAGATTAAGTTCCATCCGGCTTGAAGCCAGAAATTCGCCGACAGAAGCTTTCGCTTCGCGTGCGACATCGGCACGGGAAGTCCACTTCGCTTTCTCGATCGGAATTTTTCCTTTAAGCACAGGCATCAAGCGGTCGCGCAGCGCGGCAATGGTCGTGTCCGGTGAAAGAATGTTGACTGTCATTACGAGTTACTCCGTGCGCCGCTTTTTCCCTTGCTCTTCTTCCCGCCGGCCAGCTTGGTCCAGAAAGAAGGACGCGGTTTTTCAACTAACAGCTCGTCACTTTTCGTCAATCTTAAAGCAAGCTCACGCAAAGCTTTGGTGAGTAGGGCTCGCGGCGCGACGGCGGCCAACGCTTTGCCGCCGTTGGACGACAAGGTCAGCGAGGCGACATCTTCGGGAATGATAAAATCAATCGGGCGTTGTACGCCCTTTTCGAAAACGGCGCGGGTAACGTGACCCGCTCCGGAAGCGCCGACGCGTGCGGCAGCAATCATAACACGCGAGGTGCAGCCGATATTGGCGAGCGCACTTTTAATCCTCAACGTGTCACGAATTCCAGCCAGAGTCAGATCGGAAACGATGACGATTTCCTGCGCTGCGACCAGAAGTCTTTTGTTGGTGGCCAGCATATGACGCGGCAAATCGATGACAATCGCATCGAAATTACCCTTCATTTCCTTCAGCAACGCCGAGATAGCGCCGCCATCAACGGGAACAACTTCGTCAATCGCTTCTTCTGCCCCAAGGATCGAAAAATTTTCACTTTCGGGCATGATGGAACTTGCGATCATCAAAGCATCGACTCGGTTGGGTGAACTGACGATATCGCGCAGCCCGCGCCCGGGTTCAAGGTCAAGCGCCAGCGAACTCGTGCCGAATTGCAGGTCAAGGTCGAACAGCGCAACGTTTTGATCCAATTCATGCGCCATCAGCCAGCCGACATTAAGCGCGATCGTGCTTGCGCCGACGCCGCCGCGTGCGCCGATGAAGACGACAACCTTAGCTTCTTTGACTTCCGGTTTATTGCCGCCCACAGGTCCACGCAAAGCGGTCGCCAACGCTTTATTGAGAAGCTCCGGCGACAAAGGCTTGACCAGATAATCAATAGCCCCCGCGTTCATCAGGCGGTGATAGAGTGTGACATCGTTGGTCGATCCAACGATAATCAAGCGGCAGTCGCCGCCGCATAAACTGGAGATGCGCGCCGTTATAGAAACGGGATCAGCCTGTCCGTCGATGTCGATGATCGCCAGTTTAGGGGGCGCCGAAGATTCCATCATCTGCGCAAAAATATCAGGACCGCCTTGCTGAACGGTGGCTTGCGGATAACCCTGACGTTCTGCCCAGCCGCGCAACGACAAGAGCGACTCGTCGTCGAGCACAAAGCCCATAAATTCGCCATGCATAACGGCTTCGTCGCCGTGCCCGAAAGAAAAAAGACCTGTCATGGCGTTGCTGCTGCTGCCGCTCCCGCCGATGAAGATGAGGATCCCGCTCCACCCGTAACGTCGCCTGTCATCGCGGATGCAGCCGTCGATGCTGTCGTTACAGCAGGCTGGCTATCCTCGTTGGCGGGCATGATAAACCCGCGCGGTTGGTTGTTGTCGTAACGGCGGACAGCGCCCACAGAAGTTACGCCACGTGCATCAGCCAAGGGACGGCCTTCGACAAGATCATCAGGATTTTCGGCCATACTCGCCAGATTGCGCATTGTGGCGCACCCGAATTGAGGCGTTGGTTGATTGTCGAAGGGGTCAACTACGTCTGTATTCCAGCTGGCGCAAGTGGGTGGCGTAGCAACATCACCCTGCGCCGTGGGCGTGACGCGAATAACATAATAAGGGCGCGGCGTCGGTGTGTACAGATCATCGCAAGCGGTTAAAGCCAGAAAACCACAAGCGAAAAAAATAAGGTGTGCAGTTTTCATGATCTTACTCCACTAAAAGGCCGCCGCTGCGTTTATCCACATCACCGGAAGAATGCAGAATGATCGCAGGCGTTGACACAGGTACGGGCGGCGCAGCGGCTGCCGGTTGTGCGATAGGTTCAGGACTGATTGAAGCATGAGGGGGCGCCGCCGTCTGCGTTCCCGTCGAGACGGGCGCTGTCGGAGAGGCGGCAGGTGCAGCCATGACGCCGTCAGGATCGCCGCTGATCGGGCGCGCCGTAGGATCTTCGTTGCTCGTGCGCAAACCAATCAGACGCTCGCTTTCCGTCGGTGGCGCAAATCCGTCGGTTGGCAACGCCAGCCTTTCGTTGGAAGGTTTAACGATATAAGGCGTGATAATAACGACCAACTCTGTTTGGCCGTTGATAAAGTGGTCGGAGCGGAACAAAGCTCCCAATATCGGCATATCGCCGAGCAGCGGGAATTTGTTGACCGTCTGCGTCTGGCTATTATCCATCAGACCAGCAATGGCGAAACTTTCGCCGCTGGCGACCTCGACTGTCGTTTCGGCTTTGCGGGTGGTCAGGGCAGGAACCGTAATGTTATCCGAAACAATAGAGCCGGTATCCGTCAGTTCACTCACTTCAGGACGCACATGCAGGCTGATGCGGTTGCCACTCAGCAGGGTTGGGGTAAAGGCCAGCGAAATACCATAGGATTGGAAAGTGATGCTGATCGTGCCATTGCCCTGCGGGATCGGAATCGGAAATTCGCCGCCCGCGAGGAAATTGGCAGTCTCGCCCGACATTGCCGTTAAACTCGGCTCAGCCAACATCGTGAGCAGCCCATCCTGCGCCAGCGCATCAATCATACCGTCGAGCGACAATCTGCCGATATGCGTAGCGAGCCCGAGCACATCGTTGGGAACGCTAAGCGACGTATTGTTGGGGCGGGGGAAAAGGCCTGTGTTGTTAACTGTACCGGAGTTAAATACGCCGGTGCCGGTCATATTTACGCCATTGCCCGTGGCAAGGCCGACAGTCATGCCACCAGAAAGTAAAGTTTGCCAGTTAAAGCCCAACGAATTGTCGATATTGCGCTGTACTTCGGCGAAGCGAACCCGGATGTGAATTTGGTTGCTACCTGTGACAGATACGCGGTTGATAATATCTCCACCTGTGGGCAAAAAG
>Ga0181516_10002855_pt1 | contig 11952 bp, 10 predicted proteins | sample PEATcosm2014_Bin_25_FD_121104 | JGI IMG/M metagenome (GOLD analysis project Ga0181516, IMG submission 121104) | Peatland microbial communities from MTU Mesocosm Facility, Houghton, MI, USA - PEATcosm2014_Bin01_10_metaG | ecosystem: Environmental > Terrestrial > Soil > Wetlands > Peat | place...
ATCGGCCTTGAGATGGCGAGCCAGCGCGTTCCAGGCACCGAGGTCATCCCATTCAAACGCTCCGTCAGCCACGATGACATTCTGGGCCTTTTCCATCAGCGCATAATCAATCGAGATTTTTTTGATGTCGGGATATTCCTTCGCCAGAATTTTCGCAAGCTTCGCGGGATTGTTCGCGACCTTGAACCAGCGCTGGCATGCGGCGAACATTTCCGGCTGATGCTTCTCCAGCCCGTTCGTGACCGTGATGAAGCTCCAGACGAACATTCCCGCGTTCCAGCGGTATTGGCCGCTGTTGACGTAATCCAGCGCGGTTTCGTAATTCGGCTTCTCGACAAATCTTTCGGCCTTGAAAAAAACAGTCTTTGTTTTCTTCGCGCCGGGCGGTGTCGGCAATTCCGCGCCCGTTTGAATGTAACCATAACCCGTCGCCGGCTCCGTCGGCTTGATGCCGATGGTCACAATCGCCTGCCCCTGCGCCGCCACATCAAATGCATCCGACAAAACCTGCTGGAATTTTTTCTCCTCGGGAATGACATGATCGGCGGGCAAAACCGCCATGACTCCGGTGGTCGAGCGCGCGCCCACAAGCGCAGCGCCAAGTGTGACGGCGGCGCAGGTGTCGCGGCCCATTGGCTCGGCGACGACATTGTCCTTGGGCAATTTCGGCAACTGCTTCCGCACCTCGGCGATTTGCGCGGCGTTGGTGATGATGAAAATATTCTTCAGCGGCACGAGCGGCAGCACATTGTCCACGGCCTGCTGGAGAAACGAGTGTTTGCCGAACAGCGTGAGCAGTTGCTTGGGCATTTTCTCGCGGCTCAACGGCCAGAAACGCTCGCCGCGCCCGCCGGCCATGATGATGACGAAACGGTTTTTAATGTCGGGTTTAATTTTTGCGCTCATAAATTCTTAACCACGGATGGACACGGATGAACACGGATTAAAATCTCATGGCAAATTAAAATTGTTTTCTTCATCCGTGTCCATTTGTGTTTATCCGTGGTTAAATAGTTTTCACCGCGTCCGCCAGCGATTTCACGAACGCGCCAACTTTGGCGACGAGTTCCGGCGATCTTCCATGTTCGGCGATTTGATTCACCACCGCGCTGCCGACGACGACGGCGTCCGCGTTTTGCGCGACGAGTTTCGCCTGTTCAGGATTGGAAACGCCAAAGCCGACGGCAATCGGCAATTTTGTGTATGCGCGGATTTTGGCGACTTGCGACGCGAGGTTCGACGCGACCTTGCTTTGCATCCCCGTCACGCCTTCGCGCGAGATGTAATAAATAAATCCGCTGCCGCGCTTGACGATGAATTCCATGCGGTCTTCCGGCGTGGTCGGCGCGACGAGATAAATGTGGCAGAGGCCATTTTTGCGCATAAGCGCCTCGTAATTGTCCGATTCTTCCGGAGGCAAATCGAGAACGAGCAAGCCGTCCACGCCGGCTTTCGCCGCATCGCGAATAAATTTTTCCATGCCGGCTTTGTGGATGAGGTTAAAGTAAATGTAGAGGACAATTGGAATTTCAGATTTCTTGCGGATGGCGACAACCGTCTCCAAAAGTTTCGGCGGCGTGGTTTTCGACTCCAAACCGCGCTGTGCGGCAAGCTGGTTCACCAGACCGTCCGCGAGCGGGTCGCTGAACGGCACGCCAAGCTCCAAAATGTCCACGCCCGCCTTGTCAAACGCGAGCGCCAGTTCACGCGTGGCGGGAAGATCCGGGTCGCCCGCGCCGACATAGACGATGAAACCTTTCTTGCCGGCATTCCGGAGCTGGGTGAATTTCTCAACAATGCGGTTCATGGAAAAGATGCGGCTTGTGACATCAATTTGAAACACGAACTTCATCCGCGTTCCGCTTGAACTTCGGTCTAATCATGCCGAAAGATTGCCATAACGACCGGCAAACGGAAATTCAAATTCCAGCAGACCGCCGCCCGGGACACAGGCGGACGGCCTTGAAAATTTTCTCGCCCGACCGCCCCAATTGATTATCATCCGGGTTTATTTATGGAACCTCAAGCTGACATCGCACTCATCGGTCTGGCCGTGATGGGCCAGAATCTCATCCTCAACATGAACGACCACGGCTTCACCGTCGTCGCTTACAACCGCACCACTGAAAAAGTGGACCACTTCCTCGCCAACGAGGCGAAGGGAACCAAAGTCATCGGCGCCCATTCCATCGAGGAAATGGTGTCAAAGCTCAAGTCACCGCGCCGCGTGATGATGCTTGTCAAAGCCGGCAAGCCCGTGGACGAATTCATCGAGCAGCTCATCCCGCACCTTTCGCCCGGCGACATCATCATTGACGGCGGCAACTCGCTGTTCGAGGACACGAACCGCCGCGTGAAATATGTCGAATCCAAGGGACTGCTTTACATCGGCACCGGCGTCTCCGGTGGCGAAGAGGGTGCGCGCAACGGCCCGAGCATCATGCCCGGCGGTTCGCCCGCCGCGTGGCCGCATGTGAAGGAAATTTTCCAGGGCGTCTCCGCCAAAGTGGAAGGCAACGTGCCGTGCTGCGACTGGGTGGGCGAAGGCGGCGCGGGGCATTATGTGAAGATGGTCCACAACGGCATCGAATACGGCGACATGCAATTGATTGGCGAGGCCTACAACATTTTGAAAAACGGCCTCGGCATGAGCGCGCCGGAAATTCACGAGGTTTTTGCCGAATGGAACAAAGGCGAACTGGATTCCTATCTGATCGAAATTTCGCGCGACATCATGGCGTTCAAGGATACGGATGGTTCGCCGCTCGTGGACAAAATCCTCGACACCGCCGGCCAGAAAGGCACCGGCAAATGGACGGTCATCAATTCGCTGGACATGGGCATTCCCATCACACTCATGGCCGAGGCGGTTTATGCGCGCTGCGTTTCCGCGATGAAGGATGACCGGGTCAAAGCGGCGAAGAAATTGAAAGGCCCGCGCCCCGCCCTCACGAGCATCGCCGCGAATCCGGTTAAGAAAAAAGCGTTCATCAACGACATCATGAGCGCGCTTTACGCATCAAAGATCGTCAGCTACGCGCAGGGTTACATGCTTCTACGCGCGGCGGCGGCGGAATACAAATGGAATCTCAACTATGGCGGCATCGCGCTGATGTGGCGGGGCGGCTGCATCATCCGCTCGCGCTTCCTCGGCAAGATCAAGGAAGCCTACGACAACAATCCCAAGCTCACGAACCTGCTGCTGGACGATTATTTCCGTGGCGAAATCAAGCGTTCGCAGAAAGGCTGGCGCAACGTCGTCGCGACGGCGGCGAAAAAGGGCATTCCCGTCCCCGCCTTCAGCACCGCGCTGGCGTTTTACGACCAATACCGGAGCGCCGTTTTGCCGGCGAACCTGTTGCAGGCGCAACGCGACTATTTCGGCGCGCACACCTACGAGCGCGTGGACAAGCCGCGCGGCGAATTCTTCCACACCAACTGGACCGGCAAAGGCGGAACGACCGCCAGCAGCACTTACAACGTTTGAGCCGGTGGCCGCGTTTGTGATAACGCGGCGGAAGAGTTCCGTGCTTTCATAAGCGCGGCTATAATTCAAAGGCGCGGAGCAATCCGCGCCTTTTTTGCTCGCAACCCGGATTCCGCCTGCGTAATCTCGCGCCCGCATAGAGTCAGTTTTAACTTATGAAAAAATATCTCGTTGAATTCATCGGCACGTTCTTCCTCGTTTTCACCGTCGGCATGACGGTCATCGGCTGCGACCCAAACAATTTTCTCCCGCCACTGGCCATCGGCTCGGCGTTGATGATCATGGTCTATGCGGGCGGCCACGTTTCCGGCGGACATTACAATCCCGCTGTCACGCTCGCCGTGTGGCTGCGTGGCCGCTGTGCCTCTGCGGATGTTGTGCCTTATTGGATTTCGCAAATCATCGGCGCGGCGGCCGCCTCGTTTCTTGCGCTCTATCTCAAGGGCAATCCGACCCTGGCGGCGTCGGAAATAAATGTCGGACACGCGCTCGTCGCCGAACTCGTCGGCACGTTCGCGCTCTGCTATGTCGTGCTGAACGTCGCCACGGCCAAGGCCACGGCGGGCAATTCCAATTACGGCCTCGCCATCGGCTTCACCGTCATGGTGATGGCCTTCGCGCTCGGCGGCATTTCCGGCGGCGCATTCAACCCCGCCGTCGCCACCGGCATCACGGTCATGCACCTCGAAAAAGCCGCAAACTTCTGGATCTACCTCGTAGGCAATTTCGCAGGCGGCGCGCTTGCGGCGTTGACCTTCAAGTTCGTCAACCCGGACGACAAATGAGATTTGTTGGAGCGTTGAATTGCTGAATTGGGATTGGCGCGGAAACTGTCGCACGTTCAACCATTGAACAATTTAACCAATCCACCATTCAGCGAATCAACCATGCCTTCGCCGACCTTCCTCCGCGAAACGTCCGGCGGCACTTTGCTGCTGGTAAAGCTCCAGCCGCGCGCCTCCGCCAATGAAATCGGCGCGCCGCTGGGCGGTGAACTGAAAATCAAGGTCACCGCGCCGCCGGTGGATGCCGCAGCCAACGAGGCGCTGGTGAAATTCCTCGCGGAAAAGCTGGACTGTCCGCGCGGCAAAGTGGAATTGATTCGCGGCCACACTTCGCGGCACAAGACCGTCATGCTGCACGGCTTCAAGCCGCAGGACATCCTTCAAAAACTAGCGCTTGCCAATCCGGTCACGGAAGCCTAACGTCCCGCTGCGATTGTTTCCGTTGGAAAAATCCGCCCGGTATGACTTCGAGTGCATCCGTCTGGCAAATCCTGTTTTCAACCGCAGCTGACCCGGTCATCGGGCAGTGGTTCCCGTTCGAATAATCATGTCGCATCCACAGATCATCCAAGGCGGAATGGGCGCGGGCGTTTCCGACTGGCGTCTGGCCCGCGCGGTTTCGCGGACCGGCCAGCTCGGCGTCGTCTCCGGCACCGCGCTCGGCGCGATTCTCGCACGCCGGCTGCAGGCGGGCGATCCCGGCGGCCAGATGCGCCGCGCGCTCGGACAATTTCCCGTCCCCGGCGTCGCGGACAAAATCCTTGCGGACTATTTCATCCCCGGCGGCAAGCCAGCCGGCGCACCCTTCAAGCTCTCGCCGCTGCCCGGACTGCAACCCGGCCCGGACTTGGTGGCGCTGACCGTCGCGGCCAATTTCGCGGAAGTATTTCTCGCCAAGGAAGGCCACGACGGGCTGGCCGGCATCAACTTCCTGGAAAAAATCCAGTTCCCCACGCTCGCCTCGATTTTCGGTGCGATGCTCGCGGGCGTGGATTATGTCCTGATGGGCGCTGGCATCCCCCGGGCGATTCCCGGCGTGCTCGACCAGTTCGCGCGCGGCGAGGGTGCGAAGTTGAAAATTGACGTTGAAGGCGCGCTGCCCGGCGAGGAATTCTGTTCATCGTTCGACCCGGCGACATTTTGCTGCGGCCATGCCCCGGCGTTGAAGCGCCCGGATTTTATCGGCATCGTCGCGTCGGCCACCCTGGCGATCACGCTCGCTCGCAAATCCAGCGGCCAGGTCAACGGCTTCGTTGTCGAGGGCGAGACCGCCGGCGGCCACAACGCCCCGCCGCGCGGCATGCTGCAATTGAACACGGAAGGCGAACCCATTTACGGTTCGCGCGACGTGGTTGACCTCGAAAAAATCCGCGCCTTGGGATTGCCGTTCTGGCTTGCAGGCTCTTACGGAGCCGTCGGCAAGCTTGCCGAAGCCTTGAGCCTTGGTGCAGCCGGCATCCAGGTCGGCACCGCGTTTGCGTTCTGCGAGGAATCCGGCATCCGCCCCGACCTCAAACAACAGGTTTTTCAATTGAGCCGCGCCGGCACGCTCCGCGTGTTCACCGACCCGCTCGCCTCGCCCACCGGTTTTCCGTTCAAGGTCGTGCAACTGCCCGGCACCTTGTCAGACAACAGATCCATGCCGCCGCGCGAACGCCTCTGCGACCTCGGCTACCTGCGCCGCGCCTACCGCCGCGCGGATGGCTCCATCGGTTATCGTTGTCCCGCCGAGCCTGTGGAAGATTACATCCGCAAAGGCGGCACGCTCGATGAAACGCACGGACGCGAATGCGTCTGCAACGGGCTGGTGGGGACGATTGGCCTGCCCCAGGTGAATTCCGGCAGCATCTCCGGCCTGCCGCTCCTCACCGCCGGGAACGAAATCTCAAACGTCGCCAAATTTCTGAAACCCGGACGCGACTCCTACACCGCCGCCGATGTCGTTCAATTATTGCTGGACAAAACGGAGACAGCCAGCGCGCCGCCGGTGAAAATGCTCGCCCAAGCTTGATTCGTTTCGCGCCGCGCCGCGCGTGCCGCCTGCCATTCCAAAGCGCAGGATTTTAACAGCAAAGGAACCAAGGAACAAAGCTGGGCCAATCTCGTTGCTTTGTTGCTTGGTTGTCCAATTCATTTACCTTCCGGGTTCTCAAAAATAATCCAAAATAAATTGTCCACTTTTGCCGTTGGCGGGGATAATTCATCAGATGCCAGACGCGAACGACATGGATTTGGTGCGGGAATTTGCCCGGCACAATTCCGAGGCCGCCTTCACCGAACTCGTGCGGCGGCACCTCAACCTCGTCTATTCCGTCGCGCGTCGCTGCACCGGCAACGACGGCGACGCGCACGACGTGACGCAGGCCGTCTTCATCATCCTCGCGCGCAAGGCGGCGGGACTGCGTGAAAAAACGTTGCTCTCCGGCTGGCTCTATGAAACCACGCGGTTCGCCACCGCCCGGCTGCTCCGCACCAACGCCCGCCGCCACGCCCGCGAACAGGAGGCCTATATGCAATCCACTTTGAACGAGGCGGACAATTCCGCTGTATGGGAAAAACTCTCGCCGCACTTGGAAGATGCGATGGGCAAATTAAATGCCGCCGACCGCGCGCTGCTGGTGCTGCGCTTTTACGAAAACAAAAGCGGCCCGGAAGCGGCGGTGCTGCTGGGCATCCGCGAAGACGCGGCGCACAAGCGCGTGACGCGGGCGCTGGAAAAATTGAGGAAAGTTTTCGCGCAACGCGGCGTGACCCTTTCCGGCGCGGCGATTGCCGGCGCGGTCTCGGCCAATTCCGTGCAAGCCGCGCCGGTGGCGTTGGCAAAATCCGTAACTGCCGTCGCAATTGTAAAAGGGTCAATTGCCACGGCATCAACCTTAACTCTTGTGAAAGGAACCATGAAAATCATGACTTGGATAAAAGTAAAAACCGCAATCGGCGTTGCCACGGGCGCACTATTGGTCGCCGGAACAGCCACGATTACCGTCTCCACTTTGCTGCGCGCGCAGGAGCCTCCCCCCACGGCTTCAATGTCAGTCAGCAGTCCAACCCCTGCGGCGAATAATCTAATCGTGTCGCCAAATCCGCCAGATCCAGTCCCGCAGGAGCAACCTGCGCGCGTAGCTGCCCCTGCCATGGTGCAGTTGCTGCCGAAGGTCACGGCTGCAACTCCCCGGAATTTGCCTGCGCAACCGATATACCCCACCGCGCCACGAATCTCTGATATCCTTGCCGCAATGCAAGCGAACGGAGGTGGCGTGACTCAAATTCCTCCCGAACTTTTCCTTCAAGTTCAATTCGGCAATATGTTCCAAAAGCTGAATCTAACGACCAATCAGATTGCCGCCTTTATCAAAATCATGGAGGACAAGCAGGAGCAGTTGGCGGCCTTCAGGCGTGACCACCCGTTTGACCCAAACAGCCTGACGGGGCTGACCCGCGATCAAATCATTGCCGCGCAAATGAAATATTCACAGCAGCTTCAGGGGCAAATGCAGCCGATTGACCAAGCCGCCAACTTGCAGATTGAACAATTGCTGGGGAGCGGCGATTATAATTATTATCTGGCCTACTCCGATCAACGAAAGGAACGCGCAGTGGTGATGAATGGCTATCGGAGCGGGCTGGATGCGAATGGTGTTCCGCCGCTCACTTTGGATGAGGATGAACAACTGGTGAATCTGTTCTATCAAGCGCGGATTGCCGCAAATGGCGATCCAACTGCCGAAGCCCGGCAGCTTCCACAGTTGCTGCAACAGGCGGGAACTTTTCTCAAACCAGAGCAGGTTCAGGTTCTGACGCAATACACCTCTTCGCTTGTATCACCAATGGCGGCTGGTAGCGTCGGCATCATCGCGAATTGACTGCTTACTCTATGAACACGAAAATCTCCAAAGCCAAAACCGGTGTCTTAACCATCGTGCTCGCCTCGGGCATGATTTTGGCAGTGTCCGCCAAGGCGCAAACGGGGAGCGGGCGTCCGTTGGCAGCGGTTAGAATGGATCTCATGAAAAACACTCTTGCATTTGAGACGATGCTGGAAGATGGAAACTCCGCCGCGAACATGCTGCCCTGGCCGATCCGCAGCGGGAATATTTTCAGCACGGCAGAAGCGCGCAGCGCCGCCGGAGCCACGATGATTCCCGCCGCCAACCGGATTCTCGCCGCACATCGGGAGATTGCGCCAACCGCCCCTGCGAGTATCCGGCAGCAACGAATGGAAGAAGCAACTGTGCTGAACATCATTAAAGTGGGTTTGGGCGATACCGAGGCGCGACAAGTGTATGCGGCACTGGCCACAAGCGGTGGCACGGATGCCACCCTAGCGGCGGTGATTTTGGCGGGTGGAGATTATCTGGCGGCGGGACGGGAAGCTTCCGGACAAATTGCTGCGATTAAACGATTGGAGGCCGCCTACCAGCAGGCAGGATCGGATGCGCCGTTGCTGAACGTGCCCATGATTTTTTCCAAAGACCCGCCGGCACCGGAAGCTTTGGCTTCTGTGCTGACCTTTCTGCGGAACGACACGCACAGTCGTTTTTCAGCCGTGGTGGCGAACCTATTGGCGGCGCACGCCAAAGTGAACGGATTGCTCAACCAACCCATGAAATTGGAATTTCCCCTGCTGGATGGAGCGAAATTCTCCACCGCCCAATGGAAAGGCAAGGTGGTGCTGGTGGATTTTTGGCTCATGGCGTGCGAGCCATGTGTGACGGAAGATGCCGAGATCAAGCGGATATACACGGCGGAACATGACAAGGGATTCGAGGTGGCGGGTTACGCCTGCGACAACTCGATTGGATCAATCAAGGAGTTCTTGGGCAAATATCCGTGGATGACCTGGCCGCAGATGTTTAACACTGCCAACCCCGGTTATGCGTTTCCGGCGAAGACCTATGGCTTCGGCATGGGCGGGGTGCCGGCGACTCTCTTGATTGACCGCAAAGGGATCTTGCGGGACGTGCATTTCGGCATGGATAATGATTTAGGGACAAAGGTTGCCAAACTGCTGGCCGAAGCCCCGTAAAATTCCGCAATAGCAACTTCTCCCATCTTATGAAACGAGCCATCTCACTATTCTCAATTCTCGGACTGGCCTTCGCCGCGCTGGCCGATCCGCAGACAGGCCAGCCATCCGCGCTGACAAACAGTATCATCTTCCCTCATTTGCTTTCGCCGACGGATTCCGTCCTGATGACGAACGCGGAATTCCGGTGCTTTTCCGGCAGCAAAATCTATTTCAGGAATGATAACGGCTATCAATCGTTCCACGCCGCCGATTTGAACCCGGATGTTCTGGCCGTGCTCCACGTCACCGACGCGCAACTCGAAGCGCAGCAGAAAAATCTCGACGCCGCAAACGAGCGATACAAAGAAGAAGCCGCGGCGACCCCGCAAGCGCCAGCTTTCGCGGCCACGGACATCTTCGGCAAAACCATCAGGCTGAGCGATTACAGGGGGAAAGTCGTGGTGCTCGAATCCTACACATCAGGCCCCGACTGCCCGTTCTGCGCAGTGCATTACAAGAGCGGGGCGATGCAGGAATTGCAAAGGGAGTTGACCACCAACGGGGTGGTCTGGCTGCTCGTTGATTTCACCCCGCGCGAAGAAGGCCAGACGCCCGCCAGGGCAAAACAGGAATGGGCGGACAAGAAAATGGCCGTCACCGACTATATCATTGACGCCGACGGCTCCCAGATTGGACGGAGATATAAACTGCAAACCACGCCGGAGGCGGTTGTGATTGCCCAGAACGGCAGGCTCGCCTACGTGGGGGCTTTTGATCAATTCGCCCTCGTGCTCCGCGATACCGCCGCATTTCAGGCAACCCTGGCCGTCCCGGGCTCGCCGCTTTACGGACAACCGACTTCAACAATCCTTGCCGTCCGCGACAACGTGATACTTAACAGCCTCGACCCGCGCAAGACGCGCAACTACGTTCGCGAGGCGGCACTCGCCTTGCTCGCCGGCAAGCCGGTGGCGGTTTCGGAAACCAAGCCTTACGGCTGCGGCTTGGGCCGAATTTACCAGTAATGCAGAAACACAATCTTATGAAACGAGCCATCACACTATTCTCAATCCTCGGCTTGGCCGTTGCTGCATTGGCTGAACCGCAGACAAACGACGTCATGTTTGCGCAACTGCTTTCGCCGACGGATTCCGTTCTTATGACGAACGCGGAATTCCGTTGCTTTTCAGGCGACAAAATCTTTTTCAGAAGCGACAACGGCTATCAATCGTTTCACGCCGCCGATTTGAATCCGAATGTTCTGGCCGCGCTCCACATCACGGCCGAACAACTCGAAGCGCGGCAAAAGAATCTGGACGCCTCAAACCAGCGATACAAGGAAGAGTCCTCGGCGGCACTGGCAGCACCTAATTTCACCGTCACGGACATCTTTGGCAAAATCATCAAGTTGAGCGACTACAAAGGGAAAATTGTCGTGCTTGAAGCATATAGGAGTATCGGCTGCCCGTATTGCGAAGCACATTACCGGACCGGGGCGATGCAGGAATTGCAAAGGGAGGCGACCAGTAACGGAGTTGTCTGGTTGCTCATCAATTTCGACAGTCCCCATGTGGGCGAGACAACCGAAAAGGCAAAGCAGGATTGGGCTGCCCGGAAAATGGCCATCACCGACTATATTATTGACCCCAAAGGCTCCCAAATTGGCCGGAGGTATGCATTCAAAACTGCGCCGTCCGCAGTCGTCATTGCCCAGGACGGCACAGTCGCCTACCAAGGGGCGGTTGATGAAATCGCCACCACGACCCTCAACGAGGAACAAGACCGGGCAACCGTTGGCACGAAAACTTTCCACGTGCCCTTTGCGGAACTGCTAACCGGAAACTATGTTCGCGCGGCGGTGCAGGCATTGCTTGCCGGCAAACGGCCGCTGGTCACGCATACCCGGTCCTACGGCTGTCCATTGGCCAATTTATACCAGTAAAGCCACAAAAGAAATTATGAAACTTATCATCACACCATTGTTAATTCTCGGACTGGCCGTAGTTGCGTTTGCCGAACCGCAGATAGGCCAGCCAGCGCCCAATTTCACCGCCAGAGACATCTTCGGAAGAACGGTCAGTCTTAATGCCTACAAAGGGAAAATTGTGGTGCTGGAATCGTATTACGAAGATTGTCCTTTTTGCGAAAACCATTACAAGAGCGGAGCGATGCAGGAGTTGCAAAAAGAGATGCTCACCAATGGAGTTGTCTGGTTGATGATCAATTGCGCTCCTCCCATTCAGCAACAGACGCCCGCAAAAGCAAGGCAGGATTGGATGAACAAAAAGATGGCTCTGACCGATTGGATTATTGACACAGGGCAAATTGCCAGCATATATGCCATGCGAACCGCGCCGCAGGCGTTCGTCATCAATACGAATGGCGTGCTCGCCTATCAGGGAGCGATGGACAACCTTCCCCAACTATATCCTGACGCATACGACACACCCAACGCCGACCCGCGCAAGGCGCGCAACTACGTCCGCGCGGCGGTGCGCGCATTGCTGGCCGGCAAACCAGTGGCCGTCCCGGAAACCAAACCCTACGGTTGCCGCCTGATTTACAGCGGGTCACCGGATGCTCAATTGTTCCAACCACCCGGCAATATGAGACGCAGATGAAATATAAATAAAACCAACACATGAATTATGAAACCCATATTGATTATTTTC
>Ga0181516_10002856_pt1 | contig 11945 bp, 14 predicted proteins | sample PEATcosm2014_Bin_25_FD_121104 | JGI IMG/M metagenome (GOLD analysis project Ga0181516, IMG submission 121104) | Peatland microbial communities from MTU Mesocosm Facility, Houghton, MI, USA - PEATcosm2014_Bin01_10_metaG | ecosystem: Environmental > Terrestrial > Soil > Wetlands > Peat | place...
AGCCGTTGCCGCAGATAATCTGCTCGGCGTCGAGGCCGAAGCGCTTGGCGATCGCTTCGCGCAGCAGCCGCGACGCGCCGTCGGGATACATGGCGAGTTGGTCGGCGTTGGCGCGAAACGCCTCGATCGCGCGCGGCGAGGGGCCGAGCGGCGATTCGTTCGACGACAGTTTGTGGACCTTGGCGATCCCGGCGACCGCGCTCTTGCCTGGCACGTAGGCGTCGATCGCCATGACCTCGGCGCGCGGCTCGGGCCGCACAGGCTTGGAACTCACCATCGTCCCCTCGTCAATCCTCTAGCCGCGGCGCGGGCGCAACTTCGAGCCGTCGTATCGCGCCGCGTGCGCCCCGATCTCCTGACTGCGCGCGTCGGCCGCTCCCGCGGCGGCCAGCGCCGCCGCCGCCGATCCCTCCGGCAGCGCCCCGGGACGCGCCACCAGCAGCGCCAGGCCCATTCCGTCAGCGGCGTTGCCGACGATCTCGCCGCCGAGCGCGGCGATCGCCTGCGGATATTCGCCGCGCCAGCGGTCGACGGTCACCGCCTCCAGCACCACGTCGCGCGCCGCCCCGTCGGCGAGCGGCCTGGCGATGACGAAGACCGGCATGCCGGCGGGGTGGTCGGGCCGCTCGACGAACGGCAGCCGCGCGATCACCTTGGGCGCGTCCGGCCGCGCCAGCGCCATCCACCACGCGCCCGACGCCGGGCCGCGGTCGAGCGCCAGCATGCCGAGATCGCCGGTCGCGCCGGCGACTGCGGCGATCACCGCCGCGGCGCTCATATGCGGCGCACAGGGCGCCGTAAAGCCGAAATGGAACCGCGCCGAATCGCGCATCGCCGCGTCGCCGCGCGACACGTCGACATGGATGCTGTAGGGGGCCTACACATAGGTGAAGGTCGAAATGATGACCCGCCAGATGGTGTCGACCGTGTCGAGCGGCAGATGGCCGGTGTGGCGCTCGACGATCGCGCGCATCATCGCCGCTTCGCGCGCCGGCCGGAACGCCGAGCCGCCGCCCTGGCGACGCTTGATTTCGATCAGCTTGTCGATGATCTGACCGCGCTCGATCAGCAGAGCGTGCATCGCCGCGTCGAGCCGATCGATTTCGACCCGCAGCCCCTTGAGTTCCTCTGCGGCGGCTTCCGTCACAGCCTCGATCCGATCAGGTGTTCATCGATTCGAAGAAATTGGCGTTGGTCTTGGTCTCGCGCAGCTTGCCGAGCAGGAATTCGATCGCGTCGACCGTGCCCATCGGATTGAGGATGCGGCGCAGCACGTACATCTTCTTGAGGATGTCGGGCGGCACGAGCAGCTCTTCCTTGCGGGTGCCGGAGCGGGTGATGTCCATCGCCGGGAAGGTGCGCTTGTCGCTGACCTTGCGGTCGAGGATGATTTCCGAGTTGCCGGTGCCCTTGAACTCTTCGAAGATCACTTCGTCCATGCGCGAACCGGTGTCGATCAGCGCGGTGGCGATGATCGTCAGCGAGCCGCCCTCCTCGATGTTGCGCGCCGCGCCGAAAAAGCGCTTCGGCCGCTGCAACGCGTTGGCGTCGACGCCGCCGGTCAGCACCTTGCCCGAGGATGGCACGACCGTGTTGTAGGCGCGTCCAAGGCGGGTGATCGAATCGAGTAGGATGACGACGTCGCGGCCGTGCTCGACCAGGCGCTTGGCCTTCTCGATCACCATTTCGGCCACCTGGACGTGCCGCACCGCCGGTTCGTCGAAGGTCGAAGACACGACTTCGCCCTTCACCGAGCGTTGCATGTCGGTGACTTCCTCCGGCCGTTCGTCGATCAGCAGCACGATCAGAAAGCATTCGGGATGGTTGGCGGTCACCGACTGGGCGATGTTCTGCAGCAGCACCGTCTTGCCGGTGCGCGGCGGCGAAACGATCAGCGCGCGTTGGCCCTTGCCGATCGGCGAGACGATGTCGATCACGCGAACCGACATGTCCTTGCGGGTCGGATCGTCGACCTCGAGCTTCAGGCGCTCGTCGGGATAAAGCGGCGTCAAATTGTCGAAGTGCACCTTATGGCGCGTCTTCTCCGGATCCTCAAAATTGATCGCATTGCACTTCAGCAGCGCAAAATAGCGTTCGCCTTCCTTCGGGCTGCGAATCACCCCCTCGACTGTGTCGCCGGTGCGCAGCCCCAGCCGGCGGATCTGCGACGGCGAAACGTAGATGTCGTCGGGACCGGCGAGATAATTGGCGTCCGGCGAGCGCAGGAAGCCGAAGCCGTCCTGCAAAATTTCGATCACGCCTTCGCCGATGATCTCGACTTCGCGCGCCGCCAGCTGCTTGAGGATGGCGAACATCAGCTCTTGCTTGCGCATGATCGAGGCGTTTTCGACCTCGTTTTCCTCGGCAAAGGAGAGAAGCTCGGTCGGCGACTTCTTCTTAAGGTCTTGGAGTTTGATTTCCCGCATTGGGATGGTCTCGGATGTTCAGCGAGGGCAAGGGAGAGACGGGCGCGGGACCTGCGTCGAAGCGGTGAACCGCTTCGGCCGGCGTCGTCGGGATCATGGAGATCCGCACGCCGGCGGGAGCGCCCGTGGAAGGCGAGGGCCCCCGTTTAAACGGCTTCGGCGAATCTTTCAACGGCTGATTTCGCGACCGTCGCCGCTTACGGTTTCATCACCACCAGGAAGACCACGAGGATCATGATCACCGTCGGCGCTTCATTGATGACGCGGTAGAAGCGCGACGAATGGTGGTTGCGATCCTCGGCGAAGGCGCGCACCTGGGCGGAGAAAAAGCCGTGCAGGCCCGTCAACAGCAGCACGAGCGCCACTTTGGCGTGCAGCCACGGCGACAGTAAGTAGCCCTCCCGCCAGGCCAGCAGCGGCCCGGTGATCCAGACGGCGATCATCGCCGGATTGACGATGCCTTTGAGCAGTCGCCGCTCCATCACCTTGAATTGCTCGGAGGTCGCCGATTTTCGCTCGGCCTCCGCGTGATAGACGAACAGCCGCGGCAGGTAGAGCATGCCCGCCATCCACGAGATGACCGCGACGATATGCAGAACCTTGATCCAGAGATCGATCGATTGCATGAGCGATAACACCGCGGCAGTGACGAGGGCCGACAACTTGCCACGCCAGGGCGACCAGGGCAAAGCCGGGCGCGATTCCCACAGGTTGTCCGCCGAAGGAATCTAGGACTCTGACTCTCTTCAATTCGATTCTTATTGGCGGCGGAAAGCGCGCAGGCAATCCTGTCCACCGCGGAGGCTCGATTCGCGCTCAGTGAACCGCGCCGGCGGCTCAGCGAGGGGGCTGGGGATTGGTTAACGAATCGTTAATCGTTTCAAGGCGGCCGGGAAAACAGCAGATGTGGACAGCGAGCCGTCGTCCCCACAATTGCCAGTTCGGCGCGCGCCGTCGTCATGATTGGCGCACCGCGATCGCCTGTGGACCGCAGCGGACCGATTCCCTTAACGCCGGCTGTGGCGGCGCCGGAGCTGCGGCTTCTCCACGTCTGTCCACAAGCGTCGCGGCGGGCTATATGGGTCCCTCTCGCCAGCGGAGTAGTCGATGGGGCGCAGTTATTTTCACCTTCATCTCGTCTCCGATTCGACGGGCGAGACCTTGATCGCCGCGTCGCGCGCCGCCGCGGCGCAGTACCAGGGCGTCGCCTCGATCGAGCACGTTTACCCGCTGGTGCGCACCCGCGCCCAGCTGGAGCGGGTCGTCGCCGAGATCGACAACGCGCCGGGCATCGTGCTGTTCACCCTGGTCGACCCCGATCTGTCGCGCCGTCTTGAGGCGGCCTGCGAGGAATCCGGCTCGCCTTGCCTCTCGGTGCTCGGCCCGGTGCTGACTCTGTTTCAATCCTATCTCGGCCAGAGCTCGACGCCGCGCGCCGGCGCTCAGCACATGCTCAATCCGGAATATTTCAAACGAATCGACGCGCTGAACTTCACCATGATGTGCGACGACGGCCAGCTGACCGAGACGCTGGAGAGCGCCGACATCGTCCTGCTCGGCGTCAGTCGCACGTCGAAGACGCCGACGAGCATCTATCTCGCCAATCGCGGCTACCGCACCGCCAACATTCCGCTGGTGCCTGGGGTGCCGCCGCCCGCCGCGCTCGACCATCTTCGCCGGCCGCTGATCGTCGGCCTGGTCGCTTCGCCCGATCGGATCGTTCAGATCCGCCAGAATCGCCTGCTTGCGCTGCAGGCCAATCCTGAAACGGAATATGTCGACCGCATCGCCGTCGCGCACGAGGTCAACGATTCGCGTCGGATGTTCGGCGAGCGCAACTGGCCGATCATTGACGTCTCGCGCCGCTCGATCGAAGAGACCGCGGCGGCGATTCTCGATCTCTATCGCGAGCACAAACAGAAGTTCATCGCCCACGGCTGAAATCGGCCCCCAATGCCCGCCCCAACTTTGTGGATCGGCGCCTCGCCGATCATCCTGGCGTCAAAGAGCGCGAGCCGCCGCGCGCTGCTGGCGGGCGTCGGCCTGCCGTTCGAGGTCGAGCCGGCCGGCGTCGACGAGCGCAGCGTCGAAGAGGCGCTGACCCAGCGGGGCGAAACGGGCGCCGATCTGGCGCTGGCGCTGGCGCGCGCCAAGGCGCTGGCGGTCAGCGCGCGCCGGCCGGGCGGGCTGACGCTCGGCGCCGATCAGACCCTGATCCTCGACGGTCAGCCGATGCACAAGGCGCCGACGCGTGCGGCGGCGGCCGCCGCGCTTCAGGCGATGAGCGGCCGCGGCCATCGCCTCGTCTCGGCCTTCGCGCTGGCGCGCGACGGGGCGATCCTGGCCGAAGACAGCGACAGCGCCGATATGACAATGCGCGCTCTCGACGCGGCGCAAATCGCCCGCTATCTCGACGTTGCCGGGCCCGCCGTCCTGGCGAGCGTCGGGGCCTACCAGATCGAAGGCCTCGGCGCGCATCTGTTCGAATCGATCTCAGGCGATCACGCCACGATTCTCGGGCTGCCGATGCTGAAACTTCTCGCCGCGTTGCGCGGCCTTGGGCTCCTCGCGCTATGAGCGCCGTTCGTCGCGCCGGCGTCTGCGGCTGGCCGGTCGCCCACTCGCGCTCGCCGCTGATCCACGGTTATTGGCTGGCGCGCTACCATCTCGATGGCGCCTACGAGCGCTTCGCCGTGCCGCCGCTCGGATTCGCCGATTTTGCCGCTTCGATCGGCGTCGATGGGTTGGTCGGCGCCAATGTCACTGTGCCGCACAAGGAAGCGGCTTTCGCAGCTTGTGATCGGCTGACCGATTCCGCGCGGGCCACCGGAGCGGTCAATACGCTGTGGCGCGAAGACGGCGCGCTGTGGGGCGACAATACCGACGTCGCCGGATTTCTCGCCACCCTCGACGCCGAGGCGCCGGGCTGGCGCGACCGCGTCGACAGCGCCGTGGTGATGGGGGCGGGCGGCGTGGCGCGCGCGATCGTCCATGGGTTGGTCTCGCGCGGCGTCGAGCGCATCGCCATCGTCAACCGCACCCCGTCGCGGGCCGTCGCGCTCGCCGACCGCTTCGGCGCGGCGGCGCGCGCGGCGACCTGGGACGAATTGCCGCAGTTGCTCGCCACGGCGGGCCTGCTCGCCAACGCGACGATCCTCGGCATGGCCGGCCAGCCGCCGCTCGACGTCGCACTCGCGCCGCTGAAGGCCGAAGCCGTGGTCGCCGACGTCGTTTACGTTCCTCTGACGACGCCGCTGGTCGAAGCGGCGTGGCGGCGCGGCTGCGTCGCCGTCGGCGGGCTCGGCATGCTGTTGCGCCAAGCGGCGCCCGGCTTCGCCCGCTGGTTCGGCAAAACGCCTGAGGTGACGGCGGAATTGCGGACGCTGGTCGAGGCCGATCTGCGCGCCGCGGAAAAAGCGCGAACGTGATCGTCGCCGGACTGACCGGGTCGATCGCGATGGGCAAGTCGACGGTCGGCCGTATGTTCGCCGAACTCGGCGCGCCGGTCTTCGATTCCGACGCCGCAGTGCGCGAATTCTACCGCTCCGACGAGGCCGAGGCGGTCGAGGCCGCCTTCCCCGGCGTGCGGATCGACGGCGACGTCGATCGCGGTCTGCTCGCCGCCGCCACGCTTGGCGATCCGACGGCGCTGAGGCGGTTGGAAGGCATCGTCCACCCGGATGTCGCGCGCCGCCGCCAGGCCTTCCTCGCCGCCGCCGCTGCGGCCGGGCGACGCCTGGCGATCGTCGACGTGCCGCTGTTGTTCGAGACTGGCGGCGAGAAGGCGGTCGACGTCGTCGTCGTCGTCAGCGCCGGCCTCGAGGCGCAGCGCACCCGTGCGCTGTCGAGGCCCGGCATGAGCGAGGCGAAGCTCGCCGCGATCCTCGCCCGCCAGACTCCGGACGCCGAAAAGCGCCGTCGCGCCCATTGGGTGGTCGATACGCGCGGTCCTTATCCCGCCACCCGCGCGCAGGTCGCCGCCGTGATGCGGGCGCTCGCCTCCGTTCCCGGCCGGAGCCCGCACGATGCGTGAAATCGTCCTCGACACCGAAACGACCGGGCTCGATCCCAGCAAGGGCGATCGCCTGGTGGAGATCGGCGCGGTCGAGATCGTCAACCAGATCGCCACTGGCGCTGTCTTTCATGCCCTGATCAATCCCGAGCGCGAGGTGCCGGAGGAGGCGTTCCGCGTCCACGGGCATTCGACCGCCTCGCTCGCCGACAAGCCGGTCTTCGCCGCGGTGGTCGATGAATTCCTCGCCTTCGTCGGCGAAGATCGCCTCGTCATCCACAACGCCGAATTCGACATGCGCTTCCTCAACGCCGAGCTGGCGACGCTCGGCCGCCCGCCGATACCCGCCGATCGGGTCACCGACACGCTTCTGCTGGCGCGCCGCAAGCATCCCGGGGCGCCCAACAATCTCGACGCTTTGTGCGACCGCTATCGCATCGACCGCTCGAAGCGGGTGCGCCACGGCGCGCTGCTCGACGCGGAGATTCTGGTCGAGGTCTACGGCGAGTTGACCGGCGGCCGTCAGCGCTCGCTGTCTTTCGCGACCGTCGAGGCGGCGCGGGGCGACGGGCCGGTTGCGGCGTCGAAGCGCGCGCGGCTAGCGCCGCTGCCCGAGCGCGCCAGCCAAGCCGAGCTCGACGCCCATGAGGCGCTCATCGATTCGCTCGGCGAATCGGCGATTTGGCGCCGCTACCCGCCGCCTCGGGACGGCAAGGGCGATTAGGCGTTCGCCGGCGCCGCGCCGGCCGCCTGGACCCGCTGCAGATAGAGGCGGTGGAAGTCGATCGGGTCGACATAGAGCGGCGGATAGCCGCCGTTGCGCACCGCGTCAGCGATGATCTGGCGGGCGAATGGGAACAGCAGGCGCGGCCCCTCGATCATCGCCACCGGCTGGACCTGTTCGGCGGGGAGGTTCTCGATGCGGAACACCCCGGCATAGTGGAGTTCGAACTTGAAAACCACGCCGGTTCCCTCGCCCGCGCCGCCTTCGAGCAGCAGGTCGATCTCGTAGTCGGTGGCGGCGATTTGCCGGCCGTTGACGTTGACTTGAAGGTTGAGGCCAGCCGGCTGCTGGCCGAAAGTGCGCGGCGCGTTCGGGTTCTCGAACGAGAAGTCCTTGACGTATTGCGCCACGACCGAGAAGCGCGGCGCCGCCGCGTCCGCTCCGCCGTTGCCGTTCTCTTCGGCCATCGCTTCAACTCCCAGCCGCTCGACCTTGCGTTCCGGCGCGTCGCCTAACACGCGCCGTCGGCTCGAACAAGCGCGGCGGCGGGGCGCTGCGGCTCAGAGCCGCGGCCAGGAGAAGTCGTCGGCGCGGCCGCTGAGCGGATCGGCGGGCTCGCCCTGACGCAGCACGCGCGCCACCAGTTCCGTCTCGCCGGGCGGGTTCGGCTCGCGCGCGGCGAGCGCGCCGCCGGGCGAAAGCGGCCTTCCAGTCAGGGAGAGGATCGGGCCGGCGAGCGGTTTGGGGGGCTCCTGCGTCGCCGGCGCGCCCGGTTCCTCGGGGGCGCCCATCTCGCGCCGAATCTGGGCGTTGATGTCGCCCGCCGCTTGCTCGATGTCGGGCGGCAGGTCGGCGGTCTCGTTCTGCGGCCGCCCCTTGTCGAAGACGCGGCGGATCTCCGCCTCGAGGAAATGGGCGACCTTGCGTCCGCCGGCCTTGGTGAAATGGATGCCGTCAGGGCCGCGCAACTTGACAATCTGCCCGTCGACGTTGGGGCCGGAGGCGTCGTACTGCCCGTCCTGGTCTGCGAAGGCGTCCCAGATGTCGATAAATTTGACGCCCAGCTTTTCGACCTCCGTGCGGTCGATCTCGTTGAGTTTGACGATGTCGGCGTTGAAGCGATCGGCGCGCATCGGCGGCATGCCGACCCAGGCGACCGGAATATTCGCGGCCTGGAACGGCGCGAGCACCGCGCCGATGCGCGCGACGTAGGCGGTCTTCCAGCGATCGCTCAGCGGGTCGAGATTGTCGGCGCCGTCGCGCATCGCCTGGAGATCGTTGATGCCGACCATGACGACGATGAAGTCGATATGGTCCTTGCCGGTCGCGAGATCGTGGGCGGCCTTCGGCCAGTCGAAATAATCAGGGCGCACCAGGCCGGAGGCGTCGTGCGACTTGTCGGCGACGGCGATCTCCGGCTTGTCGGCGAAGGCTTCGGTCAGGCCGTTGGCCGTGAGCGACGCGAGGCTGTCGCCCAGCACGTCGATGAAGAAGGTCGGCTGCACGGCCGCGCCGCCCGGGGTGCCCGGTTCGCGCGTCGTCGTCGCCGGCACGAAGTCGCGCACCTTCTTCTTCGGTTTGCCGGCCGCTGCGTCGGGCGGCTTCGGCGGCTGACCGCCGAACAATTGCTGGAGGAAGCCGCCGAGACCGCCCTCCTGGGCCGGCGCCGCGGGCGCGGTCAAGGCGACGGCCAACGCCGCGACGGCGGCGAGGCGCAGCGCGCGCGCGACGAACAGGCGGTCGAGAGCGAACATCATGGACGCCAATTGCGGCCGTCGCCGGCCGAAACCTCAGACTAGTGAGCGAATTTGGCGGAAAACCGGCGCGGAACGCAAGCCCTTCAACCACCCCGCCGCAGCCGGCGCAACAGGGCGAGCGTCGGATAGCCGTCCGGCGCCGCGCCGATCGATTCCTGGTAGTCGCGCACAGCCGCCTGCAGTCGGTCGCCGACCCGCCCGTCGATGTCGCCGACTTCGTAACCGCGCCGGTCGAGCTCGCGCTGCAGTTCGCGCACTTCTCTCTCGCCGAGCGGCTTGTCGCGCGTCGGCCAGGCAGTCCTGAGACCGTCGCGGCCCATCACCGCGTCGCCGAGCAACGCCACGCCGAGCGCGTAGGCGGTGGCGTTGTTGTAGGCCTTGATCGTCCTGAAATTGGCGGTGACGAGGAAGATCGGCCCTTTGAGGCCGGCCGGAATCAGCAATTCGGCCTCGCCGTCCCGCGGCAGGGCACCGCCGTCGGCGCGCGTGACCCCGCGGGCGGCGAAGGCGGAGAACGGGGCGAAGCGCGCCGAATCGGCGGCGGCGAGCTGGAACCCGTCCGGCAGCCGCGCTTCGAATCCCCATGGCGCGCCGGCGATCCAGCCGTGTTTGGCGAGGAAATTGGCGGTCGAGCCGATCGCGTCGGGGGCGCTGTCCCAGATATCGCGCCGACCGTGGCCTTCGAAATCGACCGCGTAGGCGAGGAAGCTCGACGGCATGAACTGGGTCTGGCCCATCGCGCCCGCCCACGATCCCTTCATCTCGCGCGGCTCGATGTCGCCTTCCTCCAGGATCGCCAGAGCGGCGATCAGTTCGTCGCGGAAATAGTCGCCCTGATAGTGGACGAAGGCGAGATTGGCGAGGGCGCGGATCACCGAATCGCCGCCGCTGAAGACGCCGAATTCGCTCTCCATGCCCCAGACGCCCATCAGCACGGCGGGATCGACGCCGTAGCTCGTTTCCGCTTTGGCGAGCCACGACCGCATGTCTTCGGCCTTGGCGCGGCCTCGCGCGACGCGCGCCGGGGATACTGAGTGCGATAGATAGACCCAGATCGGTTCGACGAATTCGGCCTGGGCGGTCGTGTGGGCGACGATCCTAGGGTCGAAGGTCACGCCGGCGAAAGCGGCGTCGAAAGTTGCGCGTTTGACGCCGCGCGCTTCGGCGAGCGGCCATAAATCGTCGACGAAGGCGCGGAAAGCGGCGTCGGCCTTTCGCGCCGCCTCGACCACCGCCTTTTTCGCCGCCGCCGCCGCCGCCTTTTGCGCCGCCGCTGCGGACCTTCGCGGCGTCGCGGCGTCAGCGGGCGCGACGGCGAGGACGAGCGCCGCAGCGAGAGCGGCGGCCGCGGCGAAGCGGCCCCAGACGGTCGAAGCGAAGCGCGTCATGGCTTGATCCTCGCGGCTCGGCGCGCCGTTAAGCTAGCGACGAGCCGTTGCGAAGGCATTAACCACGTTCACGTCGGGTTGGCGTAGGCTCGCCGCCGCGAGAGACGGAGAAGACCATGATCTTGGAAGCCTTTACGCGCGCATTCGTCGACGCCGGCGCGCTCGACGCCTCGGTCGCCTTTTACAAGGCCCTGCTTTCAGGCGACGAGACCCTGCGCTTCGCTTATCCGGATGCAGGGCTCGAGCTCGCCGCCGTCTCGTCGCCGAAGCTTTCGGTGCTAATCGTCGCCGGGTCGCCCGAGAAGCGAGCGCCGTTCGAGGCGACGCGGCTGACAATCAAGGTCGATAAACTCGAACCGTTCCTCGCCGTCCTGAAAGCCGCCGGCGCCGAGCAAATGGAGCCGATCCGGGCGACGCCGGTCGGCCGCAAGACGCGATTCCGCCATCCCGATGGCGTCACTGTCGAATACGTCGATCACACGGCGTCCAGCGCAAGGCGACCGTGACGCTTCAGCCGTCGCCCTTGATGTCGTCGGGGCGCGGCATGGAGATGATGTTGTAACCGGCGTCGACAAAATGCGTCTCGCCGGTCACGCCGGCGGAGAGGTCGGACAGCAGGTAGAGCCCAGCCCCGCCGACGTCCTCGATCGTCACCGTGCGGCGCAACGGCGAGTGGTGGCGCTGAAAGTTGAACATGAAGCGGGCGTCGGCGATGCCGGCGCCGGCCAGCGTGCGGATCGGGCCGGCGGAAATCGCGTTGACGCGAATGCCGGCCGGACCGTAGTCGGCGGCGAGATAGCGCACGCTCGCTTCCAACGCCGCCTTGGCGACGCCCATCACGTTGTAATTCGGCATCACCCGCGTCGAGCCGCCGAAGGTCAGCGTCAGCATCGCGCCGCCGCGCGGCATCAGCGCCGCGGCGCGCTTGGCGATCTCGGTGAAGGAGAAAGCGGAGATGACCATCGTGCGGACGAAATTCTCGCGCGTCGTGTCGGCGTAGCGGCCCTTCAGCTCGTTGCGGTCGGAGAAGCCGATGCAATGGACGACGAAGTCGAGATCGCCCCATTGCTTGGCGAGCGTAGCGAAGGCGGCGTCGACCGAGGCGACGTCCTCGACGTCGCAGGGAAGCGAAAGCGTCGAACCGAGGCTCTCGGCGAGCGGCAGGACGCGTTTGCCCAACGCGTCGCCCTGGTAGGTGAAGGCGAGTTCGGCCCCCTGGGCGGCGACCGCCTTGGCGATCCCCCAGGCGATCGAATGATCGTTCGCGACGCCCATCACGAGGCCGCGCTTGCCGTTCATCAGGCCTGGATTCATCCCGCTCGCTCTTGGTGGTCAGGCGTCGACGTGCTTGAACACCAACGTTGCGTTGGTCCCGCCGAAACCGAAGGAATTCGACAGCGCCGCGCGTATGCTGACGTTGTCGATACGCCGCCGCGCGATCGGCATGTCGGCGAACTCGGGGTCGAGCTCGTCGATATGCGCGCTCTCGGCGATGAAGCCGCTCTGCATCATCAACAGCGAATAGATCGCCTCGTGGACGCCGGTCGCGCCCTGCGAATGGCCGGTCAGCGACTTCGTCGCCGAGATCGGCGGGCATTTCTCGCCCGCGCCGAACACCGCGCGAATCGCCTCGATCTC
>Ga0181516_10002858_pt1 | contig 11941 bp, 7 predicted proteins | sample PEATcosm2014_Bin_25_FD_121104 | JGI IMG/M metagenome (GOLD analysis project Ga0181516, IMG submission 121104) | Peatland microbial communities from MTU Mesocosm Facility, Houghton, MI, USA - PEATcosm2014_Bin01_10_metaG | ecosystem: Environmental > Terrestrial > Soil > Wetlands > Peat | place...
CTGGCTTGCGCCGAGTACGCGGGGCAGATCGGGTTGAAGCTGCTGAGTTGGCGGGGCAGGTGCGGTGCTCATGGGGTGATGAGAGGTTAGCACGGGACGAGCGGTGCATTGGGCGGAGATTGAGGCGGGGAAATGGGCAGAGTCCGGTGGCTGACAGTGCGATTCTCCTTCGCCACCAGCAAGCCAGAGAAATCGCGAAAATCCGACGCCTCTGCCCGCAGGCGAGCGCCAGGCCCGGCGAGGGGCGCGGTGCGCTCGAGAAGATAGAAGCGCAGCGGGGGCAAGCGGTTGTCTGATTGGTTTTTCGCTCATGAATCTCTGTGGTATTACGACCGGTGATGGGAATCACGGGCAGGGAATCACGGCGGGGGTAGACTCGCGGGCGTCGGGCGATTGCGAGGATTCTCAGGGCCGATTTGGCGACCGTGATCCGGAGTCGTCTGAGTTCGACGGGAACCGCGAAGGAGCGGGAAAATTATGGACGCTCAATGTTCAAAGTGCAAAATGGCGCTCAAATCGCAGTGGGATTTTTGTCCCAAGTGCGGGAAGGCAGCCGCTCACGTACACGCCACGCTGCCTGAAGAGGAACATGTGCCAGCGCGTGGAGCGTTTGGAGGGCTGCTCTATGGACTGATTGCAGCGCCCATCCTGATCATCGCAGGCGTGATGCTGTGCATGACCGGGTGGGGACTTTTTCTGGGCGTGCCGATGATGGTGCTGGGTGTATTGGCGCCGCTGGCAGGGCCGCTATTTGGAATGGCGGAGCACGCGGGGAAGTGTCCGGCGTGCGGGACGTTGATGATCACGAACTCCGATGGGCTCGTGCACGATTGCCCGACATGCAACCAGAGGTTTGCGATCGGGCCGCATGGAGTTGTCAGCGCGGGTTGAAGGCTTGCGAAACAGATAGGATAGCGGCGAGCGAGGGCAAAGCTCGCTCAGTTACCCGCTGTGCCGGCGGGATACGGAGACTTCGCGTCGATGACGCGCGGTTTCAACGGGGTGGTGTGACGTATTCCCACATGCAGGCGGACGATCTGGCCCGGGGCCACATGAACCGGGAAGATCGCCGTTGAACCGACCATTTTTGTCGGCTGAGGGTCGGAGTCGACCGACCAATCTTTGGGAACCTGCTGCTCAACGTAAAAAATCACCGGCCGGGGCGCGATGTTCTGCAGCACAAATTCGTGCTCTGAGATGTTGATATTGCTTCGTTCGAGCTGATTCCCGACGATTGCTTCTTCGGTGTGTTCCGAGCTGGCGATGCTTTCGAGATGGCAGATTGTGTCGTCTCGAAACGGACGCTGCTTTTTGCGGGAGGCGAAGGGATCGGGTGCGGGCACGATACGACAGTCGCCGAGAACATGAATTTCCATGGGAGCAAAGAGGGAGTCGGAACCATCGTAAGCGGGACGCGTGGGCGTTGAGGCCTGCTGGGCCGCCAGGCAAAAGGGCGCGGCCAGCGAACCGAGAATGAGCAGTCGGAATGCTATGGCTCCAGTCATGGCCAATATCGTAGCACTGAAATCCATCTGGCAAAATGGACGGATTTATAGGCAAGATTGTCGCGGCTTGCGATGAATTACCCCAGGTTAGCCAGCGGGCTGTGGCTCGTGGAAATGGCGCCAGATTGTTTCGGCGGTTTTGCGGGGGACAACGGCGGCGAGCGAGTCGGCGGTGGCCTGCTGCACCTCACGCAGGCTGCCGAAGTGGGTGAGCAGGCGCTGGCGGGTTTGCGCGCCGACGCCGGGAATGTTGAGGAGTTCAGAGGAGCGATCGCGCATGGCGCGGCGCTGGCGATGGTAGCCGACGGCAAAGCGATGGCTCTCGTCGCGGATGAGCTGAATGAGGTGCAGCACCGGCGAACGGCGATCGAGGACGATGGGTTCATCTTCATTGCCATAGAGGTAGATCACCTCTTCCCGCTTGGCGATGGAGGCGAGCGGCTGGGAGGTGAAGCCGAGCGATTCGAGCGCATCGGCGGCGGCGTGAAGCTGGCCGAGGCCGCCATCAACGAGGACGAGGGAGGGCATCGGTTTGTCTTCGTCTTTGAGGCGCTTGTAGCGGCGGTGGACCACTTCGCGCATGGAGGCGAAGTCGTCGACGCCGAGGACGGTCATCACCTTGAATTTGCGATAGGCGGACTTGTTCATCTTGCCGTCTTCCCAAACAACGAGGGAGGCGACGGTTTCTGCGCCCTGAATGTGGGAGATGTCGAAGCACTCGATGCGGCGCGGCAGTTCGGGAAGCATGAGGGCATCGGCGAGGGCCTCTTGAATGGCCTTACGGGAGGGCTCGAGCACGCGGAAGCGCTGAGTGAAGGACTGGTGGGCGTTTTGACCGGCGAGGTCGACGAGGGAGCGTTTTTCTCCGCGCTGGGGCACGGCAATTTCGATGCGATGACCGGTGCGTTCGCTCAAGAGCGCGGCGAGTGTTTCGCGATCAGCAAAATCGGAGGGCACGAAGATCGAGCGTGGGACGTATTGCTGGTCGATGTAGAGCTGTTTGAGAAGGGCGCTGAAGATGGGGCCAGCCTGAAAGGAAGTGTCGGTGGGGATTGCGTGTTCCGAGGCATCGGAAGCGGCGACCGAACTACTCGGCGTCAGCGGTTCAACGAGAGCCTCCGGCTCGGCGGCTTCGAGCAGATCGGGCAGATCTTCCCAGAAGAATTCGCGGCGATCGACGATTTTGCCGGCGCGGATGTGGAACAGGTTCACGGCGAGGCAGCCGTCTTCAAAGTGATAGCCGAAGACATCGGAATCGTCGCTCTGCTCGGCGGTAGCGATGCGCTGCTTCTCCTGCAACTGGTGGACGGTGGAGAGCTGGTCGCGGAGGCGGGCGGCGGCTTCGAATTGCTCGGCCTCGGCGGCGGCCGTCATGCGTGCGGTGAGGGCACGCTCGAGTTCGCTGTGGCGGCCCTCGAGAAAGAGCTGGGCGTCGCGGACGGCCTGCGCGTAGGCCTCGGGTGTGGTAAGGCCCTCGACGCAGGGGCCGAGGCAGCGATGGATGTAGTACTGCAGGCAGGCGCGCGGATGATAGCGCGAGAGATCGACTTTGCAGCTTGGCAAGAGGAAGCTGCGATGGATCAATTCGACGACGCGATAGGCCAGGTTGCCGGGAAAGTAGGGGCCGTAATAGGCTGAGCCGTCTTTGCGAAGGCGGCGCGTGACAAAGACCTTGGGGAAGCGATCGGCGAGGGTCAGCTTCACATAAGGGTAGGTCTTGTCGTCGCGCAGCAGGATGTTGAAGCGCGGCTTGCGCTGCTTGATGAGGTTGTTTTCAAGCGCGAGGGCCTCGTGCTCATTGGCGACAAGGATGTAGTCGATGTCGACGGCTTCGCGCATGAGCGAGCCGGTTTTGGCGTTGGCCTGGGAGGCCTCGAGGAGGTAGGAGCGGACGCGGGATCGGAGGTTATTGGCCTTGCCGACGTAGATGACCTCGCCTTCGGCGTTCTTGTAGAGATACACGCCGGGCTGGGTGGGGAGGGTGCGGATTTTCTCGTAGAGGTCCATCGGCGGGGATCCGGAAGCGTTGCTAGCTATCTCTTAGAATAGCTGCTCTTGGGCGCGATTGCCGCGGGTCGGCTGGGGGAACAATCTTACCGAGAACGGTAAAAATTACACGAGACAGCTTGTGGAACGCCGGTAGGAAACTCGACTAAGGCGAACTGCATCATAGGTATACAAGTTGGCCCGAGTTTGGCGGAGCGGGTGCAATTCCTTTAGAAAGTAGAAGGCAACATCAGCCCTCGGTGTGACGCAGAGCGCCAGACCGGGCGATGGGAGGACAGGAACAATGGTTAACTACCGATTCGGAATGTGGATGGCAGTGACTGCGATGACAGTGGCAGGAGTGACGGGTTGCGCAAGCAAGAACTGGGTGAAGACGCAGACCGCCCCGATTGTGGACCACACCGACCAGCTTGAAGCGAAGACGTCGGCCAATAGCCAAGCTATTCGCGATACCGACGACCGCGCGCAATCGGGCATCAAGCAGGCGCAGACTTCGGCTGACGCAGCCACTCAGAATGCTCAAAATGCCTCCACGGCCGCGGGCACTGCCGAGACGGCGGCGAACGACGCGGTGCATCGTGCCGACTCGCTCGACAGCGTGGTGAAGGGCCTCGATAACTACAAGTCACTGGCCAATGTCACGGTGAACTTCGGATTTGACAAGGCCGTGCTGACCAAGGACGACAAGGATCAACTCGATCAGTTCGCCAGCCAACTGACCACGGCCAAGAGCTTCATTCTTGAGGTGACGGGCGGAACGGACTCGATTGGTTCAGCACAATACAACTATGATCTGAGCCAGCGCCGGGCCGACGCGGTGGTGCAATACCTGGCTGCCAAATACAACGTGCCCGCGCACCGCTTCTACCTGATCGGCATCGGCAAGGATCAGGAAGTAGCGCCCAACAACACCGCGGATGGCCGCAAGCAGAATCGCCGTGTGCAGATCCAGTTGCTCTCAAACATGAGCAACGGGGATCAGCAACAGGCGACAGCGCCCGCGGCTCCAGGAACGGGCCGGTAAGTCACTCCAGCGACAGGCAATAGAAAGTAAAGGCTCCGGGCAAAAGCCCGGGGCCTTTTTGCTGTTTTCGGCAAAAAAGCGGCTCGGGGCGGAGCGCCTTGTGAGTGCTTAGTAAATTGATTTATTATTGCGCGTCTCGCTGAAGGCAATTGGCACGCGTGCCCATTCGCCTATCCTTGCTGGTTGTGGAGCTGCAACGTGGGTGTGTCCAGTCTTGTTGTGCCGTCTCGGGGATGGCTTAAGGGAGTCGTTTTTCTTACCGCGATTGTCACTATCGCGGGCTGCTCCGGGGGCGGTGGGGGAAGCAAGGCGGTGGTGCCGACTACGCCGGTGATCACCTGGGCGACGCCTGCTGCCATCGTCTACGGGACCGCGTTGAGCGCGACGCAGTTGGATGCGACCGCGAGTGTGGCGGGAAGCTTCAGCTATTCGCCGGCAGCAGGCACAGTGCCGGCGGCGGGATCTCAGAAACTGACGGTGACGTTTACGCCGTCGGATACGACGGACTACACCAGTGCGAGTGGAAGCGTGACTCTGACGGTGAATCAGGCCACGCCTGCGATCAGTTGGGCGACGCCGGCGAGCATTTCGTATGGAACGGCGCTGAGTGCCACGCAGCTGGACGCGACGGCGAGCGTCGGCGGCAGCTTCAGCTATAGCCCTGCGGTGGGCCAGGTGCTTGCGGTGGGGAATCAAACGCTGTCGACGAACTTTACGCCTACGGACACGGTTGACTACACGCCTGCGACAGCGAGCGTGACTCTCGCGGTGACCAAGCAAGTGCCGGCTATTACATGGGCAGATCCGGCGGCGATCACTTATGGCACGGCACTGAGCGCGACTCAACTGAATGCGACTGCAAGTGTGGCGGGAACGTTTGCGTATTCGCCGAGCTCGGGCACGACGCTGACAGCTGGTGAGCAGATGCTCTCAGTGACTTTTACGCCCACGGATACGGCCGATTATCAGAGCGCAACTTCTGACGTGATGTTGACGGTCAACAAAGCGACGCCGGTGATTACGTGGGCGACGCCTGCATCGGTGATCGCTGGAACAAGCACGCTGCTGGGATCGACGCAACTGGATGCTACGGCAAATGTTCCGGGGAGTTTTGTTTATTCGCCCGCGGCCGGGACGGTGCTGGGCACTGCGGAGACATTGACGCTCTCGACGACTTTTACGCCGAATGATGCCACCGATTACACAACGGCGACGGACAGTGTTTCGCTGGTGGTGACTGCTCCGACGCCGACGACAACGGTGGATTTTGGCACGACGTATCAGACGATTCGCGGATTTGGAGGCTCGACAGCGTGGCTGGGCGAACTGACGACGCAGCAGGCGACGGCACTCTTCAGCACCACGAGCGGCCTGGGGCTCAGCATTTTGAGGGTTCGCATCGATCCCACGGGCTCGGCCGCCACGAACAATTGGGCGACAACAAACTGGGCGCAGGAGTTGACCAATGCGCAGGAGGCGCAGGCGGCCAATCCGAACGCGATTGTGTTTGCCTCTCCCTGGACGCCGCCGACGACGATGAAGACCAGCTCCACGAGCCAGCCTTCTTACAGCGGAACAGCGGCGTGCAGCCCCGGACCAAACTACTGCGGAGGCTATCTCAATCCGACGAGCTATGGCGCCTACGCAAATTATCTGGAGGATTTTGTTCAATACATGGCGGCGGGCAATCCGGCGGTGAATCTCTACGGCATCTCGATGCAGAACGAGCCAGACTATTCGGCGCAGGCGACCGAGAACTACGAGTCGTGCAGCTGGACGGCGCAGCAGATGGACACCTGGATTGACAGCGATGCATCAGTGTTGACGACGAAGCTGATTATGCCGGAGTCGTATAACTTCAGCACGGCGCAGGCCAGCGCCTCGTTGTCGGATGCGACGGCGGAGGGATTGATCGGCATTGTCGCAGGGCATCTCTACGGGGTGTCGCCAAGCTACTACACGCAGGCCGAGAACGCGGGCAAGGATGTGTGGATGACCGAGCACGCCCTGATGCCGGCGGGATCGCAGCCGACGATTACGGATGCGCTGGCCGCCGCGGAGGAAGTGCACAACTCGATGGTTACTGGCCAGTACAACGCCTACGTGTGGTGGTGGATCTGGGATGACCCGAGCGACGGCGTGAATTATGGGCTGATCAACAGCAACACCACGAGCCCAACGCCGACGTACTATGGCTACGCGATCGGGCAGTTCTCGGAATTCATTCAGCCTGGATATCAGCGGGTGAGCGCGACGGCGAATCCGGCGACCAGTGTTTATGTTTCGGCTTATGCGGGAGCAGGTCACTTCGTCATTGTGGCCATTAACGCAGGGAACTCGGCGGTGAGCCAATCGTTCACGCTGCAGAATGGCTCGGTAACGAGCATGACGCCGTATTCGACGACGTCGAGCGGTGGGCTGACGGCGCAGACAGCGGTGAGTGTTTCGAGCGGGGCATTTACCTATTCGCTGCCGGCGCAGAGCATCACAACGTTTTTGCAGTAGGGTTTCAAACGATTCGCGCGTTGCGGTGAAGCGTCGAGGCGTAGCGGTGGGAGCTAAGACTGCGCAAGGTTGAATTGCTTCACGTGCTCGGCGCGGACGTCGTTGGCGGTAAACAGGCGCAGGAACGGCGCACCGTGCGCAGCGGCTTCGACGGCGGGACGGCCGTTGGCTTCTTCGCGCTCCACGATGCAGACCACTGCGGCAACGGTCATACCGGCCTCCTGCGCGGCCTCAATGGCGTTAATGGTGGAGGCGCCGGTGGTGCAGACATCGTCCACGATCACAACGCGCGCGCCTTCGCGGCAGAAGCCCTCGATGCGGCGGCCGGTGCCGTGGGCCTTCTCGGCTTTGCGGACCAGAAAGCCATGGAGCAACGGAGCAGCAGGATTGGAGTGCGCGCGCCATGCGCTGGCCGTGGCCACGTTGGAGACGATGGGGTCGGCGCCCATGGTGAGTCCGCCGACGGCTTCGGCTTCGATGCCGTGCTGCTCAAGCAATTCAAGAATGGAGTGGCCAGTGAGTCGACCGCCCTCGGCGTGGAGCGTGGTGGTGCGACAGTCGATGTAGTAGTCGCTGGTGCCGCCGGAAGAGAGCTTGAACTGGCCGAGCTTGAAGCTGATGCGGGAGAGAAGAGCGAGAAGCTGCTGCGCGTGGGTTGGCGTGGTCATTAATGGAGATTGTAAAAGAACAGGGGACAGGGGACAGGGGACAGTGGACAGTGGACAGAAAACAGAGAGAAGGCTGAATGGCAGTTTCCGTCGATTGCTCTTTACATGTTTTCGAGGTGTTTGAAGCCGCCGGTTCCGAAGAACATGAACGAGAAGAGCAGGAAGTTGTAGGTGGCATGGACAATGACGCTGGCGGCCAGCGAGCGTGAACTGAGACGCGCCCAGCAGAGCACAAGGCTCACACAGATGAGCAACAGGAATGGCCCGAGGGAGTAGCCGGTCTGGTCCGCATGCATCAGGGCGAAGAGAATGCTGGTGAGAATCGCCGCGACGATCATCGCGGGCATCGACCACTGCGGATGGCCATCTATGCCGAGAGGGTGAGGATGCTGGTCGTGCGTCTTTTCAGCGATCCAGTCGAAGGCCGTGCTGAGGGCGGGGAGGAGAAAACCGCGGAATGCGAGTTCCTCGAAAAATGGGGCAAAAGTGACGCCGAATGCGAAGAGGATCCATGCAGCGCCCGGCGCGCGAAAGACCTTGTCGATGGGCGCATCGGCGGGCCCCGGCATCAACGATCCGCTGATCATCGCGAGGACGAAGCAAGCAGCGGCGGCGGCGATGAGGTAGCCGCTGCGCCGTAAGGCGGCGCGCCCGCGCCACTGGATGCCGGCGAAGAAGCTTTCGTGCCAGAGCGCGGGGAAAACGAGCAGCGATGCGCCGAAGGTGAGAATGTAAAGGAGCCCTTCGGTTCCCAGGGTGTAGTGAATCTCGTTTCCAGCCTGTTGAAGATTGGTTACGCCGTAGAGGTGAAAATGAATTCCGACGTTGGCAAGCAGGCCGGCAGAAACGAGGGCGCAGACGGCGATCAGGCCCAGGATGATGAGGTGGCCGAAGTGCGGAATGCGTTCCTGGGACGGCTGGTGAAAGGCGAGGTACTGCTTGAATAAAGTGTCTGTATCCTGCTGTGGAATTGGCGAGTGAATCTCGGAAGCGAAAGGATGATTGGGTTCGATTTGTGGACGGTCTGCAGTCTGTTGATCCGTGTCAGGCGCAGCAGCCGGCGCGCCAGGCGGGCTCTCCGGCTCTTCGGGAAACTGCTCAGGCAGGCTGCTCATGCAACTCCCGTCTTCTTTTTGCGCGGGCCAGACTTTTTGCGCTCCGGCGCGTTTCCATTCTTCTTATCGACCATTTGAGGCGCGGCTCCATTGGAAGAAGAGCCAGAATACTTGCCGTTGGAGAGGAACTCCGCGGTATCGTCGACGGGCTCGAGATGGCCGTTGTGCGAGGCGTAGTAACGGGCGAGAAATTGACCGGTGTAAGAGCCGGGCGTGTGCGCGATCTTGGCCGGACGGCCCTCGCCAACGAGGCGGCCACCATCTTCGCCGCCCTCGGGACCGAGGTCGAGAATCCAGTCGGCGTTGCGGATGACGTCGAGGTTGTGTTCGATGATGATGACCGAGTTGCCGAGATCGGTGAGCCGATGAAGCACCTCGAGCAGCTTGCGTACGTCGTCGAAATGGAGGCCGGTGGTGGGCTCGTCGAGCAGGTAAAGTGTGCGCCCGGTCTGGCGTTTGGAAAGTTCACGCGCCAATTTCATGCGTTGAGCCTCGCCGCCCGAGAGCGTGGTGGCGCTCTGACCGAGGTGGACGTAGCCTAGGCCGACGTCGACCAGGGTTTGCAGCTTCTGGCGAACAAGGGGCACATCCGCGAGGACGGTCAACGCGTCCTCGATGGTGAGGTCGAGAATGTCTGCGATGGAGTGGCCGTGAAATTTCACGGCCAGAGTTTCCTGGTTGTAGCGGCGCCCGTTGCAGACTTCGCATTGGACGTAGACGTCGGGCATGAAATTCATTTCGATGCGGCGCTGGCCGTCCCCCTGACATGCCTCGCAGCGGCCTCCGGCGACGTTGAAGCTGAAGCGGCCGGGTTTGTAGCCCCGTTCGCGCGCCTCGGGCAACATGGCAAATAAATCGCGGAGGGGCGAGAAAACCTGCGTGTAAGTAGCGGGATTGGAGCGCGGAGTGCGGCCGATGGGGGACTGGTCGATGCGGATGACCTTGTCGATCTGATCGTCTCCGTCGAGCGACTCGTGCGCGCCGGGCTCTTCGCGGGAGCCGTAGAGATTTTTAGCCAGCGAGCGATAAAGAATGTCGTTGATGAGCGTGCTCTTGCCACTACCGCTAACCCCGGTGACGACGGTCATGACGCCGAGAGGGACACGGATCGTGATGTCCTGCAAGTTGTGCTCGCGCGCACCGGAGACGGTGATCCACTTGCCGGTGAGGGGGCGCGGCTCGGCACGCTGCAGAATGCCGGCAGCTCCGGCGAGATAGCGGCCGGTGAGCGACGAGGGGCAGGCCATGATCTGAGCGGGGGTGCCCTCGGCGACAACATGGCCGCCCAGGCGGCCGGCACCGGGGCCAAGGTCAACGACATAATCGGCATGGCGGATGGTGTCTTCGTCGTGCTCGACCACGAGTACAGTATTGCCGAGGTCGCGGAGTTGTTCGAGGGCTTGAATCAGCCGTTCGTTGTCGCGCTGATGAAGGCCGATCGAGGGTTCGTCGAGGACGTAGAGGACACCGCGGAGGCGCGAGCCGATTTGGGTGGCGAGACGGATGCGCTGGCCTTCGCCGCCGGAGAGCGTGGCGGCGCTGCGATCAAGAGAGAGATAACTTAGGCCCACGGCGCAGAGGAATTCGAGGCGCTCGGCAATTTCGCGGCGGATGCGCTCGGCGACAAGAGCTTCGCGCGAAGTGAAGGTGAGATTAATGACGGCAGACAGAGCGCGATTGAGCGGCAATGCAGTGAAGTCCGCGATCGACATTCCGCCGATCTTGACTGCGATCGACTCCGGGCGCAGGCGCTTGCCGCGGCAGACGGGGCAGGGCGTGGCGGACATGAAGTTCATCATGTATTCGCGGTAGCCCTCGCTGCGGGCCTCGGTGATGGTGTCGCGGAGATAGGCGAGGATGCCATGGAAGCCGGTGCGCGGCGCCTCACCTTTGGGCGGCCCGTAGACAAGGATGTGCTGCTGCTTGGGGGGCAAATCTTCGAAGGGAGTTTTGAGGTCGATCTTGTAGCGCTCAGCGGCGAGATTGATCAGTTTGAGAAGGTATTGGGAGGCTGAGCCAGGACCGAGCCCGCCTTCGAGAAGGGGCTTGTTCCATTCGGTGATGACCTTGGCGGGATCGAGATCGTAAAGCGAACCGAGGCCGTGGCACTCGGGACATGCGCCAAAGGCGGAGTTGAAGCTGAAACTGCGCGGCTCGAGTTTGGGAACGTCGAGGTCGCAATCGGGGCAGGCCATCGACGAGGAAAACAATTGTTCGTCGGGTTTTTGGCCACTGCCGGCGAACGCAACGAGAACGAGGCCATTGGCAAGTTGCAGCGCTTTGCTGACCGCGGCGTCGAGACGCTTTTCGAGGGAGGGTTTTCCGGGAGCGACCGGTGTGTCGGCCGCCGGCTTCAAGAGAATTCGGTCGACGATGGCTTCGATGTTGTGATTTTTTCGCTTATCGAGCGCAGGCGGGTCGGAAAGATCAGCCATCTCGCCATCGACGCGGGCGCGAAAACCCTGCTGGTCCAGTTGATCAAGCAGGTCTTTGAATTCACCCTTGCGGCCACGCACGACGGGCGCCATCACCGTAACGCGTTCGCCGGTTCCGAGCTGCAGAATGCGCTGGACGATCTGCTCGGAAGTCTGGCGCGCGATGGGCCGACCGCAATTGGGGCAATGGGGCGTGCCGACGGAGGCAAAGAGGAGGCGGAGGTAGTCGTAGATCTCGGTGATGGTGCCAACGGTGGAGCGCGGACTGCGGCTGGTGGTTTTCTGCTCGATGGAAATCGCCGGGCTGAGGCCCTCGATGGAATCGACGTCAGGCCTTTCAATCTGGTCAAGGAATTGGCGCGCGTAGGCCGATAGCGTCTCGACGTAACGGCGCTGTCCCTCGGCGTAGATGGTGTCAAACGCCAGCGAACTCTTGCCCGAGCCAGAGAGTCCCGTGACGACAGTCAGGGTGTTGCGTGGGATGCGCACATTGATGTCGCGCAAGTTGTGCTGGCGCGCCCCCCGCACCGAGATGTGAGTTATAGACATGAGCTTTTTGGTGAGCGGCGGGACCTGTTGCGCCCCCCCTCGACTGTTTTGATTCACTGGCGCCGGGCTCGGGTGCAACGTCTGACGAGAGCTAAAGTCCGGTGCCGGCCAACAGGGAACTCCCGCTACGGGA
>Ga0181516_10002859_pt1 | contig 11938 bp, 7 predicted proteins | sample PEATcosm2014_Bin_25_FD_121104 | JGI IMG/M metagenome (GOLD analysis project Ga0181516, IMG submission 121104) | Peatland microbial communities from MTU Mesocosm Facility, Houghton, MI, USA - PEATcosm2014_Bin01_10_metaG | ecosystem: Environmental > Terrestrial > Soil > Wetlands > Peat | place...
ACAAGAGCCTTTCATCCGTGACGGACCGTTTTGGAAGCTTGGTTGGGAAGAACCCTGGGGTAATCGACTACGGGCATGGAAAGAAACGGGACCTTCGTGTCTCGCGTAAATTTCTGGACCAGTGGATGTATGCCGACCACCGTGGCGGTAGAGAATGACGGAAGCAACCCTGGAGAACCTCGAAACACTGGAAGACGCCTTGACGGCCCCAACCATCGCCCGCCTGGCGGGCTTCGCGGTGCCGGCCGGGGCCAAGGTGCTGGTGGCCGAGGCCGAGCGGGTGGACAAGGGCGAGCCCCTGGCCTACGAGAAGCTCTCGCCGGTGCTGGCGCTCTACAAGGCCCGCGACTTCGCGGCCGGGGCGGAGGTCGCGGCGGCCCTGGTGGCCTTCGGTGGCCTGGGCCACACCTCGGTGCTCTACACCGACCCCGGCAACGTGGACCGGGTGCAGGCCTTCAGCGCGCGCATGCGGACCTGCCGCGTGCTGCTCAACATGCCCAGCTCGCAGGGCGCCATCGGCGACCTCTACAACTTCCGCCTGGAGCCCTCGCTGACCCTGGGCTGCGGCAGCTGGGGGGGCAACAGCGTCAGCGAGAACGTGGGGCCCAAGCACCTGCTCAATTTGAAGACCGTGGCCGAGCGCCGCGAGAACATGCTGTGGTTCCGCGTGCCGCCCAAGATCTACTTCAAGGCCGGCTGCCTGCCCGAGGCCCTGGGGGACCTGGCCGGGCGCAAGCGCGCCTTCTTGGTCAGCGACCCCCAGCTGGCCAAGATGGGCCTGCTCAAGCGCACGGCCGAGATCCTGCGCGCCCTGGGCATAGAGAGCGAGAGCTTCACCGGGGTCAATCCGGACCCGGACATGGACGCCGTGGCGCGGGGCCTGCAGGCCATCCAGCGCTTCCAGCCCGATGTCATCATCGCCCTGGGCGGCGGCTCGCCCATCGACGCGGCCAAGGTCATGGCCCTGCTCTATGAGCAGCCCGAGGCCCGCTTCAGCGACCTGGCCACCCGCTTCATGGACATCCGCAAGCGCGTGGTGCGCTTCCCCCAGCTGGGGCGCAAGGCCCTGCTGGTGGCGGTGCCCACCACCTCCGGCACGGGCAGCGAGGTGACCCCCTTCGCGGTCATCACCGACGCCGCGCAGGGGGTCAAATACCCCATCGCCGACTACGCCCTCACCCCGGACATGGCCATCATCGACCCGCAGCTGGCGCTGGGCATGCCCCAGGGCCTGACCGCGGCCTCGGGCATGGACGCCGTGACCCATGCCCTGGAGGCGCTGGTGGCCGTCACCTCCAGCGAGTACACCGACGCCCTGGCCCTGGAGGCGCTGCGCCTGCTCTTCAAGCACCTGCCGGCGGCCTACGACGAGGGGGCCAACGACCCGCTGGCGCGCGAGAAGGTGCACACCGCCGCCACCATGGCGGGCATGGCCTTTGGCAACGCCTTCCTGGGCGTGTGCCACAGCATGGCCCACAAGCTGGGATCCAGCTTCCACATCCCCCACGGCGTGGCCAACGCCATCCTGCTGCCGCACGTCATCCGCTACAACGCCACGGACGCGCCGGCCAAGCAGGCCGCCTTCTCCCAATACACCCACCCCATGGCGCTGGAGCGCTATGCCCGCGCGGCCGAGGCCCTGGGCCTGGGCGGCGGCACGGAGGCCGACAAGGCCGAGCGCCTGGCCCAAGCCGTGGCGGCCCTGTCCGCCCGCGTGGGGCTGCCCGCCACCTTGGCCCAGGCCGGCATCGACCCGGCGGCCTTCCTGGCCCGGGTGGATGCCCTGAGCGAGCAGGCCTTTGACGACCAGTGCACGGGCTGCAACCCGCGCTACCCCCTCATCAGCGAGATCCGCTCCCTGTACCTGGCCAGCTATGGCGCCAGCGCCCCGGCTGTTCCGCCGGCCCGGGCGGGCGAGAGCGACATGAAGAGCCTCCGTTAGCCCATCATCACCCCAGCAGGAGCAGTCCCAATGCCAACCGCAGAATTGCGCAAGTTCGAGAAGGTCTGCGAGATCGTGGAGAAGCACGGCAAGCAGGCCTCCAAGCTCATCCCCATCCTGCAAGAGGTGCAGGAGGAATACCGCTACCTGCCCGAGGAGGTGATGACCTTTGTCGCCACCTCGCTGGGGCTGTCGCCGGCCAAGGTCTTTGGCGTGGCCAGCTTCTACGCCCATTTCGCGCTGCAGGCCAAGGGCAAGTATGTGCTCAGGCTCTGTGACGGCACCGCCTGCCATGTGAAGGGCAGCGAGCCCATCCTGGACGCGCTCTACGAGAAGCTGGGCCTGTCGGCCAAGAAGCCCACCAGCGCCGACATGCTCTTCACCATCGAGACGGTGTCCTGCCTGGGCGCCTGCGGCCTGGCCCCGGTGATGCTGGTGAACGAGAAGGTCTACGGCCAGGTCAGCAAGGAGAAGGCCCTGGAGATCGTGGACCAGATCAAGCAGAAGGAGGATGGCAATGCCAGCGCTTAAGAGCCCCCTGGAAGTGGCCTTCAAGGGCCGCGAAGGCATGCGCAAGATCGTCATCTGCACCGGCACCGGCTGCATCGCCAACGGCGCCCTGGAGGTCAAGGAAGCCTTCGAGCGCGAGCTCAAGGCCGCCGGCTTCGACACCATCGAGGCCTTTGAGGGCCTGGAGGCGGTGAAGGAGCCCAAGCAGGCCGCCTACCTGAGCAAGAGCGGCTGCCAGGGCTTCTGCCAGATGGGCCCGCTGGTCAGCATCATGCCCGAGGACATCCTCTACACCAAGGTCAAGCCCGAGAACGTCCAGGCCATCGTCGCGCGCACGCTCAAGGCCGGCGAGGTCATCCCCGAGCTGCTGTATGTGGACCCCGGCACCAAGGCCCGCTGCCGCTCGCAGCACACCATCCCCTTCTACCAGCGCCAGTCGCGCTTTGTGCTCAAGCAGTGCGGCGACCTGGACCCCGAGAACCTGGGCGAGTACCTGGCCATCGGCGGCTACCAGGCGGCCAAGGGCTGCTGGCAGGACCGCACGCCCGAGCAGGTCTGCAAGGAGATGCTGGAATCCGGGCTGCGCGGCCGCGGGGGCGGCGGCTTCCCCACGGGCAAGAAGTGGGAGCTGACCCGCGTGCAGAAGAGCGCCAAGAAGTACGTCATCTGCAACGGCGACGAGGGCGACCCCGGGGCCTTCATGGACCGCTCGGTGATGGAGGGCAACCCCCACAGCGTGATCGAGGGCATGATGATTGCCGCCCGCGCCATCGGCGCGGATGAGGGCGTGGTCTATGTGCGCGCCGAGTACCCCCTGGCCGTGAAGCGGGTGCGCAAGGCCTGCGCCGATGCGCGCAAGGCCGGCATCCTGGGGCAGGATGTCTTCGGCACCGGGCGGGCCTTTGACGTGAACGTGATGGAGGGCGCGGGCGCCTTTGTCTGCGGCGAGGAGACGGCCCTGATGGCCTCGGTGGAGGGCGAGCGCGGCATGCCCTCGCCCAAGCCGCCCTTCCCGGCCCAGAGCGGGCTGTGGGAGAAGCCCACGGTGATCAACAACGTGGAGACCCTGGCCACCGTGCCGCTCATCATGTCCATGGGCGCGGCCGAGTTCCGCAAGATGGGCACGGCCACCTCGCCCGGCACCAAGACCTTCGCCCTCTCCGGGCACGTGCGCAACACCGGGCTCATCGAGGTGCCCTTCGGCCTCACCCTCAAGGAGGTGGTGCACGAGATCGGCGGCGGGGTCACCAACCGCAAGGGCAAGCTCGAGCCGCTGGGCTTCAAGGCCGTGCAGATCGGCGGGCCCTCGGGCGGCTGCCTCACCAAGGACCACCTGGACCTGCCGCTGGACTTCGACAGCCTGCGCAGCATCGGGGCCATGGTGGGCTCGGGCGGCCTGGTGGTGATGAACCAGGGCACCTGCATGGTGAGCATCGCCAAGTACTTCATGCGCTTCACCCAGAACGAGAGCTGCGGCAAGTGCGTGCTGTGTCGCGAGGGGACCAAGCAGATGCTGCACCTGCTGGAGGACATCACCGAGGGCCGCGCCACCCTGGAGACGCTGGACACCCTGCAGGAGCTGGCGCAGGCGGTGCAGCGCGGCTCGCTGTGCGGCCTGGGCAAGACCGCGCCCAACCCGGTGCTCTCCACGCTCAAGCATTTCAAGGGCGAGTACCTGGCGCATGTGGTGGACAAGCGCTGCCCCACCGGGGAGTGCAAGGCCCTGGCCCGCCCGGAGATCATCGCTGAGAAGTGCAAGGGCTGCACCGCTTGCGCGCGCAAGTGCCCGGTGGGAGCCATCACCGGGGAGGCCAAAAAGCCGCACGCCATCAGCCAGGAGCTGTGCATCAAGTGCGGCGCCTGCGCGGTGGCCTGCCAATTCAACGCTGTCGTGGGGGTCTAGGCCATGGAGAATGTGAGCACCGTCATCATCGATGGGCGGGAGATCCCCCTGGAGGGGGAGAAGAACCTGCTGGAGGTCATCCGCAAGGCGGGCATCGACATCCCCACCTTCTGCTACGTGTCCGAGCTCTCGGTCTACGGCGCCTGCCGCATGTGCACCGTGGACATCGAGGGCCGGGGCCTGCAGACCAGCTGCAGCACCCCGCCCGAGCCGGGCATGAAGGTGCGCACCAGCACCGAGCCGGTGCGCCAGATCCGCAAGGTGGCCCTGGAGCTGTTCCTGGCCAACCATGAGCGGGAATGCACCACCTGCTCCAAGAGCCTGGCCTGCAAGCTGCAGGACCTGAGCAAGAAGCTGGGCGTGGGCAAGGTGCGCTTCCGCTCGGTGCAGAAGTCGCAGCCCATCAACGAGTCGGTCTCCATCGTGCGCGAGCCCAACAAGTGCATCCTGTGCGGGGACTGCGTGCGCATGTGCGGCGAGGTGCAGGGCATCGGGGCCATCGATTTCGCCTTCCGCGGCCATGACGTGCGCGTGCAGCCGGCCTTCGGCAAGAGCCTGGACGAGGTCAGCTGCGTGTTCTGCGGGCAATGCGTGCGGGTCTGCCCCACCGGCGCCCTGTCCCCCAAGAGCGAGACCGAGGCGGTGTGGAAGGACCTGCACGACCCCAAGAAGGTGGTGGTGGCCCAGATCGCCCCGGCCGTGCGCGTGGCCCTGGGCGAGGCCTTCGGCTACCAGCCCGGCGAGGTGACCACCGGCCAGATCATCGCCGCGCTCAAGATGATGGGCTTCAGCAAGGTCTATGACACCTGCTACGCCGCCGACCTGACCATCATGGAGGAGGGCAACGAGTTCATCCAGCGCGCCACCACGGGCGGCGTGCTGCCCATGTTCACCAGCTGCTGCCCGGGCTGGATCAAGTACGTGGAGCAGCACCATCCGGACATCATCCCCCACCTCTCCACCTGCAAGTCGCCCCAGCAGATGTTCGGCGCGGTGGCCAAGGGGGTGGTGGCCCAGGAGATGGGCATCCAGCGCCAGGACATGGTGGTGGTCTCCATCATGCCCTGCACGGCCAAGAAGTTCGAGGCCAAGCGGCCCGAGTTCACGCAGGAGGGCATCGCGGAAGTGGACCACGTGATCACCACCCAGGAGCTGGTGGCCATGATCAACGAGCATGGCATCCAGTTCCGCAACCTCAAGCCCGAATCGCTGGACATGCCCCTGGGCTTCAAGACCGGTGCCGGCGTCATCTTCGGCAATTCCGGCGGGGTGATGGAGGCGGCCCTGCGCTACGTGGCCGAGAAGGTGGAGAACAAGGCCCTGGACAGCGTCGACTTCCACGAGGTGCGCGGCGACGCCGGCATCCGCGAGGCCGAGGTGCACCTGGCGGGCAAGACCTACAAGCTGGCGGTGGTGCATTCCCTGGGCAACGCCAAGAAGCTGCTGGAGCGGGTCAAGGCCGGCAAGAGCCAGTACCATTTCATCGAGGTGATGTCCTGCCCCGGGGGCTGCATCAATGGCGGGGGCCAGCCGGTCAGCGCCCGGCCCGAGGCGCGCCAGAAGCGCACCGCCGGGCTCTACGAGGCGGACAAGGCCCTGCAGCTGCACAAGTCCCAGGAGAACCCCTACATCCTGGAGCTCTACGCCAAGAGCCTGGGCGCGGTGGGCGGGCACAAGGCCCACAGCCTGCTGCACACGCGCTACAGCTCTCGCCGGCGCATCTTGGGCGAGGCCCTGGACCTCTCGGACGGGCCGGGGGCGGGCAAGGTGGAGGTGAAGGTGTGCATGGGCACCAGCTGCTACCTGAAGGGCAGCCAGGACCTGCTGCACCGCCTGGCCCGCTATGTGTCAGAGAACAAGCTGCAGGCTGAGGTGCTGCCCAAGGCCACCTTCTGCTTTGAGGCCTGCGACCAGGGCCCCACGGTGGAGATCGGCGACCAGGTGATCCACCGCTGCAGCCTGGACCAGGCCGTGGCGGCCCTGGAGACCGCCCTGGACGCCCGCCGCCGGAGCCAGGCCGCGGTCTGAAGGCCCGCCCAGGCGGGGATGGGGGGTGCGCCGTGCCGGTGCTGGAACCGAGAGCCGTGATCGACACCAACGAGGCCCGCTGCCGCGACTGCTACCGCTGCGTGCGGGTCTGCCCGGTGAAGGCCATCCGCGTGGTCCACGGCCAGGCCTCGGTGGACGCCCGGCGCTGCCTGGGCTGCGGCACCTGCGTGCGCGAGTGCCCGCAGGGGGCCAAGCGCTACCGCCGCGACCTGCCCAAGGCTGAGGCCCTGCTCAAGACCCGCAAGTTCGTGGCCGCCAGCCTGGCCCCGGCCTTTGCCGGGGCCTTCGAGCCCTGGGCCCTGCTGCGGCTGCCCGCGGCCCTGCGCCGCCTGGGCTTCCACTACGTGGCGGAGACCGCCGTGGGCGCCGCTTGGGTGGCCCAGGCCTCCGCCGGCCTGGCCCGCGAGCGCAAGGCCCCGCTCATCTGCACCGCCTGCCCGGCGGCGGTGGGCTACGTGGAGAAGTACCGGCCCGAGCTGGTTCCCCGCCTGCTGCCCCTGGTCTCGCCCATGATGGCCCACGCCCGGCATGTGAAGGCCCGCTTCGGCGCCGAGGCCGGCTTTGTGTTCATCGGCTCCTGCGTGGCCAAGAAGGCGGAGGCGGAGCGGCCGGAGCTGGCGGGCCTGGTGGACTGCGTGCTCACCTTCGAGGAGCTGGCGGACTGGCTGCGGGACCAGGGCATCGACCTGGGCCATTGCGAGGAGAGCGCCTTTGACGAGGTGCCCAGCGGCTCGGCCCGGCTCTTCCCGGTGGAGGGCGGCTCGCTGGCCACCGCCGGCCTGGCCAGCGGCCCGCAAGACCTGGGCGCGGCCGCCTTGAGCGGCTTTGAGGCCCTGCGCGATGGGCTGGGCATGGGCCAGGAAGGGGGCGTGCAGCTCATCGAGCCCCTGATGTGCAGCCATGGCTGCATCAACGGCCCCGGCATCCGCTCGGAAGAGAACATCTTTGACCGGCGGCTCCGCGTGCTGCGCTTCAGCCAGGCCCCCAAGAGCGGGCCGGAGGCCGCCGCCACCCGCGCCGACTTGAGCGCCCGCTACCAGGCCTGCCCCCCCAGCCCGGCCATGGCCTTCAGCGAGGAGCAGATACGCCAGGTGCTGGAGCAGACCGGCAAGGGCCGGCCGGAGAACCAGCTCAACTGCGGGGCCTGCGGCTACGCCAGCTGCCGCGACCAGGTGCTGGCGGTGCTGAGCGGTATGGCCGAGCGGGAGATGTGCATTCCCTACATGCGGCGCATGGCCGAGCAGCGCAGCAGCCTGATCATGGAGACCAGCCCCAACGGCATCGTCATCCTCGACAGGGACCTCTCCATCCTCAACGCCAACACCGCCTTCGAGAAGCTGGTGCACGCCAGCTCCCTGAGCGGGCAGCCCATCTCGCAGTATGTGGACCCCGACCCCTTTGAGCAGGTGGCCAGCGGCCAGGTGGCGCTCTACGACGCCCCCTGCCGCGACGAGGCCCGCGGCCTGAGCGCCCGCCTCATCGCCTACCCCCTGCCCAACGAGGACCGCCTGGCCGGCATCTTCGTGGCCCTGCCCGAGCCCGGCGAGGACGCCAGGCAGCTGCGCCGCCTGAAGGACGAGACAGTGCTGCAGGCCAGGGAGCTGCAGGAGCAGCAGGTGGAGATGGCCCGCCAGTTCGCCAACTACCTGGGGCAGCACACCGCCCGCGGCGAGCAGCTGGTGAAGAAGCTGATCAAGGCCGTGGAGAGCGAGGCCGGGCCCGCCGAGGGCTCGCTGGGCCGGCCATGAGCTACCAGCACATCAGCACCGAGGTGCTTCAGGAGCCCAAGCGGCCCGGCGACCCCTGCGGGGACGCCACCTGGGTGGGGCGCAGCGCCTATCACACCAGCCTGGTGCTGGCCGACGGCATCGGCAGCGGCATCCATGCCCACATCGCCGCCCAGATGAACACCGCGCGCCTGGCCGAGCTCTTGGGCGGCGGCACCTCGCTGCGCGACGCCTTCATGAGCCTGGTGGAGACCCTGAGCCGCTGGCGCGACCACAGCCAGCCCTTCGCCGCCTTCTCGCTGGCGCGGGTGCTCAATGACGGCACGGCCAGCGTGCTGGCCTATGAGATGCCGCCGCCCCTCTTCCTGGATGGCCGGGGGGCCAGCGCGCTGGATGCCGCGCCCCTGGTGGTGCCCGCCGGCCTGGCCTTTGAATACCACTTTCGCCTGCGCCCGGCCGAGGGCCTGCTGCTGGTGAGCGACGGCATCGTGCAGGCCGGCATGGGCGGCTGCCTGGAGCAGGGCTGGACCAGCGAGGCCCTGGAGGGCTTCCTCAACCACTGGCCGCGGCGGGGCCTGCCCTTCCATGTGCTGGCCCGCGATGTGATGCAGCAGGCGCGCGCCTATGACGGCGCCCTGCCTGGCGACGACAAGACCGTGCTCATCGCCCACGCCCGCAAGGGCAGCGTGGTGCGCGTGCTCACCGGGCCGCCCAGGGACCGCGGCCGGGATGCGGCCGTGGCCGAGGCCTTCATGGCGGCCGAGGACTGCAAGGTGATCTGCGGGGCCACCACCGCCGACATCGTCTCGCGCCAGGCTGGGCTGGCCCTGGAGATGGAGCAGGACCCCCGGGACTTCACCACCCCGCCCCGCAGCAGCCTGCGCGGCGTGGACCTGGTGACCGAGGGCGCGGTGACGCTGACCCAGGTGGCCAACCTGCTGGACGCGGACGTGGACCTGGCGGATGACCAGGGCGCCGCCGCCGAGCTGGCCGGGCTGCTGCGCCAGGCGGATTGCGTGGTCTTTACCCTGGGCCAGGCCATCAACCCGGCCAACGCCGACATCGCCTTCCGCAAGCAGGGCATCCTCTCCCGCTCGGTGGTGGTGCCGCTCATCGCCAGCAAGCTGGAGCGCATGGGCAAGCTGGTGACTGTGGAGAGAGTTTGAATAGATTTGCGCACTTCGCAGAGATGGGGTGGGGCCCGGCGGTCCTCGCAGCCGGGATACCCCAAGAGTGGGGCCCCTCCCGCTCTGCTGCGGTCGCCGAACCCCGCCCCATCCCTGCTGGGAATAGATTGGGATTGTTAGATTAAATTGCCCCGGGGGTAGGGACCATGGATCCTCAATTCCGAATCGAGCATGACGCGCTGGGGGAGATGGAGGTCCCGGCCGAGGCCTACTGGGGCATCCACACCGAGCGGGCGCGCCGGACCTTTGACCTGGCGGGCCGGCGCGTGGACCTGGCGCTCATCCATGCCCTGGCGCAGGTGAAGCAGGCCGCCTGCCAGGCCAATGCCGAGCTGGGCTTCTTGGATGCCCCCCGGGCCCAAGCCCTGGAGCAGGCCTGCCAAGAGGTGGCCGCGGGGCAGTGGGACGCGGAGTTCCCGCTGGATGCCCTGCAGGGCGGGGCAGGCACCAGCACCAACATGAACCTGAACGAGGTGCTGGCCAACCGCGCGCTGGAGCTGCTGGGCCGGCCCAAAGGGGATTACAGCGCCCTGCATCCCATCGAGCAGGCCAACCTGCACCAGAGCACCAACGATGCCTATCCCACGGCCCTGCGCCTGGCCAGCCTGCGGCTGCTGGCCGAGCTGAGTGCTGCCATCGCCAGCCTGCAAGGCGCCCTGCAGCAGAGGGAGCAGGGCCTGGCAGGGCTGGTCAAGCTGGGGCGCACCGAGCTGATGGCCGCGGTGCCCATGACCCTGGGGGCTGAGTTCGGCGCCTTTGCCGAGGCCCTGGCCCGCGACCGCTGGCGGGTCTTCAAATGCGAGGAGCGGCTGCGGGTGGTCAACTTGGGCGGCACGGCCGTGGGCACCGGGCTGGGCGCGCCGCGCAGCTACATCTTCCTGGCCACCGAGCGCCTGCGCGCCCTCACCGGGCTGAACCTGTGCCGGGCCGAGAGCCTGGTGGACGCCACCGCCAACCAGGACGCGCTGGTGGAGGCCTCGGGCATCCTCAAGGCCCACGCCTGCAACCTGGCCAAGGTGGCGCAGGACCTGCGCCTGCTCGCTGCCTGGGGCGAGATCAAGCTCCCCAGCCTGCAGGCTGGCAGCAGCATCATGCCGGGCAAGGTCAACCCCGTGGCCCTGGAGGCCGTGATCCAGGCCAGCCTGGCGGCCCAGGCCCAGGCCGACACCCTGGCCCAGGCCGTGCAGCGCTCCAGCCTGCAGATCTGCGAGTTCATGCCCCTGGTGGCGGACTGCCTGCTGGGCATGCTGCGAGGCCTGGCCCGCGCCGACCGCCTGCTGCAAGCCCAGGTGCAGGGCCTTTCGGCCGATGCCGGGGCCATGCGCGCCAGCCTCGAGGCGGCGCCCACGCTGGTGACCGCGCTGCTGCCGCTGCTGGGCTACGAGGCCGCGGGCCGGCTGGCCGCGGAGCTCGCCGAGAGCAGGCGCGGGGATGTGAGGGCCTTCTTGGAAGAGCGCCTGGGCGCGGAAGCGGTGGCCAAGAGCCTGGCCCCGGCCGCGCTCACCAGCCTGGGGTATGAGCCATGAGCCAGACACCCAAGGGGCAGCGGCTGCAGGTGGGCCTGTTCGGCAGGGTCAACACGGGCAAGAGCAGCCTGCTCAACCTCATCACCGGGCAGGACGCGGCCTTGGCCTCGCCACAGCCCGGCACCACCACCGATGTGGTGGAGCAGGCCATGGAGCTGCTGCCCTTGGGCCCGGTGCTCTTCTTGGACACCGCCGGCTTTGAGGATTCAAGCGGCCTGGGCCCGGCCCGCGAGGCCCGCAGCCTGCTGGCCCTGCGGCGCTGCGACGTGGCCGTGCTGGTCATTGAGGCCGGGGCCTGGGGCCAGGCCGAGGAGCGCCTGGCCCAGGCCGCCCGCGAGTGCAAGGCGGCCTTGCTGCTGGTGGTCAACAAGGCCGACCAGCAGGCCCCCAGCCCCGAGTTCCTGCAGCGCCTGCGAGCCATCAGCCCGCATGTGCTTTCCGCCAGCGCCCTGGACATCGCTGGCCGCGACGCCTTTCTCACCCGCTTCAAGGCCTCGCTGGCGGCCGCGGCCCCCCAGGCCCTGGAGCCGCCGCTCTTGGGCGACCTGCTGCCGGCCGGCGGCCTGGCCGTGATGGTGGTGCCCATCGACCTTCAGGCGCCCAAGGGCCGGCTCATCCTGCCCCAGGTGCAGGCCATCCGCGACTGCCTGGACAATGACGCCAGCGTGATGGTGGTGAAGGAGCGGGAGCTGTCCGCGGCCCTGGCTAGCCTGAAGCGGCCGCCCGACCTGGTGGTCTGCGACAGCCAGGTGGTGCTGAAGGCCGCGGCCGACACCCCGCCGGGCGTCAAGCTGACCACCTTCAGCATCCTCTTCTCGCGCTTCAAAGGCGACCTGGTGTCCATGGCCCGGGGCGCGGCCGCGATCCACCGGCTCAAGGCCGGGGACCGGGTGCTGGTGGCCGAGGCCTGCACCCATCACGCCCTGGAGGACGACATCGGCCGCGTCAAGATCCCGCGCTGGCTGCGCCGCTTCACCGGGCTGGACCTGCGGGTGGAGACCTGCAGCCACCACGACTATCCCGCGGACCTGGCCCAGTTCAAGCTGGTGATCCATTGCGGCGCCTGCATGCTCAACCGACGCGAGATGCTCAAC
>Ga0181516_10002860_pt1 | contig 11933 bp, 11 predicted proteins | sample PEATcosm2014_Bin_25_FD_121104 | JGI IMG/M metagenome (GOLD analysis project Ga0181516, IMG submission 121104) | Peatland microbial communities from MTU Mesocosm Facility, Houghton, MI, USA - PEATcosm2014_Bin01_10_metaG | ecosystem: Environmental > Terrestrial > Soil > Wetlands > Peat | place...
ACGATCTCGCGCCGCTGTTCCCGATGGCGTTGATCGGCCAGGAAGTCAGCACCGAGCGTGAGATCGAGATCCCCGATCCGGTGCGCGAGATCTATCGCATGTGGCGGCCGACGCCGCTCTATCGCGCCCGTGGGCTCGAGAAGGCGCTCGGCACGACTGCGCGCATCTTTTACAAATACGAAGGCGTCAGCCCGGCCGGCAGCCACAAGCCGAACACCGCGGTGGCGCAGGCCTTCTACAACAAGCAGGAGGGGGTGAAGAAGCTCACCACCGAGACCGGCGCCGGCCAATGGGGTTCGTCGCTGGCTTTCGCCGGCGCGTTGTTCGGCCTCGAGGTCAAGGTCTACATGGTCAGGGTCTCCTACAACCAGAAGCCCTATCGTCGCGCGTTGATGGAGACTTACGGCGCGACCTGCGTCGCCAGCCCGAGCAACGAGACCAACTCCGGCCGCGCCATCCTCGCCGCCAGCCCGGATTCGCCCGGCAGCCTCGGCATCGCCATTTCCGAAGCGGTCGAGGTCGCGGCGCAGGACGCCGGCACCAAATATTCGCTCGGCAGCGTGCTCAACCATGTGCTGTTGCATCAGACGGTGATCGGCCAGGAGGCGATCGAGCAGATGGAGGCGGCCGACGCCTATCCTGACGTCGTGATCGGCTGCGCCGGCGGTGGGTCGAATTTCGGCGGCATCGCCTTCCCGTTCATCGGCAAGAAGCTGCGCGACAAGCGCGACGTGCGGGTCATCGCCGTCGAGCCGTCGGCCTGTCCGTCGCTGACGCGCGGCCGCTACGCCTTCGACTTCGGCGACACCGGCCACCTGACGCCGCTGATGAAGATGCACACGCTCGGCTCGACCTTCATCCCGCCTGGCTTCCACGCCGGCGGCCTGCGCTACCACGGCATGTCGGCGCTGGTCAGCCATTGCAAGGAGCTCGGGCTGATCGAGGCGCGCGCCTATCACCAGAACCCGTGCTTCGAAGCGGGCGTGATGTTCGCGCGCACCGAAGGAATCGTGCCTGCGCCGGAATCGAACCATGCGGTCAGGGCGGCGATCGACGAGGCGCTGAGGGCGCGCGAGGAAGGCAAGTCGCCGACGATCCTGTTCAATCTGTCAGGCCACGGCCATTTCGACATGCAGGCCTACCTCGACTACTTCTCGGGCAAGCTGGTCGACAAGGACTACGATGCGGCGGCCCTTGAAGCTTCGCTCGCCCTGCTGCCGAAAGTTGCGGCGGAGTGAACGCAGTCGGTTGCGGCGGCGCGCGATCGCGGCCGCAGCGACGCCGTCGCCGCCCCGCTAAGGCGATCTCACCTTAGCGAGGCCGCGCGCCGGCGACGTGGCGTTCGTGCGACAACGGTCCCCAACCCGTCGCAAGCGCGTCGCGCGGCGTTCGAAGTGCGGTTTGAGCCGACCGCTCGACCTTGCCTTGCCGGGCGCGCGTGCTATCAAGCCGCGCCGCGGCGCGGGCGCCGCTTCCACGAGGACCGCATGTTGTTCATCGACCGTCGCGCTTTTCTCGCCGTTTCACTCGCTGCGCTCGCCGCGCCGGCCTTTGCCGACGACGACAAGGACAATACCCTGATCCTCACCACGAAACACGGCAAGGTGGTCATTCGGCTGAGGCCCGATCTCGCGCCGAAGCACGTCGCCCAGATCAAGACGCTGGTGAAGCGCAAGTTCTACGACGGGATTGTCTTCCACCGCGTCATCCCCGGCTTCATGGCGCAGACCGGCGACCCGACCGGCACCGGCTCTGGGGGATCGGATCTGCCCGACATTCCCGCCGAGTTCACCCCCACCCATTTCGCGCGCGGCACGGTCGGCATGGCGCGATCGAGCGACCCAAACTCGGCCAATTCGCAGTTCTTCATCTGCCTCGGCGACGCTGGATTCCTGGACAACAAGTACACGGTGTTCGGCGAAGTGGTCTCCGGCATGGAGGTGGTCGACCAGATCAAGGCGGGCACGGCGGACAACAACGGCGCCGTCGATCATCCCGACAAGATCGTCACGTTGCGTCTCGCTTCGGACGCCAAGGCGAAGGCGGACGACGCGGGAACGTCAGAGGACAAGCCGAAGTCGGAGGATAAGGCGAAAGCCAAATCGAAGCCGAAGCCGAAGAAGACGCCCGCTTCCGATGCGACGACCGCGCCCGACGCGCCGGCCGCCGAGCCGACTGACGCCCCGGCCGGCCAAGACTGACGTCCCGTCTCTTAAGGAACACAGGAGCGCGAACTTGACCATCCCTGGAAATACGCTGACGCTCGAGACCACCAAGGGCGCGGTGGTGATCGAAATGCGTCCCGAACTCGCGCCCGGCCATGTCGCCCACATCAAGCGGTTGGTCGGCGAGGGCTTTTACGACGGCGTCGTCTTCCACCGCGTCATCGACGGCTTCATGGCGCAGACCGGTTGTCCGCATGGAACCGGAACCGGCGGCTCGAGCTATCCCGACCTCAAGGCGGAATTCAACGACGCGCCGCACGTGCGCGGCACGGTGTCGATGGCCCGCGCCGCCAGCCCGGATTCGGCCAATTCGCAATTCTTCATCTGTTTCGACGACGCGACCTTCCTCGACCGCAAGTACACGGTGTGGGGACGCGTCGTTTCCGGAATGGAGAACGTCGACAAGATCAAGCGCGGCGAACCGGTGCGCGACCCCGACAAGATCGTCAAAGCGACGCTGAGCTGAGCGGTCTTCCTCTCTTGCGCAGGGTGGGAGAGGGACTTTCGCCATGCGCGTGGATCTGTTCGATTTCGATTTGCCGCCCGAGCGCATCGCGCTCAAGCCGGCGAGCCCGCGCGACACGGCGCGGATGCTGGTCGTCGCGCCGGACGGCGGCCTCGACGACGCGCATGTGTTCGACCTGCCGCGACTGCTGAGGCCGGGCGACGCGCTGGTCGTCAACGACACGCGCGTCATCGCCGCACGGCTCGACGGAATCCGCGTGCGCGGCGCCGCGGTCGCCGCCATCGAAGCGACGCTGATCAAGCGCCTCGACGGCAGCCGCTGGCAGGCGCTGGTTAAGCCGGCGAAGAAGCTCAAGGTCGGCGAACGCGTCCGCTTCGGCGAGACGGGCGAGAGCGCGGCCTGTCTGCCCGCCGCGCTCGACGCCGAGGTCGAAGCGAAGGGCGAGGGGGGCGAGGTCACGCTGCGCTTCGCGTTTCACGGCGCGGCGCTCGACGAGGCGATCGACCGACTCGGCGCGCCGCCGCTGCCGCCCTACATCGCCGCGCGCCGACGGATCGCGCCGTCCGACCGCGCCGATTACCAGACGATGTTTGCGCGCGAGCAGGGGGCGGTCGCCGCGCCGACCGCAGGGCTGCATTTCACGCCGGCGCTGATCGCGCGCGTCGAAGCGGCGGGCGCGCGGCTCTTCCGCCTGACGCTGCACGTCGGCGTGGGGACGTTCTTGCCGGTGAAAACCGACGACACGGACGGCCACGCCATGCATTCGGAATGGGGGCGGATCGACGCTGCGACCGCCGACGCGCTCAACGAGACGCGCGCGCGCGGCGGGCGCGTCGTCGCTGTCGGGACGACCTCGGCCCGGCTGCTCGAAAGCGCCGCCGGCGAGGACGGCGAGTTAAGCCCGTTCGAGGGCGAAACGGCGATTTTCATTGCGCCCGGCTATCGCTTTCGCGTCGTCGACGCGCTGCTGACCAATTTCCATCTGCCACGCTCGACCCTGTTCATGTTGGTTTCCGCCTTCCGCGGCCTCGAAACGATGAAGCGCGCTTACGCTCACGCGATCGCCCAGGGCTATCGCTTCTATTCTTACGGCGACGCCTGCTTTCTGATCGGCCGGCGCGGCTGATTTGATTCTCAGAGGCCGCCGTGCTTAGAGCGCGGCGCTTTGCGCGTGCGTCCCTTCTCCCCGCGCACGGGCGGATGGGGCGCTATTCTCCTCGAACGTCTTGGCGATGAACACCGACGCATTCGCTTTCTCTGTTCACGCCGTCGACGGCGCGGCGCGAGTCGGCGCGATCTCGACGCCGCGCGGAGAGATCCGCACGCCCACCTTCATGCCCGTCGGCACCGCGGCGACGGTCAAGGCGATGTACCCGGGCGAGGTGCGCGCGCTGGGCGCGGACGTCGTGCTCGCCAACACCTATCACTTGATGCTGGCGCCGGGCGCGGAGCGCGTCGCTGAACTCGGCGGCCTGCACGCCTTCATGAACTGGCCGCATCCGATTCTCACCGATTCCGGCGGCTTCCAGGTGATGAGCCTGGCCAAGCTGCGCAAGCTCGACGAGCGGGGCGTCGTTTTCCAGTCGCACGTCGACGGTTCGCGCCATGAGCTGACGCCGGAGCGGGCGATGGAGATCCAGCGCCTGCTCGGCTCCGATATTCAGATGCAGTTCGACGAGTGCGTCCGCCTGCCTTGCGCGCGTGGCGAAGCCGATCGCGCGATGCGGCTCTCGCTGCGTTGGGCGGAGCGCTCGAAAGCGGCTTTCGGCGCCCAGCCGGGGCGGGCGATCTTCGGCATCGTCCAGGGCGGCGTCGAGACCGATCTCAGGGTCGAGAGCGCGCGCGCGCTGACCGAAATCGGCTTCGACGGCTACGCGATCGGCGGCTTGGCGGTCGGCGAGCCGCAGGCGGAGATGCTGGCGACGATCGAAGCGGTCGCGCCGCATCTGCCGGCCGACCGGCCGCGTTATCTGATGGGGGTGGGCACGCCCGACGACCTGCTCGAAAGCCTGTCGCGCGGCGTCGACATGTTCGACTGCGTGATGCCGACCCGCGCCGGCCGCCATGGGATGGTCTTCACTCGGCGCGGCCGCCTCAACCTGCGCAACGCGCGCTTCGCCGACGACTCGCGGCCGATCGATGAACGCTCGAATGCGCCGGCGGCGCGCGACTATTCGCGCGCCTACTGGCGCCACTTGGTCAAGTCGGGCGAGATCCTCGCCATGATGGGGCTGACGGCGATCAATCTCGCCTATTACCAGGACCTCATGGCCGGCGCGCGGCGGGCGATCGCGGAGGGCGGGCTCGCCGACTACGTCGCCGAGGTCAAGGCTGGTTGGGCGGAAGGGGAAAAGACGGGCGCCTGAAAAAGCGGCGACCAACGAAAAGGCAAGGCGGGGAGATTTCCCTCGCCTTGCCCTCGTTTTTGACCCTGTCCCTGAATTGCGAAACCGATCCGCCGCGTGTCTGGCGCCGCCTCTGCGGCGCCCCGCTCTGTCAATCGATCAAACGCCCCGTCCTCCCACAGACTCGGCATTTCCGCCGCCACCGAATGGCGTCGGCCTCCTTTTCGAGAAGCAAAGCCTAGAGCAAAATTCGGGCACTGTCATCACTCTCGGCAGGGCTGCCATGCAAATAAATAGTAGCAGAGCGCAAAATCGGTCATTCCGGCGACGGCTGCGACAAAAGTTCCGCCGCCCGGCGCGAAAAGGGTCGGCCTACGACTTTCGTCCGTCACGGGCTTAGCGTAAGAGCGCCCACGGGATCGCGCCCGCCGGGGGCGGCGCGCCGTCGATCATCCGGAGGACTAGAATGACCGCCATCGTAGACATTGTCGCGCGCGAAATCCTGGACAGCCGCGGCAACCCGACCGTCGAGGTCGACGTCGTGCTGGAAGACGGTTCGATGGGCCGCGCCGCGGTGCCGTCGGGCGCTTCGACCGGCGCGCACGAAGCGGTCGAACTGCGCGACGGCGACAAGAGCCGTTTCGGCGGCAAGGGCGTCAAGAAGGCGGTCGAGTCGGTCACCCGCGACATTTTCGACGCCATCAGCGGTTTCGAGGCCGAAGAGCAGATCAAGATCGACGAGGCGATGATCGCCCTCGACGGCACGCCCAACAAGGCGCGGCTCGGCGCCAACGCGATCCTCGGCGTTTCGCTGGCGGTCGCCAAGGCGGCGGCCGAAGCCTCCAACCTGCAGCTCTATCGCTACATCGGCGGTACGACGGCGCGCGTCCTGCCGGCGCCGATGATGAACATCGTCAACGGCGGCGTGCACGCCGACAATCCGATCGACTTCCAGGAATTCATGATCATGCCGCTCGGCGCGCCGAGCCTCAAGGAGGCGGTGCGCTGGGGATCGGAAGTGTTTCAGACGCTCAAGGGTCAGCTCAAGAAAGCCGGGCTCAACACCAACGTCGGCGACGAGGGCGGCTTCGCCCCCAATCTGCCGTCGGCCGAGGCGGCGCTCGACTATTGCGTCAAAGCGATCGAGGGGGCCGGCTTCAAGCCGGGCCAGGACATCGCCATTGCGCTCGACCCCGCCTCGAGCGAGTTCTTCAAGGACGGCGCCTACGTCTATTCCGGCGAGGGCAAGACCCGCACGATCGAGCAGCAGGTCGACTATCTCGCCAAGCTGATCGACGCCTATCCGATCGTGTCGATCGAGGACGGCCTCGCCGAAGACGATTGGAAGGGCTGGAAGCTGGCGACCGACAAGCTCGGCAAGCGCCTGCAGCTTGTCGGCGACGACCTGTTCGTCACCAACGTCGAGCGTCTCAGCCGCGGCGTCAAGGACGGCGTCGCCAACTCGATCCTGATCAAGGTCAACCAGATCGGCACGCTGACCGAGACGCTCGCCGCCGTCGATATGGCCCATCGCGCCGGCTACACGGCGGTGATGTCGCACCGCTCAGGCGAGACCGAGGATTCGACCATCGCCGACCTCGCCGTGGCGACCAACTGCGGCCAGATCAAGACCGGCTCGCTCTGCCGCTCGGACCGCCTCGCCAAGTACAACCAGCTTATCCGCATCGAGGAAGAGCTCGGCGACCAGGCCCGCTACGCCGGCCGCGCGGCGATCAAGGCGCGCTAAAGTCGAGAAACGCGAAGGCGGCGGCAACCGGAAATTAACCGCGCCGCCGCCATCCTCCGCCCATGGCCGTCAAGACGCGCGCCCGCGCGATTCTCATCCCGATCGTCTTCTATCTCGTGTTGGGCTCGGCGAGCGCGTGGCTCGTCTGGGGCGCGTCGCAGGGCGAACGCGGCCTCAAGGCGAAAGAGCAGTACGACGCCGAGGCGGCGCAACTGCGAGTCCAGCTGACCCAGCTTCAGGCCGACCGTGAGCGCTGGCGGCGGCGCGTCGAGTCGATGCGCTCCGAGGCGGTCGACAGCGATCTGCTCGACGAAGAGGCGCGCGCGATGCTCGACCGCGTCGGCAAGGACGACGTCGTGATCTTCGTTCCGACGACGAAGACGAACTGAGATCGGGCCGACGCCAACGCCGAGGTTCCCGGTCACGGACCGCCGTCGCGGGCGGGTCGGGCCCGATCGCTGGGGGCGCGACAAACCGATTCAGCGAGCGCGTCATTTCAAAGGATTAGGCGCCATTTGGCGCACATTCTGAGAGACGCGCGCGGGTTCTCAAGACGACCCAAAATAGACCACGCAAGGCGTCCGGCTTCTTGTCACCCTTAAGCTATATCTTTAACAATTCCTTATAACCCACTGTCAAGCTGATCTTCATTTCTCCGTCAGGCGTCGCCGCGCTCCGGCTGGCTTGTCCGCCAGGCTCTCGCTAGCCTAGGTCGTGACGATTCTGTGACGGCGGGGACGGCGGACAGGTGACGACTTTCGTCTGGGCGGCGGTGCTGGTCGCGGCGTTGCTGCACGCGCTGTGGAATTCGCTGGTGAAAAGCGCCGGCGACAAGTTCATGGGCTCGGCGCGCGTCGCGCTGTGGACCGGCGTCGTCGCCCTCCTGGTCGCTTTGGCCGCGCCGGCGCCGTTGGCGGCGTCGCTGCCCTATGCGGTCGCCTCGGCGTTCGTCCACGTCGCCTATTTCCTGCTGGTCGGCCGCCTGTATCGCAACGCCGATCTGTCCGTCGCCTATCCGCTGATGCGCGGCCTGGCGCCGCTGGTCGCGACGGCCATAGCGGCCGTGGCGTTGCGCGAAATCCCGGACGCCGTCGCGCTGGTCGGCGTGCTCGGGCTGGTCGCCGGCGTGGCGACGATGGGGCTCTCCGGCCTCGCCCAAGGGCGGATCGACCGTGCGACATTGCTCGTCGCGCTCGCCAATTCGGCGGTGATCGCGATCTATTCGGTCATCGACGGCGAGGGCGCGCGGCTCGCCGGGCCCGACGCCGCGCACGCCTTCGCCTACAACGCCTGGTCGGACGCCCTGACGGCGGCGCTCTACTTGCCGGTCGTGCTGGCGCTGCGCGGCAAAGCGGCCGGTGCGGAATTCCTGCGCGACCCCCTGCGCAACGCCTTTGGCGGCCTCGCGGCGTTCGGCGGCTACGCGATCGTCGTCTGGGCGATGACGCAGTCGACCATCGGCGCGGTCGCGGCGTTGCGCGAGTGCTCCGTCGCGTTCGCCGCGATCATCGGCGTCGCCGTCCTCGGCGAACCCTTCCGCGGCGCGCGCGCCGGCGCGGCGTTGCTGATTGTCGGCGGCGCGATCGCCCTGCGGCTGGCGTAGGGAGCGTCGCCGCCCGCGGGAGAGGGCGAGGGGCGCGTCGCCACGGCCTTCGTCGGCGGCCTAACCGTGGCGGCCACGCCAATCGTGATGGCGCCAGCGCGCGCGCAATTCGTCGAACGCGGCCTTCTGCCGGTCGTCGAGGCTGTTGTAGAACGCGAGCAGCTTCGGCGCTTCGACCTTCAAGTCGGCCAGCCGCGCCTCGAGGCGGGCCTGGCGAAAGGCGAGCCGCGCCTCAAGCGTCGAAAGGTCGGGCTTGTTGGCGCACAGTTCGGCTTTGCGGTCGGCGCGCAGCTTGGCGCGCGTGTCGGTCAGATCTTTGTAGGCGGCCTTCTGGGCGTCGGTCAGTTTCAGCTTTTCGGCGAGACGGTCGGCGCGACGCTGGATCCGTTCAGCGCTGCGCGACGCGTCGCCATTGTTGGCGCACACCCGCTCGAGCCAGCCGCCATGATCCTTCTGCGCGTCTTCCGCAGCCGACGCCGTTCCAACGCCGCCGATCGCAAGAGCGAGCGCCAATGCGGCGCATGTCATGAGTCTCATGTTCCCAAGTCCTCGTTCGTTCCCAAGTCCCCGTTCGGCGCGGCGTCTGGCCGCGCTGCGCTCCGTCGTTGCGCCAATTCGGATGAACGGCCGGTGAAAAACGGCTCGCCTCACGGAATTCTGAACGCGCAAGACGGGAACTGCGCCCAACCGCGCGCTCGCCTCACCCCTCCGCCAGCCCGTCCTCGCCGCCCTCGACCCGCACCTCGCTCCTGACCGAATTGGCGATGTAGCAGGCGTCGTGGGCGCGGTGGTGCAGCGCGTCGACGTCGGCGCGACGCGGGCGCTTGTCGCCGGCGAAGACGACGTGCGGCTTCAAGGTCACGCGCGCCATCCAGACGCGCCCATCGGGGCCGGTCTCCATGACGCCTTCCGCTTCGTCGTCGTAAGAATCGACGACGAACCCGGCCTGCTTGGCGAAGTCGAGGACAAACAGCATGTGGCAGCTCGCCAGCGACGCCACCAAGGCTTCCTCTGGGTCGACGCCGGCGGGATCGGAAAAAGGCTGCCGCACGACGTGAGGCGAGGACGAAGCCGGCACGCGCGCGCCGCCGTCGAACGCCCATTCGTGGGCGCGGCTGTAGCGACCGTCGAGGAAACGCTCCTCGGGCTTGCGGCGCCAGCGGACGGCGGCGAAATAGGCGGACATGACGGAGCTCCTGGCGGCGGCGGCAGCTGTGACTATACAGATCGAATGGAATGCGGCGACCGAGCTTCACCGCGTCGCTTCGTCTGTCCGCGTAAACGAGCGCAGCCGAAAGTCAGGGCGGATCTCCAAGTCGTCGCAGCTCTTGCTCGACGACCGTCCTGAGGGGCGGCAAGCTGATCTGGACCGTGTCCCAGACGAAATTCGCGGCCACGTCCTCGTAGTCGTGCCGGTAGACATTGCCGGCGCCCGCCATGCGTTTCCACGCGATCGACGGATGCCGCTCTTTCAGCGACGGGGGCAGGCGACGCGAGGCTTCGGAAATGATCTCGAGGCAACGCGTCACGGCGTAGACCGCGCGCAGGTCGTCGCGAAACGCGCTGGCGTCGAAACCCGCCGCGAAAGCCTCGGCGAGGTCGATGTGGCGGAGAATGTCGCTTGAGCGGCGCGCGGGCGGGATCAGAAGGCATAGACGGCGTCAGCCGTCGCGGCGGGACGGACGTGAGGCTTCAGGCCTTCGCGATTGACTACGTCGACGCCGCCGTCGAACAGGCCGGCGATATATTCCTTCAAGCCGACGTAATCGTAAACCGTGATGCGGGCTTCGGGATCGACTTCGATCAGGATGTCGGTGTCGCTGTCCGCGCGTTCGTCGCCGCGCGCGCGCGAACTGAACAGGGCGGCGTGAGTCACGCCGCGGGCGCGCAAGGCGCGCTCGTTTTCCCGCAGCCGGTCGAGGATTTCCTGCCTGTTCATGTCATTCTTCATACCACGAGAGAGGCCGGAATTCGACGGGCGAAATCGAGGAAGAACAACGTGGGGCGGCTCGCCAGAGAGGCCGCCAAGGCCTCTTCAGGATCGACGCCAGCGGGGTCGGAAAAGGGCAAGGGCGCGACGTGCGGCGAGGAGGACGCCGGCGCGCGCCCCGCCGTCGAACGCCCATTGGTGAGCGCGGCTGTAACGCCCGTCGAGGAAACGGTCGTCGCACTGGCGGCGCCAACGGACGGCGGCGGTGTACGCGGACATGAGCGCTCCAGATAGAGGGAAGTGACTATGGAAAGACGACCGCACACTGAATTGAGAATCAACTATCTGTTGGGACTTCAATTGCTTTCACGAACGCCTGAGCGGAGGCTCTGACTTGCCTGTTGCTATCCAATTCCAACCGAAGCAATACGTGCTTTAGCGACGTATGTCCTCTCGCGAGCCACGTACCAACAGTGCGTGCGCGCTCGCTCGCTACGTTCTCCGATGAAGCCCGTACGCGCCAAGTCGCCCTGCCAAAATAGGTCGGGAGATTGCTGATCATTTGACAATATGCGCCCGCGGCGATGTCAGCCACGGCTGTCAGGTCCTCGGACCAGTATGGCACCTTCGGGGAGCCCGTCATCGCAAAGAGGTGGTCGGCAGGTCTGCGCCATCCGGTCAGTCCAAAAGTGAGATAAGTTGCCAAGCGCGAGAAGCTCTCGCGCTTTTGGTAACTGTCCAAGGCTTCATCTTCATCACTTATCCATTTTGAAATCTGAGTCTCTTGACGAAGCCCCGAAAGAATTAGGGCGACGAAGCTCGCGAGACGCAGCATCTTTTCAACGGTGCCAGGGTTAGCCTCCGCTGAGAAACAGTCTGGAAAGACCTCGATAACCGCAGAGGGACCGCCGTCCACAAAGCTCCCGACGCGTCTGTCGACCATTATCGTTACGAGATTTCCTCTTAGTCTTCCGACAACTTCAAGGAAGGCGGGCAGCGCGCGCCACCGGAGCGGCTCGTTCAATTTCTTAAAGGAGATGCGCCGGTTGTCCGGAAGCCACTTCGCGCGAAACGCCCGCAGCGAGGGCAGCCAATCATGGAGCACTGGCTCGGTTGTTATGAGGAAAGAATATGCCTCATGAGTAGCTTCCTTATGCTGGCCTGAGTAGTCGCTGGCGACAATCATCGTCCCTTCTGTCACGGGGACGAGGAACCCGGGAGTGTTCGCCTCGACAATGCGGAGAGAGTCGCTAAGGCTGAACAAGTAGCCCACTTGTGGGTCAACGAGGGGATGCCAGACGCTCATTTGGGGCGGTATGATAACCGAAATAGGTTCAGCGCGTTTCGCGAATCTGCTCTGATCTTGGGTGTTCGGCATCATCTGAACAGATGGTTCAGGTGGGGCATCACGGTCGGAGACCGCGGTACGCCGCAATCTGACTGTTGCAACCTTCAAGTCTCGCCTTCCCGCGCCCCTTCCTCCTTCCCCCCATCCCCCCTTCGTGCTAATCCGCGCCGCGAGATTCCCCGCCACAATCGCAAGGTCCGCCCATGACCGAAGCCGCCGTCGCCCAGCCGATCCGCTCCAACTCGTTCTTTTCCGCCGGCCTCGCCGAG
>Ga0181516_10002861_pt1 | contig 11932 bp, 13 predicted proteins | sample PEATcosm2014_Bin_25_FD_121104 | JGI IMG/M metagenome (GOLD analysis project Ga0181516, IMG submission 121104) | Peatland microbial communities from MTU Mesocosm Facility, Houghton, MI, USA - PEATcosm2014_Bin01_10_metaG | ecosystem: Environmental > Terrestrial > Soil > Wetlands > Peat | place...
CCAGTTGTTCCAGCGCGTGCTGCAGCTTGGTCTGATCTTCGCGCCCCAGAAAGCCCGTCTGCAGCTTCCTCTGATCCACCCCGGCCTGCGAAGCAAGCATGCGTCGCAGCAGCGACTCCTTGCTCATTTCCAGGCTGAAAACCGCAACCTTCGCGTGCCCTCTTATCCCCGCATTCTGCGCAATGTTGATCGCCAGCGCCGTCTTTCCCATCGAGGGCCGCGCCGCAATAATAATGAGCTCCCCTTTTTGAAATCCGCTGGTCAGCCGGTCCAGATCGGTGAAGTGCGTCGCGAGGCCGGTCACCTCCCGGCTCTGCTTATAGAGGTTGTCGATCGTCCCAAAGGAATTGGCCACGATCTGATCCAGCGGCTGCAACCCGTGCGTGATGCCCTTCTCGCTGACCTCGAGCAGTTGCGACTCCGCCGCCCCCAGCACCTCCAGCGCCGTCTCGCTCTGGTCCGCTGCCCGCGCAATCGCCGCCGAACAGATCGCCATCAGCCGCCGCAGCAGGCTCTTGTCCTTCACGATCCTGATGTATTCCTCGATCACCGGCCGCAGCGGCAAACCCTCGGTCAGAGACGCGAGATACGCCACCCCGCCCACCGCTTCGATCTCCTTGTAGCGGGCCAGCTCGTTCGCGAGCGTCACAATATCCACCGCACGCTGCGCGTTCATCAGCTCGCTCATGCGCAGGAAAATGCGCCGGTGCGAATCGAGCGAAAAGTCGTCCGACTCCAGCTTCTCCGCCACCTCGGAGTGCGCCGCATTGTCCAGAAGAATCGCGCCCAGAATCGTTTTCTCGGCGTCAAGATTCGCCGGCATCCCGGCGTCCAGCATCATGTCAGGAATCGTTGCCATACAAAAAAGTCTAGGCCCAATCCGGGCAGCGGCAAAGGTCGGAAAAGTCGGAAATCTCGTACCGAACCAGATCAAAAAACTGCTGGCCTAAAATGTTGAGCATGAAGAACTACCGCTCTTCCATCTCCAAGAATGCTCGCGAGCGCGTCGTCGCCACCCACTTGAAAGGGCCTCAGAAGTACAAAGTGGAGTGCGTCCTGAAGCAAGAGGTTGTGGGAATCCGCACCTTTGAAGAAAATGGTCAGCTTCAGTATGAATGCCCTCTAAAAAACGATTTGCGGCACGGAACTGTCTATTTCTTTTCGGACGGCAAAGTTGATTTTGCCGAGCCTTACCGCAATGGGTTCGCGCACGGCACAGCCAAACAATGGTCAGACGACGGCGAACTCATCGGCACCTACACCATGAACCATGGCACCGGCCTCGACCTATGGCGCGCCAAAAAGAACTGGGGAACTGGATCTATTTATCTATCTGAGGCCCGCTACATTCAGAATGGAAAGTGGAACGGATTCGAATGGTGGTTGAACGAGGATCAAAGAAGCGTCCATGACGAGCGCCATTTCTGCCAGGATCAGTTACATGGGATCGAAAGATGCTGGAATTTTCAAGGGCGCTTGCGCCGTGGCTATCCCAAATATTGGATCAAAGGCAAGCGGATCACAAAACGGCAATACATAAGCGCCTGCGCCAAAGATTCAACCCTGCCCGCATTTCGCCTCAAAGATAACAATCCCCATCGCGACTTCCCGCCGGAAGTCAGCAAGCATTGCACTCGTCCCCAGACCAAGCGCAAAAAGTCAAAGATTAATTAGAATCCATGCCGCGCTTGAAGCCTTATCAAGCAAAACAACGATCCTGAATCCGCCACTCTTTCACGCGGAGAGACGGAAAATGGCCCGGGCCGTCAATGCGCCCCCATCCATGGAACCAAAACAAGGTCCCCACGAACCGGCTCAGACCAACTCCGCTCCGGGACACAACCTTGACGCCCGACCCGCCTGAAGCGGTGAGACACTGTCGGCCATGAACCTCTCTTCGACCGCTGCGGTTGCAACCCCTTCTCGTACGAGGATACTCATTCCGATTCTTGTCGGCGGAGGCATAGCCGGCACCTTTGATCTCATCTCGGCATTCATCACTTTTGGCTGGACCGTTCCGCAAGGGGTTGCGGGCGGCCTTATCGGCACTCAGGCGTTCCACGGCGGGGCTGCAACCTGGGTGCTCGGGGTGCTGCTCCACTACTCCATCGCCTACGGAGCAGCCGCGATCTATTGCCTGGCGAGTTGGAAGCTCGATTTTCTGCGCGAACACTTCCTCGTGTGCGGATTGTTCTACGGAATTGCAGTCCACTTGGTCATGAATCTGATCGTGCTGCCGCTGTCGGCTTATCACGCCATGGGCCCCTATCAGTACTCCCAGCTCATGCAGGGACTGCTGGTTCACATGGTGTTGATCGGACTGCCGATTTCCGCCAGCCTGCGAGTGTTCGGCAAACGTTAGTTCTCAACTGATCGCTCGCATGAATCTCCAAACTCGCCGGCACGACATATTTCTCAACCCCATTCGGGCTCAGCGGGATTTCAATTGCGCGCGATCGCCTTAAACAGCACCTGGCAAAGCCCTACCGTCGCCGCCAGGTTCAGCACCGCAAACCCGATCAGCATAGCAATCTCACGCGGTTTCGAAATCAACTTCACCGGGGTGCCGCACGTGCACGCCTCAACCCCATGCCGAAGTAGCAAAGAACAAGACGGACATTTCGCCATTGCCGGGACTCCTTACAGAATCCCTTATCGGCGATTTGAACCCATCCACCAGTGTCGAACTTTTACTCGGGCTTCCACCTGAGCACCGGCTTCCGCGCCGCCTGCACCTCGTCCAGTCGCGAAACCCGCGTCGAGTGCGGCGCCGTCTTCACCACCTCCGGCGTCTCCTCAACTTCCTTCGCAATCGACCGCATCGCGTCGATAAACAAGTCGAGCTCTTCGAGCGACTCGCTCTCCGTCGGCTCAATCATCAGAGCCCCATGCACAATCAGCGGAAAGCTCACCGTGTACGGATGAAATCCATAATCGATCAGTCGCTTCGCGATGTCGCCCGTCTTCACACCCTTCGCCGCTTGCCGCTTGTCGCTGAACACAACTTCGTGCATCGACGGCGTCTTATACGGCAGCTCATACAGATCCTCGAGCTTCTTGCGAATGTAGTTCGCGTTCAACACCGCGTCTTCCGTCGTCTGCCGCAACCCGTCCGGCCCGTTCGCCAAAATGTACGCGAGCGCGCGAATAAACATCCCGGTGTTTCCATAAAACGCGCGCACCCGCCCCACACTCTTCGGCCGGTCATACTCCCAGTGCAGCGGCCCGGTCTGCGGCGCGGGCAGCGGTTTAGGATCGTCATCGCCCACCCGTTCGCCCGTCTCGGGATCAAAAAATGGCGCGCGAAACAGCGCCTTCGTGCGCGCGTCGGGATCTTCGTCCGCAGTTTCCCAATCCGCAGCAGCCTCCGCCGGCGCGTCGCTTCTCACTAAAACAGGAACCGGCAAAAACGGCTCGAGAAACTTCTTGCAGGCGACCGGCCCCGATCCCGGCCCACCTCCACCATGCGGAGTCGAAAACGTCTTGTGCAGATTCAGGTGCATCACGTCCACGCCAAAGTCGCCGGGCCGCACCTTGCCCACCAGCGCGTTCATGTTCGCGCCATCCATATAGAGCAGCGCGCCCTTCGCATGCAAGATGTCCGCAATTTTGTGAATCTCGTTCTCAAAAACTCCCAACGTTGACGGATTGGTCAGCATCAGCGCCGCCGTATCTTCATCCACCTGCGCCGCGAGCGCCACCAGATCGATGCCGCCATCCGCATTCGACTTCAAGTTCTCCACCGCGTAGCCGCAGATCGCCGCTGTCGCGGGATTGGTCCCATGCGCCGAGTCGGGAATCAGAATCTTTTTCCGCGCATTCCCCTGCGACTCATGCCACGCGCGAATCAGCAGAATCCCCGTGAACTCCCCATGCGCGCCCGCCGCCGGCTGCAGAGTAATCGTGTCCATCCCCGTAATTTCAATCAGGCACCGCTGCAGCAACTCCAGAATCTCCAGCGCGCCTTGCGACAGCGACTCCGGGCGATAAGGATGCGCCTCCGCCAACCCCTCGATCCGCGACACAAACTCGTTCACCCGCGGGTTGTACTTCATCGTGCACGACCCCAGCGGATACATCCCCAGATCGATCGCATAGTTCCACGTCGAGAGCCGCGTGAAGTGGCGAATGATCTCAATCTCGCTCAACTCCGGCAGCAGCCCCGCCACTTTGCGGTGCGCATCGCCCAGCAGCTTGGCAGCATCCACCGCCGGCACATCGAGCGGCGGCAGTTTGTATGCGCGCTTGCCCGGCGACGACTTCTCAAACACCAGCCCTTCATTTTGCGTCTGGTGCGGCCTCACCTTGCCCAATGTCCGCGGACCCGATTTTTCAGTTGTTGCCATTCTCATTTCCTCGATATTCCCGCTCTAAGCAGCTTCGCCTTCGATTCGGCAATGCAATCGCCTCATGCCAGCGTGCTTTGTAACAACCGCAATCACCAACCAAATTACCTGCTCGCTCACTCGCAACTCTGTATTTGCAAATGCAGTTCGCGCTTTGTAACAACGGCACGGCTTCAGCCGGGCCATAAACCAATCCCGAAAGAACGGGGGCTTTAGCCCCTGCTAATCTTTGCTTCCGCTTTTCTCTTCGCCAAAAACCTGTAACAAAATGGAAAATCCTCCGTCGATACCGCCAGCCCCGCCTTCACCGGATTCTGCGCAATATACTCGCAATGAATTTCAAAACTCCCCCGATTCATCACCTGGACTTCAGTGAATCCCCTCTGCCAAACTTCGCCCTTGTACCCCAATTCCTTTGATAATCGCCGCGAATACCTGCCTTTCACGAGCTGTATTGCCTTCTCGATGGTCATGTCGTCGTGGACCGTCAAAAGCAAATGCAGGTGATCCGGCATAACAACAAAATCGTGCAGTTCAAACTTGTGTTCCACAACAAGGGAACGAAGTATTTCGACGAGCAATCCCGCATTCCGTTCCGATTGCAGAATCCGGCGCCCCATGTTCGTTCCCGTCGTTGCGAAAAAAGTCCGAGACGGGTTGAGGATATTGACCACGGATGCATTTCTGCCTGGATGCGCCATCCGGGGGCTAAAGCCCAACTCCTTGAGTGCTGCCTTCGGCATGGCTAAAGCCATGCCCTGATACAAAGCAACGTTGCTACAGTCGCGTGAGCGATGTCGCATTCGGCCGTTTTGTCGTGGACAAAGATGTTGTAGTTCGGTCCTTCAATTCGGGCATCCTGCGAATCTCCGTCCAATATTCTTCGCGAACATCTTCGTCGATTTCAACCGGCCAATCACTCTTGTAGAGCCGATCCGTTCCATCCCGTCGCGGACCTGAAATCCAATACTGCTCACCGGTCTCTACTTCGAAGTAATTGGCCTTAAATCCGCTACCTTTCAAACTCTGGAACGACTTGCCGCCATAATGAAGCGTCGAACCTGTACGACTAAAGGTGACTCTCCCAATACGCGCAGACCCGTGCAAGCCCCCGCCTTTGCTCTCCTGGCCAAAACCGTATGGGTCAACGAATCCACCGCCCTTCCACTCGATGTACATATTGCGCGGCGGATAGCTCTGCTTTGTCACTGTGATGTCCTCGAAAACCTACGCCTCCACCTCGACCCCCGCCAGCACCTTCGCCGCCGCATCAATCACCGCGCGCGGCAACGTTTCCGTCGCGCACCACAACGTCGCATTCTTCAGCTCGGGATACCACCGGCTCAACTCCACGCCACCCACAATCTTTTCGTCGAGCAGCCGTTTGCTCCACACCGCCGGAGCCTCTTCCGTCTTCAACACAAATTCATGAAAGCGCGGCGCACCCTCAAACAGCAGCTTCGCGCCCGATCCGCCCGACAACGCCTTCGCCGCATAATGCGCTTTGGCCAGGTTGTGTTCCGCCAGTTCGCGAATCCCTTCCTTGCCATACACGGTCAAAAAAATCGTCGCCATCAAGGCCACCAGCGCCTGGTTCGTGCAAATGTTCGACGTCGCCTTTTCCCGCCGAATATGCTGCTCCCTCGTCGACAGCGTCAGCACAAATCCGCGGTTCCCGTTGCCGTCCACCGTCTGTCCCGCGAGCCGCCCGGGCATCTGCCGCAGATACTGCTCCTTGGCCGCGATCACGCCGCAGAACGGGCCGCCGTAACTCAACGCCACACCAAACGACTGCGCCTCCATGCTCACAATGTCCGCTTCGACAGGAGGCCGCACCACGCCCAGGCTCACCGCCTCGGCAATCGACACAATCAGCAGCGCGCCCTTCTTGTGCGCAATCTCCGCAATCGCAGCCACGTCTTCAATCGTTCCAAAGAAGTTCGGGCTCTGCACCAGCACCGTCGCCGTCTCTTCCGTCACCGCAGCTTCCAGCGCCTTCAAATCCACGCGCCCCGTCTCGGTGTAGCCAACCTCTTCGCTGCCCAGCTCGCGCACCCGCAGATAGGTGTGCAGCACCTCGCGATATTCGGGATGCACCGTCCGCGCCACCACCGCCTTGTGCCGCCCCGTCACGCGCATCGCCATCAGCACCGCTTCGGCCGCTCCCGTCGATCCGTCATACATGCTGGCGTTGGCCACATCCATGCCCGTCAACTCGGCAATCATCGTTTGAAATTCAAAAATCGCCTGCAGCGTCCCCTGCGTCATCTCCGCCTGATACGGCGTATAGCTGGTCAGAAATTCGCCTCTCTGCACCAGCGCGTCGATAATCACCGGCCGATAATGCCGGTACGCGCCCGCGCCTAGAAAGCTCGCATAGTCCGTCGCGTTCTTCGCCGCCGCCGCTTTGAAGTAGTCGATGATCTCGCTTTCGCCCAGCTGCCGCGGAACGTCCAGGTCGCCCGTCAGCCGATATTCCGCGGGAATAATGGCAAACAGATCCTCAATCGACTTCGCGCCGATCTCTGCCAGCATCTGTTCGCGCTCCGCCTGCGATTTGGGTAGGTAACGCATCTTAGCTTCCGGTCTCCTCGGACAGAAACTTCTCATACGCCGCCGCATCCAGCAGCTTCTCAAACTCCGCCGGATCGCTCAGCTCGACCTTGATAATCCACGTCTCATGCGGAGCGGCGTTGATCTTGTCCGGCTCCGTCTTCAGCGCCTCATTCACCGCCGTCACCGTGCCCGTCACCGGCGAAAAGAGATCGCTCACTGCCTTCACGCTTTCTACTGAGCCAAACGACTGGTTCGCCGTGATCGCGTCGCCCACCTTAGGCACATCCACATACACAATGTCGCCCAGGGAATTCTGCGCGTAGTCGGTAATGCCTACCGTCCCGATCTTTCCGTCCAGCGCGATCCACTCGTGTTCCTTGGTATAGCGGTAGTTCGTCGGATAAGCCATCTGCGTGCTCCCTTGCACAGAATTACGAAGTCTTAGTGTAAGGCCTGCATCCTCGCCGCGGCGCGTGAGGAAAAGCCGCCGTGATGACGTCAAAAGTTACTCTTGGGAAATCTGTGTGAATCAAATCCGTCCGGGTCAAAATATCTACGCCGCGCTCGCTTCCATGCTCGCCGACAAACGGCGAAAATCCACCAGCAGTTTGGCCCGCCAAACCACAATCATTCCAAACGCCAAAATGAAGAAGATGCCCGCCGTCTGCTCCCCGGTCAAGATCGTGTCAAAGTAGCCCCGCGCCGCAAACCGCACCACCGCCAGCCCCAGCAGCACCACCAGGAACGCACTCGACCGCTTCATCATCACCGCGTCGCCCTGCCGCTCCAGGCGCGTCGTCAGCAGGAGCGGCCACGCCAGCGCCAATGCTCCAATCGCAAACGCCAGCCCCGCCCATGCCCATGGAATCCGAAACGCCGGCACAAAAAACATGGAGAAGCCCGTCGCCATCCCCAGCGGCGGAATCAGAATTTTCTTCAGCGATACCGCTCGCCGCGTCTCCCGCAGCCGCCACATCGTTACGGCCACAAGCCCGGCTATCGACACAACTACCGACGAGATGGGGGGAAGAGCCACCATGTTCCTATTTTATGGGATTCCCCGATTCCCCGCGAATCTGTAATCCCTATTCCCTATCACTGCGCAAAGAACCTTCCCCGCCCGCCGTCCTTCCACGGATCGTATCCCGCAGCAAACTGCGCCCGCTGCTGGATCGACGGATGGCTGTACATCCACCACACCACAAATCCGTTCGGCTCAGGATCGTCGAGCCACGCTGCTCCCAGATGATCGAGGCTCCCCACCGCCGTCTTCTGCGGGTCGGCCACCAACCCGTGAATCGCCTCCTGCCCATACACATCCGCCTCATGCTCAAAGTGCCGGCTAAATGCGTTGCTCACCGGATCGAGCACAAAATTCGCAATCGCAATCGTCAGCAGCAGCACCACAAATCCCGCCCTCGTCGCCAGCGGAGCGACCATCCGGCTGCCAAACTCTGTCCGCTCCAGCCCCCACCGTCCGCCAAACCGCCGCGCCACTCCTCCCGCAATCCCCGCGCACGCCCAAAACACAAAGAACAAAAATACCGCGCCGCCCGCCAGTATCTGCGGAATGTGATGCAACACATAGTGCCCGCTCTCGTGCCCGAAGATAAACATCGCTTCGTCGTTGGGAATCCGTCCCGCCGTCGTATCCCACACCACCACGCGCTTGGTCGCGCCCAGTCCGCTCACATAGGCGTTCAGCCCGTTCGTCTTCTCGCTGGCCTTCATTAGAAACATGCGGCTCGGCGGAATCTCGGTCCCCGTCCGCGCCACCACCTTTTCAAGTTCCGCCACCAGCGCCGGGTTCGTCTTCTCCAGCGGCTCATATTCGTTGAAGATGGGTTCGCCAAGCGGCTCCACAAACGTGCCCAGCACCGTCAGCACCACCGCCGCCATCCAGCCCCACAGCCAATACCGCCGCGGAGCTGCTCGCACTATCCAGTTGAATAGCAGCAGCACCGGCGCGCCAATCAACAGGCTCAGTCCCAGCGACTTCCCGACATCGGCCAGCCAGCTCCACCACCCCTGCACGCTGATCCCATAGCTCAGGCTCACCCGGTGCGCGTAGACTCCCACCGGCAGTTCCGTCACTGTCAAAATCACGATCAGCGCGGCAAAGAAAATCAGCCCCTGCATCCATCTCTGTCCGCTTATGCGCTCCGTCCACGCCTCGAGCCGCGCCGCCGCGCGCGTTGCCAGCAGCAGCCAAAGCACGGCAATGCCCCAAACCGCATCGCCAAAATACAAGATGCTTCTAATCCACCCCAGCGCAGTCGCCTTTGCCAGCTTGTCCGGCGGCAACGTGTAAGCCGGCGGCGCGCTCTGCGCCGGCGTCTTCTCTATTAGTCGCGCCTGCGCATGCACGTGCCCAAATCCAATCCGCGGAGCCACCGCGCCAAACGCTGCCACGGCCACCATCACCACGCAGACCGCGAACGCCACCCTCACCCCAAATCTCATCCAATGCACTTCATTCCCTTAGCCCCTATTCCCTGTCTTTTTCAATCCAGCCGCGTCAGATACGCGTCGCCCTCTTTGGGATGCACCCGCTGCGCGATGGCCTCCGCCTCTTCGCGATCATCTCCCGCTGGCCGGATGCGCACCCACCAGCTTCGCTCGCCGGCAAACTCGATCACCTTCGCCTCGGGATAGTCGCGCAGCAGCTCATCCTTCAACTTCAGCGCCGCTCGTTCGCTCGTGAATGCGCCAATCTGCACGCACCATCTTCCGCCCGTTTCAATCGGCTTAGGCGTCTGATACACATCGATCCGCACCCGCGCTGTTCCCGCGCGATAAATCCCAATCGACTTCGCTGACGCAATCGTTAAATCGAGAATCTTGCCCTGCGCAAACGGCCCGCGATCGCTGATCCGCATCGCCGACTGCTGCCGCGTCGTCAGGTTCGTCACCACGATCAACGACCCCATCGGCAGCGTGCGATGCGCCGCCGTCAGCGCGTCGTCGTCAAACACCTGCCCGTTCGCCGCCTTTCGTCCCTTATAAGGAGCGGTGTACCACGTCGCCTCGCCCTCTTCGCTATAAAAGGGCCGATGCGTCAGGATGAAATCCTTATCCTCATCCGTCACGCCGCCCGGCGGCACCGCCGTCACTGGAATCCGTCCCGACCCCGCGCCGGCCGGCGGCAACGCCGGCTGCACCGTCGACGACGCTCGCGAAGATTCATCCGGATAATTCGAATATGCCGGAGCCGACGCCTGCGGAGGCGGCGCCTGCTGCTTCTTGTGCCCGCAGCCCGCCGCCATCAGCGCCAACACCGCGAGTCCCGCCCAATCGGCAAGTCTCCACTGCCGCGCCCGCGTTGCAACCGCGCTCATCAGGTGCGTGGGCCCTTCGGTGCGTCCATGCGATCGGCCAGATTCCTCAGCGCGTCCGACACCTTGCGCATCGCAACAATTGATTCGCTGCGCACCTGAGGAATCACCGCGTCGTTCACATACTTGACCGCGTGCCTCAGTTCCATCTCAATCAGTTCGATCGCTTCTTCAATGCGCTCGCCAACGCTTTCCGGTGGCGGCGGTGGTCCCGGCGGCCGTCCCGGTGGAGGAGGATAAGAGCTCATATTCAATTCCCTCGCTTTCAAGTCTCGTGATCGCGCCTGAGCGCGTCAATTCCCCTTACGCCCCGGTGCCGCCCAGAGTTCCACCCTGGTCAACAATGTCTGATGGCATTTTCTGAAATTCGGTAGTCCGAAGCCGTAAGCGTAAAGTCAACGCGACCAACAGAGAGCGGTGACCTTGGACCACTTCAAGAGACATCAGGATTGCAGAAAATGCCTCTGACGCGCCCGCCGTCCTTCTGCGCACTTTCCCGTGTGCACTTGTGACCTTACCTGTTTATTCTCCGTCTCAATGAAAGACCGATCTCTGCTTCAGCGCGCTCTGGGTTCTCTCCGGCGCAGCAAGGTATGCGGTCAGCCTATTGCCTTTTTCTTTCTCGAACAGGGTCCCAAATCCGCCTCGGCCTCGGCTTATCGGCCCTCTGATGCCCATCGGCTCATTGATATTGCTTGCTTCGCCCGTCGTACGACTGCCATGATCGCAACACCCCGGCAAAGGACTCACCTATTGGAAGCTTCACCGAGATCCATCGGCAGCGAGCGCATCTGCATCCTCAGGTTTGCGTCTTCCCTTTGCGCCGTCCTCGCGCTCTTCATCGGATCGACCACTCTATGCGCCCAATCCTCCCCCATCGATCCAGCCTCGCTCCCTGACGCTCCCGACACGCCCCAGCCCCAGTCCCAGTCCAAGCCCTCAAGGCACCATGCTCTTCCCGCCGCCGGCCCATGCCAGGTCCGGCAGATGGGCACCGACACCATCACCGCCGGCTTAGCTGGTCTCAATCAGGCCGCCGGACTGCCCGCCTTGCCGGCCAAACCTAAAGGGCTTGCAGCCCATCTCACCGTTCCCTGCCCCGTCTATGTCCCCATGATTGACTGGTACGCGCGCTTTCTCGACGGCCCCCGCGTCAAACCGCTCACTCCCAGAGAAAAAGCCTGGCTCGCCATCCGCAACGTGGGCGATCCCTTCAACGCCCTCACCATCCTTGGCACCTCTGCCATCTCTGTCGCCTCCGATTCCCACTCCCCCTACGGCCCCGGCATGCCCGGCTTCGGCCGCTACGTCGGCGTCTCCTACGCCCAGGACATGACCGGCGAATTCATCGGCACCTTCCTCATCCCCTCCATCGACCATCAGGACCCCCACTACCACCGCGAGCCCACCGCCACCATCAAGCACCGCATCCTGCACTGCATCGCCCAGGTCGCATGGACCCAGGGCGACAACGGCCGCGGCATGGTCAACTACGCCGACCTTGTCGGCTTCGCCATCGACGATGAAATCAGCAATCTCTACGTCCCCGGCCGCGCCACCAACCTGCCCGCCAGCGCTTCCCGCTACGGAATCACCCTCGCTCTCGCACCCACCGACAACTTCATCACCGAGTTCCTGCCCGACGTGGCCAGTCACATCCACATCCGCGTCGTCCTCATCCAGCGCATCATCAAC
>Ga0181516_10002864_pt1 | contig 11923 bp, 10 predicted proteins | sample PEATcosm2014_Bin_25_FD_121104 | JGI IMG/M metagenome (GOLD analysis project Ga0181516, IMG submission 121104) | Peatland microbial communities from MTU Mesocosm Facility, Houghton, MI, USA - PEATcosm2014_Bin01_10_metaG | ecosystem: Environmental > Terrestrial > Soil > Wetlands > Peat | place...
ACCCAGTAAACAGGTCTCTGATGGACTCTTTCACAACACACCTGCTAATTGCTGCTTTTGACCTCATCGAACTCACTTTCGACACATCGTCGGACAGTTCACTTTCGTTCGTCTCCTGATACCATACCTGACCTCGTCCAGCGAGGCCTTTTAACCAGACACGTTCACCACCGAGACTCTTAATTTAAGCAGCTTCTGGCGGTTTGAGACCGGCTCCTGTAAGCAGATCCCGAGGCTCACGCCGGTTACCCCGCGTTTCCTCATCTGTCGTACAACTCTTATGACACCTCCTTTGCCATTTGCTCAAAGATGCCCATCGATATCGTGGCACACAGCGGTTGTTAGGTGATTTTCTTATTTATATATGTCGTCTTAAAGAGCTCTTCGAAATTACCATACAATTCGTGCTTTATGAATTCAATTAGCTTATCTCCAACAACTTTGGCCCAACCAGGACCATTTGTGAATATTGAGTGATATTTGGAGGCAAACTCACTTGGCGCAATGTTTTGTATTTTAGTCTTTGTATTCACAAGCTCTTTTATTACATTTTCTGTACTACGATATCTGCTTTCCTTTATTTTCGCCGATGTACCAAATAGGGATTTTGCAAGCCTCTTCTCTCCTTTGAAATACCTATCTATCTGCTCTTCAGATATTTCAAGTTTCTCGAATCGCAAGTAATCTAATGGATAGTCCTTTACTCGATTTACAATTTCCCATGTTGTGATTATTGATGGAAAATCAACACTTATTCCAGATATTCGAAATGCTAGTACTACATCCCTGCCTACATAGTCCGAAGTCTGTTCGCCTACTGGGTTTTCGATCATTATATGAAGACCATCTTTTTCATATGTGATTCCATTCCTAAGTTTGATCGGACTCTTAAATGAAAGTCCCAATTGCGTTACGTTGTTTAGGAAAGACAATTGCCACGCTGCTTCACAAAGTGAAGCAGCAAGCTTTCCGGCATTTCTATCCAGATCGCAGTCGAACCAGGCGATGAAGCCATCCCCTGTCCATTTATACATTGTTGCATTTGCTGCATTTGCTATCTGACTGGAGATATAATAGAACCTTGCAATATAATCCTCGAATAAATCAACTTTTTCATCATTATTAAGATATTTTGTAGAATCCTGAATATCGCAAACCCAAACAAGTCCGCGGACTCTTTCCGATGTCAACTTCCCTGTAGTAACCGCCATTCTTACCTCCTAATTTGGCGCGCGTAGCGTCCACCTAACGCTGATTTAACCTGTGGTTTTGCGAAGCAAAAGCATCAGGTTGAAATCAATGTTCGACGGCGCCTCACGGTCTATCCTTGAATTTTTTGGGGATAGAGCCAGACAAGTTTCTATAAATCTCATCAAAAGAGGTTTTTCGACCAAATGCAAATTTTTGCTTTAGCGGGTTTGAATATCTCCCAGCTCTACTAAAAGCGACCTCAAAATGGTGCAAAACGTATTCCTTCTGATCGTCTTCAAGTTCGTCAATATCATGGACTGAATGTACGGAAGAGACAATAAAAGAAGTGAGATTTGAGACTTCCGTTCCTGATGACGCAAGAAAGTCAAGGGCCATTGCCGCTACCAGTATTGTGTACTTACTTGGGAGACTATGAATGTGGACTGAAAAGTGATGTATTCGCTCCATAATCATATCCTCATGAATAGAAAACTCGTTTAGCTTAATGTAATAGGCTAGAAGTACAGAAACTGACGCCCCAACATTCATGAGACGAAGGTTGAAGAGCGCCCCTTTTAGGTTTGCAAGCTCAGATAGGGAAGTTATCCGACCAATTATTACCTTTAGTGATTCAGCAACAATACTCGAAAGAGTATCCGGTACATTTTGCTGGTCAAATGACCCCCTGAATCTATTAATGCTAGTTTCAACATCATCTGAGGTGCTTTCTATATATTTTTTGAATTGATTGACCTCATAGGCTGTTTTAATTGGTACGACACGGGGCAACGAGCCGCCAAAAAAGTCATCGAGTTCAGTGGCCATTCTGGCTTCATACGCCTTTGTGCTAATTGCAGACAGTGTTGCAGAGAATGCATCTTCAATCGAAAGACCCGGAAAGTGTTTTGTACAGTCGATACACTCTACATTATAGCTAAGCATTTCTGTTTCGAAGGCAGGGTTTGGTAAATATTCGATTAAGTAACTTCGAGGTGGATTGCCCCCAAATATCATAGTAATGTGACTAAATAGCTCTCGGATATTCGGATCTCGAAATGAATATCCTACAAAAAGCATCCCCTTGGTGATTGTGTCCGATATTAACGATATGTCGAGCGGGTTGTAGGAGGCCAGATCCTTCGAGATTGGCATGCGGTCAGCATAGTCTTTTGTTCCAAAGACTATACTCTCTGGATGGTTAAGTTCACCATGAAACTTGAATATCGTCGTCGTTCTGGGATTCATTGATACGAAGGACTCTTTTACTGAGATCGTTTGAAAGGGTCTTTTGTATTGCTCAAGACATTTTTCGAATACATTGTCCTGGTTTGTCGTATAGTAGTGGAAGCAGTTGAGCGACAATAGGAAGTGGTACACCTCACCTAGAGCGTCGTCAAAGTTTGATATAAGAAGACGTCGCTGCAGAATCAGTGAAAATTCAGACTTTCCAAATTTGTCGATAAATATCTGGGCAGCCTTAAGGTTGTCACTCTCAATGATTGTTGTAGCTCCATTGATTTCATCACGTAATAAATCCCAATCAAGTTTCAGAACTGGGAATGATGCGCCAGCGCCATAGAACGGAACAAGTCGGTGTTTTGAGAGTTGAATTGCGATATCATCAAGTTGCGTCATTGCTATTCTCCTCCTTTATTTCGTCCGCCGAACATTTGCTTAACCTGCGAGGCGTATATAGCGCAATTCTTGTCGAGCGAAGCGACAGCAAGAATCGTGACATAGCCGAGTCAGGTTGAAGCAGTTGTTCGGCGTTTCATTTTTTCCCTTTATAAGGAGTCCTATTTCTTTTCCATACATCTTCAAGATCAAGAGATGGTATTGATTTCTTTAGTGTGTCAAGTGCTTTCATGCTATACATTTTATGTATTGATTTTTTTATCCTAATTTCTTTAAAACAATCTATATCCTCTTGAATCTTTAGCTCCCTTATTACTGTAAGTAGTTTTGTAGTATTTATACCTACTTTTTGACTTAAGTCTGTAAGATTCATCGAGTAGAAATCGAGTTCATTTACTCTTTTTATCGCTACAACTGAAATACCTGGTGTACCTTCTGGAACTATGGTAATTGGTGTAGCATCTTCCTTTTTTGTTATTCTAAGATCAATAGAAGGTCCATATCCATTTGTAGTAAATTGTATGGCAGATACTGAAGGAAATATTTCATCAAAACTTTGCTTTTCCCTAATCTGATCAAGGACTTTTTTCAGTTCACCATCTGTTGGCTGTAATTCATTTCCTTGTATTGAATGCTCAAAAATGGCTAATGCCCTTAATTTTTCTTTAGCTTCAACAATCTTACGACTATTTGGAGAAAGCAACTTCTCTATTTCTAATATTTCCGATTGGAAAAATGCAGTTATTTCTAGCGGCGGGATTGTTGATAAAGGCAAAACCCTTTCGGGTAATCTAGTCTCGAGATCAACTTCAAATACATTTTTGGCAATATCCCTAAACAAGGTTAATCCGGACTGCGCATGAAAATACAATTGTTGCTCTGATAAATCTATTATATAATGCTGGGCGGCATCTCTAAGTGAATTTAATGTTTGTAGAACTAATACTTCTTCCGCAGAGAGGAATTTTATCTTTTCATTTGAAAGGCATTGCCTTATGCATTGTCCCATCCCAATGGTTTCGGCTTTGCCGTCTTGGGTTATTTTGCCACCACGCTCAATAATCGAAGCCTTTAATAGCATTTCGAAACTATGATCTATCAAAATTAATACAGCGTGTGTTCTTCCAACATTACTTGGTCTATTGAATAATTCAATTCCTAAAATCAAGGAATCAATCGCTTTTGTGAATAGATGTCTTGCTTCTTTCTTCATATTCACCTCTGAGCGAAGCGTCCGCCGAACAATAATTAGAACGTTCAACATAAAAACCAAATTCATGGATTCTCATGATAGTTATAAGCTCCTCGATTTTTCCAACCACTGGCATCTTACTCCTTCCTTGGGCTCTATTTCCGTTAATAACCAGTATCGAAAGAATACAGCTTATACTGACCCATAATACGCGCATCCATTTCACAATCCGTCCACCGGGCTTCGCACTCCCGAGGGGCCGCGATTGAGGACATGGGTGTAGATCATGGTGGTCTTCACGTCGCTGTGGCCGAGAAGCTCCTGGACTGTTCTGATGTCGTAGCCGCTCTCGATGAGGTGGGTCGCGAAGGAATGACGAAAGGTATGACAGCTTACGTGTTTCGAAATACCGGCCTTTAGGACGGCGGTATGGACGGCCCTTTGCATGAGGGACTCGTCCATGTGATGGCGGCCTTGCCGGCCAGTCTGAGCGTTTGTCCAGCGCCTTTCCTGGGGGAAGACGTACTGCCACGGCCATTCGGTCGCTCCATTGGGGTATTTACGGTCCAATGCGTCGGGCATTGGCACGGCGCCCCAGCCTTCCGCAAGATCCTTCTCATGGATTCCCTTGACCCGGGCGAGCTGTTCCTTGAGCGGCTCCTTCAGGGTCTCGGGGAGCATGGTGACGCGGTCCTTCGCTCCCTTGCCGTTGCGTACGAGAATCTCGCTCCGCTCGAAATCGATGTCTTGGACCCGAAGCATCAGGCATTCCATGAGGCGCAGCCCCGTTCCGTACATCAGCTTTGCGGCCAGATATTTGTCGCTTTCGAGCTTGGCTAGGACGGCCCTGACCTCATCCCGGCTCATGACCACCGGAAGGCGTATCGGCTTCTTGGCGCGGATGACCTGGCCCAACTCCCCGACCGGGACCCCGAGGACCTGCCTATAGAGGAAAAGGAGAGCGGCGAGCGCCTGGTTCTGGGTGGAGGAGCTGACTTTGCCATCGACGGCTAGACGGCTAAGGAAGGCATTGATCTCCTTTTCGTCGAAGGAATCGGCCGAGCCGGAGCCTCGCGAATCGGGGAGGTTGAATAGGCCCGTGTCGTAGAGGGATTGAAGCAACCTCTCTCCCGCTTCTTTGCGGTCCGGGACAAGCCAGGCCTTGTCCCCCGCGGACCACCTGCGACCGGGGACAATGCGGATGGCGTCGACGACCCTCTGGTCGAAGGGAAAGCGGACAGCAAGGTATCCTTCTAAATGGCGGGCGATGGAGACTACCATAATGGCGAGCTCCTTGGTATTTTGGTATGGACGATTGTGCCGGGAAACAGCGTATTGCCGTCTAGGCGGGCTGTCAACCGCGAAACTTATAAGGAATCCTTAAACCTCGCTATAACTTCGCGCTTGGTTATGGCTGGACAACGCTCTCGGCCCAGGAAACTATGCGTGATGCCAGTGCTATCGCTCGCTCGAATTGCTTCCTATCGACAGGCTGGTAATCGTCAGGGTATCGAGTCCTGACCGCATAATCGGTTAGAGCGGCGTTCGAGCGAGGATTAAACAGCTCCTGGCCCGGCTGAGCCATTGGAGGGGGTCATCCTGCATAAACGGTAATGCCTTCCCTCGCGGCGGCGGAGATCGGAGAGCCCGCCTTCGAGGACCTTCTCTCGAAACCGGCGGCAGACACAGGGATGATATCCACGGGCACGGTAATATCCCGGCGGCGAGCGAGGTCGACGGTAACGCTCGCGCTAGTCGCATGCTCGTCTATCTCGCCTTCCTTGATTACGACAAGGTCGTAATCCGAGTCCGGTCTGGAATCGCCCCGAGCACGAGAGCCGAAGAGGATTATCTTGCTCGGTTGAACCGCGCGAGGGATCGTCGCGACCACTAGTCGCGCGAGGGATCGGAGCGAGTAGACCGGAGCGCGCAGCGCGAGGACTACTCGCGGAGAGCCCGGTCTCGGCGGGCATAGAGCCCGCCGAGACGCGCCCTACTTCTTCTTACTTCTTCCCGTACAGGGGCCCCAGGGTCGCGCAGGCGCGGTAGTCCGAGCCTTCGCTGTCCATGCCCATGGCGGACCAGTAGCTGGGCCTGAAGATCCTGGTCTCGTCCAGGTTGTGCATGCACACGGGGATGCGGAGCATCGAGGCGAGGCTGACGAGGTCGGCGCCGATGTGGCCGTAGCTGATGGCGCCGTGGTTGGCGCCCCAGGCGGCCATCACGGAGTAGACGTCCTTGAAGGGGCCCTTGCCGGTGAGGCGCGGGACGAACCAGGTGGTGGGCCAGGTGGGGTCGGTGCGCTTGTCGAGCTTTTCGTGGACTTCGTCGGGCAGGGTGGCGGTGACGCCCTCGGCGATCTGGAGGACGGGGCCGATGCCTTTGACGAGGTTGATGCGGCTCATGGTGACGCTCATGCCGCCCTCGGTGAGGAAGTCGGAGGAGTAGCCGCCGCCGCGGAAGTAGCCCAGGCTCGCGTAGCGCCAGCTGGTGGCGTCGAGACAGGCGCCGGCCTCCTGGGGGGTGATCTCCCAGTAGGGCTTCATGGCGCTCTTGCCGTCCTTGCGCTGTTTGCCGGTGCCGTCCATGGTGGTGGCCCCGGAGTTGATGAGGTGGATGAAGCCGCCCGCGGCTTCGCCGGTCGGTTTCCAGCCGGTGACTCGCTGCACGGCCTCGGGGCTCCAGTAGGTGCGGACGTCGGAGAAGATCTGGGCGGTCCCGGTGAGGAGGTGGCCGAAGAGCATGGCCACGCCGTTCAGCGAGTCGTTCTCGGTGGCGACGACGTAGCTCTGGCGGATGCCGTTCCAGTCGAAGCTCGAGTTGAGGATGGTCTCCATGAAGTCGCCGTTGGGGAGGTGGTCGGTCCAGGCCCTCTGGCCCTGGAAGCCCGCGGCGATGGCGTTGTGGCCGAGCGACTCCTCGACGAGGCCTTTGCGCTTGAGGTCGGGGTTGCCGACCATGAGGTCGCGGACGATCATGGCCATCTTGACGCTGGTCGCCCAGGCCTTGTCCTTGCGCTCGCGGGAATGCTGCGCGTCGGGCGCGTTGTTGTCCGGGCCCTCCTTGCAGTTGGCCTTGACCCAGTCGAGGGCGCGGCGGAACTCGGCGTCGGAGTAGACCTTCTCGTCGATGCGCCGGACGAGCTCGCTCATGTCGACGTACTCGTTGCGCATGCCGAGGTAGTCCTGGAAGAAGTCGGGGTCGACGATTGAGCCCGCTATGCCCATGGACACGGAGCCGACGGAGAGGTAGGACTTGCCCCGCATCCACGCGGCGGCGAGGCCCGAGCGCGCGAAGCGGAGGATCTTGTCGGCGACGTCGGCGGGGAGGACTTCGGTGTCCTTGAGGTCCTGGACGTCGTGGCCGTAGATGCCGAAGGCGGGCAGGCCCTTCTGGTTGTGGGCGGCGAGGACGGCGGCGAGGTAGACGGCGCCGGGCCTGTCGGTGCCGTTGAAGCCCCAGACCGCCTTGACGGTCAGGGGGTCCATGTCCATGGTCTCGGAGCCGTAGCACCAGCAGGGGGTCACGGTCAGGGTGACGGCGACTCCCTCGCGGGCGAACTTCTCGGCGCAGGCGGCCGCCTCGGCGACTCCGCCGATGCAGCCGTCGGCGATGACGCACTCGACGGCGTGGCCGCTGGGGTGTCTGAGGCTCCCGGTTATGAGCTTGGCCGCGGCCTTGGCCATGGCCATGGTCGGGGACTCGAGGGACTCGCGCACCCCGCCGAGCCTTCCGTCGATCGCGGGGCGGATGCCTATCTTGGGCAGGCCCCCCTTCAGCCTCATGGTCGGGGCCAGGACCTTCATGTCGTTCGTCTCTGCCATGCATTCCTCCTAGTTGGATTCGTTCGCGACTATCGATGCCGGCTTCGTATCGTGCCGGATGAGGAGAGCGGGGAGTCTCGCGGTCTCGGGCGAGGAGCCGAAATCGCCGCCGATCCTCGAGAGGAGGATGCGCGCGGCGCGGACGCCCATCTCGGCGACGGGCTGGGCGAGCGAGTACCTGCAGAAGCGCAAGAGCGGGGAGTAGGGCATCTCGTCGAAGGCGGCGAAGGCCACCTGCGACGAGGCGGGGCCGGCTTCGTCCGAGACGAGGTAGTTCGTGGCGCCGACGTGGACGTAGGCGTTGACGAGGAAGTAGGCGTCGGGGGCCCCGGGCCGGGAGCGCATGGCGCGCATGGCCTCGTAGCCCGAGGCGACGTGGAGACCGGCGAAGCTCGTGAACTCGCTCTCGACGGCGAGGCCCGAATCGCGCATGGCGCGGCGCCAGCCTTCGTAGCGTTCGCGGGCGGTCGAGAGCTCGAGGCTCCCGCCGATGAAGCCCATCCTGCGCCTCCCCCGGGCCAAGCCCTCGGCGGCGAGGGCCATGGTCGCGGCGTAGGCGCCTCCCTCGTTGTCCACGAGGACGGCGTCTGCTTCGAGTCCCGGCGCGAGGCGGTCGACGAGGACCAGGGGGATGGCCGCCGCCCTCGCCTTCCGGAGCCCCTCGCCCGAGCCGGTCGCGGGGATGACGACGATGCCGTCCACGAGGCGCTCGGCGAGGAGGCGCAGCCGCTTGGCCTCCTCCTCGGCGCTCTCCCATGAGGAGCAGACGATGAGGCTGTAGCCGGCGCTCGAGAGCTCGCGGTCCATGCTCTCGGCGAGGAGCATGAAGAAGTCGCTCGCGAGCTCGGGCGCGATGACGCCGACGGTCCGCGTCGAGCCCTTCTTGAGGCTCCGGGCCACGTTGTTCATCGTGTAGCCGAGGCGTTCGACCTCGGCGCGCACGCGGAGGGCGGTGGCCCGGGCGACCGAGGCGTCGCCGTTGAGCACGCGCGACACGGTCGCGGTGGAGAGGCCCGAGGCGAGGGCGACATCGCGTATGGTCGCGTTCACGCTATACGCCTCTTCGGCGTTTCAGGTATACTGATGCGCTCGGAGGAGGAGCGACCATGGCCGACGATGCTGCGGAATTCTGGAACAAATTCGAGAACGAGACCGGCGAGAAGGTCGAGGCGCGGAGCATGGGGGAGTGGTTCCGGCGCGGCGGCGCCGAGCGCGGCCTCTGGGGCCTCCTCATCCTCACGGACAAGTCCTTCCGATTCAAGTACATGCCGAGCGAGAACTGGATCATGTCCCTCTTCAAGCGCGCGACCAAGACGGCCGACAGCGAGAAGCCCGTCGACATCGTCGTGCCGCGCTCGGAGATCGCCGAGGTCCTCGCCCCGAAGCGGGACTTCCTGGCGAGGATCTTCGGCCCGGCCTTCCCGCGCTTCTCGCTGGTGACCCGCGGGGCGGAGGAGAATGTCTACTCCTTCTCCGTCGATCCCTCGAGCGGGATCGTCGCCGCGCTCGAGAAGGCCAGAGTCGCCGCGGCGGGGGCGGGAGTCCTTTAGGAAGCGGCGGGCGGCCCTCATTTAGCGACGGGAATCACGCCTTTCTTCAATATGATGTTGCCGTACTTGACCGTCTCGCCCGTCATGACGATGGCGAAGGCCTGCTTCGCGCGCTCGTAGAAGGCGAAGCGCTCGATGCGGGCGATGGGGGGGGTGCCGGGCCAGCGGCGGTCTATGACCGCCCGGAAAGAGGCCTCGACGCTCGGGTCGAGGGCGTCGCCGGGGACCGGGGCCATCATCATGGCCGGGGCCTCGACATAGCTGTCCAGGTTGATGAGGGAGAGGATGCCCTCGAGGAGGGCGGGGACACGGATCCCGTCGGCGCGCAGGACCCTCTGGTTGCAGCTGTCGCCGGGGAAGAAGGCGTCGGCGAGGACGATCTCGTCCCCGTGTCCCATTCGATAGAGGGCCGAGAGCAGCTCGGCCGAGATGCAGGGCGCGACTCCGATCAGCATTGAAGACCTCCATTTGAGCGTGGATGTAATCGTTTACCCGTTTCATCCTTTTGTCAATCCTTATTTGTAATCGATTACAATCGGGGAAAGGGGTTTGCAACCGGCACGAGTGCCGAAAAACGAACATCGAGTGCCCTATCCTCGATTGCCGGTTTCGCGAAAGGCGGCCTAGGCTGGATCGTCGGTGCCTCGCACCAGGCAAATCGTTTCAGTCAGAGGAGAGCGTCCATGAAGAAACTCGTCGTTATCGCCCTCGTCCTCGCCGTACTGGCCACCGGAGTCTTCGCGGCTCCGAAGCCGGTGATCGGCGCCCTCATCCGCAACCTGGATGAGCAGTTCGTAGCCGACTACGCGGCCAACCTCAAGGTCCTCGCCGACAAGGCGGGCGTGGAGCTCAAGCTCCTGGATTCCCGCTCCGACCAGGCGACCCAGCTCGACCAGCTCAACACCCTGATCACCCAGGGCGTAAAGTACTTCGTCATCGTCCCGAACCAGACCGAGGCCACGGAGCAGATGGCCAAGGCCATCCAGGCGGTCGGCGGCGGCGCGGCCTTCTCCAACATCCAGCCCTCGGTCGCGGCCCTCAAGGTAGGCCCGACCTTCTTCCTCGCCTCCAGCCCCGAGTCGGTCGCGGGCCGGATCCAGGCCGACATCATCGACAACTACTTCAAGAAGAATCCCGGCAAGCTCGGGCCCGGCAAGGCGATCAACGCGCTCTTCCTCCTCGGTCAGCTCGGCCACCCCGCCCAGAAGTACCGCACCGAGGCCGTCAAGGCCAGCCTCGTCTCCAAGGGCTACAAGCTCAACGTGATCGCCGAGGACACCGCCAACTGGAAGCCGGACGAGGCCCAGCAGAAGATGGACGCCTGGGTCGCCGCCTACAACGGCAAGTTCAACATCGTCATCACCAACAACGACGGCATGGCTCTCGGCGCCGTCGAGTCCCTCCTCACCGCCAACTACACCAAGTCCGACGCCTCCGACGGCACCATCCTCAAGGTCCCCGTCCTCGGCGTGGACGCGACCCAGGTCGCCCTCAAGTCCATGTCCGAGAACAAGCTCTACGCGACCGTCCTCCAGGACTCGGTCGGCCAGTCTTCCACCGCCTTCGAGCTGGCCCTCGCCATGGCCACGGGGAAGTACAAGCCCGGCTTCGTGGCCTGGGGCATCAAGCCCGAGACCAAGGTCAGCGCCGAGGCCCCCGCGAACGACGCGGCCGTCATCGGCCAGTGCTACCTCGTCCCCTTCAAGGCCGTGACCAAGGACAACTACAAGTCCTTCATCACGAAGTAATCGCGTCATAATGGGCCTCTAGACGGGCCGGGCGCGGGGAAGGGGACGGCCCCTCCCCGCGCCGCAATCGTCTAGCGCTTCATCCGCCGCTTCGGCGATACTTATTCCGGAGGATTTGCGATGGCAAGGGACGGGGCCGATTTCCTCCTCGAGATGGTCGGCATATCCAAGAGCTTCCCGGGCGTCCGCGCCCTCGACGACGTCACGCTCCGCGTCCGCCCGGGCAAGGTGCACGCCCTCATGGGCGAGAACGGCGCGGGGAAGTCCACGCTCATGAAGTGCCTCTTCGGCATCTACCGCGAGGACTCGGGCGACATAGTGCTCAAGGGCCGCAAGATCAAGTTCCACAGCGCCAAGGACGCGCTGGAGGCCGGGGTCTCGATGATCCACCAGGAGCTCTCCAACGTCCCCGAGCGCTCGGTCAGCGAGAACATCTGGCTCGGCCGCGAGCCCCTGCACCGCATCGGGCCGGTCAAGCTCCTCAACCACCGCAAGATGCGCGAGGATACGGCCGTCCTCATGAGCAGCCTGGACATGGAGATCCGGCCATCCGAGAGGATGGGCGGGCTCTCGATCTCCAAGCAGCAGGCCTGCGAGATCGCCAAGGCCGTCTCCTACGACGCCTCGGTGGTCGCGATGGACGAGCCGAGCTCGTCCCTGACCGAGACCGAGACCAAGCACCTGTTCAAGATCATCAAGGACCTCACCGTCAAGGGCGTGGCGGTCATCTACATCTCGCACAAGATGAGCGAGATCTTCGAGATCGCCGACGAGGTTTCGATC
>Ga0181516_10002865_pt1 | contig 11923 bp, 12 predicted proteins | sample PEATcosm2014_Bin_25_FD_121104 | JGI IMG/M metagenome (GOLD analysis project Ga0181516, IMG submission 121104) | Peatland microbial communities from MTU Mesocosm Facility, Houghton, MI, USA - PEATcosm2014_Bin01_10_metaG | ecosystem: Environmental > Terrestrial > Soil > Wetlands > Peat | place...
GAATGGTCCGGCGACCGCGGCGTGGGCGTGCAGTATTTCTCGCAACAGGGGGTGGGGCGCTTGCTCGCGCCGGCGGGCATCGAGCTGCCGGATGAAATGCCGCTGCCCGAGAAGCTGGAGCACGTGCAGAAGCTGATGGCCGCGGGCGATGCGCGCGCCCGCCGGATCTACCAAACCATCGGCGCGTACTTCGGTTACGCCGTGGCCAGCTATGCCGAATTCTACGACGTGCGCAATCTGCTGGTGCTGGGCCGCGTGCTCTCGGGCGAGGGCGGCGATTTGATTCTCTCCGTGGCGCAGGAGGTGTTGCGCGCCGAGTTCCCGGAGACGGCCGAGCGCATCCGCTTTCACATCCCTGGCGAGCAGGAAAAGCGCCACGGCCAGGCCATTGCCGCCGCCAGCCTGCCGGCGATTGCCTCCGGCCGCCCCGTTGCCGCCAGCCTGCCCGCTATTCAGGAGAACCGCAATGCAATTTCATAACCCCACCGCCGATATTTTCGTGCCCGATAACCTCCCGCCCGCCGAGGCCCTGGCGCGCACCACGCACTTATGCGTCTCCGCGCACCAGGACGATATCGAGATCATGGCTTACCACGGCATCGCGGAATGTTTCGGCCGCCGCGACCGCTGGTTCACCGGCGTGGTGGCGACCAACGGCGCGGGCAGCCCCCGTTCGGGAATCTACGGCGATACCACCGACGCCGACATGCAGCGGGTACGCGTGCTGGAGCAGCGGAAAGCCGCCTTCGTGGGCGAGTACGCCTGCCAGATCCAGCTCGGCTTCACCAGCGGCGAAGTGAAGGACCCGCACGAGACCGCGGTGGTCGAGGACCTGCGCCGGATCCTGGTTGCCGCGAAGCCCGAGTATGTGTACCTGCATAACCTGGCCGACAAACACGACACTCACGTGAGCGTGACCCTGCGGGCCATCGCCGCGCTGCGCGCCGCGCGCCAGGAAGTGAAGCCCCGCAAAGTCTACGGCTGCGAAGTGTGGCGCGACCTGGACTGGCTGATGGACGCCGACAAGCAGTTATTGCCGGCCTCGGCGCGATCCAACATCGCCGCCGCGCTGGTGGGCGTGTTCGATTCCCAGGTCAGCGGCGGCAAGCGCTACGACCTGGCCACCGCCGGCCGGCGCCTGGCGCACGCCACCTATTATGCCTCCCACGGCACAGACGAAGAGAGCGCCCTCAACTTCGCCATGGATCTGACGCCGCTGGTGGAAGACGCGGGCCTGGACCCGGCCGTTTACGTGCTGGAATTCGTCGACCGCTTCCGCGCCGACGTGGAGAAACGCGTAAGGGCGTGGGCGCTGTAAGAGAATCCTCTGGATAAAACTGGTCTTCTGGAGTAATACTAGATACTGATCTGTACTAGTATGCCTCAGGAAGACCAATCCGCCGCGGAGGGTCTGACTCCGCTCTCCCCAGCCGTTTTTCACATTCTTCTGTCCCTCGGCGAAGGCGAACGCCACGGTTACGCTCTCAGGCGCGAGATCGCCCTGCGCACCGGCGGCAAGCTGAAGCTCGGCCCGGGCGTGCTTTATGGATCGCTCGACAAAATGCTGGAGCTGGGGCTGATCGAGGAATCCAGCGACAGGCCTGACCCGCACCTGGACGACGAGCGGCGCCGCTACTACCGGATCACGCCCTATGGCCGCAAGGTGGCGCAAGCGGAAGCGGCTCGCATGCGCGAGCTCGTGCAGTTGGCCGCGGCCAGGTTTGGAGTGCCCAAACATGCCTGATACGCCCTTCTCGGTGCGGCCGTACCGGCTGCTCCAGCTCTATCCGGCGGGGCTTCGAAGGAACTACGCCGCGGCGATGGAACGCGCCTTCCGCGATGAGCTGCAGGAATCGCACGAAGCGCTGTTGTGGCTCCGCCTGCTCGCCGATCTCGCCGTCTCGATCCCCCCGCAATTCGCCCGCGAGCTTGCGCAGGATACCCGGCACACATTTCGCTTGTGGGCGCGCCGTCCGTGGCACACCGGCTTCGCGATTCTGGCGCTGGCTATCGGTATCGGGGCGAACACCGGCGTTTTCAGCGTGGTGAACGCGCTGCTGCTGCGCTCGCTGCCATTTCACAATCCCGAACGCCTGGCTTCACTAAGCTACTTCGCCATGCCTCACGACAGCGCGGCGCAATTTCACGCGTGGCGCCGGCAAAGTTCGTATCTTGAAGACGCTGCCCTGTTCGAACAGTTCGACGCCAATCTGGGCGGCGCGGGGGAATGGCGCAGGGCTCATGTCGTCCAGGCATCCTCGAATTTCTTCTCGCTGCCGGGCGCGCAGCCGGTGCTGGGGCGCGGATTCGCCCCTGGAGAGGATGTGGATGGGACGGGCTGGGGATTGCCTGGGCGCAACGCAGTCGCGGTCATCGGTTACGGACTCTGGCAGCAGCTTTTCGGAGGCGACCGGAAAGTGCTGGGGTCCACCATTCGGGTAGACGGGAACCCGCTCACCATCGTCGGCGTGGCGCCGCCGGGGTTCGACTATCCGGGCCACTGCTGCTTGCCACCGTCGGCATCTATGGCATCGTTTCCTACACGGTTGCCCGGCGCACCCATGAAATGGGCGTGCGAATGGCTCTCGGCATCACGCCGGCCGATCTTCGGGTGAGTCTTCTGGGGCAAGGCTTGATCCCGATTGCCGCCGGAGCCGTCCCAGGAATCGCCGGGGCCGTCCTGAGCGGCCGGCTGCTCGAGAGCCTGGTGGATGGCGCGAAATCCGTGGACGCCACGGCTTATGCGGCCACGCTTCTGTTTTATCGCGTTGGTTGCCGCGACAGGCATCTGGGTGGCGACCCGCCCCATTGCACGGCTCGACATCGTGGAGATTCTCCGAACCGAATAGCCTTGCGCCGCCGCTACTGCCAGGGCAGATACGCCGCGCCGTACAGGCCCGCTTCGTTCCCCAGCGTGGCATTCGCGATCCGCGGTTTGGTGGCCCGCGAAGAGAGCGCCCTCAACTTCGCCATGGACCTGACGCCGCTGGTGGAAGACGCGGGGTTGGATCCGGCCGGTGACGTGCTGGAACTCATCGACCGCTTCCGCGCCGACGTGGAGCGCCGTGTGAAGGCGTTGGGGGGGGTGAAATCCTCCGGGCAAGGCCGAGGCCAGCGACATCGCCGGCGCCCAAGGGCGAGTTCGTCCGCGCCGTGCTTCCCGGTGAGTGCAGCGGATGCGCATCGCGGCGCGGCAAACCGCTTCCGACGGTCGCGGACGCGGGCGCGTTGATTTCGCAAGGGACGCCGCTGCGATCTCACGTCCTGCGCTACAATCGACTACGGTCGAATGGATGGATCGAAGCGAGCGCAGCCTTTCACTCTTGCCGGCGGACCGGACGATCCCGTTGTGCGTCGACCTGGATGGCGCACTCATCGAATCCGACACGCTTTGGGATAGCTTGTGGTTGGCCGCGAGGGCGCACCCGCGCGCGTTTCTCGGGGCTTGTCTGTCGCTCAGGAATGGCCGTGCAAACTTCAAACGGCGGATAGCGTCGCTGGCGGTTCCAGACCCCGGCGCCCTGCCGTACCGCGGCGACTTTCTGAAGTTCCTGAAGGGGGAAGCCTCCGCTGGACGGCCTCTGATACTCGCCACCGCGGCAGACGAGAATATCGCCCGAGGCGTGGCCCGGCATCTCGGTATATTCGACCACGTGATCTCGAGCGATGGCGCGGTCAATCGAAAGGGAATCGACAAGCTGGAGGCGATCGGAAGGGTCGCCACGCGATTCTTTTATGCCGGCGACTCGGTTGCCGACTTGCCTGTCTGGAAGGCGTCCGAAGGCGCCATTGTGGCCGGCAACAATCGAACCGTACTGAGTGCGCTTCGCAAAAGTGGCGTGCCCCTCTACGGCCGCTTCCCCAACCGGACGTCTGTTCCCGTTGCCATCGCCCGCGCCGTACGCCTTCCTCAGTGGGCCAAGAACCTGCTGGTATTCGTTCCCGTCTTTCTCGGGCGCAGGACAACGGACATGGGCGCCTGGGAATCGGGGTTGCTCGTCCTGGCGGTTTTCTGCCTGACGAGCGCGATCGGTTACATAATCAACGATCTCCTGGACCTGGAGGCGGACCGGCAGCACCCGAGGAAACGCGCCCGGCCTTTTGCCGCGGGCGACCTGTCGATTCCCGCGGGGCTGGCGCTATTAGCCGGGTTGACCTGCGCCGCGCTGGGGTTATCGCTGTTCCTGCGGCACACGGCCCAGTTGTGGGTAGCCGTTTATCTCGCCGGGTCGCTGTTCTATTCTCTGTATCTGAAAACCCGCCTGTTGGCCGACGTAGTCGGGCTGGCCAGTCTGTATGTGTTACGGGTAATGGCGGGCGGCGCCGCAACCGGCATTGTCATCTCGCCGTGGACGCTGGCATTCTGTCTCTTTTCTTTTTACAGTCTTGCCCTGGTAAAACGGTTTTGCGAGCTGCAATCGCTGCCTGAGTCGCAAAATACGCCGGCGCGGCGCAGTTACCGGAAGGCCGACCTCCCGATTGTCGCGGCTAACGGCGTAGCCAGCGGGATTCTTTCGGTGGTGGTGTTTGCCCTGTTTATCAGCAGCCCCGAAGTAGGGCTGAAGTACCGCTCTCCGGGCTGGCTCTGGCTGGCCTGTCCGGTGTTGCTTTATTGGTTCGGCCGTCTCTGGATTCTGGCAAACCGCGGCGGCATTTTGGAAGATCCATTTCTTTTTACGTTCAAAGACAGAATCAGTTATATCGCAGCCGCCTTGATCGCCGCGATTTGGTTTCTCGCTTCGGTTGGCTGGTAGGCGAAAGGATCGGCAGGAATTGATACGGCATCTGTTATATTCCAGGCTTCGCTCGGCCGAGAACCTGATCGACCGCTACGCGAATATTGCTCTGATCTCGCTCCTGTGCCTGTTGTGTGTCTGGGCATGGTGGGCCTCCGCGCCGAAGCTGCTCTGGTTCGATGAGCAACTCGGACTGGCAGCCGCCATGGTTCCACACGTGGGAGATATCCCCACGGCGCTGGCCCTCCCCGTTGACCTCAACCCGCCCCTGCACCACCTATTCATGCGGCTAAGCATTGGCTTGCTGGGGTACTCGCCCATGGCCGCGCGCCTGCCATCCCTGCTGGCCATGCTGGTATTCCTGCTTTGCCTTTTTATTTTTGTCAGCCGGCGATTGCGGCCGGCCTACGGCATCCTCGCCGTCCTTCTGGTCATGTGCGTTCCCGTAACTCAGTTCGCCTGGGAAGCGCGGCCTTATGCCCTGCTATTGGGTTTCACGGGAATCGCCCTGGTGTCCTATCAATCCCGCATCGGCGGCAAAGGGACCGTGCCGCTGGCGGCATTACTGGCATGCTGCTCTTGTCTGGTTCTTAGTCATTATTACGGGCTTCTGATTATTGGCGCATTCGCCGCCGGCGAAATCGTAAGGACGTTGCAGCGCAAGAAATTCGACTGGCCGCTAGGGGCGGGCCTAGTGGCAATCCCATGCGCGACGTTGCTTTTGCTGGGCGGCCTGATTCGGCAGCAATGGGCCGCCATGGGGCCATATCGCAACGGGCCCAGGGTTTCTACGCTTTGGGATGCCTACGGCCTGTATGCCATGGACGCCCGGTTGATTTGGATGGGCGCCGCCGGGGTGGTCTTGCTGCTGTGCCTGCGGAGTTCGGCCGAAGAAGGATCTGGCGGCGCGGAGGGGCCGGGGTTCTCCGGTCCGGAAATCGCGGCCGCGGCATTCCTGCTGGCTCTACCCCTGATGGGCTTGCTGGTTTCCGGGGTCACCGGCGTTTTCGTCCCGCGGTACTTTGTGGCGGCGGCAGCCGGGTATGCCATTCTGATTTGTTACCTGGCTGCCAGAGTCCACCGCCGCTTCGCCGGTATTACGCTGGTCTTAAGCCTCACCGCCGCGGCGGGCATGGCCTGGAGTGTGTTACACGCCGTGAATCACATGAACGATCCGCCCGGCTTTTCCCAACAGTTGGACATTCTGGAAGCAGCCCGCGCGCCCATCGTGTTCGAGGACCCGAAGGCTTACCTGGCGTGCCGGGAATTCGCCCCCGAGTTTGCCATGCGCTTCTATTACGCCGCGGATCCGGAGTTGGCATTCAAGGTGACGAAGACCGGCTTCGATGACGTGGTGATGCGCGCCATGGCCAAACTCCAACCGGTCCAAGCCATGCGGCTTGACGATATCGCCCGGACCAGCGATACCTGGATCCTCGTCCCGGCTCAAAACTACGGCTGGCTGAGCAAGTGTCTCGTGCGGATGGGAAGCTCGGTCGAATGGGAAACCCCCGCGCCGGGTTCCGAGCCGGACATGCGCCCGGTCACCATCCGCTTGCCGCGCCCGGACTCGATGGCTGCCCCGTGGTGCGAAGCTCCGCCGGCGCACTGAATCCGTGACCCGCCGTTACGGGCGGTTCTTGCGGGCAAAGTAGCGGTATGCGATCCAGTGCGGACCGGATTCGGCATTGGGCCGCGCACCCAGCAGGTGGCAGCCGTTGGCCAGCAGAATCTCCCGGACGCGCGCCTGTGGGACGGCGTACATATCCATCTTCCGGATGGGGCGCACCACCCACACCGGAAGCGCTCTGAGCGCGATGCCTACAGGCGTCCGCGCAGGCCTGTCCGGAACCTGAAAAACGGCGAGCCCGCCCGGACGCAATACCCGCAGGAACTCCGCAATGTACCGGACTGAGTACCGTGGATGCATATGTTGCAGCACGATGGTGGAAAAGACCAGGTCGAATTCCCCATCGCCAAATAGGCTCAGGTCGTCCCGGTTGTTCAAGACATACCGGCAACGATCGGGCGCGAGATTATATCGATTGGCCTGTTCGATGAGCGAGGGCGCAATATCCAAGCCTACGGTGGCGTCGAAGTGCTGCGACAAAGCCTGCGTCAGCCGGCCGATGCCGCAGCCGAAATCGAGCGCGCTCGCTCGCTCGAACGGCACGTTCAGAGCCTCGACCTCCCGCATGACCTCGGCGATCAGATCGCGGCCGGTGCGGAAGAACTCCGCGCTATTCCACCCCATGTTTCTCTTCCCGGGATCGGTGAGGATGGCCCACATCGGATCGTGCGAACCCAGACGGTTCCAGTGGCGCTGCAGTTTATGGATGTCCATGCCGACACTCCGAGTCTAGCCGAGACGGAATCTCCGGCCAAGTGGGTGCCCGGCGCGCTGCCTGCGCGGCGCACTGTCTGCCCGGCGCGCTGCCTGCCCGGCACGCGCCCAGAGGATAATACGTTCATGGTCTCCGGCGGGCCAACTCGGGGTCGCATTCTGACGGTACTCAACTACTACCGGCCTTACCTGAGCGGACTCAGCGAGTATGCCCGCCTCATTGCGGAGGGCGCCGCGAGCCGCGGATTCAGCGTAACTGTGCTCACGGGCAGGCACGCGAAAGACTTGGCCGAGTCCGAAGTCGTCAACGGGGTGCGGGTGGTGCGGGCAAACCCGTTGCTCTTTGTCCACAAGGGCTACGTGAGCCTGCACTTGTTCGCCCGCTTCTTAAGAGAGGTTGGTTCGGCGGATGTGGCGCACTTCCACCTCCCGATGCCGGAAAGCGGCCCGCTATCGGCGCTCTGCGGGCGTAGGGTTCCGCTGTTGGCCACCTATCACTGCGACGCCGCACCGTCCCGCTCCGGCGCGCTCACCGACGCCCTGGCCGTGAAAGTTGTACACCGGAGTTGCAGGATGTGCCTGCGCCGCTCCCGCTTCATAGCCGTCAGTTCACTCGACTATGCCTGCGAGTCGGGCTGCCTGCGCGGGACGTCGGACAAGTGGGTGGAAATCCCGCCGCCGGACAAAGGCGCCCGCATCCCTCCCAACGCCAGGGCCAGCCGGAAGGAATTGCGGGTGGGATTTCTCGGCCGATTTGTGGAGGAAAAGGGGATTGAGGTTTTGCTGGATGCTGCGCCGTTGGTGCTTCGCCGGCTGCCGGGCGTCGAGTTCATACTGGCCGGGAATTTCAAGACCGTCGCCGGGGGCAGCGAGTACCAGCGGCTGGATGCCCGCATCAGGGCGCTCGGCCCGTGCGTGCAGCTTCCAGGACCCGTTGCGGAGGAGCATTTGCAGGATTTTTACTCGTCTCTCGATGCTTTCGTGCTGCCGAGCATCAATTCCTACGAGGCATTTGGAATGGTTCAGGTGGAGGCGATGAGAGCGGGCGTTCCGGTGGTGGCAAGCGATATGCGAGGCGTGCGCATTCCGGTGCGGAGCACGGGAAACGGAATTCTGGTCCCGCCCGGGGCAGCTCCCGCTTTGGCCGATGCAATTGTCGAGGTGCTAACCGAAGCCCGCTTTCGCAACCGCACGGAAATCTTCGATCGCGCACAGGCGGCGTTCCCGCCGGATCGCGCGGTAGAACGTTATGTTGCACTGTACACAACTCTCATCGAGAGCCGTGCGCGTTTAAGGAAATCACCGTGAAACCTCAGCCCCTGAACGCCGCGTATGACGACAGTCCGGACGAGTACGACCGCTTGCGCCGTTGCTGGTTGAACGATCGCAGGTTCCTGTTCCTGGCTCAATTGTTGAGGCCGGAAGCCACTGGCCGTATCCGCAACGTCCTGGAGATAGGGTCGGGCACCGGTTGGCTGCTGCTCCGCCTGGCGGCAATGTTTCCGGAGATCTCATTCTGGGGAGTCGAGCCTCTCGTCAAATACCGCGATTTCGCCCAGGCCCGATCGACGGCGCCGAACTTACACTTCCTGGCCGGCGCCGCGGAGGGCGTCGATGCGCTCGCCCTGCCGCCAATGGACGCGGTTTTGTCCAACGATGTCCTGCACCACGTATCGCGGCTGGACCAGGCCGTGTCGGCTGTATCGAAGGTTGCTGGCGCGGGCTGCGTCTGGCACGCGATCGAGCCGAATTGGCTGAATGCCTACTCCTTTTTCCGCCAGGCAACCACTCCTGGCGAACGAGTATTCTGGCCGCGGCAATTCTCCGGATTGGCGCGGCAGAGGCAATGGCAGCACCGGGAAACAGCGCACCTGTTCCTGGTCCCACCGTTCGTCCGCGACGCTCCCGGTTGGCTGAAGGCGCTGGAGGAGAAGGTCGAATGGGTGCCGTTCCTGGCCGGAGGCGTCTATTTGCGGTTCGAGTTTAGAGGCCCAGGAAGGGAGCGGACTTCACTGCCAGGGTAAATACGCCGCGCCGTACAGGCCCGCTTCGTTCCCCAGCGTGGCCTTCGCAATCCGCGGCTTGGTGGCCCGGTAAGTGAACGAGCGCTGCTCCACCACGCGCAGCATCTCGGGCGCGAAGAATTCCCACGCGGGCAACGGGCCGCCGCTGAGCAGGTACAGCGGGAAGTTGAAGGTGTTCACCAGCGTCGCCAGCGCAATCCCCAGCGCTTCGCCCATGGTCCGCCAGACGGCGCGCGCCTTGTCGCCTATCTCGCCCGGCTGCGAGGCCAGTTCGGCGACTTTTTTCGACGTCAGGTTCTCGCCCAGGTGCATCATGTCCGCCATGGCCACCACAGCCGTGGCCGACGCGTGCTTCTCCAGGCATCCTTGATTGCCGCAGCCGCACGGGTTGCCGTTGGGCACCACCGTGATATGTCCCAGCTCGCCGGCCATCCCCACGAAGCCGCGCAACACCCGTCCGCCGGAGATGATGCCGCCGCCGATTCCGGTTCCCAGGGTCAGCAGCACCAGGTCGTCCACGTCCTTGCCGGCGCCGATCCACTTTTCGCCCAGCGCCGCGGCATTGGCGTCGTTCTCCAGAACCACGGCGGCGCCCAGCCGGCGGCCGATCTCGTCGCGCACCGGGAAATTTTCCAGGTACGGCAGGTTGTTGCAGTTGGTAATGAAGCCTTCTTTGATGCGTATGAATCCCGGCACGCCCACGCCGATACCCGCGAGAGAGGCGGCGCCGTGCTGGTCGCGCAGCTTGGAGATGGCGGCCACGATATCGGCCAGCACGGCATCGCGCCCATCCACGAAGTTGGTGGCGCCGGAGATCTTGTCGAGCATTTTGCCGGAGCGGTCAATGGCCGCCGCGCGCAGGTTGGTACCGCCCAGGTCGAGTCCGATAGAATATTCCGCCATATGAACCGGCATCATAACATGCCGCCGGGCGTGCGTGTCCGGGATTAACGGCTCCGCCGAAACTTGCCTATGCCCAGGACAACCAGGCCCGAACCCAGCAGTAGCACGGACCCCGGCTCCGGCGTCCCATCAATCTGGAAGGCCGGTCCCTCGATGCCATAGTACTCCGGCAGCCACGGGCCGCTGCTGCTCTGACCCATCGCGATGGTCGGCATTTCAATATCACCGGTGACGTTGTACAGCCAGGGCACTACCACGTTAGGGTCGGTTTCGTCGAGCACCAGCCAGTACGGCGTCCCAGCGGTTAGGAAGGGCTCCGAAATGGAGGTTGCCGTTACCAGCGAACCGCCGGGATACGACGCCAGTACCGTCGCGTTGATGGAAGCGAGGTTGATTCCCGATGGCAGACCAGATGCATCCGCCTGGAGGTCAACCGTGACCTGGTCCCAACCGTCATCAATAACGGGATAAGAGATTCCGAGGGGAATCTGCGCGTCCAAAAACGCCCCGCTGACAGACGGCGTAAACTGCACGGCTCCGTCGTAATGCAAGCCGACGCCATAATTGTTTCCGGGGCTGTACGTTCCACCCGGACCCAGGTTGGTGAACAGGACTCCGGCCTGCGCGCCGGCGGCGAGCATGAAGAAGGTTATAACGATGCAAATTGCAGGCGCCTTCGATGGCATAGGGAGGCCTCGTTTCCATTGTCCACTGAAACACGCTTGCACAATCAGGTCAATAGGCTCTTATTGTATTTTGGTACCGGACGCCAGCCACTGAGTACTACCGCGCCGGATGCTCTCATTGGCGGCCCGCGCAATTCTCGCCGAGAGTGTGAAACCGCTGAAGCGCGAACTGGACCGGTTGGGTGCGCGCGGTGGCGCCGGCCTCTAAGGATCAGAGCGCCGCCAGCAGCTTCGCGATGAGCGCGGTGCGGTCGGCGATGCGGTCCACCAGGATGCTCTCATTGGCGGCGTGCGCACCCTCGCCGGCGGCGCCCAAACCATCGAGCGTGGGGACGCCCAGCGCGGCCGTGAAATTGCCGTCCGAAGCGCCGCCGGTGAGCGATTCCTCCACCTCCACGCCCAACTCCCGCGCCAGCTTCCGCGCCGTGCGGAACAGTTTCACGATGCCCGCCGACCGTTCCATGGGCGGCCGGTTCAGCCCGCCGGTTACCTCCACGCTGCACCGCTTGTCGAAGGGCCGCAGCGAGCGGAATTTACGCTCCAGTAGGGCGGCGTCTTTCAGTTTCAGGATGCGGATATCCACCTCCGCGCGCGCTTCCGCCGCCACCACGTTGGCGCGCGTGCCGCCGGCGATCACGCCCGGGTTCACGGTGATGCCGCGGGCCTGATTCGTGAACCCGGCGACGCGTTCGATCTGCCGGGCCAGTTCCAGCACCGCGCTCGCGCCCGCGCCGAAATCCACCCCCGCGTGGGCTGCCTTCCCGCGCACCGCGATGGTGAAATCGCCCACGCCCTTGCGGGCCGTTTTCAGTTTGCCGGCGAGGCCCGTGCCCGGTTCCAGCACCAGGACGGCTTTGCTCGCGGCGGCGTTTTTTTCGGTAAGCGGACGCGAGCTAATGCTACCCACCTCTTCATCGGAATTCAATTGCAGCAGCACTTTGGACGCCACCGGAATTTCCAGCTCGCGCAACGCGCGCGCGGCGAAGATGAAGAACGCGATGCCCGCTTTCATGTCGAGCACGCCGGGTCCCCAGAGGCGGCCTTCCGCTTCGCGGAACGGCATGGTCCGCAGCGTACCGAGCGGCCAGACGGTGTCGGCATGGCCCAGCGCCAGGATTTGCCCGCTCTTCTTGCGGCCCGGCAGCGCGATTTCGCACACCAGGTGGCGGCCGAACTTTCCGCCGTCGTGCATCTTCACGCGGGCCATCGGCGCCACGGTATCGGCGGCCA
>Ga0181516_10002866_pt1 | contig 11922 bp, 8 predicted proteins | sample PEATcosm2014_Bin_25_FD_121104 | JGI IMG/M metagenome (GOLD analysis project Ga0181516, IMG submission 121104) | Peatland microbial communities from MTU Mesocosm Facility, Houghton, MI, USA - PEATcosm2014_Bin01_10_metaG | ecosystem: Environmental > Terrestrial > Soil > Wetlands > Peat | place...
GTGCGACCAACCGGCGAAGAGAACGAAAGCTGAGCAAAACGCCAACACTCTTTTGTTGTGCATGAGTCTCCCATCGAGAAGTGAGCGGGCTGCGGAATGCGATGCCCGAAGGATCAGCCTACTTCGACGGCGGGCAGCGGGGCAATGGCATCGAGCGGCAGGGTGGGCAGCAGACGCGCGCGGTTGAGCACCTTGCGCGTGAGCCCGGTGAGCGCCATGCCGGTGGCATCGAGCAGTGGAACCCAGCAGCGGCGACCGTCGGTGAGGGTCAGACCGTCGAGGTCATCCTCGACAACGGAGCGGACACGAACGTAGTAGTTGACCTGCATGATGGCGTGGCGCACGGTCATGCGGAGTTCAGAATCGGGGACAACCGGATCGCGCAGCATCGGCAATTGCCAGAGACCCGGCATCACGGTTTTCCATTCGGGGCGCTGCTCGAGCAGGACCTCTCGATGGGCGCTGCCGGACAGGCTCCCGTCGCGAAGAGCAAGAGCGCAAGCGATCTCTTTGCTTAGCATGCGCGGCCGAGCCAGGGTTTTATGTTCGCCACGGGTAACGCACTCGGCATTGAACGGACACACCAGGCACTGCGGATTGCGCGGTGCGCAGACGGTCGCGCCCAGCTCCATCAAGGCTTGATTGAAGTCTCCGGGCCGGTCAGGATCGAGCATCTCTTCGGCAACGCTCTCGACTTTGCGGCGCAGAGCTGCCACACCGGAACGGCCTGAGGCCTGCCAACCCTGCAGACGGCATAGCACTCGTTCGACATTGCCATCGACCACGGCGACATGCTCTGAGAAAGCGATGCTGGCAATGGCCGCGGCGGTGTAGCTGCCGATGCCCGGCAGCAGTCGAAGTTCAGCGGACGCAGCGGGCAGATTGCCGCCGTGATTTTCCGCGACAAACTGCGCGGCTTTGTGGAGCATGCGCGCGCGCCGATAGTAGCCGAGGCCGCTCCACAACGCGAGGACGTCCTGTTCCGATGCGAGAGCCAGCGAAAAAAGCGTGGGGAAGCGCGAAAGGAAGGCCTGATAGCGATCGACCACCACCGCCACGCGTGTCTGCTGCAGCATGATCTCGGAGACCCAGATGGCGTAGGGATCGCGGCTGCGCCTCCAGGGCAGATCGCGGCGGCTTGCGTCGTACCAGCTCAAAAGCTGCCGTCGCATCCTGGCGGTAGTTTCGGGCTCGCGACGGGGCCAACTCATGGGCTCAGATTAAGTCATTTGCCGCCTCAAGGGTGAGTCAGAGCCGGCGAGCAGAGCAAGGAAAGACAACTTCTGCGTCCCTAGTGCGCGCTCATGCCATCGGTAACGTACAGAGGGGTTGTATAGGTAATCATTCGTTGGATACCGTGGTAATCTCCAGCTAGAAACCTCCTCAAGCAGTGGCTGAATGAGGCCGGGTCGCGTTGGACCGGGCTTTGAATGGGCCCACCGCGAAGAGATCGAACCAAGTATTGAGAGGCTTATATCTTGAATCGCTTCGTTGTTGCTCTTTCGATTGCCTTGCTCGTGGCGCCAGCAGCTTTGATGGCAGAGTTTCCCGATTCGTCGTCGAGCCTTGCTGATGGCGGCACGGCCAGCGACGGCTCGTCGACCACCTCACCATCGATCAAGTCTGCGAGCGTATCGTATGCGCCGTTTACGCGCTATGCCATCGGCGGCAGCGTTTCTCCGCTGGGACCCGGCGTGCAAGTCACGGCGTATGTCAACCGGCACTTGAATCTGCGCGCCACTGGCAACGGATTCAGCTACAACACGAACTTCTCGACCAACGGCTTCAATGCCAACGCCAAATTGAATCTGGCATCGGCTGGAATCTCGGGCGACATCTATCCCTTCCGCGCCGGCTTTCGCATCAGCCCCGGCGTGCTCTTTGTGAACAACAACGGGCTGACTGCCACTTCTACCGTGGCCCCCGGCACGAGCTTCACGCTGAATGGCGATACGTTCTATTCGGCATCGGCAAATTCGGAGACGGGCGCGACGCCGTTGAACGCGAACGCATCTCTCGGCCTGCACACCACCAGGCCTTCGTTCACAATTACAGCCGGCTGGGGCAACACCATTCCGCGGAAGGGCGGCCACTGGTCGTTTCCGTTCGAGATTGGGGCTGCATTCATCGGATCGCCTGCACTCAAAGCGAATTTGAACGGGTGGGCATGCTATGACCAGGCGCAGACCGAGTGCACAAATGTTGCAAGCACCACCGATCCCATCGCGCTGCAGATCCAGGGCGACCTGACTGCGCAGTTGGCGAAATGGAACAACGATCTCAATCCGTTGAAGGAGTATCCGATTCTTTCGTTTGGCGTCGCTTATAGCTTTGGAGTGCGCGGCGCTCACTAAGTTAGATAAATAAATTACAGAGGTCAATTAAAGCTACAGGGCCGCATGCCAGTGCGGCCCATTATATTTGGGCGCTCAACTGCGAGGCGAAAGACAATTCAGCTCAACAGCGATGCGACCACTTCGGGAGCGGCGGCGAGAGCTGCATCGATCTGCGATTGATCTTTGCCGCCGGCCTCGGCGATTTCAGGCTTGCCGCCACCGGAACCGCCGACAAACTTTGCAATCGCGCCCACGAGTTTGCCGGCCTGGATGCGCTTGGTCAAGCCGGGCGTGACGCCCGCGATGATGGCGACTTTGCCTTCGGGCTGCGCAGAGGCAAGCACGATAACGCCTTCGCCGACTCTCTGCTTGAGGTTGTCGACCAGGGTGCGGAGTTGACCGCGCTCGAGATTGTCGGCGCGGTGCCGCAACACTTTTATTCCTTTGACCTCGATGGCATGAGAAATAACGTCGTCGAGGCCGCCGGCAGCAGATTTCATGCGCGCGTCTTCCAGCTCGCGGCGCAGGCGCTTGAGTTCATCTTCTTGTGCGGCAAGCTTGGCGCGGAGCGAGTCGGACAAATCGCCATCAGCGGATGGAGCAATCTGGGAAGCGAACTCAGCCACGGCAAAGTCGCGGCGGAAAGTGTCGAGCGAGCCCATGCCGCTGATGGCTTCAATGCGGCGTACGCCGGAGGAAACGGCGGCTTCGCTGGTGAGCTTGAGCAAGCCAATCTCGCCGGTGGCCGCGGTGTGCGTACCGCCGCAGAGTTCGGTTGAAAAGCCGTCGGAGAGCTTGACCACACGCACCTTGTCCCCGTACTTTTCGCCGAAGAGCGCCATGGCATGATACTCGTTCACGGCAACATCGATGGGCACGTCCTCGAGGGTTTCGACGCGCGCGTTGGCGAGGACTTCGCGATTGACGATGGACTCGATCTCTTCGAGTTCCTCGCCGGCAACCTGCGCGAAGTGGGAAAAGTCGAAGCGCAGGCGATCGGGCGCGACCAGCGAGCCGGCCTGCTTGACATGGGTGCCGAGGACCTGGCGCAGCGCTGCGTGAAGCAGGTGCGTGCCGGTGTGATTGCGCCGGATGGAGTCGCGGCGCGCGCCGTCGACGACGGTGTTGACGTGGTCGCCGACTGCGAGGGGCTGCTTGAGCACGGCCTTGTGGGCACGCACGCCCTGCACAGGGAGAACGCAGCCGGTGATTTCGGCGACGGTGGCGTTGCCATCGGCGGTGGTGAACCAGCCGGTGTCGCCGATCTGGCCGCCGGAGTCGCCGTAGAAGCTGGTGTGGTCGAGCACGACGTCGACTTGATCTCCTGCGGCTGCGACAGGGACGCCGACGCCGCCTTTGACGATGGCAAGGACTTCGCAATGGGTTGAGGTGAGTTGGCGATAGCCTTCGAAGATGGTCTTGGGCAGATCGCGGAAGGCGGGGCTGGCGGTTTTCTGGCTGCCGCCTTTCCAGGAGGCGCGAGCGCGGGCCTGCTCCTCGGCGCGGGCGGCTTCGAAGCCGGCTTCGTCGAACTGGACGCCGGCGTCGCGTGCTGCGTCGACCATGAAGTCGAGAGGAAGGCCGAAGGTTTCGTAGAGGTGGAAGGCTTTCGCGCCAGTGAATTCGCTCTGCAATTCTTCGTTAAGGCGAGTCAATCCGATCTTCAGCACGCGATCGAACTGCTTCTCTTCGGCTTCGATGACTTTGGCAACACGCGCGGCCGAATCGACGAGGTCTGGATAGGCGCCCTGCATCTGGTCGCGGACGGCGTAGACCATGTCGTAAAGGAAAGGCTGCTCCTGGCCGAGCAAGCGGCCGTGACGGATGCCGCGGCGCAGGATTTTGCGCAGGACGTAGCCGCGGCCTTCGTTGGACGGCTGTACTCCGTCATTAATGAGGAACGTCGCCGCGCGGGCATGGTCGGCGATGATGCGGAGGCTGGCGTTGCCGATCAGCTCAGCCAGAGATTCTCCCGCATAGGGAATGTTCGTCAGCTCTGCTGCGCGCTCAATCAGCGGCGTGAACAAATCGGTTTCGAAGTTGGAAATCTTGCCTTGCAGCACGGCGGCGACGCGCTCGAGGCCCATGCCGGTGTCGATGGAGGGCTTGGGTAAGGGTGCGAGTTTGTAGCCGGTTGTCTTGCCATTCTCGATAATGGCGGAGCGATCGAACTGCATGAAGACGAGGTTCCAGATTTCGACGTAGCGGGCGTCGTCGTGGCCAAAGGGTTTGTCGACGCCGGGAGTTTCAGCGGCCTCGATGCCCATGTCGTAGAAGATCTCGGAACAGGGGCCGCAGGGGCCGGTCTCGCCCATCTGCCAGAAATTGTCTTTGAGTCCGTACTCGAAGATGCGCTCTTTGGGGACGCCGGTTTCGATCCAATACTGCTCGGCCTCGTCGTCGCGGGGAACTCCATCGGCTCCCTCGAAGATGGTGACATAGAGGTGGTCTTTGGGAATGCCAAACCACTCGGGGCTGGTGACGAGTTCCCATGCGAAGGCGATGGCGTCGCGCTTGAAGTAGTCGCCGAAGCTGAAGTTGCCCAGCATCTCAAAGAAGGTGTGGTGGCGGCGGGTGAAGCCGACGTTTTCAAGGTCGTTGTGCTTGCCGCCGGCGCGAACGCACTTCTGCGATGTGGTGGCGCGGGCATAGTCGCGCTTTTCGGCGCCAAGGAACAGGTCCTTAAACTGGTTCATGCCGGCGTTGGTGAAGAGCAACGTCGGATCGTTGGCAGGCACCAGCGAGGAGGAGTGCACGCGGCGGTGCCCCTTCGACTCAAAAAAACGCAGAAACGCTTCGCGAATGTTATTCCCTGTTGGATCTTGCATGACTTAAACAGTGTAACGGGGCGCAAAGGCACGGAGCCTGGCAACGGCGCGGAATCGTCAGGCGCGTCTGGGGACGAGCAGCCGCGTAGCCGGGTTGGTCGCGAGCCCGATTTCTGCGTCCAACGATCATGAGGATTTTCGTGCCGGGTCGGTTGTTTGTGACGTTGCTCGGTTTTGTTGCTGGACTGGCGGCATTCGGTGCGGGCGGCGCCGTTGCTCGAGCGCAACCCGGACGCAACGTCGATGTGGCGGAGTCGCGATCGATCAAGATTGGCGGAGCGACGATACAGGTGGATTTTGCGCGCGGCGCGCTGGATTTGCCGCTGGACGCGATCATGCAGCACATGGAACAGGCGGCGAATGCAGTGACCGCATACTATGGCCGATTTCCAGTGGATCACGCGCGGATTTTGGTGATTCCAGTGGACGGCCGCAGTGGGATTTTGCAGGGTACGACGTGGGGAAATATGGGCGGATTCCAGGGATTCACGCGCATTCGAATCGGGCAGCACACCAACGCGGCAGAGTTGGCGGACGATTGGATGATGACGCACGAGATGGTGCACATGGCGTTTCCATCATTACCCGACGATCAGCACTGGATGGAAGAAGGGCAGGCAACTTACATCGAGCCGGTGGCGCGTGTGATGACTGGCGAACTGAACGCACGCCAGATCTGGCGCGACATGGCGCGTGACATGCGCAAAGGTGAGCCGGCTGAGGGAGACCAGGGTCTGGATCATACCCATACCTGGGGACGCACTTACTGGGGTGGAGCAATGTTCTGCCTGGTTGCCGATGTGGCGATTCGGAAGGAGACGGGCAACCGCAAAGGCTTGCAGGATGCTTTGCGCGCCGTGGTGGCACAAGGAGGCACCATCGACCACGAATGGGATTTGCCGCGCGCGCTGGCGATTGGCGATGAGGCGACCGGAACTCATGTGCTGACGCAAATGTATGCCGAGTGGAAGGACAAGCCGATGCCGGTTGATCTTGAGAAGCTCTGGGCGCAACTGGGTATTCGACCGATGCCGGAGGGAATCGAGTTGGACTCGACAGCGCCGATGGCAAAGATTCGTGAGGCGATTACAGCGCCAGACAACGGGAAAGCGCGGAGCGGGGAGATTCGAGAGCACTGAAGTGAGTTTTTCGTTCGGGTGCGGGGATCGGGTCAGGCGAATTCCCAGCGGCGAGCGATGCGGCGCGCAACAACGAAGAGTACAAGAGCGACAGCGAGCAGAACGGAGACTTGCGGCCAGAGCGCGGAGACGGGCAGATCTCGCCAGAAGACCTTGGTAAATCCGTCGATGGCCCAGGCATTAATGGTGAAGAGGCCGGCTTTTTGCATGGCTGCCGGCATGAGGAAGCGCGGGAACATGCTGCCTCCGATGCAGGACATCATGAGGATGAGCAACGTGGAGACGGCTCCCAGCTGCGCGCGGGTGTGGCAGATGCTGGCGAGGAGCATTCCGAATGCAGCCACGGCAAAGGCCGTGCAGACGCCCATGACGATGAAGCCGGGGATGTGGCTGAACAGGTCCAGATGAAAGACGGCCCAGCCCCAGAGGAACATGACAGTGAGTTGAAGGAAGGCAATGATGGTGTTGTAAAGGACCTTGCCAGCGAGCAGCGCGGTCATGGTGACGTGCGAGCTGAGTACGCGATCGAGTGTTCCTGAGTCGGACTCGTCGAGCAGAGAGCCCGCCGCTCCGCTGGCGGTGAAGAGAAGAAACATGACGCCGATGGCTGCGGAATAGTAGGAGATCATCGGGCTGCTTTTGTTTTCTCCCACGACCGCGCGGGCATTGACGGCGATGAAGCCGCCGCCTGCATTGTCGCTCGATGAGACGTCGCCGGTTGCGCCGCCGCTCTGCAATTGGCGCAATCTGTCGAGATTCGCGTCCATCGTTTTGCGCTGTTCCGGAGTGAGTCCGCCGATAAAGCGGTCGGTGTACTTGACGCCTTGCTCGGCCATGGCCGCGGGCATTGAAGTCATGACGGTTTTTTGCAGCATGCCCATGACGATTTGAGGAGCGATGTTATCGCTGGCGTCGTTGAGGAGCTGGATCGCCGGGCCGGCTCGATCATTGCCGAACCCAATGGGACTCTGGCCCCAGCCTTTAGGAATGATGAGCGCGACCGGAGCGTCACCGGACTTGACGGCGGCTTCGGCGGTTGCGGCGGTGTAGTCGGGAAGGGGCGTTTTGGCGTTGGTTTGAGGGCTGGTGCGGACAACGAGCGACCGCTCATGCTGGAGACCTTGCACCAGTTCGCGGGATGCGGTGCTTTGGTCCTGATCGACGAGAAGCACGGTAACTTTGGGCGTGGAGTTGTGCTGGCCTCCGAAAATGATGGCGAAGAGACTGAAGAAGGCTATGGGCAGCAGAAAGCTGAGCGCGAGTGCGGCGCGGTCGCGGCGCAGAGACACGATGGCGGTGCGGATAATCGGGAGAATCATTCGCGCAGCTCCCTTCCGGTGAGGTGCAGAAAAACGGATTCGAGATTGGGGCGGCGCAAGGAAACGTCGGCCAGCTCGAAGGCTTGGGTTGCCACGGAGTCGAGGATTGCAGCGATCTCGGTGGGGCGCTCGATGGAGAACTCGGCGGTTTCACTCACCATGCGCCCGCCGCGACTTTGAGCCCAGGCGGCAGTCTCGGGCGAGGAGCCGACAAAGCGCACCAGCACCTGGCTGCGCGAGGCGAAGGCGTCGTGCACCAACTGCTCCTTGGTGCCGAGGGCGACGATGCGGCCATGGTCGATGATGGCGATGCGATCGCAGAGCCGCTCCGCCTCCTCCATGTAATGCGTGGTGTAGACCACCGAGGTGCCGGCAGCGCGCAGGGCTTCAATCATTTCAAAGATGCGATTGCGCGACTGCGGATCGACGCCGACGGTGGGCTCGTCCATGAGCACGAGACGCGGGCGTTGAATGAGGCCGGCGGCCATGTTGAGGCGGCGTTTCATGCCACCGGATAGCTTGCCGGCCAGATCGCCGGCGCGATCGGTGAGCGCGGCCCAGTCGAGACACCAGGCAACGGATGCCGCAAGCTGCCTGCCGCCGAGGCCATGATAGCGGCCGAAGGCTTCAAGATTTTCTTTGCAGGTGAGGCGGGGATAGAGGGCCAGATCCTGCGAGACCCAGCCGAGAGCCGCTCGCGCGTCGGCAGAACCGGCGGCGAAACCAAAGATGGAGATGCGGCCTGAGTCGGGAATTACGCGGCCGACGGTTGCGCGAATGACCGTGGTCTTGCCTGCTCCGTTGGGACCCAGCAGGCCGAGGCACTCGCCCGGGCGCACCTCAAGCGACACGCCTGCGACTGCCGTGACCGCGCCGAAGCGTTTGACGAGCGCGTCGATCGCGAGCGGCAATGTGGCAGCGGGAGATGAGACGAGCGGGGCAGATGCCAATGCAATCTCCGGGAAGATTTCTATGAGGTGACTCTATACCTTTGTCTTTACGAAAAGAACAATGGAAAGGTTCATTCGTCGCGGAAGGATTTCATTCGTCGTGCGGATCGGCAGCGATATCTTCGGGGCCGAGATTCTCGAGGGCGGCGAGCGATTCGTCGGGCACGTTCCACTGGCGAAGGATTTTGTAGATGACGCCGGTGGAGAATCCGGCGGCGATGAGGCGGCGCATGACGCGGGCCGTTTCCTTTTCGTTCTGAGGTTTGTGGATGCGCTTGCGCTCGAGGTGCTGGCGGGCGAGCGCTTCTTCGTTGGTGGCGGCGTAGCGGTCGGCGAGGGTCTTATCGACGAGTGCGGCGGAGAGGCCTTTTTGACGGAGGTCGTTGCGCACGCGGCGCTGGCCCAGTTTTTCATTTTCCTGGCGCAGGCGCGCGTAGGCCTCGGCATAGGCTGCGTCATTGAGATAGCCGTGCAGTTTGAGGCGAGAGATTACGGTGGCAATGAGGGCTTCGCCGGGTTCGCCGGGCTCGACGCGTTTTTGCATCAGGCGGCGCAGCTCGGCCTGGGTGCGCATACGGCCGGCGAGCGATTTGACCGCGTAGTCGTAAAGACCGGCCTCGTTGAGGAAAGCGCGGGGCTTGGCGGATTTGCGTGCGAATGGCATCGACGCGGGCCTAATTCCCTGCTGCAGGACCGGGCTTCGTCCATTGGTCGACCCAGTCATTGACGGTTTTGTACCAGAGGCGCGAGTTCTGCGGCTTGAGTACCCAGTGGCCCTCGTCGGGAAAGTAAAGCATCTTGCTGGGGACGTGGAGGAGCTGAAGAGTGTCGAAGAGCTGAAAGCCCTCGCTGACGTCGAGGCGATAGTCGAGCTGCGAGTGGATAACGAGCGTGGGTGTCTTGAAGTTTTTGGCGGAGAGCGAGGGCGACCATTTGCGGAAAGGGTTGTCCCCACTCCCCACGGACGAAGACCTGTCCGCGGGGGCCCCGCTGCTGTCGGGCTTGCCATAGTAGTCCCAGGGATGGCCGCGAAATTCCCAGATGTTGAACCAATCTTCTTCAGTGGAGCCGAAGGCGGACTCGGCGTTGAACATGCCGTCGTGAGAGACGATGCATTTGAAACGGTTGGTGTGGCCGAGAATCCAGTTGGCCATGTATCCGCCGTAACTGGCGCCGAGGGCGCACTCGCGGGATTTGTCAATGAAGGGATAGTGCTGCTCGGCGTAATCGAGGCCGGTCATGAGGTCGGTGTAGGGTTTGCCGCCCCAGTCGCCGTTGACTCCGTCGACGAAGGCCTGGCCGTAGCCGGTGGAACCGCGCGGATTGATCATCACGACGACGTAGCCGTTGGCGGCGAAGAGTTCGGCGTTCCAGCGATAGGACCAGGAGTCGCCCCACGCGCCCTGCGGGCCGCCGTGGATGAGGAATTTGAGCGGGTATTTTTTGGCGGGGTCGAAGCCGGGAGGAGGAATGACGAAGCCCTGGACTTTGACGCCGTCGTCGGCGGTGAACCAGAAGGACTGCATCTTGGGGAGATCGAGTTGGGCGAGGAGGGCGTCGTTGAGGTGGGTAAGCTGCAGAGGAGAATAGTTCCCCTCAAGTGGCTTCGTGGGTACGCTATTCGGACCACCGGATTTCTGAATGACAAGGGTTCGGGAACTATCGTCCATCAAGGTCGGATCACCTGCCACTACTTCGGAAGGGTGATCGACTCTCATTAGGGTGCCGATAACTGCGGTCCAAGTATGATGCAGCTGCCCTTGAATGGTCGCGCCCTGCCAAACCACGTAATGGAGATTGCTCCATTCTCCATTAACTTTGCTTAGACGCTTCAAAGCTGTTCCATTGACATTGACTTGGTAAATCGTAGCTTCGCCCTTTTCTCCAGAAACAAACAGGACACGATTTACGCCATCAGTGGAGGTAAATTCCCACGTGAACTCGTCGACCCAGTTGTCGAAATTGGGCAGAAGATCTTTGCCAGTTTTTGCGGCGCGGTCGTAGAGCCAGAGGCGGAACTTGTCGGCTTCGTAGCCGGCGCGGGCTTCGGAGCGCCATGCAAGATATTTGCCATCGGGCGAGTAGGCGGGATTGAAGTTGCCGCCTGCCGAGGTGCTGATCTTGACCGGCTTGGCCGCGGGGTTGGTCAGATCGAGGGTGTAAATCTGGGCGCTGATGGAGATGGCGGGCTCGGGATCGGGGTTCTCGGTGAAGGCGAGCTCCTTGCTGTCGGGCGAGAAGGCGCAGCCGCAACTCGAATCGGAGAGAGAAAACGGCGGAACGTCGCGGGGATCGTTGGGCGTGAGATCGCGCACTCCACCACTTTGAATTGAAAGATAGAAGAGGTGGGAGCGCTTGGCGCCGGTGAAGTGGTTCCAATGGCGGTAGAGGAGGTGAGTGAAGATTTGGGCTTTGACGGGGTTGGCGGCGAGGGCGGCGTCTTTGTCCGCGTTACATTTGTCTCCAGTGGCGGCGTCGGCGGGAGTAATTGCGGGGCAGTCAGGGTAGACGGAGGAGAGGAAGACGATGGATTGCGCGTCGGGCGACCAGATGGCGCTGGGGGCTCCGGTGGCGAGGTTGGAGAGCTTGCGGGGATTGCTGGTGAGGCCGGTCGAGGAATCGAAGTCGGCGAGCCAGATCTGCTGCGAGCCGGAGCGGGCGGAAAGAAAGAGGATGGAGTGGCCGTCGGGCGAGAACTGGATGCCGGAGTCGCCGGGCTGAGTGACGGCGATTTTCTGCGGCGCCAAACTTCCATCCGCGGAGCCCGCAATCTTCTGCAGCCACAGCTCCGTTGTTTTGGCGTTCTGGCTGAGGTCGACGGTCATGACTTCATAGGCCAGCCACTGGCCGTCGGGCGAGACGGCGGTGGAGCCGAGCCGCTTCATGGCCATCATGTCGTCGAAGGTCATGGGACGGCGGCCTGGATTGGCCTGGGCTGAAGAGAACGAAGCGGCAAGGAAGAGGAGTGCGAGATAAAGAAACGGCTTGTGTTTATGCATGATTGCCACCGGACGCGCACAGCAGATTGCGGCCTGCGCGCGAAGAGAAAGTGTACATCGCTGCGGGCACCTGCGGTGCGGCCAACTCCGCTTCGCGGACGTACGGCGCGGCAGGCGCGGATCGTACAGGGATACAGGAAAACGTGTCGTTGCTAACTTGGAAATTGGGGTGCGGCAACTGGTGCTGCGGAAGGACTTGTGAGCGGCGCGCATACAGCGATACAGGGTTAACGGAAATTGCGATGCGCCCTTTTGGCACCTGCGGTGCGGCCACCTGCGGCGGAGCCAACTCCGCTTCGCGGCACCTGCGGTGCGGCAGACGCGCTGCGCGCCAACTGAGATGAGGCACAC
>Ga0181516_10002869_pt1 | contig 11913 bp, 8 predicted proteins | sample PEATcosm2014_Bin_25_FD_121104 | JGI IMG/M metagenome (GOLD analysis project Ga0181516, IMG submission 121104) | Peatland microbial communities from MTU Mesocosm Facility, Houghton, MI, USA - PEATcosm2014_Bin01_10_metaG | ecosystem: Environmental > Terrestrial > Soil > Wetlands > Peat | place...
ACGGCGTCGGCGCCGATGCGGGCGCCCGATCCGTCGTCGCCGAGCAGGAAGCCGCGCCCGCCGACGATCTTGGCGGCGCCGGCGACGCGGGCGATGCCCGCCGTGCCCGTGCCGGCGATGATCAGTCCGCCGTCGCCCGACCCATTCGCGCCGATGCAGGCGGTCACCGCGTCATTGGCCGCCTCGACCCGCGCCCAGCCGGGAAGCGACGCGGCGACGCGCGCGACGTCCTCGGCGCTGGACAGTCCGGCCAGGCCGACGCCGAGCGCCATTTCGCCCCGGCTCGCGGCGGCGAACCCCGCCTTGGCGATCACACTTGCGACAAGTTCGCGCATGACCCCGAGGCCGGCGTCGAAATCGACGTAAATATTGGCGGCGGGCCCTGTGTCCTCTGCGAGCGCGCGACCCGATGCGGCGCGCATCCGCGCCCGGCAACGGGTGGCGCCGCCGTCTACGCCGATGAAGAATTGGGCTGTCGGCACGCTCCCGAATCCGTAAAAAAATGTTGCAGACCACTAGACAAGAGGTATGCCATTCACTAATGAAAAATACAAGAGGTATCTACCACTGGCACACGCAATGCGCACGGGGCGGAACTGCGGAAATCGAGCGATCAGGGACGGCGTAGCGCCGGACGTCGCATGACCGCTGATCCGGCGCCAACGCTCTCCGGCGCGCTGCTCGCATCCTACCGGCGGGCGATCGAATGCGTCGCGGCGGCCGAAGACGAGATTAGCGCCGCGGCTTCGCGTCTGGCCGATCGATGGGAGCGCGGCGGCCGTTGCATCTACCTGGGCGCAGGCGCCGCCGGCCTGATTGCAGCGGAAGACGCCGCCGAACTTCCGGGCACCTTTGGTCTCGACCGCCGACGGATCCCTGTCATCCTCGCCGGCGCCGACAGCGCGCCTTTCGATCTCGACGCAGCCGCAGAAGACGACGCGCAAGCGGCGGAACGGGCCGTGGCGGCGCTCGGGGATTTGACGAGCGACACGGTCATCGCCGTCTCGGCGAGCGGATCGACGCCGTTCACGCTGGCGGGCGCAAAGGCGGCCCGCCGCGCCGGCGCGCTTGTCATCGCCATCGCCAACCGGCGCAACGCGCCGCTGTTGACGGCGGCCGACATTCCGCTTCTGCTCGACACCGGAGACGAGGCGCTGCAGGGATCGACTCGACTGGCCGCCGGCGCCGCGCAGAAGTGCGCGCTTGGGATGCTGTCGACGCTCGCCGGCCTCGCGCTCGGACACATATACGACGGTCTGATGGTCAACCTGCGAGCCGACAACGATAAGCTGCATCGCCGCGCATTGGGGATCGTGATGACGATTTCGGGCGTCGCCGAGAACGAGGCGAAGGCCGCGCTGGCGGCGACCGGCGGCGAGGTCAAGCCGGCGGCGCTTCTGTCGTTGGGCGCCCACGACCGCGACGACGCCGTTAATCGTCTCGAACGTTCGCGCGGTCGTCTGGCTGACGCGCTGGATACGATGCGCAAGGAGCTCGGGCGAAGCGCCGCGGATGAACCGCGCCGCCCGCCCAGGAAAAGAGGAGAGAAGCGATGAACTGGACACGGAAGACAGTTTCCCGCGCGGCCATCGCGGTCGCGGCGCTCGTGACGGGCATCGTCGCCGCGCAGGCGGGGTCGTTGAAAATCGAGAGCTGGCGCAACGACGACGCAGACATCTGGAACTCGAAGATCATTCCCGCCTTCAACAAGACCTATCCCGACATCAAGGTCGAGTTCGCGCCTTCTGCGCCAAAGGAATACAACGCGGCGCTCAACGCTCGCCTCGATGGCGGCACAGCCGGCGACATCATCGCCTGCCGGCCGTTCGACGCCTCGCTTGACCTCTTCAACAAGCATCAGTTGGACAGCCTGAACGACCTCAAGGGAATGGATAGTTTCTCGAGCGTCGCGAAAGCCGCCTGGCAAACGGACGACGGCAAGACGACATTCTGCGTTCCGATGGCCTCCGTCATCCACGGCTTCATCTACAACGAGGACGCCTTCAAGAAGATCGGGGCGCAGCCGCCGAAGACGATGGCGGAGTTCCACGACATCCTCGACAAACTGAAGAAGGACGGGACCTACACGCCGATCGACCTCGGCACGGCCGATCAGTGGGAAGCCGCGACCATGGGCTTTCAGAACATCGGGCCGGACTATTGGAAAGGCGAGACAGGCCGCCTGAACCTCATCGCCGGCAAGGACAAGTTCACCGACCCGCAGTACATCGCGGTGTTCAAGGAGCTCGCTTCCTGGGCGCCTTACATGGGCGACGGGTTCCAGGCGCAGACGTATCCCGACAGCCAGAACCTGTTCTCGCTCGGCAAGGCGGCGATCTATCCGGCCGGCTCATGGGACATCTCGACGTTCCGCGCGCAAGCCAAGTTCGCGATGGGCGCCTTTCCGCCGCCGCTGCCCGCCGGCGACACGGAATGCTACATCTCCGACCACACCGACATCGCGATGGGTCTGAACTCGGCGTCCAAGAACAAGGACGACGCCAAGAAGTTCCTCGCATGGCTGACGACCCCGGAATTCGCCGCGCTCTATTCAAACGCGCTGCCCGGGTTCTTCTCGCTCAACACCACGCCGGTGAAGGTCGACGACGACCTGGCCGCGACGATGGTCGGCTGGCGCAAGGACTGCAAGTCGACGATCCGCGACTCGTACCAGATCCTGTCGCGCGGCACGCCGAATCTCGAGAATGAGCTTTGGAACGTGTCGGCGCAGGTCATCAACGGCAAGCTGACCCCTGAGGCCGCCGGCAAGCAGCTGCAGGACGGCCTCGACAAGTGGTACAAGCCCGCCGCCAAGTGACGCGAGCGCCGAGTCCTGCCAACCTGTGCCTAGACGCTTGACGCAACCCCCCTCTCTCCCGCTTGCAGGAGAGAGGGATGGGTCGCTACGCTGTCGTCCAACGCCTCCTCCTCAATGTCGCGGCCATGGCCGAACCTGTCCCCCAAGTCGTCGCCCAGATGCCGAAGGGCAAGCTGATCGGGCTGCTCGCCCTGTTTCTCGGGCCGGCCGTGGTCATCTACACCGCCTTTTCCATCTACCCGCTGCTGGCGACGATGCAGCTGTCGACGTTCACCGGCGAGAGCGGCGGCGGCGTCCATTTCGTCGGTCTCGCCAACTTCGCCACCCTTCTGACTGACGCCCTGTGGTCCAAGCCGTTCTGGAACGCGTTCAAGAACAACATGATCTTCTTCGCCATCCACATGGCGGTGCAGAATCCGATCGGCATTGCGCTGGCGGGTCTCCTCAGTCTGCCCGGGCTGAAGCTGAAGGGCTTTTATCGGACGGTCTTCTTTCTGCCGACCATGCTGTCGGTGGTTATTGTCGGCTTCTCCTGGAACCTGATTCTTTCGCCGCTATGGGGCGTCGCGAAAGGCGCGCTGACGGCTGTGGGTCTCGGATCGTGGTTCGCCCCGTGGCTCGGCCTGGAGTCGACGGCCTTGGTCACGCTGGCGCTCATGTCGGTGTGGCAGTTCGTCGGCATTCCGATGATGCTGATCTATGCAGCGCTGCTGAATATTCCCGACGAGCTCGTCGACGCCGCGCGGGTCGACGGGCTCGGTCAGCTCCGCATCTTCCTCCACATCAAGCTGCCGCTCGTGCTGCCGACCATTGGCCTAGTGTCGGTGCTCACCTTCGTCGGCAACTTCAACGCCTTCGATCTCATCTATTCGGTCAAGGGCGCGCTCGCCGGTCCGAACTTCGCCAGCGACATCCTCGGCACGTTCTTCTACCGCACCTTCTTCGGCAACCAACTTCAACTCGGAAATCCGACGATGGGGTCGGCCGTCGCCACGGTGATGTTCTTCATCATCCTGGCGGGCGTCTGTGTCTATCTGTTCGTGGTTCAACGCCGCATGCGTCGCTACACATTCTGAGGATTTCCGACCGTGTTTCTCGAACAACGCGCACGCTCACTTGCAGTCCATGCCGTTCTTATCGCCTACAGCGCGCTTGCGCTCGGTCCGATCCTTCTCGTCGTGATGAATTCGTTCAAGACGCGCAACGCCATCTTTGGTTCGCCTCTGTCGCCGCCCGACAGTTCGACATTTTCGCTGATCGGCTACGCGAAGGTGTTCCGGGCGTCCCACATCTTCGTCTATTTTGAGAACTCGCTGATCGTGACCCTCGTCAGCATGGGGCTCGTGCTGCTGTTCGGCGCGATGGCGGCCTGGGCTTTGAGCGAATATCGCTTCCGCGGCTCCACCGCGCTGGCGCTGTTTCTGTCGATCGGCATCATGGTCCCGATCCGTCTCGGATCGGTGGCGATCCTCAACATGATGCGGACGGCCGGTCTCAACGATACGCTGACGGCGCTGATCCTCGTCTATATCGCGCAGGGCCTGCCGATGGCGATCTTCATCCTCAGTGAATTCATTCAGCAGATCCCCATGGATTTGAGAGACGCTGCGCGTTGCGACGGCGTGCCGGAGACGCGGATCTTCTTCGAGGTGATCGCGCCGCTGCTGCGGCCGGCGATCGCGACCGTCGCGGTGTTCACGATCGTGCCGATCTGGAACGACCTGTGGTTCCCGCTGATCCTGACGTCGAGCGACTCGACGCACACGATCACGCTCGGGGTGCAGCAGTTCCTCGGCCAGTATATCACCGACTGGAATTCCGTGCTGGCGGCGCTGTCGATGGCCATTCTGCCGGTCGTCGTCATCTACGTGGTCTTCTCCCGCCAGCTCATCGCCGGACTGACCTCCGGCGCCGTCAAGTAGGGCGCTTTCGCGATGTCCAACCTCCGCGTCGAACATCTGGGCAAGAGCTACGGCTCCGCGAACGTGCTGAGCGACATCAACCTCAGCGTCGAGAACGGCGAGTTCATCGTTCTCGTCGGCCCTTCGGGCTGCGGCAAGTCGACGTTGCTGCGCATGATCGCCGGCCTCGATGGCGTGACGACAGGCGACATTTACATCGGCGATCGCCTCGTCAACGGGCTTGCGCCGGCTGGACGCAAAATCGCAATGGTGTTCCAGTCCTATGCGCTTTATCCGCACATGAACGTGCGCAAGAATATGACGTTCGGCCTCAAGTTCACCGGCGTCGCTCCGGCCGAGCGCGAGCGGCGCGTCGACGAGGCCGCGCGCATGTTGAGGCTCGAGCCGCTGCTCGGTCGTTACCCGCGCGATCTTTCCGGCGGGCAACGCCAACGCGTGGCGATCGGCCGCGCGATCGTGCGCGAGCCCGATGTGTTCCTGTTCGACGAGCCGCTGTCGAACCTCGACGCCGCGCTGCGCGTCTCGACGCGGGTCGAGATCGCGCGCTTGCACCGCCTTCTCGGCGCCACCATGGTCTATGTCACGCACGATCAGACCGAGGCGATGACGCTCGCCGACCGGATCGTGGTGATGAGCGAAGGCCGCATCGAGCAGATCGGCAAGGCGCTCGACCTCTACTATGCGCCGGCGAACCTGTTCGTCGCCGGCTTCATCGGTTCGCCGGCGATGAATTTCTTTTCCGGCGCGGTGAAGACCGTTGACGGCGGGACCGCGCTCATCGTCGGCGCCGGGTTCGAGCCGCTCGCGCTGCCGGCTGACGCGCTCGATCGCGGCGCCGAGGTTACGATTGGGGTGCGGCCCGAGCATCTGAGAATCGCGGGGCAGGGCCCGTTCGCCACCAGCGGCGCAGTCGAGTTGGTGGAGCGCCTCGGCGAGTCCTCCTTCGCCCATGTCCGGCGGTCGGACGACAAGATGCTGGTCGTGGAGGTCCGCGGCCGCGAAACGCCGGAGGTGACGCAGAACGTCACGTTCCGCGCGCCGCTTCAGGACATCCACGTCTTCGATGCGTCAGGGCGACGCGTCGACGCGAACGGAACTCGCTGAGGCCGTAGCGGGAATCTGCGCGCGCAAAGCTGGCGGCGGCCGAATGTAGCGGCGCCGTTTCGAGTTCGGACCCTAAGATCGACCGGAACCGCCTGACCGGCGCGGAGCGGCGTCGGCGCGAAGCGCGCTGCAGACGCCGCCGCGTTGGATCAACTGGAAGGGCACCGTGATCGGCTCGGGCCCGCTTACCGCGCCGGAATGCAGTTCCTTGAGTTTCGCGAACGCCAGCGACGCCAATTCCCCTTCGTTCTGCCGCGCCGAAAACACGCGGTTGGGCAGGAAGTCGAGGGACTGCTGATCGTCAAAGGTGCCCATGACCGTCTCGGGCGGAATGTGGCCGATTCGCTCCTTCAGACGCTGCGTCGCGCCTTCCAACACCATTAGGGACGAGCACATGAACGACGCCGGCGGGCGCCCGCGGTCCAACAACTGCTCCATCAAAGTCCGTCCGGCGCCGACGCTGTTTTCCGCTGCGCGCAAGATCAGTTCTTCCCAACTGGTCATGCCCGCTTCTTGGCAGGCGGCGGCGAAACCGCGAATGCGGCCCGCGATGCTGGGCAATTCCGTTTGGCCGCACAGGAATGCGGTCAAAGGCGCGCCTGTCGCCAGCACGGCTCGAGTCAGCGCGAGGCCGGCCTCGACGTTGTCGCTGACGACCGCGGGATAGTGCGAACCCGGGTAAGCGCGATCAACGACCACAATCGGCAGTTTGGCGTTCTTCGCAAACAGCCTGCCATAGTCGGGCGTGCGGCAAGGGGCGATGATCAGCCCGTCTATGCCGCGCGCCCACAGGCTGCGGACGGCTCGGTCTTCGAGTTCCGGATTCTCGTCGGTCGACGAGGTCAAGAGAACCAAGCCGCTGCCGCGGCAAAGTTCCTCGAGACCGGCCATGAGGCGCGCGAAGAAAGCGTTGCCGATGTCCGGCACCACCAATCCAATCGTGTCCGTTCGCCTGAGCTTGAGGCTGCGGGCGGCGTGATTGAGCACGAACCCGTACCGCCTTATGTGCTCCTCGACGGCTCTCACCGTCGCTTTGCTGATCCGGTACTTGTCGGCTTGCCCGTTCGCGATCAACCGGATGGTCGTCACCGAGAAGCCTGTCTCGCGAGCGATTTCCTCAACCGTCTTTGGCACCAGGCGCCCCTAAAGCCCCGCATTGGGGAAAAAATTCAATATCGTCGATCGTCCGAGCTTGCACCCCGAACCGCCTGTCGCAACAAGCCACACTTACGCCATCAGCGGCGAATCCTTCCTGCGAAACTTTGTCTCACTTGCGCCGCGGCGATCGTGCATTGTAGAGTGCTAAGTCGAAGTAGCAGTCTGTCGGTAGCGTGGGAAGCCGGAATGGAGCGCCGCGGCAGGCAAGATGCGCCAGGCGTGAACGCGCGCCGTCACAAGGGATGAAATCGCCTCAAGGGGAGGGAAGATCCGAAAATGACCAGTTCCTTGCCGAGGATCGGCGTGCGCCCGATTATTGACGGCCGGCGCCGTGGCGTGCGCGAATCGTTGGAAGAGCAAACGATGGCGATGGCGCGCCGCACCGCGGCGCTGCTGTCCGCCAAGTTGCGGCATCCCGGCGGCGAAGCGGTGGAGTGCGTAATCGCCGACACCACCATCGCTGGCCTGGCTGAAGCCGCGGCCTGCGAGACCAAGTTCGCCGGCGCGAACGTCGGCGCGACGGTGTCGGTGACGCCGTGCTGGTGCTACGGCAGCGAAACCATCGACATGGACCCGCTGCGGCCGAAGGCGATCTGGGGCTTCAACGGCACCGAGCGCCCCGGCGCGGTCTATCTCGCGGCGGCGTTGGCGGCGCACAACCAGAAGGGCCTTCCCGCCTTTTCGATCTACGGCCGCGACGTTCAAGACGCCGACGACTCCGCCATCCCCGCCGACGTCGAGGAAAAACTTCTGCGCTTCGGGCGCGCCGCGCTGGCGGTGGCCCACGTGCGCGGCAAGAGCTACCTGTCGGTCGGCAACGTCTCGATGGGCATCGCCGGATCGATCGTCAACCACGACTTCTTCGAGTCCTGGCTCGGCATGCGCGTGCAGACCGTCGACATGACCGAGGTGCGTCGGCGGCTCGACAACGGCATCTACGACAAGGCCGAACTGGACCGTGCGCTGGCGTGGGCCGACAAGCACTTCCGCTATGGCGTCGAACGCAACGCGAAACCGCGTTCGGCCGACGACAAGCGCCGCATCCTGCGCGAGAGCCTGATCATGACGATGGCGATCCGCGACATGATGCACGGCAATCCGAAGCTCGCCGCCGCCGGCTGGGCCGAGGAGGCGCTTGGCTTCAACGCCATCGCGGCCGGCTTCCAGGGTCAGCGGCAGTGGACCGACCAGTACCCTAACGCCGACGTCGCCGAAGCGCTGCTCAACAGCTCGTTCGACTGGAATGGCCTGCGTGAGCCGATCATCCTCGCCACCGAGAACGACAGCCTGAACGGCGTGACGATGCTGTTCGGCCATCTGCTGACCAACAAAGCGCAGATCTTCGCCGACGTGCGCACCTACTGGTCTCCGGACGCGGTCGAGCACGTCACCGGCCTTCGGCTCGAGGGTCACGCCGCCTCCGGACTGCTGCACCTGATCAACTCCGGCGCGGCGGCGCTCGACGGCGCCTGCACGGCGAAGGACGCCGCGGGCCAGCCGACGATGAAGCCGCACTGGGAGCTGACCGAGGCGGACGCAGCGGCGGCGCTGGCGGCGACCGACTGGTGCCCCGGCGTGGAGGAGTATTTCCGCGGCGGCGGGTTCTCGAGCCACTTCCTAACGCGCGGCGGCGTGCCGTTCACGATGGCCCGTTTGAATCTGGTCAAGGGACTGGGCCCAGTGCTGCAGCTCGCCGAGGGCTGGAGCGTCGAGCTGCCGGAGGCGGCGCACAAGGCGCTGGAGGCGCGCACCGATCCAAGCTGGCCGACCACCTGGTTCGCCCCGCGGCTGACCGGCCAGGGACCGTTCCGCGACGCCTACTCGGTGATGGCGGCGTGGGGCGCCAACCACGGCGTGCTGGCGCACGGCCATGTCGGCGCGGACTTCATCGCGCTCGCCGCGCTGCTGCGCATCCCGGTGAGCATGCACAACGTCGACGAAGCGGCGATCTATCGCCCGAGCGCCTGGGCGGCGTTCGGCATGGACGCCGAGGGGCAGGACTATCGCGCCTGTCAGGCCTACGGACCGCTCTATGGCTGACCGGCGCGGCGGCTTCGGGCCGCAGGCAAGAAGACGGATCCGCCCGACGCTTCGCGGAGGCGTGGTTCCGGGGCGGCCGGCCGAGGGCCGCTCCGAGGGGCGAAAAGCGCGATGCGCGAGGGACTTGTAGCGGAATTGGGCAAGAGGGGGCGAGGTGCGGCGAAATGATGCCTTCCGCCTTCGACATTCCGGTTGACATCGGAAGGCAATAATTCCACTCGCTTTAATATTAAATGGATACTGGGCGTCAGGGACGCACGAGCGCGTCGGTTTGGGAGGCAGGCGAAAGGGACGATGGGAGTTCCGGCGCCTGGGGAGGACGGATGGCGGCTCTGATCGAAGTCGAAGGCGTGAGCAAGGCGTTTCCCGGCGTGCGGGCGCTGAGCGACGTCCGTTTCGAGCTGGCGCCCGGCGAAGTCCATGCGCTGATGGGCGAGAACGGCGCCGGCAAGTCGACGCTGATGAAGATTCTCGCCGGCGTCTACACCAAGGACAGCGGCAGGATTCTCCTGGAAGGCCGCGAGGTCGCTTTCGGCAACCCGCGCGAGGCGCAGGCGGCGGGCGTCGGGATCATTCATCAGGAACTCCAGCTGATGAACCATCTCACCGTCGCTCAGAACATCTTCATCGGTCGCGAGCCCAAGAGCATGTTCGGCCTGCTGCTCGACGAGGAGAAGCTCAACCGCGACACGGCGGCGCTGCTCGACCATATGGGCCTGCGCCTCAGCCCACGCGCCAATGTCGGCGGTCTGACGGTCGCCAAGCAGCAGATGGTCGAGATCGCCAAGGCGCTCTCCCACAACACGCGCGTCCTGATCATGGACGAGCCGACGGCGGCGCTGAACAACGCCGAGATTGAAGAGCTGTTCAAGATGATCCGCGAGCTGAAGAGTCGCGGCGTCGGAATCGTCTACATTTCGCACAAGATCGACGAGTTGAAGCTGATTTCCGACCGGGTGACGGTGCTGCGCGACGGCGAGTACGTCGGCACCGTCCCAACCGAGACGACAAGCATCGACACGATCATCTCGATGATGGTCGGCCGCGTGCTGTCAGACGTGCAGCGCGACGAAAGCCGCAAGCCGCGCGACGAGATCGCGCTCGAGGTCAAGGGCCTCAACTGCGGCCCGCTGGTCAAGAACGTCAGCTTCTCGCTGAGACGCGGCGAAATCCTGGGCTTCGCGGGTCTGATGGGCGCCGGCCGCACGGAAGTCGCGCGCGCCGTGTTCGGCGCCGACCGACCAGAATCCGGCGAGATCATCGTCGGCGGCAGGAAGACGGTCATTCGCACGCCCAAGCAGGCGGTCGCCGCAGGCATCGGCTATTTGTCGGAGGATCGCAAGCGCTTCGGCATCGCCACCGGCATGGACGTCGCCGCCAACGTGGTGATGGCCAATCTCGTGCACTACCTGTTTCTGCGCTTCTTCCTGCGTTCGCGGGCGATCCTCGCCGACGCAGGGAAGTTCGTGAAACTGCTCGGCATCCGCACGCCGTCGCTGACCCAGCAGGTCGGGCTGCTGTCGGGCGGCAATCAGCAGAAGGTCGTGGTCGCCAAATGGCTCGACCGCGACTGTGACATTCTCTTCTTCGACGAACCGACCCGCGGCATCGACGTCGGCGCCAAGGCGGAGATCTACAAGCTCCTGCGCGAGCTCGCCGTTCAGGGAAAGTCGATCGTGATGATCTCGTCGGAGCTGCCGGAAATTCTCCGCATGAGCGACCGCGTCGTCGTCATGTGCGAGGGACGGATCACCGGCGAACTCTCGCCCGCGGAGGCGACGCAGGAGCGCATCATGCAGTTGGCGACGCAACGCGAAACAATGGCGGCTTGAAATCATGGACACTCCGGTCACCAACTCTCCGAGCGAACGCGCCGGCGAATCGCATGCGGCGACGGCCGAGCTCCCGGCCCGGCGTCTGATGGGCTCCGAGACGTGGCAGAAGCTGCTCGCCTTCCTCAGCCTGATCGTGATGATGGCGTTCTTCAGCTTCGCATCGCCCTACTTCGCTCAGATGGATAACCTCCTCGCCATCATGCAGGCGACGGCGGTCGACGGCGTGCTGGGCATCTCGGCGACCTTCGTTATCATCACCGCGGGCATCGACCTTTCCGTCGGCACGCTGATGACCTTCTGCGCGGTGATGACCGGTGTGGTTCTGACCAACTGGGGAATGCCGCTGTGGCTCGGCGTCGTCGCCTCGATCGCGACGGGGGCGTTCTGCGGCGCCGTTTCGGGCTTTCTGATCGCCAAGCTGAAGATCCCGCCGTTCATCGCCACGCTCGGCATGATGTGGGCCGTCAAGGGCCTGTCGCTGGTCGTGACGGAGGCCAGGCCGATCTACTTCAACGACACGCCGAACTTCGACATGATTTCTCAGGCGTCGCTGATTGGCTACTTCGTGCCGAGCGTGCCGATTCCGAACGGCGTTCTCATTCTATTCGGCCTCGCGATCGTCGCGTCGATCATCCTCAACCGCACCGCGCTCGGGCGCTACACGTTCGCGCTCGGCAGCAACGAGGAGGCGGCGCGGCTTTCCGGGGTCAACGTCGACGCGTGGAAAATCGCGGTCTATTGCTTGGCCGGCGCGATCACCGGAGTCGCCGGCCTGATCATCGCCTCTCGCCTCAACTCGGCCCAGCCCGCGCTCGGGCAGGGCTACGAACTCGAGGCGATCGCCGCCGTGGTCATTGGCGGCACCTCGCTGGCCGGAGGATCGGGGACCATCCTTGGCACCATCATCGGCGCCTTCATCATGAACGTCCTGCTCAACGGCCTGCGCATCATGTCGGTCTCGCAGGAATGGCAGATTGTGGTGACCGGCGTCATCATCATTCTCGCGGTCTACGCGGATATCCTGAGGCGCAAGCGC
>Ga0181516_10002871_pt1 | contig 11911 bp, 14 predicted proteins | sample PEATcosm2014_Bin_25_FD_121104 | JGI IMG/M metagenome (GOLD analysis project Ga0181516, IMG submission 121104) | Peatland microbial communities from MTU Mesocosm Facility, Houghton, MI, USA - PEATcosm2014_Bin01_10_metaG | ecosystem: Environmental > Terrestrial > Soil > Wetlands > Peat | place...
ATTTTCCCCATTTCGTCGTCACTCGTCGCTCGAAGATACACCATATTCGTCGCTCCTCGCTCCTCGAACTGAGAAAAATTGGCTCCCAGCGCCGCCTGCGGGAAAGTTCATAACAGGCTCTAGGATGGACCGCGCCCGCGAGCGGATGGGCGCGGCGGTTGAGGGCAAAGGTATCTGGGGCCGCGGGCAACAGTCGGCGGCCCGGTTGGTGTAAACTGATTTGGACCCCAAAGCCAACTGCAGGTAGAGTTGGCGCTAAAGCGTCGGGACGTGGCTCAGCCTGGTAGAGCACTCGCTTGGGGTGCGAGGGGTCGGGAGTTCAAATCTCCCCGTCCCGACCATTTATTGGAACTGCTGGGTTTGGAACGATCTCGCCGAGTGTGCGAGGCCTCACGATGTTTTTATATTCTGAACAGAATTTCAATTCCCCTTCCCACAACCAAGTGGGGTTCTGAATTCGTAATTTCTCCCGCCGAGAAATAGGAAGAGTACGGATTGCACAGGTCATGATCTACTAAGATGACTATATGTACCACGAAGGGCCGAAACCCCGAGAATCCCAAAAGACATCCTCAGAGGCTCTGTCTGCCTTCTCAAAAAGGATGCCGACGAGAAAATGCACTCCAACCAGTACCGTTGGTCGAGGCCGCGCGATGGAGGATGTCGATGCGTGCGATTTGACGGCATGCGAGTGGGAAGATGAACTCATATCTGTGACGCTTGGGGATAGCCTCGACTTTTATTCGCGGTGGGATCGGCCAACCGTGATTGTCTCCGATGGGGGGTACGGTGTCCTTGGATTCGAAGGGGACACATCCGACCATTTGGGATTGCCTCAATGGTACGAGCCACATATCGCCGCTTGGTCACAATTCGCGACGCCATCGACAACGTTGTGGTTTTGGAATTCCGAGATAGGATGGGCGTCGGTGCATCCTGTACTTGAAAGGCATGGATGGCGGTACGTTAACGCAAACATTTGGAATAAGGGCAAGGCTCATATAGCCGGCAACGTCAACACTGCCCGAATCAGGCGTTTCCCAGTTGTGTCGGAAGTATGCGTTCAATACGTCTTTGAACCTCGTATCGAAGGGCTCCATCTCAAAACATGGTTGCTTGGTGAATGGAAGCGAACCGGACTTCCAGGCCGCAAGGCGAATGAAGCGTGTGGGGTCGCTGACGTTGCTACACGCAAGTACCTCGATCAAGGTCATCTTTGGTATTACCCCCCACCCGAAATGTTTGTGAAGTTGCAGGAATACGCCAACCTGCACGGTGATCCCCTGGGCCGTCCTTATTTTTCCATTGACGGCAAGCAACCTGGAACACTTGAACAATGGTCAGCGATGCGCTCCAAGTTTCATTGCCCTCATGGATTCACAAATGTTTGGGATAGAGGCGCACTGCACGGCTCCGAGAGATTCAAGTTAAATGGCGATAGCGGGAAAGCAATTCACTTAAACCAAAAACCTCTTGATCTAATTACGATGATTATTGAAGCTTCTTCGGATAAAGGCGATGTGGTGTGGGAGCCGTTTGGCGGACTTTTTACTGCGTGCTTAGCGTCGCGCAGTATAGGGCGCCATGCCTTCGGAGCTGAGATTGATTCCACGTATTTTCACTATGCGTTGAAGCGAATCAATGAAGAAACTCGCCAATTTGTTCTTCCCGAATGTTGAAGCGTTCTTCGAGTGCTTTGCGAATGCCTTCGTCAGATTTGTTCGACAATAATCTGCACCATTGGGCAACAGTCAGGCCGTGGATATTCGTGTCTTGCACTCGCCGTTTGAACCCTTCGATACCCGAATGAACGATGCGGTCGATTTTCGCGTAATTCGTATCCAAACGGTACGGAAATCGATTTATTAATTGCCTCAATAATTGTTGATATTCAAGAGTCGGCTTGTAAACCCGCTCGTGTGCTCCCCATTCCTCGACTATTTCTTCGGCTTGCTTAAGCTGAGCGGTAGTTCCCTGCCACTTGTATCCGTTGGTATTTGTTTGTTGAAGATTGCGTGTCCTTGTTTTCGTATCTTCAGGTTCCAAAACGAGATAGTCGGGCGGGTTGTGGTAATGATTGTCACGCGACTCTGCAACTGATTTCCCCGACACTACACAAACATCCATTATGTAAGGTTTACCAAATATCAGTTGGTCAGGCAGCCACGCGAGCAGGCACACGTTCGTTTGGTCATCCGTAAAATGATTCTGACTGTCTTTGAATCGTGCGGTTATCTCAGTCGCGAGTGGAAACCATGCTTTTATCTCGAAGCCAGGGGTTGGGTTTATCTCCGGTCCGACCAAGATCGTATCGGGGAACCCAGGATCTTGTCTTATCCATTTTCCGATCCCTTGGAATTCCGGTAACGCGTTCAGGAATTCAATAGTATTGAACTCGATGAGATTTCCGAGAAGTGGAGACAGTTTTGAAACAATCTTCGATAGATTGACAGCTGCATCCGGTGAAATCGGTTTAGAGACAGTCAACAAATCGAAGATATGCCCAGACAAACCCTGGAGATGTGCAGATGCAGAAACGAGGATTTCCTTCGAATTAGGCATCGAAGAATTCCTTCGCATTTACTCGAAGCGCCTGAGCGAGTTTGTGAATATTGATTAAGCTGATATTCCGTTCGCCCCGCTCAACTCCGCCGATGTATGTGCGGTCAAGGTCACATTCGAAAGCTAGCGCCTCCTGTGAGAGTCCCTTGAATTTCCGTAGCTCACGCACACGGTCCCCAAAGCGTCTCTGTATTTGCTGCTCAGTCTTTTTCATGTGCATCACAATCCGACCATTGACGATGACCATGAGTCCACGGACTTTACGTACCGTTAGGCGAATTTTCGGCAGAAATGCACCATGCAGTGGCCGCGCGTGGCTCAACTGGTGTGGTCGAGGAGGATTTTCCAGCCTTGGGGGCCTTTGCGCCAGACCAGGGAGAAGATGCCGTCGTCTTTGGCGGCTTCGCCGCGGGCTTTGCGCTCGAGGTGATAGCTGCCGGTGACTACGGCGAACTCGACCTTGCCGCAGGAGGCTGGGAGCAGGCGGATTTCGAGATTGCTGAAGGTGAGCGCGCCCATTTGCTCGGGCGTGGTGTAGGAGGCCTTGTAGCGTTCGAGGATGGGGCCGTAGCCCTTGCGCAGGGTTTTGCCGATGAAGGTGGTGGCGGGCGAGTCCTCGTAGGACTGCATGAAGGCGGGGATATCGGCGCGGTTCCACGCCGCGGTTTGGGCGGTAATGGCGGCGCGAATGGCCGCTTCGTCGTCGCCACCGGCCGCCTGGGCGTTCGCCGCCAGGGCCGCACAGAAGAGCACCAAAGCCGCTAAGAGCCGTCTCATGAGAGTTCCTCCGGCTCCAGCTTACAATGACTGCATGAATACGACTGCTGGAGCGGGTCCTTTTCGCGTGGTGCACACGGTCTGCTCGCACGACTGCCCGGACTCCTGCGCGGTGCTGGTGACGGTGGACGGCGCCGGGCGCGCGGTGAAGGTGGCGGGCGATCCGACGCAGCCGGTGACGCAGGGCTTCCTGTGCGGCAAGGTGGCCAAATACCTGGAACGCGTGTACTCGCCGCAGCGGCTCTTGCACCCGCTGAAGCGCAAGGCCGGCGTGGCCAAGGGACCGCTGGAACGCGGGCGCGAGCACGAGGCTTTTGAGCGGGTGAGCTGGGACGAGGCGCTGGACGCGATTGCCGACCGCCTGGGGCGAATCGCCGAGGAGTTTGGGCCGGAGTCGATTTTGCCTTACAGCTATGCCGGGACGATTGGCGTGCTGGGGTTTGGGTCGATGGACCGGCGGTTCTTTCACCGGCTGGGCGCGTGCCAACTGGAGCGGACGATCTGCTCCGAGGCGGGCGGGGTGGCGTGGAACCTTGTTTACGGCAAGAAGCTGGGCACGCCGACCGAGGACTTCCGGCTGGCCAGGCTGGTGCTGGCCTGGGGCGCGAATATCCACGGCAACAACATCCACCTTTGGCCGATGATTGAGCAGGCGCGGCGGGCAGGGGGACGATTGATCGCGATCGATCCCTACCGCACGCGGACCGCGGCGCTGGCGGACTGGCACATCGCGATCCGGCCGGGAACCGACGTTGCCCTGGCGCTGGGCATGATGCACGTTATCCTGAACGAGGGACTGGAAGACGGCGAATATATCGCCGCGATGACGCACGGGATTGACCGGCTGGCCGAGCGGGCAAAGGAATATACGCCGGAGCGCGTAGCTGCCTGGACAGGGATGACGGCGGGCGAGGTGGAAAGCCTGGCGCGGGAGTATGCCACCACGCGGCCGACGGCGCTGCGGATGAACTATGGCGTGCAGCGGTGCGAGAACGGCGGCACGGCGGCGCGGGCGATCGCCATGCTGCCGGCGCTGACCGGGGCCTGGAAACATCGCGGCGGAGGCGGGCAGCTTTCGACGTCGGGCGCGTTCCCGTGGAACAAGAAGGCGCTGGAGCGGCCCGACCTGGCGCTGAAGTCGCCGCTGGGGCGGCTGGCGCGGACGGTGAACATGTCGGCGCTGGGAGAAGCGCTGGAGGACAGGGGTCAGAGATCGGAGATCAGAGATCAGAACGGGCCGCCGGTGAAGGCGCTGTTTGTGTATAACTCGAACCCGGGGGCGGTGGCGCCGAACCAGAACGCGGTGCGGCGGGGGATGATGCGTCCGGACCTGTTTACCATAGTGCACGAGCAGTTTTTTACCGATACGACGGACTACGCCGACTACATTTTGCCGGCGACCACGTTCCTGGAGCATACCGACATTCAGGGCGCTTACGGGCACTATTACGTGCAGCTTTCAAGCCGGGCCATTGAGCCGCTGGGCGAGGCGCGGCCGAATGTGTGGCTGTTTGGGCAACTGGCGCAGCGGATGGGCTTTGAGGAAGAGTGCTTCCGCGATACGCCGGAGGAGATGCTGCGGCAGGCGTTGGCGATTGAGACGGAGGGCGGGCACTCGGCGAACGCCGGCATGGAGCACATCACGCTGGAGGAACTCGAGGAGAAGGGGCACATCCCGGTGGGGTTCCATCGCGAACCGGAGGCGCAGCCGTTTTTGCCGTATACGGCGGGGACGCTGGGGACGCCGACAGGCAAGGTGGAGTTCTACTCCGAAGTGCTGGCGGGGCAGGGCCTGGACCCGCTGCCGAAGTTTGTGCCGGCGGTTGAGTCGCGGTGGAGCGAGGCGGCGGCGCGGTTTCCGCTGGAGTTTCTGAGCCGCAAGGCCGACAACTACATGAACTCGACCTTTGCCAACCTGGACGGGCATCGCAAGATGGAGGCGCGCACCAGCCAGAGGCTGGAGATGCACGCCGACGATGCGAAGGCGCGCGGCATTGCGGACGGCGACGCGGTGCGGGTGTGGAACGATCGCGGCGCGTTGACGCTGACGGCGCTGGTGAACGGCAGTGTGCCGACAGGGGTGGTGGCGGGGCGGCTGGACTGGGCCAAGATGAACGCCGACGGGGCGAATGTGAACGCGCTGACCAGCGAACGGCTGACCGATCTGGGCGCAGGGGCTACGTTCTATTCGGCGCTGGTGGAAGTGGCGAAGGCGTAAGGCCGGCCGGCGGGTCGGTTAGTCTTGAGCCTATGAGTTGGACAACAATCTTTTTCGCCGGCGCCGCGGCGGCACTTTTTCTGATTTGGAAATACTCGGGGAACGTCTCCGCCGGTAAAGCGAAAGCTCTGCTGCAGCAGGGGGCCTTGGTGGTGGACGTGCGCTCGCCGGGCGAGTTTGCCGCCGGCCACTTGCGGGGAGCGATCAATCTGCCGCTGGACCGGATTGCCGCGGCGCATCCTTTGCCTGGCGGCCTGCAGGACAAGCAGCGGGTGATATTGCTGCATTGCCAGGGCGGAATGCGCAGCCGGCAGGCCAAGAGTCTGCTGCGATCGATGGGCTATGCCAATGCTTTCAACCTGGGGTCGTATCAGCGCGCTGCCGGGATCGTGAGAAACAAGTAGCAAACTCCCGACGCGCTACGTTCCCTGCAATGAACAGCGCCGGTTGAGGATTGTGCTTTCCCGCCCTTCGCGGGAAAAAGCGAAGTATGGGGCGTGGAGCTTTTGTGGCCCGGGTCAAGATGCCCGGGATGTCGGAGATGGTAGCCGGGCGTGGGATTGCTCGAAGTTGCCGGCACAAGGGCGCCTAGTACTGGTCGCGGTCGTGATGATGGTGGCGATAGACGTAGTGGCCGATGAGCCAGCCGGTAGCGCTGCCGACGAGCGCGTCGGAGGGGAAATGCTGCTGCCCCATGACGCGCGTGAGGCTCACGCCCGTTGCCACCGAATAGATAGCCAGTTGAGCCAGTCGTGTATCGTATTCGCCGGCAAGGACGGCTGCCGAGGCCCAGGCAACGACGCTGTGGGTAGAGGGGAATCCGGAGTCGGCGGTGGCGCTGGTGGTGAAGAACTTGCCTTTGTAGTTGTCGACAGAGGGGCGCTCGCGGCGGAAGGCGAGCTTCATGGCTTCCTGCACAACCAGGCCGTCGACCATGGCTTCGCCGCTGAGGAGTCCGGACTCCTTCACCTGGGAATCGGGATGGACGGCGCCGGTGAGCATCATGATGGCGGGCACGCCGACGAAGGCGCCGGTGAGCACATTCGAAGCCTGGACGTTGCGATGGTTGAACTGGGGGTCGTGGGAGACGACCGACGACATGGCCTGGTGATCGCTGGCGATGGCGACGGTGGTGGCGAGGCCGAGGACGATGATCCAGCCGGCGTCGTGGGGGCGCAGGCGGGCGGGGCTGGTCCAGATGGCTTCCTGATCTTTCAGGAAATGGCGGGGCGTGTTGCGGAAGGTGGCGGGCTCGTTTTTGCTGAAGTCGTCGGTGCTGTAGGGATCGTAAGCCTGGGGCAGCGGCGCATCGGGCAGGGCGGACGGGTCGGCGGCGGGCTGAGGCGCGGGAGCGGCGGCCGCATGAGCTGACCTGGAAGAGCCGAAAGCCAGCAGAAGTGTGGCAAAAAGGGCGGCGATCGGGGCTGTTCGCTTCATCGATCTGGACTCCACTTGAATGGGTTTGCCACAAGGCAGGTTGGAGCCATGCGCCGGGAGCCGAGACCGATCAGGCGCAAGGCACACGGGCTGTAGGTCAGCGGCGCAAGGCCGGGGCCGGCGTGGAAGCACCAGCCAGCGGAACCGACTCCACCGGCGGCTCGTTGAGGTAAATCTCAACGTAGTCCAGGTAATTTTGAGCATACTGCAGGATGAGCGCGTGGTCGTCGTCGTTGAGCTCGCGGCGCTGCTTGGCGGGGACGCCGGCCCAGAGGGTACGCGGCGGAACAATGGTCCGCTCGGGAACGACGGCGCCGGCCGCAATGATGGAGCCCTCGCCGATGCGGGAGCCATTGAGGATGGTAACGTTCATGCCGACGAGGACGGCGTCTTCTACCACGCAGCCGTGCACGGTGGCGTTGTGGCCGATGGTCACCCAATCGCCCACGATCACCGGGTACATGTTGCGCTGGCCGTGGAGCACGGCGCAGTCTTGCACGTTGGAGTTTGCGCCGACGCGGATGGCGTAGACATCGCCGCGAATGACGGCGTTCATCCACACCGAGGAGCGCTCCCCGAGGGTGACGTCGCCAATCACCTGGGCGGAGGAATCGACATAGCAACTGGCCGGTATTTGGGGCAACTGCCCCCTGTAACTACGAATCATGACTGAACATCCTATGGGGCGTCGTGAGGTCCCGGTGAAATGGAAGAAGTTGAAAACACTGGTTTGGGCCCTCGCGGAGGGGCGGCGCCTGCCCGAAAACTGCACCGAGAGCGGTGCATAATGTCTCCTGGCGGCAGGTGTTCCTATACTAATCGGATTCTTTTCAGTATTCTAGAGATGCCCCTTTGGCAGGTTTGGAGGTGGGATTTTTTGGCAGAAGTTCGAGTACAAGAAGGCGAGCCGCTGGAAAATGCGCTACGCCGGTTCAAGCGGAAGGTACAGCAGGAAGACATTATCAAGGAAGTAAAGCGTCACTCCTACTACCTGAAGCCGGGCGAGAAGAAGCGGGTGAAAGCCGCGCTGGCGCGGAAGCGCAATCGCAAGAAGGCGCGTAAAGAGGCGGACTAGCGCGAAACCAGAGTCACTGTGGCCTATTGAGTTTTGTGCAAGGTCGCCGCTCCCTGACGGTAGCGTCGACTTGAGACCTTTGGTTTCGGGCAACATCGACTCTGGTTCCGCTAAAGTTTCATTGGCCGGTAAAGAATGCGACTTAGTTGAATAGGATCGCAAAAACACAGTTGTTAATTGACGAGACAGTGAACAAAGCGCACCGGGGTAATTTGCACTCTATGGGAGTGCAAGTTACCCTGGTTACCTAAAGTAATGAAAGCCACGATTTTGGCGTGCGATTTTCATATATGTTGCAGTTGCCAAAAGTGATAGAGTTATTCACATCTTCAGTTCTCTGAAGATGATCGATTCACCGCAAGTTGATTGCGGTCCGGGCCCTTGTTGTGTACCACGAGCAAAGACAGGGATGCGGGACCGGCAAGCCTTTGTGAGACATGGCCGATTTCTTCGTAAATCCCTCTCTTTGGGAAGCCGTGCCATGGGATTTGCGGATAGGACTCTGAAATGCGTCGATTGCGGCGCCGACTTTGTATTTACAGCCGGCGAGCAAGTGTTTTTCCACGACAAACAATTCAAGAACGACCCCAAGCACTGCAAGCAGTGCAAGGCGAAGCGTGCGCGCGGCGGGCCACGTGTGCGGCCTGAAACGCGCACCACGTGCTCGGAGTGCGGCGAAGAAACGACAGTTCCCTTCAAGCCGACGCAAGGGCGGCCGGTGCTTTGCCGCACCTGTTTCCAAAAGCAGCTTCCCAAGCCGAAGCCGGGGGAGATACGGGCGCAAGAGCCAGAACGGCCTGCACCAGTGGAAACCGCCGTCGAGACGAACTGAAGCTACGCCAGGGTCGAGCTAAACAGAATATCTCCCAAAAACCCGGAGGGCGATCCGGCTGCGCGGAGGAGCGTGGCCAATTGCGCCCAATGCCGCTGGCTGTGCAAGAGGGCATGGGCGGCGAGTTTGCGCCTGGAAGCCGCACGCGAGTTGGCCGGAAGCCAGGGAAGATCCAGTTGCACTACCTGATCCCAATTGAAATCGGAGTCGGCGAGCAGGCCGCGCAGCGTCTCCATGGCCTGGCGATGCAAAGCAAAGAGCGCGTCCAATGGCCCGGCCGGCATAGCCGCCTTGTCGGTGACGGGCAGGCCGGCGATGCGCTGGCTCCAGCGTAGCTCCACACCCCAGATGTGGCGGACGAGTTCCTGCACGCTGGCGGCGCCGCCGATGTCGCAGGGAAGCTGGAGCAGGGCGGGATTGGCTGCAAGATGGGCCATCCAGAAGTCCGCAGCCTGCTCGTTCCACGAGAGAAGTTCGTCGATGGCGATGGCAGGGGTCATTTGGTTTTCCTCAGGGCGCGATGGCCGATATCGCGGCGAAAGTAGATGCCGTCGAAGTGAATCTCCGCCATGGCCTGGTAGGCGCGGGCCAATGCGCCCTCAAGCGTATCGGCCGCGGCGGTTACGCCCAGCACGCGGCCGCCGCCGGTGACGATCTGGTTGCCGAGGCATTTTGATCCGGAGTGAAAGACCTGTACGCCCGGGACCTGAGCGGCAGCGCTGAGGCCGCCGATGGGGCAGCCCACTTCATAAGCGCCGGGATAGCCGGCAGAGCTGGCGATGACGCAGGCTGAGGCGCCGGGAGCCCAGCGAAACTCGGTCTCGCTGAGGCGGCCTTCGATGCAGGCTTCCAGGGCCTCCACCAGGTCGCTTTCCAACCGAAGCAGGATGGCCTGGGTCTCCGGATCGCCGAAGCGGGCGTTGAATTCGAGCACCTGCGGGCCGCGTGCGGTCATCATGAGGCCGCAATAGAGGACGCCGACGAAGGGCGTGTCTTCGCTGGCCATGCCGTAAATTGTCGGCTCGGCGATGTGGCGCAGAATCCACTCCTTCATGCCGGGTTCCAGCATGTCGTCGGTGGAGTAGACGCCCATGCCGCCGGTGTTGAGGCCGGTGTCGCCCTCGCCGATGCGCTTGTGATCCTGCGCGGGAGCGAGCGGCGCCACGTGCTTGCCGTCGGAGAGGCAGAGGAAGCTGATCTCGTCGCCCTCGAGGAACTCTTCGAGGATGACCTGCTGCTCCGGAGAGCCGAGCAGCTTGCCGCTGAAGAGGCCCTGCGCGGCCTCAACGGCCTCACGGCGCGAGTTGCAGATGAGAACGCCCTTGCCCGCGGCCAGGCCATCGGCCTTGACGACGATGGGCGCGTGGAAGAAGTCGATGGCCTTTTCGATTTCGGCTAGGTTGTTGCAGACGGCATAGGCGCCGGTGGGGATGCTGTGGCGCTGCAGAAAGCGCTTGGCGAAGCCTTTGCTGGTTTCGAGCATGGCGGCGGCGCGGGTGGGTCCGAAGACGCGGAAGCCGCGGGCCTGCAGCGCGTCGACCACGCCGAGCGAAAGCGGCAGTTCGGGCCCGACGATGGTAAGGCCGGGCTGCTCCGCCTCGGCCAGGCGCACCATGGCGTCCACATCTTTGAGGTCCACGGGGACGCAGCGGGCGGTTTGGGCGATGCCGCCGTTGCCGGGCGCGCAGACAACTTGAGTGACGCGCGGACTGCGTTGGACTGCCCAGGCCAGCGCATGTTCGCGGCCTCCCGAACCGAGGATCAAGACTTTCATGGTGGAATTCCTAACCGCTGCGGGGTTGCCGAAGCTTGAATGAACATGGTCGGCAACTTGGGGGTGGGAAGTCAAACGGGGGATCGAGTACGGGCCATTTCCTGGTGGACCAAATCTCGGTAACAACCGGCGATGCAAGGCAGGTTTATGATTGGTCACCACACGGGGAACGTATGAAGAAGAAGTTCAGTTTTCTGCTTGGCTTGGCGCTCGTAGCGCCATTCTGCCAGGGGGAACCGCGATGGTGCTCCATTCTCGGCAAGGGACCGTCGGACGCTTTGCTCTATCCGCCGATAGCCAGGGCGGCTTTTGTCTCGGGAGTTGTCCTGAGCAGGGTGATCTCCACACCAGCCGGGCATGTAGAAGACATTGAAGCGATCTCTAGTCCTCGGATGCTTACGGACGCGGTGAGCAAGCAAATCAGGACGTGGACGATTGAAACCGATGCCACTGGGGGAGAGTTATGCGAGACGCTGGTAATCGCCGAATTCAAATTCCGCGATTCAGTTGAAACTGCATCGGGAACGCGCTTGCTGAGAGTCGAGCCCGGTGTTTTTCGCGTGTCGGTCGATACTGAGCGGTTTGTCATAGGTCCCTGCGGCGGAGTCTTTATCACCGGAAAGTCATTCCGATTTTTTTGGCGTTCGGCGAAGCAGCGAATTCGAGGAATATTTAAGCATCGTGCCAAACCATGGGAGTTGGGTTCCTAAGAGCCTCTGCTCTTTGCACTTTAAGAGTGATACTGGATAGGCGGGTCTGAACTTCGCTGAATTGGAAAGTCACTTCAAGAACCAAGATCCCGAACAGCAGATCCTTCGACTCCCTCCGGTCGCTCAGGATGACAGCATTTTTACTTAACAACTTGAACTTGGGGCCATAGAGCCGATCCGCTGGGAGAATTCCGATGGTGCAGACGCGCATCAAGCCGTACTTCGAAGAGATGGACGAGAAGGCGCGGCGCGCGGAACAGGTGCGGGCTTACCGGCGCAACCAGGCGTTTGGGCTGTTGCTGATTGCGGCGGCGATTCTCGGCTGGTGGCTCTGCCATACCAATCCAAAGTGGATTTTTCCGCGGGGATGGTGGCGGCCTTGAGGGCCGAGGGGACGGCGAGCGGCGGCGCGGCTGAGCCCTTGGCCGTGCTGTTGCTGGGACCTACGGGAAGCGGCAAGACGGCGCTGTCTCTGGCGCTGGGGGAGCGGTTCGGCGGCGAGATTGTGAGTTGCGACTCGGTTGCG
>Ga0181516_10002875_pt1 | contig 11904 bp, 7 predicted proteins | sample PEATcosm2014_Bin_25_FD_121104 | JGI IMG/M metagenome (GOLD analysis project Ga0181516, IMG submission 121104) | Peatland microbial communities from MTU Mesocosm Facility, Houghton, MI, USA - PEATcosm2014_Bin01_10_metaG | ecosystem: Environmental > Terrestrial > Soil > Wetlands > Peat | place...
GTTCGACACAAAAAGGATTCCGCGCATGTTGCGCTTCGCCATTTCCGCCAGACAAAAATCCAGGCCCGCGAGCAAATCTTCGTCAAGTTCGCCGGGGCTGCGGATGATGCCGCGCGAAATCGCCCCGGCCAGCGGCGACGTTTCCGAACCGGCGAGCAGGCGGATGTTCGTCACGCCGATCGCCTGCAGACGGTCGAGTTCACGGACCAGGCGCGCGCGGCCACCGCCCAGCTTGGCGTCCGAGAGATAGCAGCCATACCACATATTTGTGCCGATGTAAAAGTGCGGACGCCCGCGCAATTGAAATTTTCCGCCGCGAACGGAAACAAATTCGGCGGCGGAATTTTTGCGCGTTGAAAAACTGGCGCAGCCGGACGCGATGAGCGGCAACGCCAGCGCCGTAGTTTTGATGAAGTCGCGGCGGGAAGTTTGTCTGGAATTCATAATTGATTTGCGCGCAGGTTTGCCGGATTTTTCAACGAGTGCGGCAAAGTGTGGGCAATGTCCGGCGGGAATCAAAATGTTTTTTGTCGGTAGTTTTCGGCATTTACAACTTTTAATTGCCGCCGGAACTCTCCAGAATCGCCGGAATCAAATGGCCAAAACCGCTTTCGCCAAAAAGCTGAAACAACTTCAGCGGTCGCACGCGCTTTTGATCCGGCGCAAAAACCGCCCGCAGCAAAATGGCGGCGGCATTTTTGACCGCTACGAAAATCCGGTGCTGACCGCCGAACACACGCCGCTGGAATGGCGTTACGATTTCAACCAAGCGAGCAATCCGCATCTGATGACGCGGCTGGGCGTCAACGCGGTTTTCAACGTCGGCGCGATGGAATTCGCCGGGAAAATCATTTTGATGGCACGTGTCGAAGGCTGGGATCGCAAGTCATTTTTCGCCGTTGCCGAAAGCAAAAACGGCGTGGACAACTTTCAATTCTGGGATTACCCGGTGCGGATGCCGGAGCTGGAGGACAAGGAAACCAATCTTTATGACATGCGGCTCGTGCGCCACGAGGACGGCTGGATTTACGGCTTGTTCTGCGCGGAGCGGCATGACGATTCCAAACCGAACGATTTGTCCGCCGCCATCGCACGCGGCGGCATCGCGCGCACGAAAGATTTGGTAAAATGGGAGCGCTTGCCGGATTTGAAAACGCCGGCAATTCATCAGCGCAACTGTGTTTTGCATCCTGAATTCGTGAACGGCAAACATGCTTTTTACACGCGCCCGATGAATGATTTTGCCGCGACCGGCAGTGGCGACGGCATCGGCTGGGGACTCGTGGACGACATCACCAAGGCCGAGGTGAAAAAGGAAAGCATCATTGACCCGCGTTTTTATCACACGATCAAGGAGGGCAAGAACGGTCTCGGCCCGGCACCGATCAAAACCGAAAAAGGCTGGCTGCATCTCGCACATGGCGTCCGCAATACGGCGGCAGGAATGCGCTATGTGCTCTATGTTTTTCTGTGCGACTTGAACGAGCCGTGGAAATTGTCGAAAGCGCCCGGCGGATATTTCATGGCCCCGAAAAATGGCGAGCGCGTGGGCGACGTTTCCAACGTGGTGTTCGCCAACGGCTGGGTGGCGCGCAAAAACGGCGATGTTTTTATTTATTACGGCTCGTCCGACACGCGCACGCACGTCGCCACCACAACGGTGGAAAAACTCTTGGATTACTGTGAGAACACGCCGCCGGACGCGATGCGCTCGAAATTGTGCGTTGAACAGCGTTGCAAGCTCATCGAGAAAAATTCACGCCGGCGGCAATCCGCAGGCTCTTGAAAATCGCCCGCTTTGCCAAAGTCCTGAACCGCAATTGCCAATTGAAATGAAAAATGCTGCCCCTAAAATTATCTTAACTGGAATTTTCATCTCACTTGCCACCGCCATGAGCCACGCCGCAGCTTTATTTTCCGAAAACGACCGGCAGGTTGATGCGCTGCTCGCGCAGATGACGCTCGATGAAAAAATCGGGCAGATGGTGCAGGTGGATTCCAGCGCGCTCAAGGACAAGTCCGACGTGCAGAAATATTTTCTCGGCTCCGTCCTGAGCGGTGGCACCTCTGATCCGCCGGATGGAAATTCCATCCAGTCGTGGCTGAATTTTGTCACGGAATTTCAAAGTCAGGCGCTGCAAACGCGGCTGAAAATTCCTTTGATTTATGGAATTGATGCGGTTCATGGGCACAACAACATTGACGGCGCGGTGATCTTTCCGCATCACATCGGCATGGGCGCGACACGCGATGCCAAGCTCGTCGAACGCGCCGAGCGTGTCACCGCCGAGGAGGTTGCCGGCACCGGCATCCGCTGGGCGTTCGCGCCGTGCATCACCGTCCCGCAGGACGAGCGGTGGGGACGCACCTACGAAGGCTACGGCGACAACACCGCGCTCGTTTCCGGGCTTGGTGCCGCAGCCGTTCGAGGATTTCAGGGTGAAAAACTTTCTCCCGACCCGACCTCCGTTCTCGCCTGCGCAAAACATTTCATCGGCGACGGCGGCACGACCGGCGGCATTGACCAGGGCGACACGGTTTGCGATGAGGCGACGTTGCGCAAACTGTTTTTGCCGCCGTATGTTGCCGCGATCAAGGCCGGCGTGGGCAGCATCATGGTTTCTTACAGCAGTTGGAACGGGCAGAAAATGCACGGCAACAAATATCTGCTCACCGATGTCTTGAAGGGCGAGCTTGGCTTCCGGGGCTTTCTTGTTTCTGACTGGGCGGCAATTGACCAGCTTTCGCCCGACTTCAAAAACGACATCGGGCAATCCATCAACGCCGGCCTGGACATGATCATGATTCCCAACGGCACGGACAAGACGAACAATTACGTTGAATTCATTGGCGATTTGAAATCGCTTGTTGCCGATGGAAAAGTCTCACAATCACGCATTGACGACGCCGTGCGCCGGATTTTGCGGATCAAATTCCAGCTCGGGCTTTTTGAAAGAACCGCGACTGATCCGAAATTGACCGCCGCCATCGGCTCGCCGGAACATCGCGCCGTTGCCCGTGAAGCCGTGCGCGAATCTCTCGTGCTGCTCCAGAATAAAAACCATGTTCTGCCGCTGTCAAAAAACATCAGACACCTCGCCGTCGTCGGCGCGGCGGCTGACGATCTGGGAATTCAATGCGGCGGCTGGACCATTGACTGGCAGGGTGATCGCGGCAACGTGACACACGGGGGCACGACACTTCTCGCGGCCATACGCCAGACCGTTTCACCGGAAACTCAAGTCACTTTTTCGCCCGACGCCGGTGATTTGAAAAATGCCGACGCCGTCATCGCGGTCCTGGGCGAACAGCCTTACGCCGAAATGAAAGGCGACAACAATGATTTGAATTTATCCGCTGAAGCTCTGGCCTTGATCGCGAAGGCCAAATCCGGCGGCGCTCCTGTCGTCACGATTTTATTTTCCGGCAGGCCGCTGATTTTGAATTCCGCGCTGGACGACAGCGATGCGTTCGTGGCCGCGTGGCTGCCCGGCACGGAAGGTCTGGGCATGACGGATGTTTTGTTCGGGGATTTCAAATTCACCGGCAAACTCCCGCGCGCCTGGCCGCGCAGCAACGATCACATCGCCACCGCCGACAAGTCTGAAAAACCCCTGTTCCCGTTTGGCTACGGCTTGAGCCATTGAATCTTTTTCAACAATTAGTTCAACATCCATGAAAACGCTCATCGCCTCCCATGTCGCAATTCTTCTGGCCGTGGCCGGGATCACTTTTGCCCGCGCTCAAAGCACCAACAATATCGCGCCGGCTCCGGGCGATGCGACCGACGTGTCGCAATTTCCGAGCCTCGGCCGGCTGCCGGGGAAAGTGCCGCCGCATGTGTGGACCGGCCTGGCGAATGTGTGGGCGCGCGACCATGTCCGCTGGAAAGCCACCGCGAGCAATGACGTCGGATCGGTCGTGTTTCTGGGCGACTCGATCACCGAAGGCTGGCATACGCTTGCGCAGGATTTTCCGAACTTGAAGGTGGCCGACCGGGGCATTGGCGGCGACATCACGAGCGGCGTGCTTTACCGGCTGAAGACAGATGTGTTAAGCCTGAATCCGCCGGCCATCGTGTTGCTGATCGGCACGAATGACTTGGGGGATGGCGCGGATCCGGATGATGTTGCGGCGAACATCCGGCTCATTCTACAGGCCATCAAGAATTTCAATCCGAACTTAAAGGTCATTGTCTGCAAAATAATGCCCAGATCGGAACGCGGCGGCCAGATTTACGCGGAAAAAATCCAGAAGGCCAATTCTTTGGTGGAACAGCTTGTCAAAGGCGAGCCGAATTTCTTCATTTGTGACACATGGGGAATCTACGCGGACGAAAATGGAAATCCAAACCCCGTGGATTTCAATCCGGATCATCTTCACCTCAACGCAGCCGGTTACGCAGCGTGGAAGGCGGCGCTTGATCCGGTGATTGCGAAACTCAACATTGTAAAAGCGCAGGCGAGTTGACACGCTTTCGCAACGGTTTGACACACTTTACGCCTTCCTTTGCGTCTTTGGGTTGATTTTTCAATCGGCGCAGGATGCGGCGGTGCTGGTGCTGGTTTATTGAATGAGGACGAGGACGAGGATGACGACGATGAAGATTCGTCTGGTGGAGGTTGAAAATCCCTCACTGCTGCGGATAAACCAGTATCCGGTCATGCACCAGCACGATCAAATCATTCTTCTTGTCGCCGGTCACATCCGCGATCACGGCTTCGCGGGGTTCAGGCATGGAATCGCTGTTTCCCCGGAAAGTGTGCTGCTCGAAAACCTGCCAGCGGTCGGCGGCCACGAGCTTGTGCTTTGAATTGAATGTGACGAGATCCAGATAATTTTTTGCGGTTTCCATGAACACCAAATCCTTCCGCCCGCTGCCGTTCAAATCGCCGGCGATGACGTCGTTCAAATATCCGTCCTTGATGGGCGTTTCGTAGGCGTCGAGCGCGGTCAAATCCCACACGTCGCCCGCCAGCGGCATCCAGGCAACGGCGCTCTGTCCGAGAAACGCCACGCTCTGCACGTTCGTCCCGCCGAGCGCGACGGATTGCACCAAACTGAAATCGGTCGCCGGCAAATCTACGTTTCTGACAATTTGCCATACGCCGTTGGTATCGCGTTCGCACAAAGTCAACTGCTTGTGCTCCGCGTCGAACAAAAAGATTGAAGGCGTGGAATTCTTGCCGTTTTGAACCGCCGTCGCGCCGATGATTCGCGAATCACTCTCCGCGCCGTTGATCTGGTCCTTCACGCGGAAAACCCAGCCCGGCTGGTTCGTCGAGCCTTGGATTTTGTCGCCGCGCTCCAGCACGACCGCGCGCACGAAATTTTTCTGCGGCAGCAGCAATTCCGGCTTGCCGTCGCCGTCCACGTCCGCCGATGCCAGCCACGGCTGGTCAATCGCGCCGCCCGGCGGATCAACGTCCTCCTCGTCAAAATCACCGCCGGATTTTTGCAGCAGCACCTTGATTTTTTCATACGGAATCAGCACCACCAAATCCGCCAGGCCGTCCTGGTTCACATCCTGGATCGCCAGGGTCGTTGGGTTCGATTTGAAGCTGTCGCTTAATTTTTGAGATTTTATTTTGCCATCCGTCGTGCGTGTGACGAGAGAACGCTGGCCGTCCTTGTCCACGATGATTGCGAGAACCGGCTTCGCGCCGGGCTTCAGCGCGCCGACCGCCATCACAAGCGGTTTGCCGTCGAGCGGGAGCAGCGTCGGAAACGGCAGCCGCCCGTTCTTGTCGAACTGCGTCATGCCAACGGCGTTTTCGTCGCCGCTTAGAAGAAAAATTTCCGGCGTGCCGTCGCCGTTCCAGTCTGCGACGGTAATCTGGCTTACGCCCGCGAGCGTCGGGAAAGTTTTTGGCGGCGCGAGCGAGCCGTCCGCGTTTTGCAGATAAACCGAAAGCTGCCCGCTTTCCGGTTCGGCCACGAGCAAATCCGGGCGGTCGTCGCCGTTCACGTCCGCCCAAAGCAGGCCGCGCTGCGCCGCGTCGGTTTTGTTCAGCGGCAGGATTTGAAACTGGCCCTGGCGGAACGCGCCCGACAAAATTTCCCCGGGCTTCCTGGTGAACTGCGAAACTTCCGCGCGCCCGGAACTTTGCGCGATGGTCACCATGTAATTTTTTGCGTCGCCGTCCAGGTTGTCCGCGTCAAACGAGCGGAAGGGCGGTGTTTTGAAATAAATTTCCGGGCCGAGCTGCCCGCTGGAATTTTGCAGGCGGAACCGGAACGGCGTCGGGCTGTCAAAATCCACCAGCAGCAGATCGCTTTTCCCGTCGCCGTCCACGTCCACGACCTGCACGGCCTTTGGCGTGCCGGAATACGGGATTTTTTGCGGCTCGCCAAAAGTGTGGTCGGCGTTTTGCGCGAGAAAATAGGCGGAGCCATTGTCGCCGAGCAGAACAAGATCGTTGAGGCCGTTGCCGTTCAGATCGCCTTCGGCGAGCGCGTTGGCGGTCATTTGTCCGTCCTCGATGTGCCAGCGCTTCGGGTCGCTCCAGCCGTTCGTGCCCAGATTGTAAATCACCTCAAGGTCCTTGCCGTCACCGTAAATGGCGATGTCGGGCCTGCCGTCGCCATTCAAGTCGGCCACGACCATCGCCGCGATGTGTTCGTCGGCGGGAATGGAATCAATGCGGAACCGCGCGTCCGGCGGCAGTTCGTTCAATTCCAGTTTGCGCTGCGGGTTTGTTTCTGCAACCAGGTTCGTCTTGCCCGTCCGGTTGTAGAGAAGATTGATCTTCGAGCGGAGATTGTTTGCAACGACCAGATCGTTCAAACCGTCGCCATCCAAATCCGCCGCGTGGAGCAGGTTGACACCGTCGTCAATCGGATAAAACTCAGGGCCGGTAAAACCGAAGCTGTTCGTGGCGGTTTCGCCCGGAACGATGAGGGCGAAAGTAAGACAGAACGCCGGCAAAACAGCTCGTCGCAAAAAATTAATGGCTTGCATAAAACTCCGGCAACCTGCCATTGGCGGGCGCATTTTGCCAGTTTATTCGCCTACGGTTTCGGCGGTGGCGGCGCGGAGCTTTTGCGTTCCAGCAGTTCGGCGGGCAGTCGTTTCGATTGGGCAGGCTCGCCCCGGATCAAGCTCATCATCATTTCCACGGCGGCAATGCCAAGCCGGAATTTCGGTTGCCGGACCGTTGTGAGCGGCACGCGGAAATGCCCCGATGTCAAAATATTCCCGAAGCCGACAATCGAAATGTCCTCGGGAATCCTCAGTCCTTGTGAAAGCAAGGCCTCCGCGCAGCCTATGGCGACAAGGTCGCTGACGGCCTGGACGGCGGTGGCGGCACACGATTCGTTGAGCATTTGCAGCGCGGCGTTCGTGCCGTCCTCGATCGTGTTGCCGGATTGGAAGACGAGCTTGTCGTCCACGTCCAAACCGGCTTCGCGCAGCGCGCGTCGGTAGCCGTTGAAGCGCTCGTGCGCCCACGGCGCGGTCTGCGGGCCGGTGAAATAGGCGATGCGCTTGTGTCCTAGCTTGAGCAGATGCTGCGTCACGTTGTAGCTGGCGATGAGTTCCTCGATCTCGACGGCCGGAAAACTTTTGCAGAACGGCGCGGGCGAGCCGAGCAGGACCGTGGGCGTCCTGCGCGCGAGAATTTCCTGGTAAATCCGCGCCTCGGCTTCAAAACGATAAACCGGCGAGATGAAAAGCCCGTCCACGCGCCGCGAAAGAAAATGGCGGATGCAGTGCTCCTCGCGCTCCGGCATGTTGAGCGAGTGGCCGAGCAGAAGGTCGTAGCCGAGGTCGTGCGCACGCTCTTCAATCGCAAAAACAATCCGCGCGAAAATCGGGTTTGTGATGGACGGAATCACGAGGCCAAAGAGCTTCGTCGTCTTGGTCCGCAGTCCCTGCGCGCTGGAATCCGGGACGTAGCCCATTTGCTGCGCAAGCGTCTTGATCCTGGCCTTCGTCGCGGCGGAAACGTCCGGCGCGTCACGCAGCGCCTTCGAGACGGTCATCACGGAAACGCCAATGTGCCGTGCAATGTCTTTTAATCTGACCATGTGATACGTTGAATCGTTAAATTGTTAAATCGTGAAACGGACAGGAACAAGACACTGTGCAACCATTTAACGATGTAACAATTCAACGATTTCATTTCAAAGATAACCCCCGCGCCATTGCAGTTTCCGGCGCAGCGCCTCCAAAAATGAATTGTCCGCCAGATCCATCAATTGAATCTTGCGGCTGCTGCGGCGGATGATGACCTCGTCTTTGGCGTCCAGTTCCGCAACGACCTGCCCGTCCACGCTCAGGATGGTCGCCGGATGCGGGCTGACGGCCTTCACGGAAATTTTGGAGGCCAGCGGCAAAATGATGGAGCGGTTCGAAAGCGCGTGGGGACAAATCGGCGTGAGCGCGAAAACCTCCGCCGTCGGCAACACCACCGCGCCGCCCGCCGCGAGCGAATACGCCGTCGATCCGGTCGGCGAACTGATGATTAGCCCGTCGCACCGGTAGCGCGTGATGGGCTCGCCGTCCACACCAACGTCGAGCGTGATGAGCCGGGCGCCGGCGCCGCGGCTGGTGACGATGTCGTTTAGCGCGGTCTCGCAGATTTTTTTTCCGTTGCAGATTCCGCTGACCTCGATCAAGGCGCGCGATTCAAATTTGAAGTTGCCGCTCCAGATTTGCTTCAGCGCATGCGCCAGTTCGTTGGACGGGACGGCGGTGAGAAAGCCCAGCCCGCCGATGTTGACGCCGAGGATGGGCGTGGTGGAACCCGCGATGTCCCGCGCCGCGCGCAGCATCGTGCCGTCGCCGCCGAAAACCAGGAGCAGGTCCACTTCGCGGGCGAGCGCCGCGATGTCGTTGCCGACGACCGCCTTGCGCCCGGCTTTTTCAATGAGCCGCGCGGCCTTGCGGATGATTGCGGCGCACGCGGCTTTGCCGGAATTTCCGGCCAGCCCGATGCGTTTTATCTTGTCAGCTTGTTTTTTCAATCAGCACCAAAAATTCCTTGTTGCCCGCCGGGCCGAGCAACGGCGACTCCGTCATGCCGCGCCAGTGCAACCCGCTTTGCGCGCCAACGAACGCTTCCAGTTCCGCCAGCACCCGTTCATGCACGGCGGAATCCGTGATCACGCCCCGGCCCTTGTCCGCCTCAGCCTTGCCCGCCTCGAACTGCGGCTTGACGAGCGCGACAATTTTGCCGTCTGTTTTCAATAATGCAACTGCGGTCGGCAGGATTTTTTTCAGGGAGATGAACGAGCAGTCTATGACGCCCACGCCGGCGGGGGTGAACGATTCCGGCATTTGATCCGGTTTCAAATGCCTTGCGTTGGTCTTTTCCATCACCACCACGCGCCTGTCCTTCCGCAATTTCCACGCAAGCTGTCCCTGCCCGACGTCCACCGCGAAAACTTTCGCCGCCCCGTTTTGCAGGAGGCAGTCCGTGAATCCGCCGGTGGAGGCGCCCAGATCCACCGCCACCGTCCCCGCCACGTCCAGTTGAAAATGTTTCAGCGCATGCTCAAGCTTGTGGCCGCCGCGGCTGACATATTTTTCCGGCGCGTCCAAAGTGATTTCATCTTCGGCCTTCACGGAATCGCTCGCCTTGTGCGCGGTCTGGGCATTGACGCGGACCTGTCCGGCGAGGATGGCGCGCTTCGCCTTCTCCCGGCTTTCGCAGAAACCGCGTTCCACCAGCGCCTGGTCGAGACGAATCATGGAAGGCATCATTAGATAATTTTTTGACCAATGCAGCCATAAAGTGAATGACAATCCGGTTCTGAATCGTGTATTTGAGACTCCCGTGAGGGCAATTTGGATTTTCAAATCTGGATTTCATTTCGTTACAATCTAATGTTTTCGGGTCAAAACCCTTAATAAATCCGCATTTTTGAACACTTCTCCCCTCGGGAAGACGGTCACGACCATAAAAATTTTCACTTTTTTTGAAAGATTTTGGATTTTGGAACGTATTACATCTGGAAGGTTGTAAAAATCCACCCGCACAGCTTCAAAACGGCGCCTTAGTCAGGCTGACGGCATTATAATTTACCAGCTCCGTCCGATTGGGTTTTATGGATAAAATGGGATGGGATTGAGGGCGGAGCTGGTATTCTTTAAAAGACGTGACGATGCCTGCCGAAACGGGATGCCAGTGTCTGGACACAAATTAGTGAGGAGGTTTTTGCAATGCCTGCAAAGCGACGCGCATTTCTGAAGCGGAGCCATAACGCTGCACCGCATCTGGCTGACAAGCTTTGAGGATGATTGTATTCAACAGAAAGAATTCCTCCGGCTCTTTGTTCTCAACAAGGCTAGTCGCAATTTCCGGGAAAAATGCGGCGTTGCGTCCGGTTCCCAAAACATAAAGAAGCATGCCCAAGGCATAAATGTCCGAAGCCGGTGTGCCCGGACGTTCCGGCGGTGGCGGCATGTAGCCCGGCGTGCCGACAAATGTGCGCTCTTGGTTCAGGGGGCGGATCTCAGCAACGAGTCCGAGATCGGCCAGCTTCGGCTTGCCGTTCACAAAAATTATGTTCGAGGGTTTTATGTCGCGGTGCGTCAGTCCCTGCCGATGAAGAAAATCCAGCGCGTCGGCAAGTTCAATTCCAATCTGCACACACTGAGAAATCGGCAGCCTCTTTCCCGGCATCCGCGCCCGCTCGTTTCCCAAATCGCGCGGCCTGTATTTTGACGGTTCGCGTTCCCAATCGGGTTCAACGGAATCGCCTATTTCCATGACATAATAAAAATATCCGTCCAATTTTTCGCTTACGAAATCCACGCGCACAAGCCCGGGGTGCTTTTCAGAAACGGATTTGTAGCGGCTGACGCCGTTGAATTCGCGCTCGTAAGGATCGGTGTCGTTTTCAAAATTTGCCAGATAAATGGCTTTCAACGCACGCCACTGTCCGGCCTTGTTCCGCGCAAGCCAGACTTTTCCATAAGCGCCCCGGCCAAACGGCGGGCGGACCAATTCGTAACCGGGAACGTCCGGCAATTCATCAACTGCGGCAGTTTTTGTTTCCGCAGCTCGAAATATTTTCGAAGCCACCAGCGCCCACGCCAGCGCGCACGGAATTTGCCCGCCGGAAATCACCAGCCACGGAACCCAGTAGTTTGTGAAATAACTCCATGAAATTGCCCCAAGCGCGATTGCAACGGCAATTGCCGCCGCGAAAATGCAGGCTGCCGGCGGGCGCATCCGGCACAATCCGCCGCCGAACAGGATTCCGGCGGCAACGAGTGTTGATAATTCAATCCACCATGCCGGTCGTCGCAGCCAGTCGCCGTTGACCAGATTCAAAAATGACGTGAGCATGATTTCCACGCCGCCGGAAGATTCACCCGTCCAGCGCGTGAACGGCGTGCGAAATTCATCCGGTTCGCCGTTAGGCAAGGATGTTTGCGGCTGGGTGCCGATGAAAACGATTTTGTCGTGGAAATAGCCCGCCGGTTGCGCCAGCGCGAAACGATAACTTAATTTTGTCCATGCGCCGTCCTGGCCGTAATAGCGCAGCCAGCGTTCCTGCGGCTGCAAATCCAACTGCGCGCCCGCCAGCCGTGCGGCTGTTTCAGGCAGGCTTGGATACGGCCCCGGCGATGGAAACGGCCAGTGCCGGCGCACAATTGAATCGTCAGCCGAATCCGGGTCTAGCCACGCGACGCCCCAATTCGTTCCGGCTCCCTCCAGAAATGGTTCCGCCGGCAATTCGGGCCGCGCGGCGGACATGGCCGGATGTATCACCCGGGCTTGTTCAGCCATCAAGACAACATGCCGCTGCCGCCGCATTGCGTCGGCCAGCATCTTGTCCGTTGCCGGATCGCGTGGTTCCCGAAAAAAGGAATCGAACACGACGAGCGCGCAGCCATCATCCGCCAGTCTGTCCAGCAATTGGGCGTGCAGCACCCGATCCCATGGCTGCCCA
>Ga0181516_10002878_pt1 | contig 11901 bp, 14 predicted proteins | sample PEATcosm2014_Bin_25_FD_121104 | JGI IMG/M metagenome (GOLD analysis project Ga0181516, IMG submission 121104) | Peatland microbial communities from MTU Mesocosm Facility, Houghton, MI, USA - PEATcosm2014_Bin01_10_metaG | ecosystem: Environmental > Terrestrial > Soil > Wetlands > Peat | place...
ACCGAGATATTTTATACCCGGCTGTCACTCCCATAAATGTGAAGTTCCCCAGCGCCGAAACGCTGGGGAACTGGGAGAATCTGCCTCAACTCAACATTGCTGCGAACTCAACATAAGCCGATTACGACATGGTCAATCAGTTCGATTTTCAAAAGTTGACCGGCACGAATGAGATCGCGCGTCACTTTGATGTCCGCCTCTGACGGCGTAGATTCACCGCTCGGATGATTGTGTTATGTGAAGCTTCGAGTTATGTGCAGTTGCCGTTTGGCGGCTCTGACCTTAACTCGGGCTTCAAGGCGAAGGGAGTATTATGCAAGATAGCGAATCATCCCGGCGGACTGAGTTGCCTCTGCCTGTTCGCAAGTTGAAGATTGAGGCCGATGGCGACTTCTGGAAGGGGCTCATGAAACCCAAAATCCGCCTTATGGGACGCTGGTTGGCACGGGCTGGGTTCCAGCCGGGCAATCGTGTGCATGTCACCTGTGTGGCTCCGGGCGTAATTGAATTGCGCTCGCTTGAGGTGGCGATGGTGAATGAGACGAAGCCGCCCACCGGATCGTTCTGAGGATGGCATTCGTCTGATACTACTCCACATAACCGTTGTGCTTTTTGCGGCACGGCGGTTTTTTTATATCTGTAACCCTGTAACGCCAGAATGGTTTTACCCGTCTGTTATTGATACGAACGACCTGCGCGGGTTTTAGCAAAACGGCGAAAAACTTTATGCTCGAATACTGGTATAAAGAAAAGCGCACCCTGGTCGATTTTCGGCGCGGCCCACTCGGCCCCCACTTTGATGGCTTCGCCGCTGACCTGGTGGCCAAGGGGTATTCCCGCCAGAGTGGCACCGTGGTGCTGGCCAAATGCTGCCAGTTCAACGCCTTTTTGATCGATCGGGGAATTAAAACCGCTCGCGAACTGAACGAATCGCTCATCGAACCTTTTCTGGATGTCTATCTGGCCAACACTCGAACGGCCAGTGCGACCTATTCGCCAAGAGCTTTGGCGCAGAGCGTTTTGAAAATCCTGTTCCGCTATCTGATCGAAACTGGAACTTTGAAACCACCCAAGCCACCACGGGTTAAAAAGCTCTATGATTGGTTGCTTGATCCCTATCTTCAATATCTTCACGACGAATGTGAACTTACGCCGGTGACGATCAAAAGAGCCCGGATGCAAGTAGGTTCTTTCCTCGCTGCGCTGGGGCGAAAGGTCAGCCGTCAGCGTTTCAAAATCCTGGGCGCGGAAGCCGTCGAGGGGTATCTAAACCGGCATCTGAAAGACAGCCCGGAAAACCGTTCGGTATTGAGCTCGTCGCTCCGCCGGTTTTTTCATTATTGCGCCGCCCACCAATATGCCGGCATGGATTTTTCGGGACTGATTCCTCCCGTCCGCAACTATCGTCATGCGTCACTGCCCAAGGGCATGGAAGACTCGGCCTTGGAACGGATGCTCGCGGCGATTGACCGGAAAACACCGAACGGTGCCAGGGATTACGCCCTCATGGTGCTGATGATGGCTTATGGCCTGCGTGGCGTCTCGGTCGCCGAACTGTTGCTGGACGACCTTGATTGGCAGCACTCACGCATCCGCATCCGGGCGCAAAAAGGTGGCAAGGAAGTGATGCTGCCCCTCATGGACTCAGTGGGTGACGCCTTGGTTGGTTATCTCCGCAATCGGTATGACAAAACCCCGTTTCGAGAAGTTTTCCTGACGACCAAAGCCCCCGTCCGTCCGCTCAACAGTGTGGGGATCTCCTGCACCGTGCGCGGTTATATGCGCAAGGCCAGTGTCACCATGGCCGGCGGTGGCACCAGAACCCTCCGCCATTCCTGGGCCATTCGGGCTTTGGCGAATGACTCGCCCATCAAAGCCATCGCCGACGTGTTGGGCCATCGTTACATCGACACCACTTTTATCTATGCGAAGGCGGATTTGAAAACGCTGCGTGAAGTGGCCATGCCTTGGCCGGAGAAAGGTTGATCGTATGGCAACGTGCATTTTTCGCAGTCCCTTGGCCTTCCGGCTCCAATGTTTTTTGGAAACCCGCCAGCGAGCCGGACGGCGAAGCATCTCCTGCCAGAAAATCCTGCTTTACCTCGACCGCTTTTTGGTCAGAGAACTCCAGCCTGGCGAAACCATCACCCGTGAAATCGCCGAGCGCTGGATCCAGAGTCTGGTAACTTTGAGCATCGGCACACGGATCAACCGGATCTCCATGCTTCGCCAGTTCTGCCTGTATCTGGCCTACTTCGATCCGCGAACGTGTGTGGTGCACCGGAGTTTTTTACCACACCGCACCCGGCCGGCACCCTATATTTATACGCGAAAGGAAGTGCGGCAAATCATGGCCGTCGCGCGGCGGCTGGGTCCACGCGGGAGTTTAAGACCCGCCGTCATCACCAATCTGGTGGGATTACTCTACGCCACGGGCCTGCGGATTGGTGAAGCTTTGAAACTGACGCTGGCAGACGTTGACCTCAAACGGCGCGTGCTGTTAGTGCGCGAGACCAAGTTCAAAAAAACGCGCAATGTTCCGCTGGCCGCCTCCGTGGCGAGGCAACTTCAGATTTATTTACAACAACGCCGCCGGGCGGATTGGTCGGCGGCTGCGGACGCGCCACTCTTTGTCAATCTCTGGGGCAATCGTTATGGGGAGGCAGGGTTCACCACCGTCTTCCTGGAAATCATACGGCAGCTTGGCATCCGCAAGCCGCCGGGGCAACGCGGCCCACGTATCCATGATTTTCGACATTCCTTTGCGGTCAACCGGCTGCTGGCCTGGTATCGCGAAGGGGCCAATCTTTCGGCCAAGCTGCCCTTACTATCAACTTACCTCGGACACTCCACGGTGACTTGCACGGAAGTATATCTGCACGCCACCGCCGAGTTGTTGGCGGGCGTGGGCCGGCGGTTTCATTCGCACTTCGCGGTGCCGCCGCTGACCAGAAAGGCGATCCATGACCCACATTGAAATCGCCACACCCCTGCGCGGTTTTTTTGAGCAACACCTGCTGGCCCAGCGTGGGCTCAGCGGCCATACCGTGCTGGCCTATCGCGACACCCTGAAACTATTTTTGGAGTTCGTTGGCCAACGGCAGCGGAAAACCTGCACCGCCCTGACGCTGGCAGACCTGACCGCCGACCGGGTTCGCGACTTCTTGGATTATCTGGAACGTGTCCGCAAAAACAGCGTGCCGACTCGCAATGCCCGGCTGGCGGCCATCCATGCCTTTTTCAATTATCTGGCCAGCATTGACCCGCGTCACTTGGCGCAAGCCCAGACAGTCCTGGCCGTCCCATTCAAGCGACACTCTCATCGCGTTGTGGAATACTTGGAACGAGATGAAGTGCTCAAAATCTTTGCCGGCATTGATAACCGGACGCTGCTGGGGCGGCGGGATGATGCCCTGCTGCGACTGCTTTACAACACGGGGATGCGCGCCCAGGAACTGGTTGATCTGGACGTGAATCATCTGCGTTTCAGCCGGCCGCACACGGTTCTCATCCACGGCAAAGGGCGCAAAGAGCGAACGTGTCCGCTCTGGAAAGAAACTGTCGCCGCCATAAAGGCGTATTTACAAAAACGCGGTGTCCGTCTGGATGACGCGACACCGCTGTTCACTAACCGCGAAGGCAACCGGCTTACCCGGTTTGGGGTGCGCTATATTATTGCCCATCGTGTCTCGGTGGCTGCGAACTCTTGTACCTCGCTGCTCACCAGAAAGGTCACTCCCCATACTATTCGCCATACCACGGCAATGCATCTGCTCCAATCCAATGTTGACCTCAATATGATCCGGTCCTGGCTGGGCCATGCCTCCATCGAGACGACCAATGGCTATGTTGAGATCGATCTGGAGATGAAACGCAAAACGCTTCAGTCGGCGGAAAAACTGATCCCAGCCCAATCCAACCGCAAATGTTCCTGGCAGGATGACGACAAGCTCATGTCGTGGCTGGCAAAGCTGTAACCACATGAAATAAAAAACCGCTGCGCCCTAAAAAGCCCAGCGGTTATGTGAAGTGACCGGTAACGAAAGACCCGCATCGAGACGGACAGTCGGGTTCGTCTGATGAGGTATGCTTTTACCCATTTACCTTGGAGGTCTCGGAGCGTAATTCGATAACGCCGGAACCAAGGTGTCGGACGGAGACGCGACTTCCTGGCTTAAAGCCTGCGCGCTCAAGCCAGTGTCCCACGAGTCGAATCTTGGGTTTGATACGACCTCTGAAGTAGTCACCATCCTCCTCGATCTTCAATGTGCGAACCATCTGGTCGGGATTGCTCTCCTTGGGCAGATCATGCGAATCCATGGCGTTCCTTCCTCCCTGAAAGCCCGAGTAATGTCAGCCCCGCCAACCGTGCGCTGCACATAACTCGAAGCTTCACATAACACAATTTATGTGCTGCGACACATAAGTTGTGGATGATAACGACCACCGCCGCCGCCGCGATGATGGCGCAGCGAAACACCTCACGCGGATGCACCAGAATGGTGTCCATCGTGCCGATGCTCACCAGCTGATGCCCCTTGACCCGCTTGCGCGTGTTCAACATCAACACCGCCATACACTCGCATTCAGGATTGAAGTGCGGTGCGGTGGCGATGTGCAAACGCCAGTAATCAACCACCTGTTGCGGTGTCTCGCATACCAGCATATCAGTCGGCACCATACACTCGCGCAATGACATCACCTTGAATTCCTGCGGATGGATTACCTTCACGCCACGACCTCCGCCCGCTTGGACGGTGCCGTGATTTTCGGGATGATGTTGTCCGGCTGATTTTCCGGTTGATGGCCGAGGATAAAATCCGCCGCTTTCTGCGCCTGCGCCGCCGCATGGACGATCAGCGTCTTGTCCTCCTTCAACTGTTTCAACCAGCCTTCGAGATAGGCGGCGGAACTGTTGATTGTCCGGTCAACGATGCCGGCGTAACCGCAGAGAAAGGCGCTGCCCATTTCGGCGATCAATTCCTCCTTACCGTAGGGATCGGAGCCATAACCGTTGCGTTCCATGATGCTGGCACGCTTCAAACGCTTCTCATGGCCGGTCGCATGCACCAACTCATGAAACAGCGTGGCGTGATAATTATGCTCGGACTCAAAACGAGCATGGTCAGGCATATTCACCACATCACTGACGGGCGAATACGACGCCATCGCCATGCCATGTTTGATGAACGGACGCTGCGGCATGTTTGCAACGATCTCCGGCGGCATGGTCTGAATGAACGCCGAATCATCCACCTTTCCACCCACAAAAGTCTCATCCACTTCGCAGATGCCGGTCGTATTGCCGAGTTTCTGCCGGTTCGCCTGGTCTTCCGTCAGCGCGAAGCGAATCCGGTGCATGAGGAACAAAGCCGACTTGTGGGTGATTTGACAGTTGCGCTCAATCTCCCGCGCGCTCACGCCCTTCTTGCTGGCGCAAACGCGCCAGAAACCATACGCCCAATGCCGCAACGGCAATTTGGAATCTTCGTAAATCGCGCCCGTGCGAACCGTGTATTGCTCACCGCAAGCGCGGCAGCGCCAGAGATAGCGTTTATTCCGCCCGCCCGCGCGGCCCGTCATCTTGTAAACATTGGCGTTCTGGCAATGAGGGCATACGGGCGAGTTGCCCCAGCGTTGCCGCTCAAAGAACTCAACCGCAGCCTTTTCGTCACCACAGGCTTTGGGCAGGTGTTTAATTATGTCCGATTTCGCAAGCTCAGGATGTTTCTTAACATTCATGGAACGATCTTCCATGACAGGGTTGGACATTGGCTGGGCTACCGACCCCAATTTGCGTTATCTACATACTCCCGAATAAATTCGGGAGTAAGTATTTGATGAACTTTGGTGAGCCGCCAAGCAGCGTAAATCAGACTAGCAATCCGGGGGTGACGTGTGAACTTGCCAACGTCGGCAAATAAAACAGGCGACCCGATGGGATCGCCTGTGTGGTGCGGTCAATAGTCGTCCGGCAACAACAAGGTCGTCGCACTGCGGTCGGCCTCGGTGATAATCCAGAACGTGACGCCGCTGGCGGAGCGATAGACCGAGAGCAAACGCAGCCCGGTGCGGAGTGCATTGTCGTTTTCTTTCCAGTCTTCTTCGCCCAGATCACCCCAATCGCCGACCTGATGCCGCTGCAAACCACGTTGCGTGTCAGCGGGCGTCAGTTGATCGAGCGCGTTGGGCGTGATGACAACGATGCCTGTGGGAAATGAAGCACATTGAACTGCCATGATGAATCTCCTTTCGGTTGATTGTTTGATGACCCCTGTGAACCCAGGCTGAAGCTTATGCTCACGCCCGGTTTTATGGCAGACGTGTGAACTTGCCAGCAGCGGCAATGAAAGCGCCCTGAAGCAGACCTATAACGGCAAAATTCTAAACTTGATATTTGGCAATATGATTGCAATATTTCAACCATGATTGTCCGCAAGCAGTATTTTGACCGGGTTAAAAAGGCCTTGGGACGTAATCCCGTGGTCGCCCTGCTTGGCCCGCGTCAATGCGGCAAGACCACACTGGCCCGGGAAATGATTCCCGCCGGCCATCCACAATATTTTGACCTGGAAGATCCGGTTGTGGCCCGCCTCATGGAAAATCCCATGACTGCGTTGCAGGGGTTGCGGGGACTGGTGGTGATTGATGAAGCGCAACGCCAGCCCGGACTGTTCCCGGTGTTGCGGGTTCTTGCCGACCGCGCGGATCAACCGGCCACGTTCCTGATTCTTGGCAGCGCCTCGCCGGAACTTTCGCGGCAAGCCGCCGAGTCGCTGGCAGGCCGCGTCGAAATCATCGAAATGCGCGGCTTTGACCTCAACGAATTGCCGTCCGGGGCACAAGATAAACTCTGGCAGCGGGGCGGCTTTCCGCGTTCCTATCTGGCCGCTGACGAAGAGAGCAGCGTGGACTGGCGCAAGAATTTCATCCGCACGTTTCTGGAACGCGATCTGTCAGCCCTGGGCTTCGGCCTTTCGCCGGCGCTGATGGGCCGGTTTTGGACCATGCTCGCCCACTATCATGCACAGCTTTGGAACGGCAGCGAAATCGCTGCCTCGCTGGGCATCGCCCCCAACACGGCCCGTGCCTATCTCGATGCCTTGGAGCAAACCTACATGATCCGCCGTTTGTTGCCGTGGCAGGCCAATTTGGGCAAGCGGCTCGTCAAAACACCGAAAATTTATTTCCGCGACTCCGGCCTGTTCCATACGCTGTGCGGCATCCCGTCGTCCGCCGAATTGTTGACGCATCCCAAACTCGGCGCTTCGTGGGAAGGATTTGCGCTGGAAGAAATCATTCAAGCACAGCAACCCGACCAGACATGGTTCTACGCCGTCCACAGCGGATCGGAACTCGACCTGCTGATGGAGGTTGGCGGCAAACGCATCGGGGTGGAATTCAAACGGGCGGATGCGCCCACCGCCACCCGTTCGATGCATCTGGCGATCACCGACCTCGACTTGGATGAACTGTGGGTGGTTTATCCGGGCACCCGCGTTTACGCCTTGGACGACCGGATCAAAGTTCGTCCACTCGCCGACTGCATCCAGCCCCGGAAAACTTCCGGCCGTCTCAAGTAAACCGGAGGCGCAAATAAAAAAGGCGACTCAAAGAATCGCCTGTGAACTAACGCCGCGCCTTGCGGTTAAGCACGGTGACTTCGGAATCCGGTGAGATGTAAAACCGTTTGGGCGGCGGCTGAAACCGAACGGGCTTGTCGAAGCGGGTTTTGAAGTCCCGCACCGGCCGGTTCATGATGACCACCGCACAACTATAATTCACGCGGATGACACGGCATAACCGGTCCTCGAAACGGAAAATATCCCCGGCGCGCAGCTTGAACGGATACTCCGACAGTTGCCAGATGATGCCAAACTCAATCTGGTTCGGATCGTGGCCGTTGCGTTTCTTGGCGGGCGGCGGCTTTATTTTCATACGCCGCAATCCTCCATCGCGTCAACAATCGCATCCTCGTCGTCGCCCAATATCTCGACGATGCCCGCTTTGAGCGCCGCCTTGTCCGGGTCGGGCTTCGCGTCCTTGGGACACGCCGGGCAGCGCATGACGTTGACAATCGAGCCGCCGAATTCAAAGCCGGTGGCTTTGAATTTTTCGCGGTAGCGATCCAGCAATTTGAGGTGCGATGATAATTCCGTCCATGCCTTCGCTTCGGCGTGTGACAGGTCAGTTTCGTAAATGGCGTCGTGCCGCAGGTGATAGACATCCCACGGTTCGCCACAGGTGGTGCAATGAACATCCATGATAAATCTCCTTTTTGGTTGTGGTTGAAATGAACTTTTGAATCCATGTGAAGCGTAGGACTCGCGGGCAATTCCTGGGAGACGTGTGAACTTGCCGGAACCGGCAAGAAAAAAAAGCCTCTCTCGAAAATCGAAAGAGGCTGTGAACTAAACTGGCAGCACTCAATGAACGCTTGCCAGCAACGGCTCGACATCGAGCAACTTTGGCAACACCAGATCAATTTCCTGACTGGTCAGTGTCCACGAACGTTTCGGAAGTTCGGCAATCACCGCCCACTTGTAGCGGTGATGGAAGTTGAACGCCTGTTCGTCGTCGCCTAAATGGTCAGCGAGGATTGCGAGCGCGAGTTGCGCCGGGCCACTGCCGCCGTAACCCCATTCAAATCCGGTCGGACTGTGATTCCACAAGTCCAGCCGGGGATTGAGCTGGCGTCCGTCCACGGTGACGATGGCGGCGTAGCCTTGCCGGCGTCCCTCATACCGCTTCACAGGAAACCTCCGAACAGTTGGATCACGTCCTCTTTGCTCATGTCCTCCGGCTGCTGTCCTTCTTGATCGAAGCTGTGAACCTTGACGAAACAGAACTTTGACAAGCGGGTGGCGATGTCTTCACGTCCCGCCCGTCCGGCCTCGTCTTCGTCCAGCATGACGATGATCTGGCTGCGATGGTCAATGAGTCCCTTGATCAACTCCTCCTGCGCGGAAGACATGGTGCTGCCCATGAGGGCAACCACTTTGCTGCAACCGTGCTGATGGAGTTTCATGCAACCAAAGAAGCCTTCGACAATCACCGTGGTGACTTCCGGCGGCTCTTTGATGGCCCGGTCAATATTGAACAGCTCCTGCGATTTCCTGAATCCCGGCGGCAGTTTGTATTTGGGCACACCTTCCGGTGGGGCACCAATAAACCGGCCCGCATACGCGACGACCTCGCCTTTGACGTTGTGGATCGGGATGGCGATGCGGTCGGCCATCATGCCCTTGGCGCAATAGCCGATGCCGAAGTCAATGATGGTCTCCGGCGTCAGCTTGCGTTGCTCCGTGAGATACGGATGACTGCGTTCCAGTTTATCCAGCCGGAATTTCAACGGCGCATTGGGCAGTCCTTGCGGACGGCCACCATCCACCGAACTTTCTTCATTCACCGCTGGCCGGGCCGCCGGCTTCGGTGCCGGTGTGGACGTTTTCGGCTCGGCCGTTTCCGCTTTGTCGTCACTCGCGGCCATCGCCTCGGGATCGAGGTTGAACCATTCAATCGCTTTTAACGCGGCGGCATGGATGCTGCACTTTTCCATCTTGGCGATGAAGTCGAGGGTGTTGCCGCCATGCTCGCAGTCGCTGAAACAATTCCAGATGTTCTTGGTAGTGCTGACGCGGAACTGCGTGGGATTGCTCCCCTTGTGAATCGGGCACGGCCCGTTCAGACTGTCGCCGGTGCGTTTGAACTGGTCCAGAATGTGGTAATGACCGAGCAACTGTTCCATGGTGATGGCCGCTTTGATGGCCTTGAAGTCAACGAACTTGGTTTTTGCCATAATAATACTCCTGTGTTTGTGGTTGTGATGAACGTGACAGCCCGGAATTGGGTCTGCCTCCATTGGCCACGCTAACGCCCGGCGGAAAAAATCAGGAGACGTGCGGATTTGCCGAATCTGGCAAGTCCACTAGAGCCGACATGGTCGCGGCCTTGCCGCATTGCCAGACGGCGGAGAGTAAATCGCGCTGCAAAACAGATTCGTCGGCGAAAAGAAATAGACCGTGGCCGCGCTGCAACCGTGAGCAGGCGTAGAGGAGCGATTTCACCCGCGCCGCGCTGGTGGTGACGGTATGGTCGGGGTGATTGCTGACGCCGGAGGAGGTAAAACACAGTTGGCAGCACAACTTACAACTGCACTCCCGGATCGTCCAGCTGGCATATTCCTGCATGGACGTGAACTGCATTCGGGCAGGACGTTGGACGAACTGGCTAGGAGTATCACAATTCAAGGCAACCCGGTGCCAAGTATGGAGGCTCTATTGGCAGCACTTGATGCTGCTGGTCAACGGGCTCGTCGAAGGTTGCCGCTCGTGATTGACGGACTGAATGAAGCAGAAAATCCAATGGATTGGAAGCCATCGCTCGCCGCACTCGAAACGCTTCTACGCCAGTTTGCTAATGTGCTGGTGGTTTGCACAGTCCGCACTGGTGCCCGTCGTCCGACTGAGCATCGGCGTGATTGGCAGCTCGAACAGCCAGAACAGGAGCCGGCGAGAATCGATTTTGCAAAACAGGCCCTTCCAGATGATGTGCGCCAAATTTGGATTCCTGATTTTGGGGGTGATACGTCAGAAGCGATTCGAAAATATTTTAAACTTTTCCGTATCAACCCCGGGGAAGCTGCTTTGCCATTTGAACTTCTCAGCCATCCGCTCACTTTGCGCATATTTTGCGAGGTTACTAATCCAGCGCGGGAACGGGAAGTTAGTATCGAAGCCATGCCCGGTTCACTCACTGCATTGTTTGAGCGTTATATTGATCTCGCCATTGAACGTATCGGTGAACTGACACCTCGCCACCACCATTATTATGACCACGATATTCGTCGTGTGCTTGACTATGTTGGGACAAAACTATTGGAAAGCAACTCTCGCGAGTTGTCTGAGATGGAATTGCGAAAAGCTAATAACGATGAAAGCCGCCCGTGGAATGAAAGTATCATCCATATGCTGGAACAGGAGGGCGTGATTTTACTTATGCCTGGACAATTACCAGGACAAAAAATTGTTGTCGCAGTATATGATGCTTTGGGAGGTTACCTCGTTGCGAACTCTATTTTAGCGAGACACGGATATTCTAGCATGGAGTTATGGTTAAACGAACCCGCTACGCAGGCAGCCCTAAATGGGGATGGTTCAAATTGCCATCCTCTCGCCCTTGATATCTTTCGTTCGCTTGTCGGCCTAATGCCTCGACGATTGCACCAAAAACAATTGTGGCAAATGTTGGGTGAACCACTTAAAACTAATGCCTTAAGAATGGCGGCGATGCTTGAAGCAAGCTATCTCGATAAAGCCACAGTAACCGCAATTGCCGATTATATTCGATCTGCGCGCTCAAATTCAGATAATTTGTTCTTCCGGTTGCGCCGAACGCGTGGATGTGTAGGACATCCACTAAATGCAGATTTCTTCGACACAGTTTTGCGTCAAATGCCAGTTTGCGAACGCGACCTTCATTGGACAGAATGGATTCGGCGGAATCACGCAGAAAAGTGGAGGCCAGAACAACGCGCCGATATCGAAGGGGATGTCCGATCCATGGAAAAATACTGGCAAAACAATCTGGGCTCACGAACACCATCAGACAGACTGCGTGCAAAATGGTTAATTCTCCGTTTCGCATGGACTTTGAAAACTATACGTTGGGCAGCTTGGCGGATGGCCGTGGTAATTATGACTCTCAGCATCCAGGCTACCGCAAAATTCGCGCCCAAGCATTGTGGAGGATTCAAGACCTCGGGTGGACTACCGAAAAGTTTAAGCAAATTGATGGCATGGAACCTCTGCAAAAGCCCTGAAACTTGTTGATTGAACACAACGTCCGACAGATATGCAAACGACGACCAATCCCCAGCTTGGACTTTTGGACAGCCTGATG
>Ga0181516_10002879_pt1 | contig 11895 bp, 14 predicted proteins | sample PEATcosm2014_Bin_25_FD_121104 | JGI IMG/M metagenome (GOLD analysis project Ga0181516, IMG submission 121104) | Peatland microbial communities from MTU Mesocosm Facility, Houghton, MI, USA - PEATcosm2014_Bin01_10_metaG | ecosystem: Environmental > Terrestrial > Soil > Wetlands > Peat | place...
GAAATCAGAGGAATGACCGAATCTATTGTTATATTCGAAGTCTGTTTCCCTTCATTCGTTTGTTGAACAGCGGACATGGTCCTTCGAGCACCAACCGCCGTGTCTCTGTTGGTTAGCTTATGGCAAACTGAGACGTGGGCTTAAATCGCGGATGTCCGCTATCCGTTTTCGGGACCTCGAAGCTGCCCGTTCGCCCTCGGCCAGTCCTCGGCATTCGGCCCGACCCGCCCATTGTAGCCGATCCGGGCCAAGGGAGCGGTTCTCGAAAGCGGACGCTTGGCTGCCGAGGCGTCGATCACCGGCCTGACATTTTGTAGCTGAGGATTTCTTTGAAGAGCGCCAACGGGGGATAGCGGCAGCAACGAGTGAACAGTATTTTGGGTGCAATCGAAAAGGCGCCACCATACCAGCCCGAAGGGCACCAAATGAGCGTCGTGTTCTTTTCTTATAGCCACAAGGACGAGGTGCTGCGCGATCAGCTCGAGATTCATCTCACGATGCTCAAGCGGCGAGGCGTGATCGAAACCTGGCATGATCGGCGACTCCTCGCGGGGGATCCCATCGATCAGGGAATCAGCGTCGAGCTTGAGCGCGCCGATGTCATCCTCCTTCTCGTCAGTCCTGATTTTCTCGCATCGGAATATTGTTACGGCGTCGAGATGGCCCGAGCGATGGAGCGACACATCGAGGGCTCCGCCCGCGTCATCCCAGTAATTCTGCGGCCCTGCGAGTGGCATCATGCGCCGTTTGGAACGCTGCTCGCCACTCCGGCCGATGGGAGGCCGGTGACGAAATTCGCCAACCTGGACGACGCATTTCTCCAGATCGCCCAAGCCGTTCGCGCAGCCATTTCCCCGTCGTCGCGGGTTTCTGATCAATCGTCGACTGGACCCGTACCGCCAACCTCGCCTGCCCTCGCGCAGGCAGCGCCGGAGGCGCCGCGTTCCAGCAACCTACGTACGCGCCGCGAATTCACGCAACGCGATCAGGATCGCTTTCTCGACGAGAGCTTTGAGTATATGGCGCGTTTCTTCGAAAACTCACTTGCCGAACTCGCGGCGCGCAATCCCGGGATCGAGACAGACTTCAAGCGGCTCGACGCGACGCGCTTCAATGCCACGGCCTATCGCAATGGCGAGGAGCACGCCCGCTGTCAGATTCGCCTCGGTGGCCAGCTCGGCGGCATTACCTATTCCTATGCCAGACACGGCCTCATTGACAACAGCATCAACGAAAGTTTGTCGGTCGTGGTGGGTGAGCAAATGCTCGCCCTGAATCCACTCGGCATGCCTATGCGTGGAAAACGCGGCGAGCATTTGAGCGCCGAAGGCGCCGCCGAGTACTACTGGGAGCTGTTCATAGAGCCGCTTCAGCGGTGAAGCAGCAGAGAACTCGGGTAGTGGGCCAGTTTGAACGTGGCGGCTGCTTCACTTCTAGAAGGGCGGGGCCAATCGTGCCATATTTGAGCGATGGAATACTCTGTCCAAATCGTCGAGATGACCCTCATCGAAGCCGCCGATGGCGAGACGGCGATGCCGGCGCACTTTCTTGATTCGCGCTATCCGACAATTGAACATGCCGAGATAGCTGGCGCGGCCGAGGTAGCACGACGCGCCAAAGAAGGGGTTCGCGTGTACTACAACGTGTTGGATCAGCATGGTCATCCCGTTTGACCGAAAGCGATCGCTGATTTCCCAATCTCCCAAACGTCGGCGCGATCTGAACCAGTGGACAGTGGAGTACGCGATGCTCGTTAAGCTGTATGGTCCCGAACCCGGCGGCCAGACGCGTTACAGCGCGCCCAAGTGCTGTCTGGCCAGCTACGTTCCGCCACTCTCGCCGACGTCGCCGACGCGCTCTCCTTCGCGTTGCGGTTTAGTGGCCCCAAGCGCGTCCCCAACGCTGACCAGATCATGGCGAACATCGTGGCCGACCGCCGAAGTGCGCTGCTCGGATGCGTTCCACTATGGATACGCCGCGGTTCGTGATTTCTTGCGCGACGCCGTCGCGGCGGTCTTGGGAAAATTGAAGGCTGGAGACATGGCCGGAGCGGTGGCGCGCCCGGAAAAAGCGATTGCCCACTACGACGCCTAGGCCCAACCTCAAGGACAAGTAACAGTCCGCGCGGTTCAAACAAGCCGTTCCGATCCGAGAGGTCAAGACCCAACGACCGGTTCCTGTTGCCGCTCGTCGGCTAGAGATGGATAGGCGATCGACCGGAAAAATCACACGTTTGGCGCTCTCGCGGCGGACGGCAGAAATCGACCTAAAGCGGTGTGCGCAAAAATAATTGATGCTTTCAAAGTTTCAAACATTGTCTAAACTTGACCTGCCACTGCGAGTTTCCTCCACGCGCAATTAGAGTCCGGCCTTCATGAGGACGGACAGATGAAGCGAGCACGGTTCACGGAAGTGCAGATCATTGGTGTTCTGCGCGAAATGATTCCGTGCGAGCCATTACCTGGCGAAGAACGTTTCGCGGCTTGGCGTAGGCATATTAGCGAGCATTTCACCGACACACCCGAGTGAGGGATGGCATGACGGGGACGATCGCGAAGCGCTATGCGGGACCAGTCGTCGCCGCTGTACTCATGCTTCTGACGGGGATAGCAGCCGCCGACCGAGTGCCGGATGCCGAAAGCGCACGCGACCTCGCCACGAGGTTTCAGCTGGCGCCTCCAGTCACACTGTATGCCGTTCCCGGCTATCCGGTCAAGAACGTCCGAGCGGTCCACCCGTCGTTGGCGCGGATTTCGGGATGGGTCTCGTCGTTCGGGGCGTCAGCAGCTCTGGGCGACGTCGACGGAACTGGCCTGTCGAAGGATCTCTGCCTCGTCGATCCGCGCACGGACCTAGTTACCCTCCAGCCAGTGCCGGGCACGCCTGGCAAGGACGGCGAACCGCGGTACGAGACGATCGTGCTCGATCCCCATCCGCTCCCCTACGATCCGGCGACCATGGCGCCGATGGGTTGTATGTTTGCAGGCCTGAAGGAGGACGGTTATCTCGACGTCGTCGTCTATTTCTGGGGCCGCACGCCGATCGCGTTCCTTCAGATTCCTTCGACGCCGGGAACGAAGCTGCGCCGCGAGAGCTTCAAGGCCGTCGAACTTGTCGACACGCCCGAGCGCTGGTTCACCAATGCGGCGACGACCGCCGATTTCGACGGTTCCGGTCATGTCAGTCTACTTTTTGCTAATTACTTTCCGGACGGCGCCGATATCTTGAATGCGAACGGGTCTGGCGTGAACAGCATGCACAACACGATGTCTCGGTCGTTTACTGGGGGTAGGAAACACTTCCTGCTCTGGAAGAGCGCTTCGAGCGGCCCTGACCCTGAAGTGAACTTAAGGCATGTCGTTCCACTGGGCGACAGCGAAATTGGCCGGGGTTGGACGCTCGCAGTTGGCGCTGCAGATCTCGAGGGCAATCTTTTGCCCGATCTCTATTTGGCGAACGACTTTGGGCCGGACCGGCTGCTCCGCAATCGCTCTACGCCTGGACACTTAGCGTTCGAGCTGGTTGAGGGCGAGGGCGGCTTCTTCATCCCGAAGTCGGCGGTGCTAGGGCACGATTCCTTCAAGGGGATGGGCGTCGATTTTGCTGATGTCGACAACAATGGCCTTTTGGACTTCTTCGTAAGCAACATCGCCGCGCCTTACTCTCTCAATGAGAGCCACATGATGTGGATGAACACGGGTGACAAAGAGGCGTGGGACAGGGGCGTCGCGCCATTCGTACAGAAGAGCGAGCCGATGGGCCTTTCGCGCAGCGGCTGGGGTTGGGATGCAAAATTCGTCGATCTCGACAACAGCGGCCGAGTGCAGCTCCTTCAGGCGACAGGCTTCCTCAAGGGCGACGTCAATCGATGGCCTGAACTACAATCGCTCGCAACCAGCAATGACCAGATCATGAGCCATCCGGAATATTGGCCGAGTTTCCGTCTCGGCGACGATCTTAGCGGACACCAGCCTAACCCGATCTTCGCCCGCGTCTCCAGCTCGCGCTTTGTCAATATCGCGAGCGAACTTGGGCTCGACGCACCCTACGTCACGCGCGGCATCGCGGTCGCCGACGTCGACGGCTTCGGCGCCTTGTCCTTTGTCTACGCCAATCAGTGGGAGGATTCGGTCTACATTCACAACGAATGCGTCGACTGCGGTGCATTCCTTGGACTTCACCTGCTCCGCCAAAGGGACCCGGCAGCGCCAACGATCGTAACTGCGGGCCATCCTGAGGGGGTAAGGTTGCCGCACGCCATCGGCGCCACGGTGCTGGCAACTACCCCCGACGGGCGCCGATTCGCCACACAGGTCGACGGGGGAAACGGTCATTCCGGGCGGCGAAGCCCTGACATACATATCGGATTTGGCAACATTCCGCGCGAGACGATCATCGATCTCGAGATCAAGTGGCGCACGCTCGCAGGCGAGGTTCGCACCACAAAACTTCAAGTTCAACCGGGCTGGCACACAGTGCTCCTCGGGTTGTAAGATCCTAGTTTCGGAGAAAGGGACTGTTATGAGGGTCGTCGAAACAGTCACCGGCAGGTTTTTGTATCCCAAGGGTAACCCACTGCTGAGGATGTTCGCCCTCTATTATTTCGGCGCGCTCATCACGATCTGGACAATTCTGGGGCACACAGTTCTCGGCTGGGAGCAGTCGTTGGCAACGCCTGTTGCATCCGTCGCCACCGGCGTCGTGGTGACGCTGATCCTCGAATGGGTCCGAGCTTGGTCGAAGGACGATACGCCTATCTTTCTTCGCGGAAAGCAAAGTCTCGTAAGCCTGTTGCTTCCTGCCCTGATCCCTGCCCTAGCGGTCGCAATGCTACTCTATTCGAACGAACGTCTGGCGCCGATCGTCTTCGGCACGACGCTAGCGATCGGCTCCAAGGCTATATTCCGCGCGCCTCTTCCAGGCGCGAACGGCATGACACAACACTTTTTCAATCCTTCAAACTTCGGGATCGCCACGACGCTCGCGTTGTTCCCGTCAGTCGGACTTGCGCCTCCTTACCACTTGGTCGAGAACGTGACCGGCGTCGCGCACTGGCTGGTACCCGGGGGACTGCTGGCGTCTGGCATCTTGGTCCACGCTCTGTTCACCGGCAGGTCGCCGCTGTGCATCGCTTGGATCATCGGATTTGTCCTCCAGGGAATCCTTCGCAGCGTATGGTTCCATTCGCCTTGGATTGTGCCCCTCATGCCGATGACCGGCGCAGCATTCATCTTGTTTACCCTTTACATGATCCCTGATCCAGCAACAACGCCGCTGGATTGGAAGCGGCAGGTCGTCTTTGGGTTGGCGGTCGCGGCGACCTACGGCGTTCTGCTTGTGTCGCACATCGTGTTTGGCCTGTTCTTTGCCCTGATCTTCGTTTGTTTCCTGCGGGGATGCGCAATGTGGATCGGTTACTTGCGCGCAAACCGTGCCCGGGGAGTGCGCCCAGGAATACACGCGAGCGGTATTCCGGCAGTTGAATAGGGCCACCTCCTGGGGATTGGGCCCACCCAGCGTTCGGAGTGCTGCCCTATTCGGATGATGCGGACGACGCGATCGCTTGGGCAAGCTTAGATAGCGGAAAACTCTAATTTCGAACGGTCCGCTTTTCAGGGAGCAGATCACAACCAACAATGCGCAATTCGGGCAGACACCAATACCCGAATGTCAAAGGGTACCGTTACACTCAAGCCACAATTCGCCAGTAGGCATTGTGTCGCGACTGATCTCTGCTATCGTCAGAACTACAGAATGGCGAGAGGCGACGCCGCCGGAAACGATTCCAAACAGATAAGGGGGAAGAAATGCCGATCGTTGATCCAATTCCTCTTCCAATCGGACAATACGAACCCTTTCCCCCTATTCGGGGTGCGGGCGTCTTTCCATCCTCCGGCGACGTTGACATGTGGTGGAGAATTCCCGACGCCGAGTCGGTTTTCGATTGGGCCGCCCGCCGCCGAGAAACCTTTCACTTCTTCGGAAAGGATATGGGAACTACGGTTTGGCGAAGCGCTCCAGTGGTAAGTGGTTCTCTGGAGGATATCCATGGAGTTCCTATTGGTCCAGCAGACTCATCGCTGGTTATGAAATCGAGTGACGTTCTGCAGCGGCCGCAGCTGACTATCGACCACCGTCTAGGCGATGGTTATCGACGAAAACTATTTGTTGAACTTCATAAACTGGAGATGCGTGGTGAAGGTGTCACGCTCTTAGCTGGCGAGTCGTTCTTAGCCCACTTGCGCGACGAACTTCGGTTGGGCGAAGTGGCAATCTCCCAGATCTTCCGGAGGTCCTACGGTGAAGTGCTCTCTTGGGACCTGACTGGAAACAGGAATCGGGATTTTCCAGCGGACAATTATTTCAATGTGTTTTTTGCTCTGCGATTCGATTCTACGACCGAATGTCCAGCTTTCACGCTTTATAATAAGGATCCCGTATTAGTTGTCGACCTTGGCCTTACGAGCCTTCCTCCTTTAGGGCGAGTAACAATTCCTCAATTTCCATTCGATCTACCACATCTGTACATCATACAGAGAAACAAATCGGAAGCCTTTGCCGAGCCACTTGGAATTGGGGGCGAAGTGATCGCTGCCGGGGGCTGTTGCGCCCATTCTGTTCGCGGTCTAGCTGACCTACCATTCAGGCCAGTTAATTTCCCTGAACTTGCTGGGCCAGCCGGGGCACAGATAGGTGCAGGCCTCTCATTAAGAACGGGACAATGGACAGCGGCGGATGCGCGCGGGAGTGACGCACTGCATAATCGAACTTCGTTTTTCAAAATGGATCACAATTATATCGATGGTGTTTTTGTTCCAAATGGTATTACACAGATTTCTTCTACTGGCCTCACGTTCAGATTCGATGACACTCACGCAGGAGGAATATCGGATGCTATTCGTCAAGGTGCATCCGTATTGAGTATTGGTGGGGAGCTGCATCCGATGGATGTGACTTCTCCTCACTTGGCGGCTGCTTATCAATCCCCACAATCGTTCGGGGTCGGTTTGGGTCCCAATGGTGGGATAACCTTCAACATTGCATCGTTGCGTGAGCGCAATCCGGACTTCTATCTGGTCGCTCTTGTCGCTCTTATGGGAATGAGTGCAGAAAGTCCGCGAGGGTCAAAGACTATGTTACGTGTATTGGTCGACGGAGTTGAAGTGCCTTTCGCAAGCAATGAATTTACCGTCCCAGGCGTAAGTATCCCTATTAGTGTCGATCTGCAGGTTGCGGAACGATTCGTCACGTTGTCTTCGACGTCCTCTCAAGGAAACGGGAATGGCGTATTCGGACTATTTCAGTTACGAGGCTTTGGTAATCTCGCGGGCGATGCGCCGAACCCATACCGTGGCCCGGCCAGGCCAAACGCCGCGACGCTTCGTCAGTTCGGGTTCGAATGACATCGAATTTCGAGCCGCGGGGCTGTGGTGACGAGCGAGAGTCTGGCACCGAGGATATGGATCGCATTGGAGAGGCACCCGGACGAAAACTCCTCGCGCCGGGGCCAAACGGGTTGCAGGCATTTCACTTTTACTTCGTCATGCGTCGAGATCGCCTGTCTTTCGTCAAACGAATGGCCGACGGGTTCGGAAAAGTGTCCTGCCTGCGGATAGGGGGCCGCTCTCTAATGGTCGTCGCGAGCGCCTCAGGTGCGAACGATATCCTTGTACGAAACTCGACATCATTTCGGAAAGGCCCCGGGGTGGCGGATGCTGAGTTGCTGTTTGGCGAAGGGCTCCTCACTTCACAGGGGGCCAAGTGGGCAGGACAACGAAGCGCAATTGCTGGTGCATTTTCTAAGATTGACGCAGATAGAATAGTCGATTGTGTACAGTGCCAGCTTGATATTCCGTTCGATGGGTGGGGAACCCAGACAGAACAATCGCGTAACGTCAATATTACGGAATGGATCGCTAGTATTGCGTTTGGCGTTATGGGTACTCTGATTTTTGGCACTGCAATTGACGCAACTACGGTCAGACATAACTTGGCTGTAGTCGAATACTATGCGATGAGGCGAGCAGTCGCGATGTTTCCGAAGCTGACCCCTCACTGGCCGGCACTGTCACATGCGATTGCAGCGCTTAACTCTGCTGCAGAGTCTGTCCTCGACAAGCATTTGCTTGGGCACCGTGAGGTTCAGAAAGACCGAGTAGATGGACCAGCCTTGGCAGCGGTACTCGAGTCTTCCATGCGGTACGATCGCTCAGAACACCTAGAACAAATCCGAACATTTTTCTTAGCCGGGCAAGACAACGTGGTCGCAGCGGTTGTGTGGTGCCTAGCTGCATTGGCTGAGCGACCGAGTCTTCAAGAACAGGTGCGGGAGGAAATTCACGTGGTCTGCGACGGGCGGCCCCCTCGCGCATTCCATTTTCGGCAACTGAAACTAACAAGAAGTGTCTTGTTCGAGACTTTGCGACTAAATCCTCCAGTATGGGCGATTACACGTACAGCTATAAAGGAGACCATGGTTGACGGATTTTCAGTGCCGGCAGGTACAGACGTTGTAATTGTGCCGTACCTAATCAATCGCGATGATTTGAGATGGTCTCGTGCAAATGAGTTTTTACCAGATCGATTTGTTGACAAAGCGACCGTCAAGTCGGCGAGAGGGATAGTACGACCGTTTGGCTACGGACCACGCTCGTGTGTGGCGAGCGATTTTGCAATGACTGAGATATCAGCCATTATCGCTGGCTTGGTGCAGAAATATCGGTTCGTCTGTAAGACCTCTCAGACGATTCCGCTTAATCCTGGTTTCGCTCTGAAGCCGCAAGCAGATGTGACAATGACAGTGAGTGTGGTGAGCTAGAACGACCGACGCTGGAAGTATCTATTGATCCACGAACCGCTGCTGAGCCGTGCAATTCGTTCTGCTGCAGCGCCTGCATTCATTCAACTGGCGCTAGAGCCTTGGTTTGAGTTCGGCGCGGGAGCGCCGGGGGAGCAACTGTCGGCCTCCATCAACCGGTCAGGCTCGCAATCTTGCGTAAGCATTCGGTGAAGGCCGCAGCGCAGGTTTGAGGCGACGCCGAGTGCGCCGGGCCGACGGAGTAGCGCTATCAGGCAGGGACGTACTTCAGCCTAACTGTGTCGTCGCCAATGTGATCGACGGTGACAAGCCGGAGCGGCGGCCGGGCGCCGGCGAAGTATGGCTTGCCGCGGCCACGCACGAACGGGCGGAAGTAGAGGTGATACTCGTCGATAAGACCGAGGTCGGTGAGGCTCCCCGCCAGCTCGGGCCCTGCGACGTCGATGTCGCCTTCGACATCTAACTTCAGCCTGCGCACGAACGCTTCGACCTCGTCACTGACAAGCGTGGCGTTGGCGCCGACCGACTTCAGCGAGCGAGAGGCGACCCATTTCGGTTGCGCCCGCGAAGCCGCGGCGAAGTCGTATTCGACCGCACGCCACTCCGGCCGATCCTCGTCCCAGTAGCGCATCACCTCGTACATGCGACGACCGTACAAACTGCCGGCCAGGCCGCGGACGTGATCGCTGAAATAGCGATGAAGCGCGACGCCTGGCGTCGGCAATTCTGGCACGCCCACGACACCGGCGACATAGCCGTCGAGAGACTGCATCATTCCGAAGACGAGCTTCCCCATGCCCTCACACTTCCGCACGAGTTCTCCGAAGGGTACCTTGGCATACGATCACCTAAGAGAGAAAGCATCGGGATGGAAACGGCGGCGCCATGGCGCGATCGGGGTAGATCAAGCGGCTTGCTCGATCTCGACCGAACTCACCCAGTTCCACGGGAGCAGATCGGCGAGTCGAGCCTGCGGGGTGTCGGCGATGCACCGAAGAACGTGGGCGAGCCAGGCTTGCGGATCGACGTCGTTGAGCTTCGCGGTCTGGATGAGCGTGTACATAACGGCGGCGCGCTCGGCGCCGCGTTGCGATCCCACCGACCGGACGAAGTTCGAAGGGCTCATCTAGAGAGCTTTGGAGGTCGCCCAATAGCTCGACGTGGGGCGCTGACCCGCATAGTCCCTCGTCATGTGCAACCTCTACAGCATGACCAACGGGCCGCAGGCAATTCGCGACGCAGCACGCGCCATGCGCGACGCATCCGGCAACTTGCCTCCGTTGCCGGGTGTCTTCCCCGACTACGGTGCACCAATTGTGCGCAACGCGCCGGATGGCGCCCGCGAGCTTTGCGTGGCGCGATGGGTTATGCCGTCGCCGTCCTTCGCACTCAAAGCGCGCAATAGCGGTCCCGGCGTGACGAACATGCGCAACGTCGCATCGCCACACTGACGAAGATGGCTTGGCGTCGAGAGCCGATGCGTTGTGCCGTTCACAAGCTTCTCTGAAAACGAAATCCTGCCGGATGGCTCGCGCCAGACCGTTTGGTTCGCGCTCAACGAAGACAGGCAGCTCGCATTCTTTGCCGGCATTTGGACGCGTTGGACCTCAGTGCGCAAAGTGAAAGATGGCGAGACGACAAACGACGTGTTCGCTTTCCTCACGACCGAGCCGAACGCGGTTGTCAGACCAATTCACGGCAAGCCCTAAAACTACCGTCGCTCACGCTTGAACCCGGGCCGCCGCAGCGTGTCGCCAAGCCTCGTGAGTAGATTCCGATTCTCTCCGAGGATTCGCCGCAATGCGAGACTATTAGGGCAGTGCGCGCGTTCTATGGAAGGCTTGCTGCAAATGACGAGGATGGACATGGGAGAGTACTACGATAGGGTCGCGGCGCTCCGCGAAGACAGGGCCGCGGCACTCGCCGCTCTCGACAATATCGAGACGGGCGCGAGCATCATCCAAGATGGCGCAAACGTGGCCGAGCAGCGGCGGCGGTACTATCAGAACGTTCTTGCCAAAATAGACGCTCTTGTAACGGCCTATGAGGGCATCGATGGCCCTCGGGGTCTAAAGGCGTGAAGCGCTCCGCGGGCCGGCGCTCTCAGTTTCCTTGCCCGCCGCGACAGCCGTCACTTTGACGGCATCGCCGTTGACGTCGGCAGCGCGTTTCTCGCCTTTAGGCCCCGAGGCGTTTTCCAAGTCTTTCCGCAGCCGATCTCGATCGGCAATATGCACACGTTGGCTCTCTTCAAAGACAGATAGAAGCTCCTTGAAGCGAGCGACGTCGCCTCCGATCAGCTCCGAGGCCACGATCGCAGCTCGTTGGCGAGCAAGGATGACTTTGCCCTCTGCGACATGTCTCTCCGCTTGAGCCAAAGCCCTCTCAACAAAATCGCGATTCACGCCGCGAAGCATACCACGGACTGTATCGACAACACGAATTCAACCACCCAGCGCGATTCGACCAAGGCGAGTTCATCCGCCCGTAGGTGGATTCCGAGCCTTCCGCCCGGCCTCACGTATCAGCAAGGGTTTCAGGCAGTTGCTAAGGAGACGGGAATGAGCAGCACTCAAGAGCTTGTCCACGAGCGGGCCTACGATCTTTGGCAACAGGCGGGTGCCCCAGAGGGTCGAAGCGATGAGTTTTGGTTCGCCGCTGAGCGCGAATTGGAATACGGGGAATCGGAATACGAGATCGCGACGACCGCTGAGGAGGCGGCCGTTCTCGTTCCCATAGTCGGAGAGCGGTCGGTGAATGCCGTTCCGGTCGCTGCGCCTGAGGACGTGTAAGGGGAACGCACCGCCGAGCAGCGTTCATCAATTGATTCTCGAGTCGCTAGACTCCCACTGCTCGGCGACGGTCCCACACACGTGCCTGTGCTTTCCGTTCCCGGGCGAGCGTCAAATCTGGCGGTTGAGCCGCCCCTCAAGGGCCACCGGGCGCAATGCGATCCGCTCTCACGCTTGTCTACGCACGACCCGGAGTTGCCCGCTGAGCGGCGACGACTCGGAAGGGCTGAAAAACGCGCGAAATTCGCTGATCAAACTCGGGCGCTGCCGCGTTTCGGCGAGCGC
>Ga0181516_10002883_pt1 | contig 11888 bp, 11 predicted proteins | sample PEATcosm2014_Bin_25_FD_121104 | JGI IMG/M metagenome (GOLD analysis project Ga0181516, IMG submission 121104) | Peatland microbial communities from MTU Mesocosm Facility, Houghton, MI, USA - PEATcosm2014_Bin01_10_metaG | ecosystem: Environmental > Terrestrial > Soil > Wetlands > Peat | place...
ATCGACTCAGCCCCATGATCCTGCTTCAGTTGCTTGATCTTCGGAACAATAATGTCCCATGCCTCGTCCCAAGTGATCCTGGTCCATTTGTCCTTGCCACGATCCTCCTTGGCGCGCTTCATCGGGTGGATGATTCGGTCAGGATGGTGAATGTATTCCGCTAGATCCAAACACCTCGGACAAAGGCGGCCGTTGGTGATCGGGTGTTCCTCATCGCCTTCAACGCCGATGAGTTTGTTATCCTTGACCGTCAACCTCATTCCGCAAGCGACTGGGTGGTCTCCTGGGGGCGACCAACCGCATGTCCTTACGGTATAAGAGCCGTCAGCATTCTTTGTCTTCCATTCCTTTTTCATTAGCTTCCTTTCCCCTGCTACCGCAAATGTGACAGGGCACACAACCTCACTTCGGGGGTCGCTCCTGTGCAGCCTCTCACTTTGATCACCGTCGTATCGCGCCGGAGAGCGCTTGCGTTCGAGCGCTGGTCGTCGCTTACCTCCGGATCGTTCCGCAATCGATACAGCAATCGATGTACCAATTCGATTGGTTTCGCTTGGCTTTACCGACTCGACGAAATGGAGGAACGCTTTTTCTCGCTGAGAATCTCACAGCAGGTTGTTTTTCCGGGGCAGGAAAAGCTTGGGAAATGTTGCAAGAAATCCATAACCGTCGATCTCGGATGGGGCGTCGCAAGTGCAGAAATATCACGCTGGGACAGATCTTCGCGTCGACAGATGCGCATCTTGGCGAACACCTGAATGAGTCCGGGAGCGTCTCAACATGGCACGGCGTATCAGACTGCTACAGAGTGAGCTGATCCAGTCAACAGGCGGTTGCTGCTTGCGCTCTGCAGGGGAAACTACCATGTTGCCCTCAGCCGGGCGCTGCAGATCCAGGCTGTTGCTTTGTGAAATTCACCAACCTGATGTCGAGGCCGGCTCCGGGGAAGAGGAATCGCTACTGCCGGACCAAAAGGAGGAGCGTTATCAGTCTTCTTTTGAGAATCGTGTCATTCCTGGTGTCATTTTGAAAACGGAAAGGTCTGTCGCTGCGCTCCAGCGAGAGCGCGGCAAAGCTCACAGGGACCTATTCATAGACTGGTCCGCCAGGCGACCACTGGAGCCTCTCGATCCCGGCGTTATTCCCCTTTGGTGACAAAAACAATCTTCGCCTCGGGATAGGACTCCTTCACCGCCCGCTCGATTCTCAGCCGATGAGTCCACAGCACTCCGTAGCACATGGCGCATGTTTCTTTCAGTCGAATCCTGATGGATTCATTCTCGGTGGGAGTCAATTGTTCGACTATGCCGCCATCCGCCTTGATGCCGGGACGCAGCGTAGCAAGAATTTCATCAATCCGGGCGTCCATAATTCACCTCTAGCTTCGATCTCACTCAAACATCAGCAACCGCGGTGAGGCCTCTATCATTGCGATCTGCATGCCAAATGACTTTCCGCAAGCGTCGGGCGTTGAAATCAAGTTCCGGACAACTCCAAGAGAGCCTTGCTCCAATTGACCGTCTCAAATTAACACGACCTGTTGCAAAGGTCTCAGAATGCTACACCGTCGGATCTTCGGATTAGACGACGGCGCCGACTCGTCCGAGGTATTGGAGACATTTTCCCAATAAGTGCCCGGCGGAGGTTTGGCAAGGCCATTGCTGAGCTATTTAATATGCCTTCCTGCCAAAGCGGAAGGCGAGGAGTCCCTAAGACCATGAATGTTCACAAACACGCCCTGCTTCTCTTTAGCAAAGTCCCGGAACCCGGGATCACGAAAACCCGGTTGACAATCGAGCATGACGGCCTGCTCACCCCTGAGGAAGCTGCTGAGCTTTACAGAGTGGTATTGCTCGATACCGCGGAAGTCGGTATGCATGCCTTGGAACAACTGAACAAGGCGGGCAGTGTCTCCAATGAAGAGGGCCGCGTCGATCAATATGATTTTGTTGTCTGCTGCACGCCCCTGAAGAATCACCCCCGTATGAAGCAGATCTTTGCAGAGGCTGGTCCCTGGCCCTTTCCTATTTCCTACGTCGCCGACGAGGGTGCCAACTTCAATGAGCATTTCGACAGCGCGTTTCAGCAATTGTGGCGCATGGGATATGAGTCGGCGGTATCAATCGGCGGCGACCTTCCGCAGATGACCATCAACAATTTGGTTCAGGCTTTTCAATGGCTTCGTCATTTTGAACAGAAATACAACGGAGTCGGCTTGGTGCATTGTCCCTGCCAAGCCTGCGGTGTGTCCCTGGTGGGCATGACCCGCGCGACACCCTTGGATTTCGAAGGCATCTTTTACAACACCAACGGCATATCGGCCCTTGATGGCCTCATCAACACTGCGCGCGAGAAGGGTCTTCCGGTCGCGGCCGTGGAAACCGTTGCGGATATCGACACCATCGAGGATCTTGCTCATGCTCTAAGCATGGCCCGTTCCCAGGAATACACCAGCCGCTTCCAACCCGGGGTTGTGATTCCCAAACGTTTTCTCGCCTGGGCCGAGCGGGAAGGTTACCAGGTTTGCACGCCGCCCAACGAAAATCATGATCCCAGAAAGCTGATCGATGCCTAGCGATCACGTCGTTGCCAACATGGAAGCTGTTCCTTAGCTTCCGTGATTGGAACTTCGCGTGCTTGAAGCAAGGGGTAACGCAGGCAGTTTATAGGTTGAAGTTCAATTGAAGTTGAATTGTCTTCGATCGAGGTCTCCTAAAAACGCGTAGTGCGTTCACGGGGGCCGCGACGGTGACCGGAGTCTCAAGAAACACCGGTCCGAGGGCCTCGTCGGAAACGACGTCACCTCCCCAATTGGAAAGGAGACAGGGTGTCCACGCCATTAGTGCAGTTGTATTCCCGCCCCACAGGCTATCTCAAGGAAGCCCCACAGCCGACTCTGATGCCGCGATTACGGCTGTTGCGGCTCTCGGTAACCGATCTTTGTAACTTCCGCTGCCGCTATTGCATGCCGCTGGAGGGCGTGCCCAAGTCTCCGCACAGTCGTCTTCTTTCTCTGGAATGCCTCACGAGTTTGGTTGGGTGGCTGTCGATGCAAACGGGCATCAACAGGATCCGGCTTACCGGAGGAGAGCCCCTGGTGCGTCCCGGAGTGGAGCAGTTAATTAAGGAGCTGTCTTCGCTTCCGGCAATCCAGGAGGTATCGCTGACCACGAACGGTTCCCTGCTATCCAAGATGGCGTGGGACCTAAAGGTGGCGGGGTTGAAGCGAGTCAACGTCTCGCTGGATTCATTCGACAAAGACCGTTTCAAGGAAGTCACGCGGGGAGGAAATCTCGACCTCACTCTTGCCGGAATCAAGGCCGCGCAAGATGCAGGACTGACACCGATCAAGCTCAACACCGTATTGCAGCGCTCCACCTGGCGGCAGGAGGTGCCGCGGTTGTTGGATTACGCCGCCGAGTCCGGGTTCGAGATTCGCTTCATTGAACTGATGCGGACCGGAACAGAGCGTGCCTGGTGCGAATCGGAGTTCGTCTCCGTTGACGAGGTCTGCGCGGGGCTGGACACCGAGATTGTTCCGGTAAAGGGACAGACTCAGGCACCTGCGCGGAGGACATTGCTGAACTGGCGCGGAACTCTTGTGAGCGTGGGGTGGATCACACCCCGCTCGCATCCGTTCTGTGCGCACTGCGAGCGTCTGCGCATGGATGCGCGCGGTCAGCTTCGCCGCTGCCTGATGGATCCAAAGACATTTGATCTGCCCCACGTGTTGGAAACAATGACCGGTCTGGACGTCAGGCAGGAGTTTCAATCCTATATTGCCGGCAAGTTTGCACCGCTGGCTATGGATAGCTCCTTAGCGATGAGCCAGATCGGAGGGTAGCCCGGAGACCAGCGATGATGGATGGAAAGCTTTTGCACGTTTGCATTTCTGCAAAAAAGGGCATCGCCAAGCACGAAACCCCTTCGGCCAACATTTTGGTCGAGTACGGTATGGAGGGCGACGCACACGCTGGAGACTGGCATCGCCAGGTAAGCCTGCTGGCGCACGTCGACATCGAGTTCATGCGTGCCAAGGGACTGAAGCTGAAGCCCGGCGCATTCGGGGAAAACCTCGTGATCGCCGGAGTCGATACGGACGAACTCGGTGTCGGCTCGCAGCTCAGGATCGGTCCGGTGCTGTTGGAACTGACGCAGATTGGCAAGGTCTGCCACACGCGGTGCGCGATCTACTACACGACAGGCGACTGCATCATGCCACGCACGGGATTGTTCGCGCGTGTGCTGGAGGGCGGCACGCTGCACCCGGACATGCCCGTGCAAGTTGTGCGCGTGGTCCCACGTTCCATCATTCAGGCCGCGGTGATTACGGTCTCGGATCGCTGCTCGGAAGGAAAGACGATAGACACTGCTGGGCCAGCGGTCGCTGAAATGCTTTATAACGTACTGCAAGCTCACATCGCCTGGACTCTGACGGTTCCTGATGAGATTGACGTAATCGCCGCTGCACTGACTGATTTCTGCGATCGTCGCGTGGACATGGTAATCACCGTGGGCGGCACAGGCATCGCGACGCGGGATGTCACGCCGGAAGCCACGCGAAAGGTCATTGACCGCGAGCTGCCAGGATTGACGGAGGCCATGCGTATGGCTTCTGCAAAACAGACTCCGAATGCCTTACTCTCTCGAGCAGTGGCTGGAGTCCGGCGTGAGACGTTGATTGTGAATGTGCCGGGAAGTCTGAAAGCCGCGACGGAAAACCTCGAAGCCATCTTGCCAGCTTTGCCACACGCCGTAAGGATGTTGCGCAACGAAACCGCGCACCCTGAGACTGACAAAGAGCGTTTGATTACATTGAACACTGAACCAGCTGCGGACTCCATCGTCGAAGTTGGCTGATGTCCCGAAGCGAGCGCGCCCGTGTTCGGAATGACGAGGTAAAACAACAATGCTGAGCTTTGAAGATGCGCGCCAGACGATTCTGAGCAATGTGAATTGCATGGAGGCCGAGGCGGTAGAGATTCTCGACGCCCTGGGACGGGTGATCGCCGAAGACGTGATCGCCCCAATAGACCTGCCCTCATTCGACAACTCGGCCATGGATGGCTACGCCGTGCGCGTCTCCGACTGCAACCGGTTTGCGCCTCTCATCGTCTCAGGCTATATTCCGGCTGGGGGAACCGCAGTCGCCACCGAGGTGCTTCCGGGCAACGCGATTCGCATCATGACCGGAGCGCCGGTTCCTTCGGGTTGCGACGCGATTGTGCCACTCGAGGATGTGGAGGAAGTTCAGGAGGCAGGAAAAGAAATCTGGGTAGTGAAGACCGCGCCCCGTAGCGGTCAACATATCCGGCGCGCGGGAGAGGACGTGAAACGCGGCGAGACCGTTTTACCCGCAGGTGCGCTAATCCGTGTACCGGCCGTCAGCGTTCTGGCCTCGCTGGGAAGAACACAAGTACAGGTCTATCGCAAACCGGTCGTTGCCATCCTCGCGACCGGCGACGAACTGGTCGAACCCGGCCAGGCACTTCCAGAAGGCAAGCTGTACAACAGTAACTCCGTGGCGCTGGCAGCAGCCGTGCGCGAAGCCGGTGCCGAGGCCATCATACTGGGAATCGCACGCGATGACCGCGAACATATGCGGCCGATGATTGCCTCTGGCCTCACGGCTGATGTGCTGATCACCGCCGCCGGAGTCTCCGTAGGCGATCGCGATTTCGTGCGCGATGTGCTCGAAGAGCTCGGGGTAATCCAGCTCTTTTGGAAAGTGGACATGAAGCCGGGAAAGTCGATGGCGTTCGGCACATGCGGCGGCAAGCCGGTTTTTTCATTACCCGGTAATCCTGTCTCCGCCATGATTACCTTCGAAGAGATGGTGCGTCCCGCGCTCTTGAAAATGATGGGCCATCGGAAGGTCGTCAAGCCACTGGTTACAGCGACACTCCAAGAGGAGATGCGCAAGAAATCGGGCAGGGTCTTTTTTTCGCGAGTCAGACTGGAACGAGTGAACGGCAAGCTTCTCGCCTGGAATGCGGGCAACCAGGAGACTGGTTTTGTCCAGACTTTACTTCACGCTGATGCTCTCGCAGTCCTGCCCGCAGACCGAGTCTCGTTCGCGGCGGGGGAGGAGATTGATGTTCATCTTCTCTCGAGTTTGGTTGAGTAGCTTGGTCGGGATAGGCCCATTGTTGTGTTCTTTCAATCAAGCACGGGCAGAGCAGTCGTCGTCTTCGTGCTCTCCGCCTGTTCGTGAGCGTGGTAGCTGGAGCGCACGAGTGGGCCGGACTCGACGTGACGAAAGCCCATCTTCTCTGCCTCCTGCTTAAGGAAAGCAAATTCTTCGGGCGGGTACATGCGCTTGACCGGAAGGTGATTGCGCGAAGGCGCAAGGTACTGGCCAATGGTCAGAATATCAACCTTGCGGGCGCCGAGGTCGCGGCAAACCTGCAACAACTCATCCATATCTTCGCCCAGTCCCACCATGATGCCGGTCTTGGTAACGGTCGTGGGTGATAGCTCCTTGGCGCGCGCCAGCAGGTTCAGGGTGCGCTCGTAACGTGCTCCACTACGGGCCACGCGATAGAGGCGCGGCACGGTTTCCGTGTTGTGATTCAGAATGCTGGGCTTGGCGTCGAGCACCACTTGCAAACAATCCTCATGGCCCTGGAAGTCGGGAATCAGAACCTCGACCGAGCAGTCGGGCTGGATGCGGCGAATCTCGCGAATGGTTTCCGCGAAGACCCTTGCGCCGCCAAGATTGTCATCATCGCGATTCACGCTGGTGACCACGGCGAACTTGAGTCCTAGGCGAGCGACCGCTTCAGCGACGCGACGCGGCTCGTCAAAATCGATTGGCTCGGGACGCCCCTTAGGGACCGCGCAGAATCCACAGCGGCGTGTGCACAGGTTGCCGAGCAACATGAAGGTCGCCGTGCGATGGTTCCAGCACTCGCCAATATTGGGGCACTGCGCAGATTCGCAAACCGTATGCAGATCGAGGCCGCGCGCCAGCTTTTTCAGCTCGTGATACTGCTCACCCATGGGCGCTTTAGCACGAAGCCAACTCGGCTTGGGAGCCGGTTTGGTGGAAACGGTTTGAATCTGGATGAGCTCGGGGGTCGCCATCGGTATTAGTTTACGATGCCGGGGCAGGTGCGTGCGATTCGAATTGCACTCACAAGGTTTTCAGGTACGTGAGCAGCGCGTCAATCTGATCGCTGGAGAGTGTGGCACCGAATGCAGGCATCTTGGCCCTGCCGCGCAGGATCACCTCGGTGATGCGCTCGTCATTGGCCGGCATACCGCTGGGCAGATACTGCTTCTTATACACATCGTGAAGGCTGGGGCCGTGGAGACCGCGGCTGGAGTAGGGCTCGTGACAACGGGCGCAGTTGGCATCAAACACACGGCGGCCCATGGCCTGCGTCGGGTTCAATCCCAGCTCCTCGTCAGACTTGCGACGCTCGGCCGTGCAGCCAAACAGGGCCAGCAGAGCCGCAACAATGGCGAGCAGAAGCGTCGGCCTAAGAATGAAATAAAAAGTAGAGCGCATGGATGAGCTGTCCGGCCAGGAATCAGGTACCATCTTAAACGCAATGGCTATCCTGCTCAAAGATGTGCGCGAAGCTGCCTCTCCGGAGGATGGTGCGCGCGTGTTGGTGGACCTTCGGCGTCCGCGCGGCGTGTCCGAGGAGACGCTGGCGTTGCGAAGCTGGCTCCCTGAACTTGCGCCCAGCCAGGAACTGAACCGCTGGTTTGGCGAGAGTCCCTTGCAGTGGCCGCTCTTTCGGCGCCGCTATATGGCCGAGCTTTGCGCAGAGAAAGCGGTTGTCTCGTTGAACAAGCTGGAAGCAATCGCCACCGAAAAAAAGCGCATGACCCTGCTGACCTCCGCCGACGACGCGGAACGCAGCCATGCGGCGATTTTGCGCGACCTGCTCGAAGGCGTCAAGAAGCCTCCCGCCACTTCGGGTCCGGCGCGAGCAGCGGCCAGCGGACGAATCCGCGCACGGAGACCACGTTGATATTTCGTAGTCAATTGGCGGTACAGGAATCAACTGGCGCAGTGCGCCCGGCGTTTGCGGCTATTGCCGAAACGCAGCAGAAGGCGTCGGTGAGCGATTGGTATGTCACCCAGCCAGACCATGCCCAGATTTCCGGCGAACTGGCGGCAGCATTTGATTCGCGCAAAGTGCCCAATCTCAGGCCGCCAGTGCAACAGGCAATCGCCATGCATGACATCGGCTGGATGCCGTACGACGGCGACATGAAGACTCCCAAGGCGCCAACGCAGTTGCCGACAGGCGTGCCGCTCTCCTTTACAAATACCGAGCCGGAGCTATTTCTGCGCGCATGGCTGGGCTCGATTCAGGCAGCGCAAAGCACAGGAGCACTGGGCGGGTTGATGGTGAGTGCCCACTTTGCGCGGCTCACGCATCCGTACCTCGAGCGTGGCCTAGGCACGCCCCAGCAGCGCGCCGAAGTGGAGCAGTTCTTGCATCGTGAGGCCGCACGTGTGGAGCGCCTGCTTCCCCAAGCGGGCCTGCCCCTGGAAGAGATTGAGGCGCTGGTCGGCGTGCTTCAGTTCTGCGACCTTGCATCGCTGTACATCTGCGCCAACCCGGGGTCCCCCGTCGAGTTTCCGCAGCTTCTCAACGGAGGCCGGGTGCAACTCTCCTACGAACAAGGCTCGTTCCGCATGAAGCCCAACCTGCTCGATCACGTGCTGGTGCTGGAGATTCCCTGCGTCCGCTGGGTGGACGGCAAGGCCGAGCGGGAAGTGGTTCCGGTGAAGGTGCAGTAAGGGTCGCTTTCGCCCTTGCGGCCAGCCGTGCGAAAATAGAGGAGTCCGCCTATGACTTCCCCTGAAAAACAGCCAGAAATCACGCCGGAGGTCCTTCGCAGTCACGGAGTGACCGCCGAGGAATATGAACGCATTCTGAAATGGCTGGGCCGCGTGCCTACCATGACTGAGCTGGGCATCTTCAGCGTGATGTGGAGCGAGCACTGCTCGTATAAATCCTCGCGCGTGCATTTGAAGCGGCTACCCACCAAGAGCAATCTGGTCATGCAGGGTCCGGGCGAAAACGCCGGAGTCATCGACATTGGTGGCGAATGGGCGTGCGCGTTCAAGATTGAATCGCACAATCATCCTTCCTACATTGAGCCTTTCCAGGGCGCGACCACCGGCGTCGGCGGCATTCTGCGCGACATTTTCACGATGGGTGCGCGTCCCGTGGCGGTGATGGATTCGCTGCGCTTCGGTCCGGTCACCATGGAGCACGACCCATCAATGGACCGCGCCGCGTTGCACAAGAATCATTCCGTAGTCGATGGCGTGGTCGGCGGTGTAGCCAGTTATGGCAACTGTTTTGGCGTGCCCAATGTGGGCGGCGAAACGCGCTTTGAGAGTTGCTATGCAGGCAATCCGCTGGTGAATGCATTCGCCCTCGGACTGGTGAAGAAGAACGAAATTTTCTATGCCTCTGCTTCGGGCGCGGGCAATCCGGTGATCTACGTCGGCTCCAAGACGGGCAAAGACGGCATTCACGGCGCGACTATGGCGAGCGAGGAATTCAGCGAAGGCAGCGAGGCCAAGCGTCCGAACGTGCAAGTGGGCGATCCGTTCCTCGAAAAGCTGCTGCTGGAGGCCTGCCTGGAAGCGATGCAGAGCGGAGCCATTGTCGGAATTCAGGACATGGGAGCCGCAGGACTGACCTGCTCCACCTGCGAGTTGGGTGGGCGCGGCGGCGTGGGCCTGGAGATTGAGTTGGACCTGGTACCGCAGCGCGAAACCGGCATGACCAGCTACGAGATCATGCTCAGCGAATCGCAGGAGCGCATGTTGCTGGTAGCCGAAAAAGGCCGCGAGGAAGAGGTCTTCAAGGTCTTCCGCAAGTGGGGTTTGGACGCAGTCACCGTGGGCCAGGTGATCGGCGAGAACACGATGCGAGTGCTGCATCATGGCGTGAAGGTGGCGGAGATTCCGAACGAGGCGCTCACCGACGACGCGCCGCTCTATCATCGTGAGGTCGGCGAGTGGACCGCTCCGGTGCCGAAGGTGAAACCGGGCGCACTGCAACTGGGCACGAAGAAGAATTTCAATAGCGAGTTTCATAAGCTGCTGGCGAGCCCGAACATTTGCTCGAAGCATTGGGTGTACGAGCAATACGACTCCATGGTGCAGACGAACACCATGCAGGGACCGGGCGAGTTGGCCGGAGTGATCCGCATCAAGGGCACGGAGCGCGGATTGGCGATGGCTCTCTACGGCAACGGTCGCTGGTGCTACCTCGACCCGAAGCTTGGCGCAGAGCACAATGTGGCGCGTGCCTCCCGGATGGTGGCCTGCACCGGAGCACAACCCGTGGCGGCAACCAACTGCCTGAACTTCGGCAATCCTGAAAAGCCGCCAATCATGGCACAGTTCTCGCAAGTCATCGATGGACTGACCGAGGCCTGCAACGCCTTGGGCACACCGATCACTGGCGGCAACGTGAGCTTCTATAACGAGACGCTGGGCGAGGGAATTTATCCGACGCCGGTGCTCGGCATTGTGGGCATTCTGCAGGATGTAACGAAGGCAGTGCCGGCAAACGCGTTGGGCGAGGGTCGCTCCATTGTGCTGTTGACGCCGGGACAGAAGGCTCACAGCGGAGAGGAGCAGAACGAGTTTGGCTCGTCCGAATTTGCCGTGCACATGCTCGACGAGCTGTGGGGTGCGCCTCCGATTCTGGATCTTAGAGCAGAGAAGGCCTTGCAGGACGTGTTGCAGAAACTGGCGGCCGAGGGTCTGGTGGAATCAGCTCGCGACGTGGCTGAGGGCGGCATTGCCGTGGCCCTGGCGAAGCTTGCCTTTGCCCGTGGGTTGGGCGTGGACGTGAACTTGATCTCGGCGAACCTCCCGGCAGAATGCGTGCTATTTGCCGAAGATGCTACGCGTGTGCTCGTGACCTGCGAAGCAACAAAGGTAGGAACAATAGAAGAGACTGCGGTAAAATATGGCTTGAACGCACAGGAAATCGGCAAGACCACGGGCAAGCAGTTCACCGTGCGGATCGATGGCAGTGCCGTCATTGATGCAGGTGCAAGTGCCCTCAGGCAGAGCTGGCGACCGGCGCTGGAATTGGCGCTGCAAGCTGAGTTTGAAATCGCAGGAAACTGAAGTAGCGTTGACTGAACTAGCGTACGATGTGAACCAAGGCGCAGCAAATATTCACAGCAAAGCGGGCACGGCTCTGGCCGTGCCATTGCCTTTCACCAAGCGTTGCAGCACAGAGGGTATGGGGTAGCGATCATGGAGATAGAGCTGGATAAGCTTCACGAAGAATGCGGCGTGGTTGCCGTTTACGGGAACCCCGAGTCCGCCAAGCTCTGTTACCTGGGACTGCACGCGTTGCAGCATCGCGGGCAGGAGTCGGCGGGCATTGCCGCGAGCAATGGTCACCGCCTCACGGTGTACAAGTCCATGGGGCTGGTGGCGGACATCTTCGGCGAAGCAGCGCTGCAGAAGTTGCCCGGCAATCATGCTATTGGTCACACGCGCTACTCCACCGCGGGCGATTCCGCGCTGCTGAACGCGCAGCCCATCCAGGTGGATTGCAACAAGGGACAGATTGCGATTGCCCACAACGGCAACATCGTGAACGCCGCTGAGTTGCGCAAGCGCTTTGAGCTGAACGGCTCGATCTTCCAGACCTCGAGCGATACGGAAATTGTGCTGCACCTGATTGCCCAGTCACACGAGACGACCTTGCCAGACGCGATGGCCGACGCGCTGCGCCGCATTGAAGGTGCGTTCTCATTTGTCATGGCTACGGCCGACCATGTTTTCGCCGCTCGCGATCCGCGCGGCTTCCGCCCGTTGGCCATGGGGGCAATTCCGGGCAAGGATGGAGCTGCGGACTCGGTGGTCTTTGCCTCCGGAA
>Ga0181516_10002884_pt1 | contig 11888 bp, 6 predicted proteins | sample PEATcosm2014_Bin_25_FD_121104 | JGI IMG/M metagenome (GOLD analysis project Ga0181516, IMG submission 121104) | Peatland microbial communities from MTU Mesocosm Facility, Houghton, MI, USA - PEATcosm2014_Bin01_10_metaG | ecosystem: Environmental > Terrestrial > Soil > Wetlands > Peat | place...
TAGGGCGAAGAGCCCATCGGGTCAATGGGAACGGATGTGCCGCTTGCCTGCCTCTCCGACCGGCCGCAGCCTTTGTTCAACTACTTCAAGCAGCTCTTCGCGCAGGTCACCAACCCGCCGATCGATCCCATACGCGAAGAACTGGTGATGTCGCTCATCAGTTACATCGGCACCGAGCGCAACATTCTGGACGAAGCGCCAGAGAACTGCCACACGCTCAAACTGCCCCATCCCATCCTGACCAACCGCGATCTGGAAAAGCTGCGCCGCGTATCCTCTGGAGATTTGTTAGCCACCACTCTCCAGGCGCTTTTCCGCGCCGAAGACGGCGAAGATGGTCTCCGCCACTCGCTTGAAGATCTGAGCGACCGCGCCAGCCATGCCGTCAACTCCGGCTACACTCTGCTCATCCTTTCCGATCGCGGAGTCGACGCCACTCATGCGCCCATTCCGAGCTTGCTGGCAATGGCCGCCGTGCATAATCGGCTGGTACGCGAGAAGACCCGTACCCAGGTCGCTCTCATTATCGAGAGTGGCGAGCCGAGAGAGGTCATGCACTTCGCTCTGCTCATTGGTTACGGCGCAAGCGCCATCAATCCCTATCTTGCCATTGAGACCATCCACGACCTCAAGCACCGTGGCCTCTTGCCCGCCGACGTCACCGCCGAGAAGGCCGAATACAACTTCATTAAGGCCATCAACAAAGGCCTTCTCAAGACCTTCTCCAAGATGGGGATCAGTACGCTGCAAAGCTATCGCGGCGCGCAGGTTTTTGAGGCCGTTGGTCTGAACAAGTCCCTCGTTGATGCGTACTTCTCGGGAACTGCATCGCGCATTGAAGGTGTGGGCCTCGGCGTTCTGGCGCGCGAAGCCCAGATGAAACACGCCTACGCCTTTCAGCCGCTCACCGATTCTGAAACCGAACTGGTGGTCGGCGGCCATTACCAATATCGCGAAGGCGGCGAGTATCACCTCATCAATCCGCTCACCATTAGCAAGGTGCAGCACGCCGTCCGGACCAACAATCCGGCAACCTTCCAGGAATACACCGACCTCATCGACGGTCAGAACCGCAATCTTTGCACCCTGCGCGGCCTGCTTAAGCTCAAGTACGACGAACAGCCTATCCCGCTGGAAGAAGTCGAAGAAGCCAAAGAGATCGTCAAGCGCTTTACGACCGGCGCCATGAGCTTCGGGTCAATCAGCAAAGAGGCACACGAAACTCTCGCCATCGCCATGAATCGGATCGGTGGCATGTCTAACACCGGCGAAGGCGGCGAGGACGAAGAGCGTTTCAAGCGGGACGCAAACGGGGATCTGCGTCGCAGCGCTGTCAAACAGGTTGCCAGCGGCCGCTTCGGCGTCACGACAAACTATCTGGTCAACGCGGACGAGTTGCAAATCAAGATGGCGCAGGGCGCAAAGCCCGGCGAGGGCGGCCAACTGCCCGGCCACAAGGTCGATGAGGTTATCGCCAAGGTGCGCCACTCCATCCCCGGCGTCGGCCTCATCTCGCCACCCCCGCATCACGACATCTACTCCATCGAAGATCTCGCGCAGTTGATCTACGATCTCAAGAACGTCAACCCGCAGGCTCGGATCGCCGTAAAGCTGGTCTCTGAAGTTGGCGTGGGCACCGTCGCCGCCGGCGTCGCCAAGGCCCATGCCGACGTCGTCCTTATTTCCGGTGACTCGGGAGGCACCGGCGCTTCTCCGCTCAGCTCCATCAAGCACGCCGGCCTTCCCTGGGAGCTCGGCCTCGCTGAAACCCAGCAGGTTCTCCTGCTCAACGATCTGCGCTCGCGCATAAAAGTGCAGACGGACGGCAAACTCCAGACCGGACGCGACGTCGTCATCGCGGCCCTGCTCGGCGCTGAAGAGTACGGCTTTGCCACCATGCCGCTCATCTCAATGGGCTGCATCATGATGCGCAAGTGCCACCTGAATACCTGCGCTGTCGGCATCGCCACACAAGACCCGGTTCTCCGCGCGCGCTTCCAGGGCCAGCCAGAGCACGTGGTTAATTTCTTCTTCTTCATCGCCGAGCAGATGCGCCAGCATATGGCCAAGCTTGGCTTCCGCACCGTCGACGAAATGGTCGGCCGCGTCGACAAAATCGATGCTGCAATCGCCCATGCTCACTGGAAGGCCAAAGGCATCGACCTGGAGTCGATCCTCTACGCGCCCACGCTCCCTTCGCGCGTCGCGCGCCGCTGCGTACAGGCACAGGACCACGGCCTGGCCGCTGCCCTCGATCACGCGCTGATTGCCAAAGCCGAGCCCACGCTCGACCACCACACCCCAGTGACCGGGGCCTTCAACATCCGCAACGTGCATCGCACCGTGGGCGCTATGCTCGGTGGCGAAATCGCGCGCCGCTACGGGTCGGCTGGATTGCCGGACGGCTCGCTCCACTTCCGCTTTACCGGCTCGGCCGGCCAGAGCTTCGGCGCGTTCGTACCCTCCGGTGTCACCCTTGAGCTCGAAGGCGATACCAACGATTATCTAGGCAAGGGCCTCTCGGGTGGCCGTGTCATCGCTTATCCGCCCAAGACCTCGTCATTCCTCCCCGAGGAAAGCATTCTCGTGGGCAACGTCGTACTCTACGGCGCAACTTCAGGCGAAGTCTTCCTCAACGGCATCGCCGGCGAGCGCTTCGCTGTCCGCAACTCCGGCGCGACGGCGGTGGTGGAAGGTGTCGGCGATCACGGCTGCGAATACATGACCAACGGCCTTGTCGTGGTACTCGGCGCGACCGGAAGGAATTTCGCGGCAGGCATGAGCGGCGGCATCGCCTATGTCTACGACGACGCAGGCGATTTCCCCACTCGCCGCTGCAATAAAGCCAGCGTTGACCTGGAGCCTCTGGTCATTTCAGAAGATATAGAGAAGGTCCGTGGTCTTCTCGAGCGTCACCGCGACCTGACCGGCAGCCCACGCGCCGCGTGGATTCTCGAACATTGGGCCGACGCGCAGCCCAAATTCATCAAAGTTTTCCCGCACGAGTACAAGCGTGTGCTCGGTGTAGCACGGCCTTCTGAGGTCGCCAAGAGAGCGGAAGCTCCCGCAAATTCGTCGCCCCGTGTGGCGGCCGCAGAGGTGCAACATGGGTAAGGTCACAGGGTTTCTGGAGATTCAACGCGAGCAACCCACTCGTCGCAAGTCTGACGAGCGCATTCGCGACTGGTTTGAAATTTACGAGCCGTTCCCGGAAGAGAAGCAGCGGGAGCAATCCGCACGTTGCATGGATTGCGGCGTGCCATTTTGCCACACCGGCTGCCCGGTCAACAACCTCATCCCCGACTGGAACGACCTTGCTTACACCGGCCGCTGGGAGGCCGCCATCCGTCGCCTCCACGCCACCAACAACTTCCCTGAGTTCACCGGCCGCATCTGCCCCGCTCCTTGCGAAGCCGCCTGCGTACTGGGCATCAATCAGCCCGCCGTTTCAATCAAGCTCATTGAGCGCAGCATTGTTGAACGCGCATGGGACGAAGGCTTTATCCAGCCCGAACCGCCGGTGCAAGCCACGGGCAAAAAAGTCGCCGTGGTGGGCAGCGGTCCAGCAGGCCTCGCCGCCGCGCAGCAACTCCGTCGCGCGGGCCACACCGTCACCGTCTACGAGAAAGCCGACCGCATCGGCGGCCTTCTCCGTTACGGTATTCCCAACTTCAAGCTTGAAAAGCACGTTGTCGATCGCCGCATCAATCAGATGCGCGCGGAAGGCGTTAAATTTGAGACCAACGCCCACGTCGGCGTCAACATCCCCGTCGATCAGCTCACCGACCAATACGACGCCATTCTCCTGGCCGGCGGAGCAGAGCATCCACGCGACCTGAAGATCCCCGGCCGTGAGCTCAAAGGCATCCATTTCGCGATGGAGTTTTTGCCTCAGCAGAATCGCCGCAACGAAGGCGAAACTGTGCCCGAGTCACTGGCAATTCTCGCCACCGGCAAGCGCGTCCTCATCATTGGCGGGGGCGACACGGGCGCGGACTGCCTCGGCACCAGCCATCGGCAGGGCGCGAAAATCGTCCATCAGTGGGAGATCATGCCCAAGCCGCCCGAGCAGCGCGCCAGTTCCACACCCTGGCCGCTCTGGCCCCTCCAACTCCGCACCGAGAGCTCACACGAAGAGGGCGGCATTCGCGACTGGTCCATCAACAGCATCCGATTCACCGGCGACGCCGACGGCAATGTCACGCAAGTCCACGCCGTCCGCGTTGGGCCTCCGCCCAAGTTCGAGCCTGTCACAGGCTCCGAGTTCACTACCGACGTCGATCTCGTCCTTCTCGCAATGGGCTTCCTCGGCCCCGTAAAGAATGGCATGATCGACCAGCTAGGTCTGGCTCTCGACCCTCGCGGTAACGTCCACTGCGATACCAGCTACATGACGTCGAAGGAAGGCATTTTCGCAGCGGGCGATATGCGCCGCGGTCAGTCCTTGGTCGTGTGGGCAATCTCCGAAGGCCGCAAAGCCGCCGCCGCCATCGACAACTACCTGGCCGCGAAAACCGAATCGCTCCGCCAAGTCCACCGCATCCACGCCTAGACCAGTTACGCGGCGAGGGCGGGGAATGCGTTATTCCCCGCCCCGACGCCGAAACACCACAAGCGTTGTGAAGTCGCGCATTCGCTCGAAGTGCGGGTTTGCGTCTACCCACCTGAGATCCGGCTCGCCCCCCTCGGTTTCGCGATAGACAACGAGCACTCCACCCGCGGGAATCTGCTGGATGTCGCTATAGAGAGCCGCGCCCACCGCCGGCAGCTCGTGAATCTGGTAATTCGTGTAATACGCAAATGCCGGATAGTTGAAATTCATGTAAAGGACAGTTTCCGGCGGAACAGCCGTCTGAAGATACACTGAGGCCAGCATCTCTTCCTGCACATTGCGATCGATGAAATGTTCGCCGAATCGCTCGCGAAGCGGAAGAAAGCACACGACAAGCAACGCGCCCACAATCACACCACCGGCAATGCGCCACTTGCTGCGTGGCCAGGCGCACATGAGCGCCAGCCCAAATCCCGCGAGAAGCAGAAGCGGCGGCGCAAGCGGCATCACGTAGCGCGGCTCCTTGTGATTCATCGTGCTGAAGAAAAGAAAATCCCCTGCCAGCCACAACCAAAGAAAGCCTTGAATCAAAATCGGCTTGATGCCCGAATCTCCGCCTGCTTCAATCTGTTCCCGCGAAGCCGCCGCACGCCAAAGCCGCCAAATCAACCATCCAGCCGCAATTGCAACTCCAACCAGCGCGACCGGCGTGAAGATGGTTGCGGCATTGCGCAGAAAAAAAGTGAACGGCTCCTCAGGCCCCTCAACGGCTCTCCGCGCCGCACGGAGCGTGGCGAGAAAACCTCCGTAGGTCACCCGTGACCAAATCAGATACGGCCCTACACCGCACAGAAAACCAGCGGCGCATGCCAGCAGCGCCTTCCAGCGCCGCGCCGCGCCAAGCGGCATCAGGAATAGCATCCCCACACTCGGCAACGATCCAAAGCGCATCAGAAACGTGAGTGCCAGCGCCAGACCCGCCCACACAAATCGCAGCAGATTCTGCCGCGCCAGCGCCCGCAGCAGCAGCCAGAACGCCAGCAGCACCAGCGTCAGCGCCGGCGAATCCGTCAGCAGGCTGTTACCAGTGTCATCGCTCTCAAAGCCCTGCGGAAATACGCCCACAAAGAAGGGCGAGAACGCCAGCAGCAGCGCCGCGATTGCAGCGGGCACGCGCCCCACCGCCAGCCGCCCGGCGCGATAAAGAAACAACGGCCCAAGCGCATTCACAAGCGCCGTCGCAATAGACGCCGCCCAAATGCTGTGCCAAACAAGAAACACCCCGGCAAACAGCAACGAGATCAGTGGAGGACGTATGTCCAGCTCTGAGTAGTTGATCTTCCCACAGCAAATCACCTGCGCGTTTTGGAGATAGACCATCTCGTCCCAGTAGTGAGACCTGGTAATGCCCCAGATGCGAACCAGAAACGCAGCGGCAACAAGCATAGCCAGCAGAACCGGCTCTATGCGCTCATTTCGCAGGGAAAGAATCTGCGCAAGCCGCGGTTTCGCCCAGGGATACGATCGCATCAAGGAAACTATTCCTCTTCCAACTGCGCCCGAGCTTGTTTCACCATGATCAAGAATCGCCGCGCCAACTCATGAATGCGATCGGCCTGCTGACGCACCAAGGCGTCCTTGGGGAGCAGTTCCGAACCCACGCCAATCGCGCTGGCTCCCGAAAGAATGTAGTCGAACGCAGTAAGTTGATTCACGCCGCCGGTCACGATCAGAGGGACCTGCGGCAAAGGCACCTTGAGCGCTTTTACATAATGGGTTCCGCCAACAGTCGCGGTCGGAAAGATTTTCACAAAGTCCGAGCCCGCCTTCCATGCGGTGTACACCTCGGTCGGTGTAAGCGCCCCTGGGAACACCACGATGTCAGCTTTGTTCGCGTACTCAACCACATCTGGAAAGAATCCTGGGCTGGTTAGAAACCGTGCTCCGGCATCGGCGCAGCGCCGCGCAGACTCTTCGTCCAGCACAGTTCCTGCGCCCACAACCAGGTCGGGATATCGCGTCGCCAAGTCCTCGATCACTGACGGAGCCTCGGGCAAGGTCATCGTGATCTCCACCACAGGAATTCCTGCCGCGTACAGTGTCTCGGCCGCAAACCGCGCATGTTCCGGCATCTTGACACGCGCGCATGGAACAATGCCGGTCTCTTCAATCTGTGCACGAACCTGCTGGCGATTCATCGATCCTCCAGGAATAAATTAGCTCTTGTTGTTCAATGAAGAATCATTGCCGCTCGACAGCGATCAGGTCAAGCAGAGGATACATGCGCCCCTGACGGGAAATCCTACTCTGAAGCAAACTCAGGCTCCGGAGGAGGCAGAACGTCGTCTTTGCCGGCAATCCAGACGTACAACGTGGGCAGGATGAAAACACTCATCATGAGCGCGACAATCAGGCCTCCAACGATCACGATGGCAAACGGCCTCTGCGAATCCGAGCCGATCGCGTGCGACAACGCCGCGGGAATCAACCCCAGCGTCGCTACCAGGCTGGTAATCATGATCGGGCGCAAGCGCATCACTGCACCTTCCACCGCTGCATCCTTAATCGTGTAACCATGCACGCGAAGCTGATTGATATATTCGAGCATGATCACGCCGGTCTGGACCGAGACCCCAAACAAAGCTAACATTCCGATGGCTGCCGACACGCTGAAGTTGGTATGGGTAACGAACAGCGCCATCAGGCCACCCAATGGCGCGAGCACTTCATTAAGCATGATCAGAAGCGCCCACTTGAATGAGTGAAACATCACATAGAGGATCATGAAGATGATCAGCACTGTAATCGGCGCAACAATTGCCAGCCGCGCGTCCGCTCTCTGCTTGCTCTTGTACTCTCCGGCCCACTCCGTGTGGTATCCCGTAGGCAGCTTCACCTGCTCTTTGACTTTCTTGATGGCTTCTTCAACGGTTGACCCGAGATCGCGGCCGCGCGCGCTGTATTTAATCGCCACATAACGCGACTCGCCTTCACGATAAATCTCTTCCGCTCCATCATTGGTGTTTACTTTGGTCAGTTGGGCCAGCGATACGCGCTCACCGTTCGGGGCAAGCAGGCGAACATTTTCAATGGCCTCTTTGGTGCTGCGATATTGCTCCTGGTAGCGCAGCACCACATCAAACTGCCTCTCACCTTGTAACAACTCAGTCACCGCGTTGCCTCCAACCGCAGTCTGCACTGCATCCTGAACATCGGCAACATTGATCCCGTATCGGGCGCAGGCGGCGCGATCGACGACGAACGTCATGTTCGGCTGTCCAATGATGCGGAACATCCCCAGATCCGCAACCCCCGGAACCGTGCTCATTACGGAAACAACCTCATTGCCTTTGGCTTCCAGGGTCCGCAGGTCGTCCCCATAAATCTTGACAGAAAGCTCGCCCTTGACCCCGGAGACAGCCTCTTCCATGTTGTCTTCAATCGGTTGTGAGAATCCCCAGATCACGCCCGGAGTCTTCTCAAGCTCCTTGTCCATTGCAGCAATCAGTTCTTCCTTGTTCTGGTGAAAGCCAGGACGCCACTCTTCCTTGGGCTTGAGGTCAAGAAAGTACTCCGTGTTGAAAAACCCCGTCCAATCGGTTCCATCGTCCGGACGCCCAATTTGGTCGACAACCTTCGTCACCTCTGGAAATGAGGCCAGAACGTACCTGGCATGCTCCGCAATGCGGCGGCTCTCATCTGGTCCGGTTGAGGGTGCAAGCGAACCGCGGGCCCAGATCGCTCCTTCATCCAGGTGGGGCAGGAACTCCGATCCGATTACGCCACTGAAGCCTAGGAAGGCCGTCAGCGCGAACAAGCACAATCCACTTCCTAAGGTGACCCCGCGGTGATCGACGGCCCATCCCACTGCATTGCGATACCGTGGTGTAATCCACACCATCAGCGGATTACGCCACTCTTTGGCGCCTTTGCCAAACAGCAGACTTGCCAAAACTGGAGCTATAACTATAGAAAACGTAAGTGCGCCAAGCAGCGCAAAGCAAACCGTCCAAGCCATAGGTTTAAATAACTTACCTTCAACCGCCTGCAGCGTATAAATAGGCAGATATGCGGCAATGATAATGATGATGGCGAAGAAGACCGGACGCTGGACCTCGTGCGCAGCAGCGCCTATTTTCTGAAACGGCGTGCGTGAATTATCCCCATGATTGAGATGCCTAATGATGTTTTCAATCATCACTACAGCGCCGTCCACCACCATGCCGAAGTCGAGTGCCCCCAACGAGAGCAGGTTTGCCGGAATGTGGTTGAGGCTCAGGCAGGTGGCGGCAAACAGCAGCGAGAACGGAATCGTACAAGCGACAATGAAGGCGCCACGAACGTTGCCGAGAAAGAAGAAAAGGATCAGCACCACCAGGATGATGCCTTCGGTCAGGTTGTGCAGCACCGTATGGGTGGTGAAGTGCACAAGGTCTGAACGATCCAGGAAAGGCACGACTTTCACGCCTTTGGGCAAAATCTCTTCGTTGAGTTCCTTGACTTTGGCTTCGATGCCCTTCAATGCCGGATCGGCATCGTCACCCTTTTGCAGCAGTACCTGACCCTCGACAACATCGGGCTCGTCGATAATCTTGCCGGTCTTTTCGTCGCGCCACGCCTTGCTGATTTGACCGAGACGAATTTTGGGGCCTTGCTCGACAACCGCGATGTCCTTGACTCTTATCGGAGCGCCGTTCACTGACGACACAACTGTGTTCTCGATATCCTGAACGGTCTGATAGAGCCCTTGCGCCTGAACGTTGATCTGCTGCGGACCTGCCTGGATGAAGCTGCCGCCGGCATTGAAATTATTCGCGGCCAGCTGGTTTTCGACCTGCGAAATGCTGAGCCCGTAAGTGATCAGCTTGTTTGGATCCAGGCGAACCTGATACTCCTTGGTGAGTCCGCCAAAGGTTGCCACATCCACCACGTGTGGCACACTCTTGAATTGCTTGCCCAGAGTCCAGTCGGCGATAGACTTCAGCTCCATCACATCGACTTCAGGGTTCTTGCTCTCCAACGTGTACCAGTAAATCTGGCCCGCCGGACTCCAGTCAGTCTGCATCTGCGGCTGCAGGCCGGCAGGCAGCGACACCTGTGTCAGACGCTCAAGCGCACGCTCACGGCTCCAGCTGTCGTCAGAATCGTCATCGAAATTCAGCATGATGCTGGATATCCCGGCAAGCGTAAACGACCGCAGGTTCGCCAGGTGCTGAATTCCAGCCATCTGGATCTCGATGGGAACGGTAACCTGCTTCTCAATGTCTTCCGCGGAGTGGCCGGGCCATTGCGTGATGATGTTGACGTAGTTGTTTGCGACATCTGGATACGCATCGATGGGAAGATTCTTAAAAGAAATAGCTCCCCAGGCCAGCAGGAAGCCCGCAATCCCAAGAACGAGCATCCGGTTCTTGAGAGCGCCGTCGACCAGTGCTTTGATCATTGCGCCTCCAGCGTTGACTCAAGCTGCAGCACATTCGACACCACCTGCTGGCCGCTCTGAATGCCGGAGAGAATCACCTGATTTCCGCCCACCATCTGCCCCGCCTTCACTTCCACTCTCCTGAACTTGCTGCCGCCCGCCGGAACGAAGACCCAGTCCCGATCATGTAAGTGAAGGACCGAGGGTGCCGGGACCTGGGTAAAGTGCTGTTGCTGCCTGCTTTCAAGCGTCGCGGTAACAAACATCCCAATCTTGAGAATCCCCGGGTTCGGAACCTCAATGCGCACCTTTGCTGTGCGAATGGCTGGATCCAGCACTGGGCCAATGTCAGAAACGCGGCCAGTCAGCGTGCGCTCGGGATACGCGGCAAGCTTAATCTTTGCTTCCTGGCCTAAAGCGATCTTGGGAATGTCGTTTTCGTAAACATCGCAGATGATCCACACGCTGGAGAGATCGGCGATGGTAAATGCCGTCGCAGAGCCTGAGAACGTGACACCCGCAGCAGCAGCCTGGGTTACATTTTGCTGCACGATAACTCCCGAGATAGGCGCATACACAGGAACCACCGGCGAAGGGTGATTCTTATCCACGCCGAGAGTTTGAAGTGTCTCTTCGGCGGCTTTCAGGTCAGCCTGTGAATCCTTCTCCGCGTCCTCAGCCTGCTCCAGCATGCCTTGCGAGATCGCTCCATGATCGTAAAGCTCCTGCGAGCGAACATACTGCTTGTTGTTCATTCGCTCGTCATTCACGGCCTTGAGATAGGTATCAAATGCGGCTGTGCTGTCAGGACTTTGAATCTTGAGAAGCAACTGACCTTTCTTCACGTTGTCATCGAGCCGCGCCTTGATATCGACTACCCGCCCGCTAGCCAACGAGATTACGGGGATCTCGCGTGCGATATCGGGAGTTACGGTTCCAGTAACATTCAATTCGGCCGACGCATCGTACTGCTCAGCCGCAACCAGGGGAAATTGATCTGGCTTGTCGACAGACACCAGGCTCATATCTCCGGTAGTTACTACCGGAAGCTGCGGGGTCGCAACGTCGCCTGATTCCTGCTTCTTGCATGCACTTAGAAGAAGACCTGATGCCAGCAGTAATAACAGGGATAAGCGGGTTGATGTTATTGAATTCCTAGATCGCGTCATTGAATCACCTCGCGCCCAACTGCCATGTTAAGTTGTCCAGCCGCTGTCAGATATGTTCCGATGAGTTGCAAGTAAGCCAGTTGTACTTGGCGGTAATCGCTTTGCGCGTTAAGAAAATCCATGAGTGACGCGCCGCCATGTTCATAAGCGAATGTCACCGTATCTCGCACGCGCACAGATTGGTCGAGATATTTGGCCTTGTACGGCTTGAGCAGAACGATGTTGCTGTTGACCACTTCGTACGCCGAATCCACATCGGTGAAGACCTGCGCCCGCGCCGCTTCGGTCAAATCCTGACTGCGGTCGATATCGATCAGCGTTCTCTTTTTCTCGCCCTGATTCTTGTCGAAGATGCGGAGCGGAATGTTCACGCTGCCGCCTAGTGTTTGAATCCCATTCGGGTTGTTGTTCGAGGAGTTATAGGTGTACCACGCGCCAAATGTCGGATCGGTCGATCCGTTGGCGATGGCAAGCTTGTGGTTTGTCTTCGATTGTTCAAGCGTTTGCAGTGCAGCCTGCAGGTCGGGCCGATTCGAGAGCGCAATCTGCCGAAATTCCTCGAGTGTTTTCAGGTCCTCCGAGAAATCGAAAGGCCCCTCTACGTCGAATTGATCCAGCGGCATGCGCTCATCGAGCAATTGCAACAGTACGATTTTCTGCGTGCGCAGGTTGACGATGGCGGTTTCCAATTCAGATTCGTATTGCACGCGTTGCAACTCGATGCGATCGAGATCGATCTGGGCGA
>Ga0181516_10002886_pt1 | contig 11886 bp, 10 predicted proteins | sample PEATcosm2014_Bin_25_FD_121104 | JGI IMG/M metagenome (GOLD analysis project Ga0181516, IMG submission 121104) | Peatland microbial communities from MTU Mesocosm Facility, Houghton, MI, USA - PEATcosm2014_Bin01_10_metaG | ecosystem: Environmental > Terrestrial > Soil > Wetlands > Peat | place...
AACGATCCACCGAAGAACTATGGCAGCAGATCGGTCAACTGCTCTTTACTGTCTCAGCAGGCGAGTGCGCCAACTACTTCGCCTCCTCCGGATATGTAAGCACTTAAATTAAAAATGCTCTAGGATCCATCTTGGTAAAAGGCCCGTCGCAAGGTTCGTTCACCAGGTTGAAGCTCAGCTTTTCATTCGATATGCCCTTGTAGCGCTCCGCAAAATAAACCCACTGGTGAACAAAGGCATCCTGCGTGGCCTGGTCGTTGTAGACGTTCGTCTTTTCCGGAGTCACGCGGATTCCCGTGGCGGCGTAGTCCATGCCGTCAAGGCAGCACTCGCCGGGCGCCCGGTGCAAACTGATATTCACATGCACGCCGTGCTTCTCGCCCAGCTTGATCGCGCGATCAATGGGCGCGACACCCTTTTCGTCGATCTTGAGCGGATCCTTGGGGTCGGTCCAGAAACGATAGTCCATGGGCAGGCGAACCCAGTTGAATCCCCAATCCTTGATCCATTTAAAGTCGTCTTCCGGGAACATTCCGTCGTTCTTGTACGGGAAGTGGCTCATCCAGTCCGGGTCCGTGGAAAAGTACTCCAGCAGGTTGAACCCAAACCATTTCGGGTTGATGATCTCCGCCGTCTCTGCCGGGGCCAGTTTCGAAAATGCCGACGGCATGGCCGCCGCCGCTGCAATCCCGGCCATCGATTTGAGCACCTTGCGGCGCGGAACAGCGCCCGTCGAATTGCTGTCGTGCTTTTCCATCTTTCGCCCTCGTTGGATCGTGACCCTTGGCTTGCGATTTCTCAGGTTACCTGTTCGGTGATTTCAAAAAAGCCCGCCTCGAAATTGAAGTTCGAGACGGGCTTCGGTTTTGGAAACGAAGACTAGACGATCTTCATCGCTTCCGGATCCCAGTGCATGATCTTGTCCTTCGCGATGCTCTCATTGGCCAGCAGCGCGGCGCCTGCCGCGCGGAAGCCATACACCGCATCCTCGACAACCGGCTTGCGGCTGCGCACCGAGGCAAAGAAGTTCTTGAAGTGGTCGTAGGTGTCGGAGTATCCGTCGGGAGCCACATACTTCTCGAATCCGACCGGCGGCGCCGTGTCCGGATGCTTCTTGGGATACTTCTTGTCGTACGCCTCGGTGAGCTGCTTCTGCATGGCGTACGTGTAGTTGCCGATGGCCAGGCCAGGCTCGGTCTCGCGCGGCACACGGTTCACGCTGACAAAGTTGCCGCCGATCTCCATCGTGCCTTCCGAACCGGTGAACACAAGGCCTTCGCTCTCTTCGCCGCCGTCCACGAAGTTCACGCGGAGCGCCAGGTTGAAGCCCATGTCGTAGTCGAACAGGCCCAGCATCACATCGGGAACGTCGCGGCCGTCTTTCCAGAACCGCAAGCCGCCCGTAGCCATGGCCCGCGTGGGCCCCTTGGCGCCGGTAATGAAGTGGGTGCCGCTGAACAGGTGGACGAACAGGTCGCCGGCCACGCCCGATCCATAGGCCTTCCACTTGCGCCACTGGAAGAAGTGTTCCGGGTTCCAGGCGATCTTCGGCGCCGTGCCCAGGAAGCGCTCCCAGTCGCAGGTCTCGGTCGAGGCGTCCAGCGGAATGGTGTAGCTCCACGCGCCCATGGTGGAATTGCGATCCCAGCGCGCCTGCACCATGTTGAGCTGCCCGATGGCGCCGGAGGCCAGCAGTTCCTTCGCCTTGGCATACACCAGCGAGCTAACCCGCTGGCTGCCCACCTGCAGGATGCGGTTGGTGGCGCGAGAGGTCTCGATCATCGTCGGGCCGTCGGAGTAGAGGTGAATCATCGGCTTTTCGCAATAGACGTCCTTGCCCGCCTTCATGGCATCGCACGAAACCTTCATGTGCCAGTGGTCGGGTGTGCCGATGATGACGGCGTCGATGTCCTTGCGCGCCAGAATCTCGTTGTAGTCGCGCGTGGTAAACAGGTCGTTGCCCCACAACTCCTTGCTGTGGTCCAACCGGCCGTTGTAGCAGTCGGCCACCGCCACCAGCTTCACTCCCGGAACCTGGATGGCTTCGCCGGTGATGTACTGCCCGCGCCAGCCGGCGCCGATCAGTGCAACCTGAATCATGTCGTTGGCCGACTTCGGCTTCGACGGCTCGTTCTGCATTGCGGCCAGTGCGTGGACTCTTGGGCCGACCATCGTGGTCGCCGATGCCGCCCCTGCCACCTTAAGAAAATTCCTGCGATTCAATCCCATCATTTACAACCCCTCCGGCTTCAAAGAATTCTGCCCCTATAACGATACACGGGCAGGCCGGGTATCTTCAGTTCACGGTGAACTTTTGCCTGTAACCGGCCGGAGAAGAGGTAGTCCATAGCGGATCCATTGCCCGTTTCCTTAAACGGAATGAGCCGCGCAGGCGCAACAATCCGCCCGGCGCGGAGCCGGTATTTTGAACCGCAGAGCGCAAATTCAGGTCTTGCTGAGGCGGTTGGCCGGGGCTATCGCGGAACCAGGATCGCGGCGCCAGGGTCGATCGATCCCAAAACCAAAGGTCGCCGGTCGATGCGGCCATCCGGCAGGGGTCCCCAGTGACGGGTTTCCGTCACTGGGGTGAAGCGAACTGCGGCCTAGCACAAAACTCAATCGGCCACAGCGGCTTTGGTTTCCCTCTAATTGGTAAGAATGGGAACGCTGCGGCCTTCCACCAGCGGCTTGACGACCGGCACATCCCCTTTGACGTAGGCGATCTTCCCAGCACGGATTTCGTCCTGGGCGATGCGGCACGGTTTGGTGGATTGACTTGCGACCAGGGCGTGGGAACCGCCCTGCAACTGGCGTGCCCGCCGGGCGGCCACGAGAACCTTGCGGTAATTCGAGTCGAACTTGGTTTCAACTGTCATCGGAATCCTCATCAAAGTTCAAAAGCTGCTGGCCGGAGGAGCCTATGATGCCAAACGCCTCCAGCACCGGTTTCAGTCGTTCCTGCGCATTGTTCTGTCGGCATCCGGCCGCGACCTCCAACACCCGGCTTGACCGATACGAGATTGCCTCGCCGTTGCGGTAAAACCGCTCCGCCTGCACAATCGCCTCCAATTGTGCCACGGCCCGGTCCAGAATGTCATTGATCAGAATATAGCCGTAGCCACGATAATTCTCAATCTCCCGGCTCGCTTCGCTCAGGCGCCGATAAAGTTCGGCCTCGTTCACCACGCCCTCGGCGCGGCTGCGATTGCGCAGGCGGGTGCGCAGAACCTTGGGGTTGGGAGGCAGCACAAAAATGCTGACCGCCTCAGGCATTTTGGCGCGGACTTGCGCTGCCCCCTGCACGTCGATGTCTAATACCAGGTCGTGTCCGGCCCCGCGCGCCAGCTCCAGCGATTGACGCGCCGTGCCATAGTAGTTGCCAAAGACCTCCGCATGCTCAAGAAACTGGTCTTCACCCACCATTCGCTCAAATTGCTCGCGCGTGGTGAAGTTGTATTCGCGCCCATTTTGCTCCGAGCCGCGCGGTGCCCGAGTTGTCCACGAGACCGAGAACTCGATCCCGCTCAGTTGCTTGCGCACTTCGCTTACCAGGGTGCTTTTGCCCGACCCCGACGGCGCCGAAATAATAAAAAGAATACCTGCCATGTATCGATCTTCCCCTTGCCGGTGGACGGTGCATAGTGAGCTGCGAACCCTGTCCACTGTTCACTGTTCACTGTCCTATTCCACGTTCTGAATCTGCTCCCGCGCCTTTTCAATCTCCGACTTCATCGCCAGTCCCAGCTCGGTGACGTGCGTTCCCTTGCCGCCCACGCCGCCCGTCTTCGACAGCAGCGTGTTGGCCTCCCGGTTCATCTCCTGCAGCAGAAAATCCAGCTTCTTTCCCACCTCGCCGCCGCCGTTCAGCAACTCGCGGAAATGGCCGATGTGGGTCGTCATCCGGGCCAGCTCTTCGCTAATGTCGCTGCGCTCCACCAGGATCGCAACCTCTTCAAGAAGTCTCTGCCGGTTGAACTCGGCTCCCGTAGCCGCTTCAAGGCGTTGCGCCAGCCGGTCCTGGTGGCGCTGTTCCACTTCGGGAACCAACTCGGCCACGCCTTCGGTCGCCGCTGCCAGCTTGTCCATCGTGCCTTGCAGAATCGCAGCCAGCGCATCGCCCTCGCGCGCGCGCATCACGTTCAACTGCCCCAGCAGGGGAACAATCTCCCTCTGGACGCTGGCGCTCAGCGCGGCCAGGTCTTCGTCCCCGCCGCCGCGATTGTCGTTTTGCAGCGCGCCCGGCAGCCGCAGTGCGACATTCAAATCCGGCTGGCCGCCGATCTCATGTTCCTGCTGCGCCGCGGCGAAGGCGGCCAGATAGCTTTCCACCAATTCGCGATTGTATCCGGCCTTCTGTTGGCTCGCGCGATCGACGGACACGGTCACGTCCACGTGCCCGCGCACCAGGTGTTCTTTCAGCGCCTTGCGCAGATCCATCTCCAGCGCATCCAGGCCCGAAGGCAGGCGCAACTGCACATCGAGAAAGCGGTGGTTTACACTCTTCAAACTCAGTGTGTAACTGAGCTGGTCGTTGACGCGAACCTGGGTCCGCGCAAATCCAGTCATCGAATAAATCGGCATGCTTGCTATTCCTTTGCCTTGGCTGAAGCGGCCGGCAGCAACTCCAGCGATTCGGCCGCATCTGCGCCCTCTATTTCCTGGTCGGGCATGTCCATGAACTGCAATTGATAAAGCCTCTGGTACGTGGGCGAAGTGGTGAGCAGCTCTTCGTGCGGCCCAATCGCCGTAATGCGCCCATCTTCCAGGACGGCGATGCGGTTGGCGCGGCGGATGGTTCCCAGCCGGTGCGCGATCACCATCACCGTGCGGCCCTGCATCAGGTTGGCCAGTGCGGCTTGCACCAGCGATTCGCTCTCCGCGTCCAGGGCGGAAGTGGCTTCGTCCAGAATCAGGATCGGCGAGTTCTTCAGGATGGCGCGTGCAATGGCCAACCGCTGGCGTTCGCCGCCGGAAAGACGAAAGCCTTTCTCGCCAATCACGGTGTCGTAGCCCTGCGGCATGCGCTGGATGAAGTCGTGCGCCAGCGCGTTCCGCGCCGCCTTTTCCACCACTGCGTACTTTACATCGGGCTGGCCGTAGGCAATGTTGTTGCGCACCGTGTCGTTGAAGAGGATGGTCTCCTGCGTCACCTGGGCAACTTGCTTGCGTAAGGACCCCAGCGTAAGCTCGCGCAAGTCATGGCCATCAATCAGAATGCGGCCGGAGGTCACATCGAAGAACCGGGGAATGAGATTGACCAGCGTCGACTTGCCCGCTCCGCTCGGCCCCACCAGCGCCAGCACCTCGCCCGCCTTGACCTCAAGGTCGACATTGTGCAAAATCTGGTGTTCGCCCTCTTCGGTGGAATAGGAGAAGCCGACATTCTGAAACTCGATCGACTTGCGAAAGGACTTGAAAGCAAGAGCGCGCGGCCGCTCTTTCACGTCGTCCTTGGTATCGAAGAAGCCAAAGATCGACGACGATGCGCCCATGGCCTGCTGAAAGCTGTTGTAGAAGGAGGCGAATTTGCGCACCGGATCGTAGAGCTTGAAGAGCGCAATGATGAAGGTGATAAAGACTTCCACCGTCATGCGCCCATGCAGAATCTCGTTGCGGCCAATCCACAGCAGCAGCGCGATCGCGATGGATCCGATGGTGTCCATCAGCGGCGAACTGATGGACTGGATGCGCACGCTGCGCAGGTTGGCCCGGAACAGCCTGTTCGCGGCCTTCTTGAACCGCAGGATCTCCCAGATTTCCGTGTTGAACGCCTTCACGATGCGATGGCCCGTCACCGTCTCGTGCAGGATATTCTGGATCTCCGCCAGCTTGTCCTGGCCGGAGCGGGTCCTGGTCCGTACTGAGCGGCCAATCCGCCGCGCTGAAGTAATCACCACCGGCACAAACAACAGCAGCGCCCAACTCAGACGGCCTCCCAGTGCAATCACCAGGGCCATCGTCGCGATAAAAGTAAAGAACTGCTGCAGAAATTCGCCAAGCACCGAACTCACGGCCAACTGCACGCGGTCCACGTCGTTGATCAAGGTGGAGAGGATCGTGCCCGTGGCGTGGCGATGGAAAAAGCTCGAAGAGCGGCGCAGAATCGCTTCGTACAGGTGATTGCGCAGATCGGTGACCAGCCCGAATCCCGCGTAATTCACCAGGTAGGTGCCGGCATAGTCGCAAAGCCCCTTGATCAGCGTCGAGCCTACCAGGGCTACCGCGGCAACCGTCCAGGCGTTGTGCATCCACCCGGGGACGAAGTTGTGTACGTCGAACTGCCACCGCGCCGGGGCGAAGGGAAAAAGCGGCAGAGCGCTGGACGGATTCTGCGGCTTCAGCACCACGCCCAGAATCGGCACAAAGAGCGCCATGCGCAGGGCTTCAAGCAGGCCGACCATGGCCAGCAACAGCACACCGGGAATCCACTCCATCGTGTACGGCAGGCCGTAGCGCAGCAGGCGCAGGAAACTCTTCATGCGGCGTGACCCGTCCGGCCACCGCAAAATTTGGAGTTAAGCCCGAGCCGCTGTGTGGAATGCTCCATCCACGTATTGTATCTGCCTCTACTTGGAATCTGCCTGCGCCCCGACCGCTGGGCTCAAGCCCTTTTGGATGAGGCGTGTCGTCGAGACGCCTTCCACCAGGGGCACAATCTTCACCTGTCCCCCCCAGGATTCAACCTCGCTTGCCCCGACCACCGTTGTCAGGTTGTAGTCCCCGCCCTTGGCCAGGAAATCGGGCCGGATCTCTGTCAAGAGCTCCACGGGCGTCAATTCATCGAAAACCGTGACCGCGTCAACCGCCGCCAGCGCCGCCAGCACGCGCGCCCTGTCGTCCTGGTTCACAATCGGCCGGCCGGGACCTTTAATCTCCTTGACCGATGCGTCGCTGTTGATGGCGACAATCAGCTTGTCGCCGAAGCGATGCGCCTGCTCCAGCATCGAGATATGGCCAATGTGCAACAGGTCGAAGCAGCCGTTGGTCAGCACCACGCGCTCGCCATTGGCCTTCCAGGATGCCACGCGCCGCACCAGTTCCGGCCGCGTCACCACCTTGTCGGCGGCGCTCAATGCAATTTCGGGAGCCAAAGCGGCCAGCATCTCGTGCTTTTCCACAGGCGCCGTTCCCACCTTGCCCACCACGATCCCCGCGCCGATATTGGCAAGCTGAACCGCCGTCTCCGGCCGCAGTCCAGACGCGAGGCACAATGCCAGCACCGCAATCACCGTGTCGCCGGCGCCGCACACATCGAAGACCTGCCGTGCCGCAGCCGGAGCCACAAATCGGTTCCCCGGCCGCACCAGGGCAATGCCCTTTTCGCTCAAGGTTGCCGTCAAAAACTCCAGATCGAAGGCCGTCACTGTCGATTCGGCCGCCGCCAGCAGCGCGTTCAAATCGTGCCCGCTCACGTGCAGCGCAGACGACAGTTCCGCGAGATTGGGGCAAATGGTCGTTGCGCCGCGGTACCGGGAAAAGTCCGAGCTTTTCGGATCGACCAGGACCGGAATATTCTCGCGGCGGGCGGCTTGGATGACGGCCTGGCAGACCTCGGGCGTCAACGCGCCCTTGGCGTAATCGGAAAGCACAACGGCGCTGCACGAGGGCAACTGCGCGAGCACCCCCTCCAAAAGCCGCCTATAGTCGTCCGCGCAGCGCTCCCCCAACTCCTCGCTGTCAAGGCGCAGCATCTGCTGCCGTCCCCCCAGGATGCGCAGCTTGGTAATGGTGGGGAAGCCGGCGCACGCGACAAAGACAGGCACGATGCCGTTCGAGCGGAGGCTCGCCTCCAGCAGGCGCTCGTTCTCGTCCCCGCCCGTGAATCCGGCCAGCACGGATTGCGCGCCCAGCCTTGCCAGGTTCACCGCCACGTTGGCCGCGCCTCCCGGCTGTTCGCTCTGGTGCGTGGCGCGCACCACGGGAACCGGCGCTTCCGGCGAAATGCGGCGCACTTCCCCCGTGATCGACCGGTCAAGGATGACATCGCCCACCACGAGGATGCGCAACGATGCCCATTGCCGATCGATCATCTGGATGACGTCGTGCAGTTGTTCGATCAAGATGCCACCTCTTCCCGCAGCAGCGGATCGCCAAATTTCGATATTGGATCGCGGGAATGCGCCCTTTTCCCTCTTGTTATCATAGCTGGGTGTCCAACCCAGCAACCCATTCCGCTGCCTTAACATTGCGGACGGTCTTCCTTGACCGGGACGGCGTATTGAATGAAAAAATGCCGGAAGGGCGCTACGTTGAGTCGTGGAGCGATTTTCACCTCTTGCCCGGTGTCCCCGAAGCGCTCGCCCGGCTCAACCGCGCGGGATTGCGTGTTGTCGTAGTTTCAAACCAGCGGGGTGTCGCGCTCGGCCGTTACTCGGCGGCCGATGTGGACTCCATCCACGCCGGTTTGCTCGGCCTGCTGCAAGCGCACGGCGCCTGGATCGACGCCATCTACTTTTGCCCCCACCACAAGGGTGTGTGCAATTGCCGCAAGCCGCTCCCTGGGCTCTTTCAGCAAGCGGTTGCCGACTTCCCGTCGATCACGCCGGAAACCAGCGCCATGGTCGGCGACTCGCTCTCGGATATCGAATTCGGGCGGCGGCTTGGCATGCTCACGCTGTTCATTCAAGGGGACCCGACACGCCGCAAGCCGGGAGCGGAGACCGCCGGGGAACTGGCTGATCTCTGTTTCCCGACCCTTGTTGAAGCGGTAGATGCGCTGCTCGCCGTCGCCGCGTCGGCCGCTCCGTCGCCAACCTAGCCTCACGTTTTCACGCTCCATCAGCCCCGGTGACGGGACCGCGCCCGTGCCTGTGAGGATCGGGAACTCGCCCAAGCCGGTCGAACGCCGCCTACCCGGCCCTGCGGTCGAGTACGCGGCGCGTGGCTGCCGCCATCTCCTCAACGGATATCGAGGTCATGCAACGCTGAGCCTCCGCTACGCAAGTTTGCAGTTGGCAGCCATAGCAACTCGTCTGGTGATAGACAATCTCGTGCTGATTGCCAACCGGGAACCATACCCCCGGCCGGCCCGCTGCGGAAAAGGCGATCACGCATGGCGTTCCTACGCTGGCGGCCAGGTGCATCGGCCCGGAGTCGGGACCAAGAAAAACCTGCGCCCGCTCGATCACCGCGGCCGTTTGGCGCGGGGTGAGCTTGCCGCACAGGTTCAATTTCGGGCTGACCCAATTCCCGGCCGCGTCGTCGGCCGGCCCCGCGTCTTCAACAGCGCCAACCAGCACAAGTCCGTGCTCCGGATACTCTGCGTTCAACCGCGTCAGCAGGCCGCGCCACTTCTCCAAGCCCCAATCCTTGGCCTGCATCTTCGTGCCGGGTCCACACACAATCAACCGTCGCGAACATAAAGCCCCCAAAGCAGTCGTTGCAGCTTCGCGCTCCGCTGCAGCAAGCTCCAGGCTCCAGTTGGCTAAGTTGTCAGGTTCCACATCGCCAAGTTCCCGAATCAGCCGCGCCAGGCGCGATCCTTCCGACTCAAACAATCCCGTGGATGCATTGAAGCGGTTCCTGTAGGATTCCGTGGCCGGGTCGAAGCCCTCTGTCAGTTCCGCGTCTCCAGGCAACCCGGCAATCCGTTCAATTCCACAAGCGATGCGAAAAAAACTCCTGTCCCGTTGCATGCTCCTCAATGGACGCACCATCGACAGATATACCAGGATGTCGGGCCGAAAGCGGCGAATCCTCCAAACCAGGCCCAGCAATTCCAGCGCGTTGCGCGTGCCCGCCGTGTACCGCATATAGTCGTGGATCAGTCCGGAGTCGCCCAGCACCGCCGCCGCAGCCGGCGCTTTTGCATGCACCGGGAAGTTGGTCAGCAGCACCCGCTCCGCCTCGGGAAAAACTCGTGCCAGCAGGCGGTAACAGGGCACCGCCACAGCCGTATCCCCCAGGCTGCCCAGCCGGTAGATCAGCACCTTCCGTATCGAACCATCAGGTCGCACGAGTTTCTGTCCTTCAATCCGCGATTCAGATCCCGTTTTATGCCGAAGGATGGCTTGCGTTTCGGCGTGCCAGGGATTTCTCCGGCCACGCGGCTCATCCCGCGCCGATCACCCATTGGGCGCCAAATACTTCGTCGAACTCTCGAGGGTTGAATCTCTCCAGGCCGGCGCCGTGGTAAAACGTGGCTTCGCCGAATTTCACCTTGTCTTCGGCCTCGTAAAGATCGACCCGAACGTACGAAAAGCCCTCGCCGATTTGCTCCGAGTAGCGAAGCATTGTCTGCAGTTCCACCGGGGGATCGATCGCGTAGCTCGCCTTGGGATAAAGTAGCTCGACTGGCATTTCGGTCCAGCTTGCGTCATAGAAACTTCGCCGGTGATCGGTATAGCGATCGACGTCCACCTGGATGGCAAAAACATGCCCGCCAAATGTATGGAATTTATAGTCCACCAGCCCATGCGCACCGCCTTCGAGGAATGGCTCAACCAACAGGCGGGGAGTGATCCTGGAATAAGCCCACTCTTCGGAGTCCGATTCATGCCGGTGACGAAGGTGGATGCCCAACTGCCGCTTCACACTTCCTTCGTCCTCGGGCCGCCGGGAAAGAAATACGTTCGTGCCCGATCCATGGTTCGTCTTCACAACGCATGGATAGGGGAGCACGGAAAAATCGACGTCGTTCTCGCTTTCGTAAACTGCCAGCGTCGGGATGATGAACTCCGGGCCAAATCGCGTCGCCATCAACTCCTTGGCCACGATTTTGTCGATCAATGGCGGCATCCTCGGGTCGCGATCGTAGAGTTTCCGCCATGCTGTTTTCTCGCTGAAGGTCCGTGGATTTTTGAGATTCGGAAGCTTCCCGTGAGACCTCAGATGATCGAGTTCCACATGCATCTTTGCGGGCAGCAAGTCATTGAGTAGTCTCCACGCAGGCTTGAGAAGTTGTCTGACATCGCTCTTCAGGCTGGATTCTTTCTCCACGTTGCTCCGTCTTCGGCCAGGGGTTTTACTCGAATTATAGGGCAGCCCAAGGGCCTGCCTTCCACCCGATCGAGTTCAGAACAGCGCATTGCCGTCCCGGATGGGAACTCGCCCCCGGGTTCCATCGAAGGACGCCCTATAGCGGAACCAGAGTCGATGTATTCCGAAACCACAGTTCTCAAGTCGACGCGGCCATCAGGGAGCCGCGACCTTGCACAAAACTCAATGGGCCACAGTCACTCTGCTTTCGCGCTAATAGCGCTTCAGATCCACAATGGCCTTCAGAATCGTCTCCGGTTGCGGAAGAATCGCATCCTCGAGCACGGGTTGGTAGGCCACAAAAGTATCCATCGCCCCCACCCTCTTCACCGGCGCGTCCAAATCGTCGAACAGTTCGTCGGCGATCCGGGCTGCGATCTCCGCGCCGTAGCCCCAACTGATCATGTCTTCATGCGCCACAATCACGCGGCTGGTCTTGCGCACCGAGGTGGCAATCGCCTCCCAGTCATACGGGCTGAGCGTGCGCAGGTCCAGGATCTCCACGCTGATGCCGTGTTCGCGTTGCGCCTTCTCGGCAGCTTGCAGCGCCCGCGGCACCACAGCGCCATATGTCACCAGCGTAATGTGTTCCCCTTTGCGAACCATCCGTGCCTTGCCAAAGGGAATGGCAAAGTCTGGCCCGGGATAAGGCGCGCGTCCGTACGTCTCGCGATACAGCCGCTTGTGCTCCAGGAACAGGACCGGGTCGTCGCACCGAATCGCCGTGCGCAGCAGTCCGTTGGCGTCCAATGCATTCGACGGGAACACCACGCGCAGTCCCGGAATGTGCGTAAAAGCACTTTCGCCCGACTGCGAGTGATAGATTGCGCCGCCGGTCAGGTAGCCGCCGATGGGAACCCGAATGACAGCCGGCGCAGCCCATACTCCATGAGAGCGCCACCGCATCAG
>Ga0181516_10002888_pt1 | contig 11884 bp, 6 predicted proteins | sample PEATcosm2014_Bin_25_FD_121104 | JGI IMG/M metagenome (GOLD analysis project Ga0181516, IMG submission 121104) | Peatland microbial communities from MTU Mesocosm Facility, Houghton, MI, USA - PEATcosm2014_Bin01_10_metaG | ecosystem: Environmental > Terrestrial > Soil > Wetlands > Peat | place...
CACAGCACCACGTCGCGGCCTTCAATATCGATGCCGATCGCGCCCGGCGTCACCACTGGCCGCACGCCGGCCGTGGAGAGATCGTCGCGATAGAACTGGATGTCGAGCACGCCGGTGGCGATGGGATGCTTCTCGATGCCCGAGATCAGCTTGCCGAGCCGCTCAGCCAGAGGAACGCCGCGGCGCTTGATGCCGACCAGCGCCAGGCCTTCGCTGCCGTTGCTCTTCTCCACAATCTCGTGGGCCAGGCGCACCAGCGTGCGCTCGATCTCGGAGCCGGACATGAGCCGGCCTTTGGTACGCAGGTTAGGCTTGTCGTTTTCTTCGCTCATAGGTAAATCTCGCCGGTTGTCTCTCGCAGGATGATACGAGGGGTCGGGGGGTCAGAGCAAGCTGTGGAGAACTCCTGCCGGTGGATAAGGCCTTCCACAGACGGAAGGTGGCTGTGAGCGAGATGGAAAAGAGACAAGAGAAACGGGGGAAATCAGCGTTCTAGATTCCGGGACGCCGTGAGCGCGCAAGCAATCGAGCACCAATAGCGCCGCCGGCTACGGCCGAGACGAGCAACACACCCACAACGATGGAGAGGAAGAAAAGCATCCACCCGGCGCGTCCTTCAGGAGAGAGCATCCCGGCGCTGATCTTTGCGATCTGCTGGGGGTCCACTCCGGGCGTCGACTGCTCCTGGCTTTGGAACTGGTTCACAACAGCCAGCCAGACATCGTCCCAGGCCTTGCCGTTATGGAGGAAGAACCGGCTTACAAACAGCGTGATGGCGGTAGTTGCCGCGGCGATCCATCCGCCAAGTATTCCGGTGACAAGGCCAATACGAGCGCCTGCGCCGGTGGTCAGCCAGGGTGCGCTCTGGCTGCGGACGTAGAGCAATACCACCCAGGAAGCGGTTGCGGCGATCAGGAAGAACCCCAGGACCGCAAACGGCGAAAACATCGAGCAGAGCAATCCGGCCGGGACAGCCAGGATCATCGCGGTGCGCATGGCCGGCTTCCAGGCCACGCTGTCGGCATCGCGCATCTCGTTGCGGATCTCTGTGCCTGGCTGTCCAGGGGTCTCGTCCGCCGGGTACACAAGCTGCGGCAATCCGCATGTGGGGCAATAGCAGATTCCTTCCTGAATTGGATTGTGACAGCGACTGCAGCTAATCTCCATACATAAAGTAGCCTATAGCATTCCCCTTAAGTTTGGGTGTGTGGGATGGCTACTGAAGAGGCTGCTTGAGAATGTGCGTGCGGACTCGCGACATTGCAGCGGAGCGCCGCGGCGATCGCACACAACTGCGTGGAACACCAGGAAGTGGCACTGATGTCGGGTGGAATCCAGTGAAAGGACTGCGGCTCTCTTAGGATACCCTCGAGGGAACTCTGACCTGGCGCGCTCTTTCACGCTCCTTGAGGTTCGGAATCTCCGACCTGGACACGAACATTCGCTCGTAGCAGGCCTGGCAACGCACGGGATATTGATGCCTCAACAGTCTTAGGAGATCCGTAATACGAATGGAGGAAGTAAAAAACTCTGTAGAACCGCATCTGAGACAACTGAAAGCCATTTTCAACTCCAAATCCGGGGATGAATTGGATCGAAAATCCCGCGCTGAAAACAAATCGGGACCCTCTTAGTTTAGCCCATTATCGAATTCGTCAACGAATAGTTTTGGTCACGTAAAAAGGTTGCCTGTGCGGCTTAACGGACCAATGAAAAATTGAAGGGAACCCGAGATCGGGGCTATAAATGCTAGCGAAAAAGTCGATGACTTGAAAGGGCACGAATCTATTCGTGCTGTAAGAACCGCAGAATGAGTCCGGCTTTGGCCGATAAGGGACTGCTATGTATCCCTGCGCGACCCTTTTCCTCAGCTTTAATTGCGCGTGGCCGGAGAGCTCAGCTTGCCGGTGACAATGGAGACGGCGGCTTCGACAGCTTGCTCCAAAGTCATATCGGTGGAATCGAGCAGAACGGCATCCTGCGCTGCGCGGAGGGGTGAATCGGCACGGTTACGGTCGCGCTCGTCGCGGGCGTGCAGATCTCGAATCACTTCATCGGGCTGCACCGGCGGCTTGGCCGCGACACCACCAAGCTGGTCGAAGCGGCGAAGGCCGCGAACCTCGGGTGCGGCGTCGAGGAATATCTTTACCTCGGCATGGGGAAAGACAACGGTGCCAATGTCGCGGCCTTCCATCACCACACCGCCCTGAGCGCCCACCTGCTGTTGCAGCCGCACCATCCAGGCGCGAATGGCGGGAAACACACTAACCCGGGAAGCTGCGTCGGTGACCATCTGATTGCGGATCAGTCCGGTCACGTCTTCGCCATCGAGGAGAACACGATTCTCTTCTTCGCCGGGCTCAAGACGGATCGTGGTTTCGTTGGTGAGGCTCTCCAGAACCTTACTGTCGTCCAGATTCAGCCCTGCCCGCAGAGCCTTCAGGCCGAACGCCCTGTACATCGCGCCCGTCTCAAGGTTGAGCAGGCCAAAATGCCGTGCCAGGCGGCGGGCAATGGTGCTTTTGCCCGCGCCGGCCGGCCCATCGATTGCGATGATCGTTTTGCCTGCGAGTCCAGGAGACTGCAAGGAGCTTTCGTCCGGATTCATCCGCGCTTTTTCGTCCCTTGCCGTGAAGGCGCAGTAAACCCGAACCGTTTGCCGCTTCCCACTTTTTTACCAGCGGCGAGAACCGGCTTGCGGCCAACGCCCGCCGGTCGTGCACTGGCGCGTACATCTTTCCGCGAAGCGCTTCCATTGCGGGCAACAGCGCTGGCGCGTGCCTTGGTGGTCGACTTGCCAACCGCCTTTACGCCACCGGAGTGCCCATTGCGCGCGCTCCAGGTTGGCGTCGCGGTCTTCTTGGACCCTGAGCCATTCGATGCAGTACGCCCGTTGCGGAGCGCGCCGTTCCCGTTGGAATGGGGCCCATTCGCTGAGCCGTTTCCGCCATGAGCACTGCTGCGCTTGCCGTTCGTGCTGCTGGCAGCGCCTGCGCGCCGCACCGTGCGGCTGCCGGATGAGGCTTGTGCCGGTTTGCGGTCCCGCGAGTGAGCCGGCCGCCGCGATGTACTGAAGTGAGGCCGAGACGCGGAGGTCTTTGGTGTCGAGGCCGGCTTTCGCGTTACCGGAGTCCGCGGAGTGTGCGACTCAGGCGCCTTGCGAGGCGCTGGGGTGGCTGCGGAAGCGCTGAGAGAAACAGATCCGGAAACCGGATACTGCTTCACAGGCTCTACGACCTCCTCTTCATGTTCATGCGAGTGAAGGAAGTAAGAAGACGCCGGCATAGAAGAGCTTGCGTACATGGTAGGAGCGGTAGCGAACTCCGGCAGGGTTCCGGCTACGTAAAAGTGCTGAGCATGGCCCAGTGAGATGGTATGCACCTGACGCGTGGCCACGAGTCCGCGGAGGACCTCGCGAATCTTGCTGCGGGCCGTGAGCGGTGAAAGGAACAGTTCGACCTCTTCCATGCTGGCGGCGATGACAGCCTGCAGGTAGATCGAGGCGAGGACCGAGATGGCGGTAACCTGCGAGGTCGACGCGCCTTCTGCGATTGCCTTTTGATAGCGCTGGCGGAGCAATTGCCACTTGGCCGTCTGTCCGGGAGCTGAGATAACAGGAATAATGCGCAGTTGCTGCCAAAGTTCGGTGATGGCGCGCAGGACTGCGCCCTCGGTAACTTCGCGGCCGAGTGCATGTTTAAGGGATGGAATGGTGGTGTCGCCGGCTTCGAGCAGCTTGTACGTCTGCACGGCAAGCGGAGAGACCTGGCGGGACCCGGTCAGTTGGGGGTTACGGCGCCAATCGCGATCGCCGCGGAGCGCGTATACGTAGGGCAACACCCAGGCCGCAACCACAAAGTCAGGATGTTCGCCGGGCTGGCCAAGAAGGTTGAGCCGCACTGCCACGCCGTCAAGCTCCAGGCGCACCAGCAGTTCTTCGGCCACGGCTATATGTTTCGGATCGGGGGCCGGGTTGCGTTGACCCGCAACGGCCTCCACAAATGACGGCGCGACGGAAGATGAAAATTGCCGCCTCGGCAGGAAGAGACACAAACCCGTCTCCTCAATCCACGTCCGGGCGTCTTCCAGTGTGATTGCCCCGTGTCCGTTCTGGCGCATCCTCTCGGCGCGCGATGCTTCCAACTGTTCTGCTGTCAAAGAAAAACCTCACTTCCAGGCTGGCGTACAAAACAAACCAGAGATACTTTGTTCAAATTTGGTCCTGGTCAAGGTCGCTGCGTCTCGCCTGGGCGAGCAATTGACGACTGAAGTGCTGCAATCGGGATCTTAGGTCCCTGTTTCTGGGTGTTACGCCGAGCCGCCCTCTCTCCTGGGAGGAGGGTTCCCACCTCAGTGCTAAATCCGGTGGAAGGCCCGCTGGATCTCCTTCCAAGAATACAACAAAGCGATTGGACGTCCATGCGGGCAACTGGTCGGGTGGCTTGTTTTTGCCAACTCCAACAGTAACCATTCCATTCTTGCCGGGTCAAGTGGGGTGTTGATTTTGATGGCCGCGTGGCAGGCGATGGAGGCCGCAATTCGCGTGCGTAGCGCCGTAAGATCCTCATTCCGAAGCGATTTCTCCGCGTCGGAATCGGATTGCTCAATTACTTCGGCCAACATCCGCTCCAGAGCCGCGCCTTCCAGGCCCACCGGCGCAGCCTTTACCGCAAGTGTATGAGGACCAAAGGGTTCTACCTCGAATCCGTTGCGTTCCAGCTCCTCGGCAATGCGCGCGAAGACCACCATTTGGTCGGGCTTCAGTTCCACCAGAAGGGGCATCAGTAACCTTTGCCGCTGCACCTTCTCGACCTGGCGGTCGGTAAGGATTTTTTCAAAGAGTACTCTCTCGTGTGCCACATGCTGATCAATAATCCATAGTCCATCGCTTCCAGATGCCAGGATGAAGGATTCCCGCAACTGTCCGATGGGGCGCAACGAGCCCAGGTGGTTCAGACTGGCAGCCGCTTGCTCGGCCTCGACAACAGCTGTCGCGTGGGCGGCTTCGGCTGCCGGATCGGAGCTCAAGAGCGTTCCACTGCCTTGAGTTGGTGCGCAACCCTCAGACATCGGCAGGCCTGCGGGCGCAAAGAGAGCGGCAGCGGCCTCGCCCCATGCCTTGCGGTCCTCTTGGCCAACCGGATCGTAGCTCCAGACCTCGAAGGGAAGGCTTCCGGGCGCGGGCGCGGGCACGCGCGGCGTAAGTTGAAAGGCCTCGGCGTTTTGGGACGCAGCTGGATCGGAGTCATGCAAAGTTGGCATCGAATTGTGATCTGGGGAGCCGGGCAATGGCGAGGCGGCCGGAGGCATCAATGAAGGACTGGCATTGGGCTGGGAGTCGAGAGCCGCGAGGAATCCAGCCGCTGGGCGGGATTTGATGAGCGCCGTGCGCAGGCTGTCGCGTACGAAGTCGTGTACCAGGGACTGCTGGCGGAAGCGGACTTCGGTCTTGGCCGGGTGAACATTGACGTCAACCTCTTCGGGAGGCATTTCAAGGAAGAGAAGCACGACCGGAAAGCTGGTGGGCGGAATGACGTTGCGATAGGCCTCGGTGATGGCATGCAGCAACAGCCGGTCGCGGATCAGGCGCTTGTTGACGAAGATGTAGATCGAGTTGCGGTTGAGCTTCTGCAATTCCGGCTTGGAGAAGAAGCCGGTGAGGCGGATGGCGCCGGGATTTCGGGAGGGCTCCTCCGCGTCTCGTTTCCAGGGCGGGGGCTCGGGAAGGCCTGCGTGTTGGAGCATCGACTCGGCGGCCACGGGCAGCAGTTGGGCCAGCGTCTCCTTGCCGAAGATCTGATAAATGCGCTCGGCTGTCCGTGCAACTGGCGGAGCCGACACGATGGTGTGCGAAGCGGAGATCAGCTCGAAATGCTTCTCCGGGTGGGCCAGTGCATAGTGCGTGACCAGAGCCGTGACATGCGCGAGCTCGGTGGACTCGGCGCGCAGAAATTTGCGGCGTGCCGGGGTGTTGAAGAAAAGATCGGCGACGGCGATGGTGGTTCCGCGGGGCAGGGCAGCGTCATCCACATGAAGGATTTTGCCACCGGCAATCTCGATTTTGGTTCCTACATCGATTTTGGTTTCAGCATCGACGCCGGCCTCAGCTTCTGACTCTTTGCGCCCGCCGCCCGCGAAGGACCTGTCAGCCAAGGACCCGGTCGCTGTTTCGAGTGTGACGCGAGCCACTGAAGCGATCGAAGGCAGGGCCTCGCCGCGAAATCCAAGCGTCGCAATCGAGAGCAGATCGTCGGCAGTGCGAAGTTTGGAGGTGGCGTGGCGCTCGAAGGCCAGCAGCGCATCGTCGCGGTTCATCCCGTGGCCGTCGTCGGCGATGCGGATCAGCTTGCGGCCGCCGGCCTCGACCTCGACGCGAATGCGCTGTGCGCCCGCATCGAGCGCGTTCTCCAGCAACTCCTTCACAACAGAGGCCGGGCGATCGACGACCTCGCCGGCGGCGATCTGGTTCGCTACCTGATCGGGCAGTATTCGGATGCGGCCCATAAGGATTCAGAGTACCGCAATCGAGGGCCGGCGTGGACTGGTCGTAACAACTATGCCGCAAAAGCAAAAATGCCGCCCTGAGGCGGCAATTCTTGCGAGTTCTGGGAAGCGGGAGGACTTACACACCCATGCCGAATTCGCTGGCCTGGGCTTTGCCGGCGTTAGAGTAGAAATCGTAGGGGGTGCGCTTGTTGAACTTGTAACGGGTGCGGAACTCGTAGCCGACATAGATGCTGAGCGCGGCCACAGCCATGCCGATGGAGACCCAGCCCAGCGCGCGCATCACGGTCGACCCGGACTTAGCTTCCGTTTCGGTCTCCGGGGCCGTCGTAAGAGATGCGAATTCAGTGGACATGGCGTGCACCCTCCTGCCTGCCATGATACCGCAGTTTTGGACTTGCTGGCTGGCGCGGGTCTCGCGATGCGGATTGATTTGTTTACCGGACAGAGTCGATTCGGAAGAGCCATTCGACCTTATCCGATTCGGGAAGGAAGCTGGCGCGAATGGAGTTAGCGGCGAGTTGACGCAGCTCGTCGCGGGTAAAACCCTGTTCGGTGTGAGCCAACCTGTACTCGTTTTCCAGATCGGAGCCGAAGAAGGCGGGGTCGTCGGAGTTCAGCGTAACCAGCAAGCCCTGATCGAAGTAGCGGCGCAGGGGGTGGTCGGCAAAGGATCGGCAGACACCGGTGCGGACGTTTGAGGTGGGGTTGAGCTCCAACGGGATCTTCCGCTCCTTTAACTCCTCAAGGAGATAGAAGTCCTTATAGGCTGAATAGGCGTGGCCGATGCGTTCCGATCCGATTGAGAGCGCTTCCCGGATGGCTTCCGGGCCGGTGGTTTCGCCGGCGTGGTTGGTCAACCGAAGGCCGGCTTGCGCGGCTGCGGCGTAGAGGTTGCGGAATGCCTCGGAGCCGGTGCGGCGTTCGTCGCCGCCCAAGCCAATGGCGACGATCGAGGGGTAAGCGGGCCGCAGTTCGGCGGCCTTGAGGAAGACGCGCTCGGCCTCCTCGACGGAAAAATGGCGGACGGCGTCGAAGATCCAGTACATGGAGAGATTCAGCTCAAGCGCGGCGCGTTTGCGGGCACGCTCCAAACCTTCGAAGATGGGCTCGAAGGCCGCGGGATCGTGATTGCGCCAGAGGTAGATGACACCGACAGAGATGTAGACCTCGGCATGAACAATGCCCTGGGCGGCGAGATGCTCGGCCATTCGCCAGGCGACGAGCTCGTAGTCGTCGGGGCCGATGAGCAGGCGGCAGACGGCCTTGAACGCGTCGAGGAAGCCCGTAAAGTCGGTAAAGCGGTAGAGGGCTTCGGCTTCGGCGAGCGAGATGGGCTGCTTGTCGTGGCGCGCGCTGAGCTCAACCAGCGTAGAGGGCAGAATGGTGCCTTCGAGATGCAGATGCAGCTCGGCCTTGGGCAGGCGGCGGATGAATTCCTGGATGCCGGTCACAGTTTCAAGTTTACTGGGCTGGGGGTCTTCCCATCTCAAATGCGAGACACCCACCCCAGAGACGTAGACCTCACTCCAGCAATCAAAAATCGCTTGCCGGTGACCGCGGGCGTTCACTGGGATACAGTTTTCCAGTACCCCCCCCCACCCGTATTTTGAAAATAACTTGAGTAGTTTCAGTGGTTTATGGGCCGAATTCCGCCGTAACCCGCTCTAGAAATTGAAGTTAACCACAAAATTCGGCTGGTCAACAGGTTACGGGTGGATTGTTAAAGTGAATAAGTGAATCAGTGAACAAGTGAAAAAGTGAAGAAGTGAAGAAGTGAAGAAGTGAAAAAGTGAAAAAGTGAAAAAGTGAACAAGTGAAGAAGTGAAAAAGTGAATAAGTGAACAGGTGAACAAGTGAACGAGTGAATAAGTGAATGGTGAAAGGGTGAATGAGTGAATCGAAACCTCGCGACGCCTGCGCAGCGTTTGTCGTCGCGAATGGGTCTATTGCTATTGTGCCTGAAAGTGAAGTAACGGTCTGCAAAGGCAAGTGGCTGAGGGGCAGGGGCTTGGGTGGGGGCAGGGGTTGACAAGAACAGGGAGTCAGCCAGTCAGCAGGTTAGCGAGTTAGCGAAGAACGGCGGCTTGAGATTCGTGGTTTCTCCGGTCTGAGAATCCAGATCACCACCCCACGAACGAAGACCCGTTCGCGGGGGGCCAGGGTCAGGGGCGCCCGGTGCGGGTGCCAGCGGCTCGCGCACCGCTTTCACCCATCTCAAAATCGAGATGTGGGAAAGCCAGCTTATTTAAAGAACTCAGGGGCCATCTCACGCAGGCGGGCGAGGATTTGCTTCCGGCTCATGCCCATTTGTTCAAGCAGGCCGGCGTAACTGTTGACAGCCTGCTGCAGGTGCGGATGGGGGTGGCCGGTAGCGCGGGTGAACCTCAAGAAGATTTCGAGCGCGCGGCGGACCATCGGCTCGGCCTCGGCGAGGCGGTTGGTGGCCCGGAGTAATCCGGCGAGGTTGATGAGGTCGGTAGCAACTTCCGGATGGTCCGGGCCGTAGCTCTTCTCGTCGATGGCCAGGGCGCGGCGGAACATCGGCTCGGCCTCGGCGAAGCGGTTGGTGGCCTGGAGCAATCCTGCGAGGTTAATGAGGCGAATGGCAACCGTCGGATGGTTCGGGCCGAGGCTCTTCTCGTCGATGGCGAGCGCGCGGCGACAGAGCGGCTCTGCCTCGGCGAGCTGGTTGGTGGCCTGGAGCAATTCGGCGAGGTTGTTGAGGGCCGTAGCCACATTGGGATGATCGGGCCCGAGGCTTTTTTCGAAGATGCTCACCACGCGGCGGAACATCGGCTCTGCCTCGGCAAGGCGGTTGGTGGCCCGGAGCAATCCGGCGAGGTTGTTGAGGTCGGTGGCAACATCCGGATGGTCCGGTCCGTAGCTCTTCTCGTCGATGGCCAGGGCGCGGCGGTAGAGCGGCTCGGCTTCGGCGAGGCGGTTGGTGGCCCGGAGGAATGCGGCGAGGTTGTTGAGGCCGGTGGCGACATTCGGATGGTCCGGGCCGTAGCTCTTTTCATCGATGGCCAGGGCGCGGCGGAACATGGGCTCGGCCTCGGCGAGGCGGTTGGTGGCCTTGAGCAATTCGGCGAGGTTGTTGAGGCGAGTGGCTACCGTCGGATGGTCCGGTCGGAGGCTCTTCTCGTCGATGGCCAGGGCGCGGCGCATCATCTGCTCGGCCTGGGACCACTCGGCCCTTGATCGGAAGAAGAGACCCAACTGGTTCATCAGGCGCGCGGTGGGTTCGGCGATCTCCCGGCGGTCGGCCTCGGCGGCTATGGCCAGCCCATGCGGAACAAGCGGCTCCAATGTGGACCAGAAGCGAACGTCCTGCGGGTCGCCGGCAAGGGCGTCGTCGACCCAGCGCAGCGCTGCAGCCACGCAACGGTCTTGTTCCTTACCGGCCTGGTTGCGGCGCGCCACGGCCTGCACCAGGCGGTGGACGGAGAATGCGGATTTGTCCGCGCTCAAGGAGACGAGGGAGAAACGCGCGAGCTCCGAGAGCGCTTCTTCGGCTTCTTCCAGCGCGCCCGGCCACTTCTCCTGGGGCAGGCGTTGTTCGTGTTCGGCGGCGAAGGGGCCCCCTGCAACCTCCAGTAGCCGGCGCGGAAGCGGCTCGGGCGCGAGCCAGGCGAGAAGGTTGAGCAGGCGGCGGCCGTTGGGGCTCAACGCCTCAAAGCTGATGAGGAATGCGCCGGCCACACTCTTCGGGTACTGCGTTGCCAGTTCGTCTCGATAGGCGATCAGTTTTTCGTTGTTCACCCGCCAGAGGCGACGGTACTCGGCCAGCGAGACGGCGCGCTCGTTGATGTAGGCGGCGGCCTGTTCGAGGGCGAGGGCCAGGCGGCCGAGATCTTCCGCCAGGGCCTGGGCCTCGGCCGCGTCGCCGGGCCGGGGCTGGCGGCCGGCGGCGGTCTTTTCCAGAAGATAGGAGACGGCGGCCTCTTCGCTGAGGAGATCGAGGCCGATGGCGTGGATTGCGCCCCACTGGGAAACGCGCGAGGTGATGAGCACCTGGCCGCCGGAGAGCTGGGGCACGAGCTGCTGCACGGCGGCAGTGGATTCCCTGGTATCCACGTTGTCGAGGATGAGGAGCCAGCCGTGGTTCGACTGCAGCCAGCGGAAGACGGCGGCGAACTGCTCGGGCTGGTTGCCGGAGCGGTACTCGGGCAGATTGAGGACGAGAGGGCCGGAGAGCAGGGCGAAGTTGGTGTTGAGCTCGTCGACGGTGTTGGCGGAGACGAAGAGGAGAGCGGAGAAATCGCCTTTGTGCCGCAGGGCGTACTCGATGGCGAGGCGGGTTTTGCCGATGCCGCCCATGCCGGTGATGGAGGCGGGCTGGACGATGGCCGCCGCGCCGCTCGCCTGGAGCTGCGATTCGAGGGCTTCCATGTCGGCATCGCGGCCCTTGAAGAGTTTGCCGAGGGTGGCGAAGGGGAGGTTGAATGGCTTGCGGGTGGGGTCCTGTACCTGGTGGGGCTGCTCTTTGCGCAACTCTCCGACCTGCTGGAGGATCGCGGCTGTTGAGTCGTCGATCTTGTCGCCGAGTTCGCCGCGAGTTTTCCGGCCGTCTTCTTCGATTTTTTCTTTGATCTCCTTGACGCCGAGATCGAACTTCGCGGCGAGGGAGGCGTAATGCTGAACGAGGAGGGCGTGAAGGTTGTCGATCTGGAGCGCGGTGAGCTTGCCCTGTTTTAGGAAGATGGCGTCAGTGATGGGGCCGCCCTCAGAGGCGATGGCGGCGAAGGCGATTCGATAGAGCGGGAGGACACCGGCGGCAAAGGCGAGCGCGTCAGATTCAAGCCACTCTTTCTCAAGCCTGCCGTCGAAGAGGGTGATGAATTCCTGCTTTGGGTAGCCGACGGGAAGCTGGCGAAGCAGCGAGGAGAGCGCGCCACAACTGGCCTGCTCACGCTCACGCAGGCGCTGCTGGGTCTCGGGGGATTGTTCGTCGAAGCCGGAATCGGATGGGCTGTCAAAGTAGCTGGTGACGATCTTCCATTCTTTTTCCGTGGCGTCGATGGGAAAGAGTTTGTCGATGCGATCGTTGCCTTCGCTCTTCTCTGCTTCCTCAAGCAGACGGGGCCACTGGGAGAAGAAGTCGTCGCGAAAGGCAGAGGGGATGTGGCCGGCAAGGTCGGCCTTGTTCTCAGCTTCGCGGAGGGCGCGAGCCAGTGCGGCGGCCATGGCGCGGCGGATGAGGTGATTGCGTTCGGCGACCTCTTTGGGAGCTTGCTCGTGCTTGCGAATTTGCCACTCGGCAAAAAAGCCGGTGGCGGCGAGGCTGCCCAAAGTCGCCGTGCCCTGCATGATTGCCTCAATGAGCCTTGGGTCGATGAGTGCGGCGTGTCCCGTGGCGGCGGCCGCGGCTACGGCG
>Ga0181516_10002891_pt1 | contig 11876 bp, 8 predicted proteins | sample PEATcosm2014_Bin_25_FD_121104 | JGI IMG/M metagenome (GOLD analysis project Ga0181516, IMG submission 121104) | Peatland microbial communities from MTU Mesocosm Facility, Houghton, MI, USA - PEATcosm2014_Bin01_10_metaG | ecosystem: Environmental > Terrestrial > Soil > Wetlands > Peat | place...
ACCATGCTTCACCTTTCAATCGTTCCTTGAAGTTGCGCTTTGTCTTCCCGATATAAAGCAAGGCCTGCTGTCCATAGGTCGGGTGAGGCCCATAGACTTGGTAGATCCCGAAAACATCAGAAGGAATCTCGTCGTGGGTGTAGGGCCCCGCCCAGTCCACCTCAATCAGGGTTGGCATTTTTGTTCTCCTCTTGGTCCATTGTTTACTCCCTCCTCCTTCATTGCAAGGCAAAGGCACGGGGGAAGCGGACCATGGGTCGTATTTGCTGTCAAATGCTGACAGCGGTACCTGCATAATCGTGCCTGGAGTTACTCAAGGGAAGCTCTCCGTCTCCGGTGCCCAATGAAGGCCAGAAGGAGGGATTGGTTCTTTTTCGATGACGACGGGTGGTCGAGGCACCACCGAGTGGGAACTGGGTTTCCGAAGGAGGAACAATGGACCGCTTAACCTTCTCTGCACTTGGAATTCCTCTGGGGTCGTACTTGGTACACCGCCGGACAGGTGAAGTGTGTCAGGTCGAGTCGGGCAATGACTTCGTAAGGGATTTCAGGAAAGGTCAGAATCGCACTATTGGGTCAGTCACAAGGCGGGTTGATCCTCGGAAGAACCTGGATCTCTTGCGTGAATGGGAGTTCGGAGGGCAGTCTCTCTACGACCGGTTAGTTGCCCGAACGTTGGGCACACCGTCCCGGCGCACTTCCGCTCAGGACTTCTACTGGGCACTTCAGTCATTCGAGACAGAGCATGCAAGCATTGGCGCAACTGGCAAAGCTGTGATTGCATCGGCCAAGATTTGTGGATGGGCGGAACAGATCAGTGAGAATGTCGAGATCATGAGTTTCGGAGATGGCATGCGAGTGCCTGACTTCCCTATCGTCCACGAGATTCTGGTGATTCACTGCTTGGAAACCGCCGACTGGACGGAAAAGGCGCTAAGGTTGGCAGAGACCCAAGCAGGCTTGAAAGTCGTCCTAACCGAGAGTTCAGCGAATGCCTCATCGCTTGCCAGGGCTCAGGAGTCCTTCAGGCTCCGATACTTGAAACGGAAGTATCACCAGTTTGAAGACCGTTGGCTCTTCGTTGATCGGCGATCTCACGAACGTGGCGGGTGGCATGGTTCCGACTTCGATGGCTACTTCTTCAGAGACATCTGATACTCGGAACACCTCCTGCCTCCTGGGACTACGGTGCGGGGAGACTACATAAGGGAGTGGCTCCTCCGGCATATCGTGGCAGTAGACTCGAAAATTGGACGGTTCATGAGGGACCAGAATAGGGCTGGTGTTGAGTAGTGGCACTTGTCGGTACTTCCGTGTTGGAGTAACCTGTCTGCAACAGGAGAACATTAATGTCTGACGAAAATACCGCTAAGAGGCCCCGCAGTCCCATCAACGCTCTGAAGGTTCTGAATGGATTGAGGGAAGCGAAGGGCCTTGCTAAGGTCACCAGGTTTGGTGTTAAACCTAGGCGGATTGTGCTCAGCAAGGAACAGAAGGCTGAACTGGCAAAGGCGGTTTGGGCGGAACTGTATCCCGCCTCGGTACAAGACCAGAACTTCGTTGTTTCCGAAACTGCCATCAAGGCCGTGAACAGGGAGTATGAGGCAAGGCTGAAGCGCATCGTGGGCGAAACCGGCGAGAAGGTTCCCTATACCGGCAAGCCCAGAGGCCGCAAACCGAAGGCCGTCTGATCTGAAGTGAAGTACCTGTTCCTGTCATTGAGTGTCGCCTCCTACATTCTCTACGGGACTGTAGCGGGGCGCATCAATGACTGGATCTGGGTCGCCTTGTTCTCCGCCGGGCTGGGTGCCATCAACACGTTCCTTTTCACGTAGGCGCTGAGGACGATGCCCCTCAGCCTCGCCTATCCAGTGTCCTCGGGTGCCTGAATCGCCTTGATGGTGCTGATCGGGGTTGTTGTGTTTCAAGAGAAGATCTCACTCGCCAACATCTTGGGGTTCTTTGTGGTAGGGGCGGGGATCGCCATGGTGATGAGCTAAGAAGTTCCTGCCTCTGGGACTTCTGGAATTCGATCTTCGTCTCTTACATTCTCAGACAACCTTCTCAGAATCCCAAGACTCACATTGTGCAGATTGTTCTTCGGAGCTGACCTGTGAGACGCAACGTAGTCTGCGATGATCCTCCCTGGCCCGTTGAAGACTTCTTCAATCGTGGCATCTTCCTTCAGGACGACACCTATGACGAAATCTGGGCAATGGTCAGCCGGGTAGGTTAAGCTACCTTTCATCGTGGTCTTGATCTGCACTCTTCTGCCAGCGGGATCAACTCCGTCATGGTGGGGCTCGACCCCGTCATTCAACTTGATTCCATACTTGTCCGCAACGAGGACTTCACCAAGGTCACCGAGGAGCCGTCCGTCTATTGTGAAGGCCTTGGTGGGGTACAGTTCCCGAAGTCTCGCAACTGAGGATAGTATGGCTTCAAGATGTGGCCTGATTTGATCAGTCACTTTGAGTTAGGCTCCGCCGACCAAACAGGCAAGACTTCAGCCCCATCAAAGACTGAATAGTGTGGGGCAAGCTCATCAATCTTTTTCAGCTTCTCATTGTCAATCCCAACGTTTCTCCTACATCGGTCTGGCTGGTTCTCGAAACAGAGCGTTTTCACAATAACGTCAGCATTGAATTTCCCAATCCACCAATCCACGATCTTCTTTCCGTCGTAATAGAATGCCTTGTTGCAGAACATGATGTCGGCAACAATGATGTTTCTCGTTCCAAAGACTATTTCCTGGACAATCCTCGGATAGTGCTGGCTGTACACAAACTGGCCATGGCACAACACTGCACCATCTAGGAAGTCGTGGACACCGAGCCAATCAGATGACGAGTACTTCTCTTCTATGATGGTTGACTTGCCTGAACCGGGGAGTCCCACTAGGAAAATGAACCTTCTCATCCTAGTCCAGTGCGGCAACATCAAGAAACGTATGGTAAGTCACTCCCACTCCTTAACGGTGAACCCGAGACTTGTAGCATTCTCCGAGACAGTTCTTTGGATGCCCGTTGTGACTCCCTTTGGAAAGGTTGCTGAAATCTCAAGGGTTATCTCAAGCTCTACGTTGGGGTCGGAGGCGAGATGGACAAGAATTTCGTTCGCAATGTCTTGCAAGCGCATCTTGAACGAAGCCTGTGCCACATTTACGGAGCCGGTGAACGTCTTCTTTGTGTCCACCTGTGGAACGACAGGAGGAACCACAAAATCGTCCTTTTTCAGGCCTGGAACTTGTTGTTTTGGCTCCACTGTCGGTTGTTTCGGGATTGCATTTTCCAGTTCTCTGGCCAGTACTGCCTCGTAGCGCACTGCCTCCCCAGGCTCAATCAAAATCAGGTTTGAGTCCACTGTCGGGAGCTCAGTCCCAAACTGGAAACCAATCCACCGCTCTCCTTCCCTTTCCAGTGCCGTTCCGAAGAAGTCCCTGGACTTAGCGCCCCGCTGGACGGCTTGGTTTAGTACGCCAATTGTCTTCAGCCTGGGCAGGAATAGGTACTTTGTAGAGTCCTCCCAGAACCGGGTCACGGTCACCGAGTTTTCCTGAGCTTTCCAGTAGAGGCCGGTTAGGCTCTTTTTGAGGTGAGTGGCCGCCCATTCAGTTATGACCAGTTCATTGTCCTTGCAGACTTGCTCGACGGCTTGGTTGAAACTCGTGCCGCTGGTGGAAATAGGGAAGCTCTCAATCGTGACTTCTCTTTCGGTAGGAGTCTCTTGAACGGGGCACAGGAGCCACTTGTAGCACTCACGGTAGGTTCCGATCAGGCCGCTCTTGGCCTGTGCCAGCGCCTTCTTCGCTTGGTCGAGCTGAAGACCGTCGACATTGAGCTTCCTGGTCTCGATGTCCTCAAGAATGGATTCCCACGCCAGGACAATTCTGGACTGTTCAACCATCCTCGGATAAACGGCCTCGTCAGGTGCCACGAAGATGAGGCGGTTTGCCCGGTGTCTTGGCCTTGTCCCGTTGTTCTTGAGGTATTCCTTGACCTCCTCGAAGGCAATCTTCTTTTCGGCGTTGCTGAAGAGCTTGTTGGGTGGTAGCAGGATTAGCCTTAGCGCTGTGTCATCGGGGACATCCGAGTGGGGGGTAAAGACATGGACCCCATCAAAGAGGTTTGAACCGGCCACCATCCCCCTGAGTTCCAACGCAACTCTTTCTCTCACTTCCTTCCTGTCATCAAACCGTGCTTTCCGGTCTTCCATCTCTCTGCGAAGGTTGGCACGGGTGTCGAACCAATACCTTGTTGTTTCAAGAGCCTTGTCACCGGTTGCGGAGAGGTAGTGCAGACGTTCTACAAGCCGCCCGAGTGCATCGACGTAGATAGCTGGAGCTTGCCCAGGCTGGAGGCACCCCAAGAGTACCCGCCCCCTGTCCAAACCCCTGATGCCCTGCTTCGTTTCCCCGGAGGAAGGTGCCGTACCAAGGAAGAGTGTTCTGGCGACTCTCCTTGCCGCCTCAATAGAGCCGAACCTGGGCTCCTTGCTTTCTAAGCCCACGGTCTCCGAACGGGGCCCATCAACGTCTCTTTCGATGACAGGTTCCCATCCAGGGGTGAGGTGTTGAGTAAGCTCCGCTCGGCAACTGATGTCATAGAGGGGGAAGCTTCCAGGAAGTATCATCAGGTCTCGGTTTGTGTCCTTCCAGAGTTGGTGGATGATTTTCGCCATGAGCTTCAGGACTCCCCGTGTCCTTTGGAAACCCTGCAACGTCGACCAATCTTCGTAGAGCCGTGCAAATACCTCGGGGTGAATTGGGTAGGCCTGGGTCAGCCGTGTCAGGTAACTGAATTCTTGCGTTTCGCTGGGTATGCCAGCGCCTGCCGTTCGGTAGGCTTCAGCAAATGCAGAACAGACAGAGTCCCTGCCGCTGACGTCAGCCACGGTCTCGAAAAGGCGGCGTCTGACAATCTCAAAGGCCTCCTCAGTTGCGACGGGCTTCCATAGTGCTTGAACCCGCCCGAAGGTCTTTTCCAATGACTTCAGTGCAAAGAGGCCGTGTGCGCTTCCTGCCTCCACTTCGGACTCGGGCAGAGACGCCAGCATCAGCGCATCGGGAACCAGCTTTATTGCTTCGGTCAAGGCCTGCACGAAGCTAAGGTTTGAATCAAAGGTGCCACCGCTGAAAGTCTTGTTTGGTTCAAACTGGCGAATGTAGGCCACCAGCTCATCCACCAAGATGACGCACGGGGCGCTCTCTTCAAGAATCCGTTGGAGGAGGTCTTTTCCTGGCGAGGTTCCTTGGATGTCTGAGTCCTTTATCTTCTCGAAGAGGGCTTCCCCGCCCAACTGCCAAGCAAGTTCACCCCAGAGTGTCTTCACGGTTGTGGTACCGTGAAGCCTGGGCTGACTCGGGGCAAGCTCGTTGCCATCAAGTACGACGACCTTTGCCTTGGGGACGTCCATCAGGCCAGCTTGGTCAAGGATTTGTCCAACGCCCAGGAGGTCTTGAATCGGGCAGGTTCTTGAAGCGAGGTGATAGACGGCCAGCATAGTGTGAGTCTTGCCGCCGCCGAAGGAAGTCTGAAGCTGAATGACAGGGTCACCACCTTTCTTGTTGAGCCGGTTTGCGACAGAAGTGAGCAAAAGGCTCATACCCTCGGTGATGAAGGTTCTCTGGTAGAAGGCTTTGGCGTCCTGGTATTCCACACTGGCCTTCCCGTCCTGGACTGCGGACAGGTCAGCGGCAAATTCGGACTGCTGGAAGGTGCCTTCGAGTACGTCAGAATGGGGTATGGCTATTTCCCGCCACGGTTTGAGGCCGCTCATGATTGCTCCTTAGAACAGTTCGCCTTGTTTGTCTGGTTCTCTCACCTGACCAGCCGCCGTCTCGACTGCGGTCCAGCTGGTCATAAGCTCGTTGTAGGTTCGTGCATCTTCAGACCATCCGGCCCGTTCACAGAGGGTGTAGAGGCGGAATGCCAGTAAGCGTACTCCCTCAATCTGGCCCTTAACGGCACCAAGGAGTCGCCCTGTTGCAGTCTCACCGTCAACACGAAGGCTTCGGATGAGGTGGTGGAGAGTCTCCCAGATGGGGTTGCGGGTGTCTGTCCGTGGGTTCCAGTCTCTCGGGTATTCAACGGGCCTCAGGAGTCGGACAAAGCCGCCGCCGGATTCTATGACCCCGGCTTCTGCCACGCCTGCAACGCTCGTCCCCATGGCTCGGGAGAGGTCGTCCGCCTGACCGAAGGCACCCTGCTTCCAACCGTTCTGCTCAAACCACTTGAGGCACCATTGTGTGTCGTTGTCAAAGTCATTGGCGGCAAAGTACCGGTTGATTAGCCTCAGCGCCGTCTTCACTGACATCTTTGAGCCATCGGCTTCCAGCACGGCAGAGTATTTGCTGAAGACTTCCATGCCGGGGCCTATGACCGCTTGGCTCAAGTCCACCGGCGCAATGGGTGATGTTCCATCAGCAGTGCCATGAACCATTCGCTCCAATGCTTCGGGAAGGACAAGGTTGAGCTCCCGCAGGAACTCCCTGCGGCTGGCACTAGTTGCATCATCGGAACGACGGCGGCAGACAAGGATGATGCTGGATGCGAGAGCATTGGTTCCTTTCGCAATCAATCTGCCTGAACCTTCCGTCCGCATTGGCCATGTTCCAGTTAACGTGAATCCAGCCCGAAGAACTGCTTCAAGGAAGGTTTCCCAACCGGTGCTTGCCGTTCCTTCGTCGGTTTCAGTTTCAGATTGCTTGAAAGCGTAGTAGATTGCCACTGGCATCTCAGGGTGGGCTTGGATTGCGAGACTGTGCATTGCCGCAGTCATTCCATCAAGAAAGAAAGCTTCTGCCTTGGCCCTTGTTCCGTGTCGGTATTTTGTGGCCACGAGCTCCTCTGACTTCGGGACTGCGACAGTTGAAAAAAGAGTTGGGAACACGCCTTTCAGAGATTTCCGTAGCCACACATAGAAAAAGTCAGAGAGGTCAGCGTAGGCAATGTTGTCATAGTAGGGCGGGTCTGTTGAAATGGCCTTGTTGTTAGAGATTGTCTGAGTTTGCGCATCCCACTGGGACACGTGAGCTGACAGTTTTGCAGGAAGAGTCGTGATTGCCATGAAAATCTTTTCGAAAGCGGTCTCTAAACTTCCTCCTGCATTCGCAAAAGGGTTTGCTTCAACAAAATCCCAGGTCATCGGGATTGCCTGCCGGGCAAAAGTCTCACGAAACGCACCTCTGTCATTCATCCAAGTCGCTATCGATGAACCAATGTTCGCAACCTTGCTGACAGCCATGGCGAGGTAGACCCCAACTGCCTGAGCGTAAGCCAAAGCGCCCGTTCCCTCGTCGTCCAATCCAGAATTGCCAACAAGGCATCCAGCCTCGATTGTATCAACTCGGACTCTTTCAATCGCCTCCAGCACCAAGTCCGAGAACATTGTCAAAGCAACAAGCTGTCGTGCGGTGAAAAGTTTGTCCCATGTACTTAGCCCGTAGGGCACACAGGTGCCACCGGTAAGGCGTGCAGGTACATCTCCTGAAGGTATCCAGGATGACTCCACACTCAAGGCCAATCTCTCCATCACTTCAGTAGGGTCAAGGTAGACTCTGCCTTTTGTTCCTTCGGCAACCACTGCCATCATTCTTTGTCCGATTCGTTTCGCTTTGCCCTCGGATTTAATGTAGTCCCCACCGATTACGGCCCCCGAAACCAGACATCTAAAGTTTGAGCCACGGCCATGTGCCTTTGTACCATCGAGAGCAACATCGGGTGGTGCGCCTGTCTTGACCACGAACCGGTAGGTCTCGCCGTTCACAACAGGTTCCACGTATGATTCCTTTCCAGCTTTGCTGGAAAGAATGAATGTAGATGCCAACGGTACTTCGACGTGACTGAAAGCAGGATTCGTACTCCTGACCGTCCGTGCCCAAATCCAGGCAATGACTGTGAGCTCGTCACCTACCATGTTCGTCAAATCAGGACGAGATGACGCCATCTCTTTAGTAACAATCACTGTAGGATAAAGGTGCCCAATCCGTTTCTGCGCCTCACTTCGCATCCAGGCTCCGTAGCGTCTCACATCCTCTGCCAAGCCAGTTGCCCCTGGCCATTTGTCCTGAACGCCGAGAGCGGTCTCTCCCTCAGGAAGCTTGCCCACAGGGTGCTTCCCAGCAAACTTTGGAGGAATTTCAATCATGGCCTTGTTGATAAGGACAGCTACGGGATTCAAGTCGCTGGCATAAGCTTCCAGCCCGAGCCTCTGTGCTTCCAGCGGGATTGCTCCACCACCTGCAAACGGGTCGTGGAGTCCCGGCAGATTGTCGGGATTGAACAGTTCAGCCGCCTGAGGGTGGTCTTTGTTCAGGTCGCAGGACTCTCTCCAACTTCTCCTGATTTCTACTCTAGCTCTCTCCAAGACTTCCTCATTGGTCGTACTCTCCCATTTGACTAGTTCCTCGATAATTCCAAAGAGTTGCTTTCGTTTTGCGGCCCAGGAAGCTTTGAGATAATTTGGAGGAATCTGCCCAGCGTGTTCGAGTTCCCAGCGTCCCGAAGGGTCGTTGACCAACTGGCTGAAAATCACAGCTCTCGCCGTGGCGAGAGGCCTCCTCGCCCACCAGAGGTGGAGAGTGCTTGGGTGGCCGTGTCTGATAGACTTCTCCCTAGAGGAGGCTTCGTTTATTTTGTCCAGGGGCAGAGCCACCTCGATCAGCTTCTTAACACAACGGACGGGGTGGGTCATTGGGCAACCGCCTTTTCCAGGAGAGATTTCAGGTCATAGTTAACGGAGGCAACACCCCAGCCCGGCTCCTCCCTGAAAGGGTTCCTAATGTAGGCTGGCCTCTGGTTAGTATCATCATCGTTGACAATGACTATAGCCAGAACAAAGAGATCGGCTTGATTAAATGCGTAGAGGATTTCATTTCTGGTCACGGTGACGGTCGTCGAGCCAGCAATCCTTCCCTTGACCTCGATGTGCAGGGGTTCGGGAATCGAGCCATTCTTTGCTGGGGGGTAGCTGGTGATGTCCCAGCCACACTTCAGTGCCGAGACATCGACGACTCTGTTTCCCTTTGATTCCTCCACCTTGGTGACAGCTTCCATAGCAATCCGCTCGATCTTTGCTCTCGCCGAAGCGCTGACGGCAAAGGTAGCCTCTGGTTCCTCACCCTCAAGCTTTTTGAGGAGTCCAGCCGGAACCACCAACGCCCCGCCCTGATTGACCGGGGTGGCTGAAAACACTGCCCTCATTGCCTTGAGCTCTTTCTTCCTTGTTTCGAGACGGCCTTCCAAGTCCTCGATGGTTCTTCGGACGTTCTCTAGGTTGAGGCGGACATCCTTCCCTGCGGCTTGGTCATCCTTCAGCTTTCCGTAGCGGTCTGACCAGAAGTTGATCTCAGTCATCAGTCTCTCGTGAACAGAGGTCAGCGTCTTGTCCACATGGGCGATCCGCCTCTCAGAGACTTCTTGGAAGTGTTCTGGCACCAGAGTCTGAGATGCCAGCGATAAAGCCTTCGTCTCCAAATCCACCGTCAACCACGAAGCTGAGAGAATGTCGTTCAACAAGGCCCTCTTTGCGTTCTCCAAGGGAGCCAAGTCCAAGTGCGGTGCCCATCCAGCGAACGAGGACGAGCCGTCAGGATTGACCCTTACGAACTGCATCCTCTTGGAGAGGACTAGGTCGTTGCCCGACTTGACCTCGTGGGTCAACAGGAACAGGAGCCAGGGTTCTGTCCCGTCGTCGGCTGGGTCAACGAGAACAGAGCCCTGTTTGAGAAGATTGCTGTTCTGCTCCAGTATCACATCGCTGACCGCAAGCATGAGCGGGTGCCCGGGGTGAAGTAGAATACCGAAGGTCGCACCGGGCCTGTCAAAGGGCCTCACCGCTTCTTTGGTGAAACACACCCTCTCATAGCGCTTGAGGACTGGGGCTGTGTCACGGGTGTTTCTTCCAGAGATCAGCCTGTCCCTATCCCGAATGAGTGCTGGGACGTGGGTGATTTCAAAGCGGGAGCTTTCCCTGGGATGAATGATTCCACCCAGGACTTCGAATGCTTTCATGAAGAAAGAGCGGATGAAGAATGGTTGGAGCCTTCTTGCTTCGGCCTTCTCCATGTCCTCCCTGACCGCAAAGAGCCTTTCAGGGCTCATGGTCTCCTGGGCGAGTGCATTCCTGTTCAACAGGTCCTTGAGGTGGTTCACATCCAGAGCGCTGTCGATCTTCTCAGTGAGCCGCTTTCTTACTTCAGGCTGGTCTCCATAGCGGATTGCCTCAACGAGCATCTCCTTGAGGCTCTTTTCCTCAAAGACCTCCCCAAGGATGTCAAAAACCCTACCCTTGAGTGCGGCACCTTCGACTTCGAGTTTGTTCAGAAGCTTTTGGTAAACGGCCCCTTCCCTTGTTTCACTTGCAACAAGGCTCCAGAGGTGGCAGACTTCCTGCTGGCCGATACGATGAATTCGCCCGAATCTCTGCTCCAGGCGGTTCGGATTCCAGGGCAGGTCATAGTTCACCATCAAGTTGGCGTTCTGGAGGTTCACGCCCTCACCTGCGGCGTCAGTGGCAATGAGAACTCTCACAGTGGGGTCTGCCCTGAACTTCTCTTGGTTTGTCTTTCTAACTTCCCTGACGGTACCGCCGTGAATAGTGACAATGGCCTCAGGTGTCCCCAGGACATCTCCAATCCTTTTCTCCAGGTAGTTGAGGGTCGCCCGGTGTTCTGTGAAGATGATTATCTTGCGCTGGTTGCCTGAAGCATCCTTCATCTCAGGGTTGTTCTGGAGGATCTGGGACATCTCGTCCCATTTCTTGTCCTGCCCCGAAAGGACGACCTGACGTGCCATCCCGACGAGTTCCCCGAGAGTCCTTATTTCCATCTCCAACTCGGCGATAGTCTCAGCAGTGGTGGCTTGGTCCACCAGTTTCTCTTCCAGTGCCTCGAACTCGTCGGCGTCCAAGTCGTCATCGTCCTCGGGGATGTCATCAAAGATCTCTGCTTTAGCGGCCCTGCCTCTCTGGTCAACCTTTGCCTCTCGAAGCCTGTCCTCAAGCTTCTCCTTCCGCTTTTTCAGCGACTGAAAGATTGCTTCAGGACTTGATGCCAGTCTCCGTTGGAGGGAGGTGAGAGCGAATCCGATGGAGCCACGCCTCTTGCCGTCGAGTTCATCAGCCTTACCCATCTCGGTCTTCACGTAGGTCGTCACAGCCTCGTAAAGGGCCGACTCAATCTCAGAAAGCTGGTAGTTCATGGTATAGGCTCTCCGCTCAGGGAAAAGCGGAGTCCCGTCAAATTTCACGAGCTCTTCTTTGACCATCCTTCGCATCAGGTCTGAAGGTTCAACCCTGTGAACACCGTCCCGGAACTTGCCGTAGAACCTGTCCGAATCCAGAAGGGATAGGAACAACTGGAAGTCTTCTTCCTTCCCGTTGTGGGGAGTTGCCGTCATCAGCAGGAGATGTCGAGTCGATGCACCAATCTTTTCAGCGAAGTTGAAACGCTTTGTTCGTTCTATCTTCTGGCCATAAAAGTGGGCGGCCAGCTTGTGTGCCTCATCAAAAATGACCAAGTCCCAACCCGCTGAAGAGATTTTTTCTTGCTCCTCCTCATTACGGGAAAACTGGTCAAGCCTGACGATGAGCTGGTCTTTGTCGTCAAATGGATTCCCGCTGGGAGAAACCCCAAATGCGTCCCTCGAATAAACGCTGAACTCCAGCCCGAACTTCTCGTAGAGCTCTTCCCGCCATTGTTCCACAAGGCTTCCAGGGGCGACGACGAGAACTCTTCTTGCATCGGCCCTCATGATGAGCTCACGTATGTATAGGCCTGCCATGATTGTCTTTCCTGCTCCTGGGTCGTCGGCAAGCAGATACCTGAGCGGCTGGCGGGGAAGCATGGACTCGTAGACGGCAGTGATCTGGTGGGG
>Ga0181516_10002892_pt1 | contig 11871 bp, 11 predicted proteins | sample PEATcosm2014_Bin_25_FD_121104 | JGI IMG/M metagenome (GOLD analysis project Ga0181516, IMG submission 121104) | Peatland microbial communities from MTU Mesocosm Facility, Houghton, MI, USA - PEATcosm2014_Bin01_10_metaG | ecosystem: Environmental > Terrestrial > Soil > Wetlands > Peat | place...
CTGGTTGAACCAACATTCAATGAACAGGGGCTCAACTCGACAATCGGTTCTGTGTGCCGTGTCCGCCAGTCCGGAATGCCTAATGAACCGCGGAGAGCTCCACCGTCTTAGGACGGGTTCACCAGCACATCATCCACGGCCCAGTGGGCCGGATTCTACCCACCTCCGGGCCTGAGGGGCTATTCTTGCTCAGGTGCATCCCGTCCTCTTCCACATCGGATCGATTCTCATTCCGGCCTACGGCGCGCTGGCCGCGCTGGGCGTGCTGCTGGCGCTGTTTCTGGCACAGCGGACGGCGCGGATCGCGGGCGTCGATGCCGGGCATGTGTGGAATCTCTGCGTGGTAGCACTATTTGCGGCATTGCTCGGCCAGCGGTTGTTACTAGTGGCGCTGAACTGGAGCGAACTGCGTAGCCATCCCTCGTGGCTTTTTGGGTTGGGAATGGTTCATCATCCGTTGCTGGGTGCGGCGGGAGCGCTGGCGGGCGTGGGTTCGGCAGTGCTCTATGCGCGCTGGAAGCGGCTGCCGCTGGGGACTACGGCCGATGCGCTGGCCGCGCCGCTGGCGCTGGGGTTGGCCTTCGAGCAATTGGGCGCATTGCTGGCTGGGTCTGGCTTCGGGACGGAAACTGCCGTTCGCTGGGCTTTGATCTACACGAATCCGCTGGCCGCGCGCTGGAGCGGGACGCCGCTCGGCGTTCCGCTACACCCGGTGCAAGCCTACCTGGCGCTGGCTTTTTTGGCGCTCACGGCTCTGCTGCTGGTGGGATTGCCGGCAAGGCGGCAACAGGGTGATATTGCAGGGCTATTCCTTCTTGGGGTCGGCGCGGCTGTCTTCATCACGGAGTTTTTGCGCGATCCCGAAGGACGCGGCTCGATCCTGCGCGGCGCGCTGGACGGGCCGCAGGCAGTGGCTGTGCTTCTGGTGGTGGCCGGAGGATTTGTGCTATTGGAGCGCAAGAACAAGCGCATATGGAATGAGACCGCAAATGACTGAACCGCGCACCATCGAAGTACCGGCTGAGGCAGCCGGGCAACGCCTCGACCAATATCTCGCCGCGCAGCTTGAAGGGGTTAGCCGCTCCCGTGTGCAGCTTCTCATGGATCAGGGCGATGTGCTCGTAAACGGCGAGCGAGAGAAGGCTTCCCTGAAGCTGCGCGGCGGTGAGAGCATCTCCATCACCGGCGAACCGCATCCCGCGCCGCTGAAAGCGACGGCGGAAGACATTCCGCTGGACGTAGTGTTTGAGGACGCCGACCTGGCGGTGGTGAACAAGCCGGCCGGCATGATGGTTCACGCCGGGTCGGGGCAAAATGAGGACGAGCGCAGCCGCGGTACGCTCGTGAATGCGCTGCTCTACCGGTTCAAGGCTCTTTCTTCGACCGGCGGCGATCTGCGCCCCGGCATCGTTCACCGGCTGGACAAGGACACCAGCGGCTTGATCGTTGTAGCCAAGAACGACCGCGCCCATGCGGCTCTCGGAGAGATGTTTGCCAGCCGCCAGATGAAGAAGACTTACATCGCGCTGGTACAGGGAGCGGTGGAGCGGCCGAAAGGCACCATCAACGCCGGCATTGGTCGCGATCCGATGCGGCGGACGCGCATGACCGCGCAGCCGCAGGACAACGCACGCTCGGCGGTTTCGCATTACGAGGTGGTTCGCCGGCTCAACAATCGCTTTGGCAAGTTCACGCTGGTGCGGGTGCGCATCGAGACCGGCCGCACCCATCAGATTCGAGTGCACATGGCGTCAATCGGGCACCCTGTTGTGGGAGACTCGCTCTACGGAGGCGCAGGGCAACTTACCGATCAGGTGGCCTCGCAGGCCGCGACCTCCAAGGCCGCGCGACGCAAGTCGGAGCCGGAGAAGCTCAAGCTGGGACGAAACTTCCTTCACGCGGCGAAGCTGGAATTCACGCACCCAACGACAGGTAAGTTGCTGCAATTGGAAGCGCCGCTGCCTGCCGAACTCGAGAGCTTTCTGAACCGGTTGGATGGAAGCGCGAGTGCGCCTGCCAAAGGCGGACGTGACTGACGGGATTCATGCGTATGTCACGGCGCCGGTCTGATTGCTAGAATGAAGACGCTATGAAGAGAAATCTATTTGTCCTCGTGCTTGCGGCAGCGCTTACTGTTGCCGCGCTGCCAGCACAGCAACCTGCCGCCCAGCCCGCCACACCGCAGGCTGGCCAGACTCCGGCAGTTCAGCAGCCAGCGCCTACCGACCAGGGAACCGATTCTGGCGTGCCCACTATTGTTATCACCGCTAATGAAGTCAACCTCATCTTCACGGTAACCGATAAGCATGGGCACTACATTCCCAACCTGCAGCAGAGCGACTTCGCATTGCTCGACGACCAGAAAGCGCCGGCGAGTGTGAAGTCCTTCCACCAGCAGATCAATCTGCCTTTACGCGTAGGCATCGTCATCGATGCCAGCACTTCGATCCGTTCCCGCTTTCAATTCGAGCAGCAATCGGCTACTGAATTCCTGCTCCAGGTTCTCAAGGCCAAAAGCGACCGTGCCTTCGTAATGGGTTTCGATGTGACTCCCACGGTGACTCAGGACTGGACCAACAATATCGACGCGTTGGAAACCGGCGTAAACCGCCTGCGCCCCGGCGGTGGCACGGCGCTCTTTGACGCGGTGTACACCGCTTGCCGCGACAAGCTGCTCGAGGGCGCGCGCGACCGCGAGCCCGTGCGCAAGGCCATGGTCCTGCTCTCCGACGGCGACGACAACCAGAGCCGCGTTCACCCCGACGAGGCCATCAAGGAGTGCGAGCGGGCGGAGACCATCATCTACGCCATCAGCACCAATTGGACGCCGAGCCGCGGCAAGGGCGACCAGGTGCTGACCCAGCTGGCGGAGGCCACCGGAGGGCAGGTGTACTTCCCGCCCTCGGTCGAGGAGGTCTCCACCAGCTTTAAATCCATTGAAGATGAGCTGCGCAGCCAATATGCTTTGATCTATACTCCGGCCGATTTCAAGACGGACGGCGCCTTCCGCTCCATCTATCTTTATTGCAACGACCGCCGCTACCAAGTGCGAGCGCGTAAAGGATACTTCGCACAGAAGCAGTAATTTGAGAACGCCAGGCAACGGCGCAGTGAGTTATCAGTCCCATACGACTGGAACCGGCTGCGCCGTGCTTCATTGCAGATTGCATTCCAAAATAAATGCGCTTACCGTTCGAACAAATGCAAAAGCTGTGTCCCGTTTCAGGACGATCCTTGGGCTCGCTGTCCAGAATTGACCCGCATCAACAAACTTCATCTGCCAATCTCAACCATTCCGGCAATTAAGCGATGAAATAGAGCAGGACGATTCCGCGAATTCTCTAGTTGGGTTGCCGGAACTCTTTACCGCTGCCCGAGTCTGGCGCCCTGCTGAGGTGGGGCGGAGGAAACGGAATCGGCCACGCCGCGGGAAGACTGTGCGGACTGGGGGAAATTCGGTGATCCGGCAGGCGATATCGTGCGACATCTGCGGAACTGAAAAGAAGCAGACGAACCACTGGTTTGTGGCCTATGACCAGGGCGGAGAACTGCGGGTGAGCGGGTGGAACTCGCGCAACCGGCTCCGGCCTGGGTCGAAGCATCTGTGCGGACAAACCTGCCTGCACAAGCTGGTAGACGACTTCATGGCCAAGGCCCTGGCGGTCCGGCCACAGACGAGCGCGGCAGAGGAGCCTGACGTGGAAACCGCGGCTGGGTCCACCGATACGAGCCTGACGTCGAACGCGGCGTATGGGAAAGCCGAGCATTCCGCGCGGCTGCTCACCCCGCCCACGCCGCTCCTGCCCAACCGGCCGCCGTTCCGGCCGCAGCCGGAGCTGGTCGCGATGCCGGGAAGGACAGAAGCCGAAGATCCCTCGCTTGCGCCCGGCGAGCCGCCCCGCTTTGCGTCGCGCAACCGGCGAGCCGAAGCCTGGGAGCGGGAGCGCGAACGCTGCGCCACCGTGGAGCATCCGGACAGGACGACCCGACGACGGTCGGGTTGACGGCTGGAATCACGTTCCCCGTTCTGGGGTTCGCATTGGTTCTTCAAAGTGGCGCACCGCCGTTGCTGTCATCCTGACCGAGCAACGCGAGTCGAAGAATCTGCGGTTCATATTCTCGGTACGAGCTTGATTCACATCAACCGCACCGCTCCATCTATCCTGCTGCCGGCCCTGCTTCCAGCATGGCCAGCAACCCAGCCTCGTCGATCACCGCAACCTTGAGTTCACGAGCTTTGTCGAGCTTGGAGCCGGCCTCTTCGCCGGCCACTACATAGCTGGTCTTCTTGCTGACAGACCCGGCGGTCTTGCCGCCGGCAGCCTCAATTCTGGCCTTAGCCTCATCGCGTGTAAGCGTGGGCAGCGTGCCGGTGAGAACAAACGTCATTCCAGCCAACTGCGCCGAGCGCTGCTTCTTCTCCGCGGTCATATCCACCCCGGCATCCTTTAGGCTTTGGATCAGAGCGAGGTTGGCGGGCTGCGCAAAGAACTCCAGGATCGCCTGGGAGATGCGCGGGCCGACCTCTTCCACTCGCTCCAACTCTTCAGCGCTTGCCCCAGCCAGTGCGTCCATGGAGCCGAACTCCTCTGCCAACAGCTCCGCCGTGCGTTCGCCAACAAAGCGGATGCCCAGGCCCATCAGCACTCGCGCCAATCCTGCGCGTTTCGAGCCCTCAATCTCTGCGATGAGAGCACGCGCGGATTTTTCCGCAAAGCGGTCGAGGCCGGCCAACTGCTCCTCATTCAGTTTGTAGAGATCGGCAACACTGTGAACCAGGCCGCGATCGAGCAACTGCTGAACAACGGCGTCGCCGAGGCCCTCGATGTTCATGACGGAACGTCTGCCAAAGTGGAGCAGGCTTTCGCGCAGTTTGGCTGGGCAGTCGGCGTTCACGCAGCGATAATCTACCTCGCCCTCAACGCGGACGACCGCGCTTTTGCACTCGGGGCACTCGGTGGGAAACTGAAACTCCTGTGTGCCCCTGGGATGCTCGCTGTCAGCGATCACTTCCACAACTTTAGGAATCACGTCGCCGCCGCGCTCGACTTTTACCCAGTCCCCGATCTTCAGTCCAAGGCCAGCAATAAAATCGGCGTTGTGCAGCGTGGCGCGGCTCACCGTGGTGCCGCCGATGAAGACCGGAGTCAACTCGGCGACAGGCGTCAGCTTCCCGGTACGGCCCACCTGTACGGTGATGGCGTTCACCTGCGTAATGCCCGACTTGGCGGTGAATTTGTAGGCAATGGCCCAGCGCGGGGCGCGGCCGGTATAGCCGAGGCGCTGCTGGGTGGCGTGTGAGTCGACCTTTAGGACAACGCCGTCGATCTCGTAGCCGAGCGTAGCGCGGTCGGCCTCGGCCTTGTCAATGAACTGGACCATCTCTTCGACTGAAGCAACCAGTTTGCGGCGAGGATTGACACGGAAGCCGAGGGCCGCCAGGGCGTCGAGCGTCGCACGCTGCCCTTGCGGCCAATACTCGCCCTCGACCAGCAGGAAGTAGGCGTAGAGGTCCAGGCCGCGATTTGCGACGATGCTCGGTTCCAGCGTACGCAGTGTTCCGGCTGCGGCGTTGCGAGGATTCACGGCGGGGGGCAATCCCTGTTGCTCACGTTCCTCATTCAGGCGCTCGAATGCAGCTTCGGGCATGACCACCTCACCACGCACCTCAAAGACGGGCGGCACGGCAGCCTTCTCCAGCCGCTCCGCTGAGATGGTCAGCGGCACGCTGCGGATGGTGCGGATGTTCGACGTCACGTCTTCGCCGGTCTGGCCGTCACCGCGAGTAATGCCGGTCGTCAGCCTCGAGCCGCCATCGCCCGTCGGCTCAAACCGCAGAGCCACGCTCAGGCCGTCCATCTTGAACTCGGCCACATACTCGACCGGCAGTTGCCCGGCTAGATCGCGCACGCGTGTGTCCCAGGCGCTCAGCTCCTCAGTCGAATAGGCGTTGTCCAGGCTGAGCATGGGGCGGGAGTGGCGCACCTTCTGGAAGCCCTCGGCCGGCTTGCCGCCCACGCGCTGGGTAGGCGAGTCGGGCGTCACCAGTTCCGGGTGCGCTGCCTCAATCCGCTTCAGCTCGTTCATGAGCGCGTCGTACTGGGCGTCGGTGATCTCCGGCGCGTCCAAAACGTAGTAGAGGTGCTCGTGGCGGCGCAGTTCGGAACGCAGTTCCTCCGCGCGCTGGGCCGGAGACAAGTTTTGATTCGACGGATCGCTCATGGGGTGAATTATAGGAGGCTCAGGGGGCAGGATAGTATGGGTTGCAGACCGCTATGGAACCGATTACCCACTTTCTTACCGGAGCCTGCATCGGCCGCGCTGGGCTGAACCGCAAGACCGCCTATGCCACGCTGGCGGCCGTGCTGGCTGCCGAAGCTGCTGACATCGACGTGCTGTGGTCGCTCGGCGGGCCGGTAGAAGAGCTGAAGCATCATCGCGGCATAACGCACACCTTCATCGCCGCGCCCGTGGTGGCTGGGGCTGTAGTGGGTCTGGAGTGGCTCTACCATCGCTGGCGAGAGCGACGGCGCACGCGCAGGGCCAGCACCCTCAACCAAAGCTCCAAAGCGCCCCCGGCGCCGCCGCAGCCTGTGGATTGGGGTTGGCTCTATTTGACGGCGCTGATTGCCGCGCTGAGCCATCTTTTGCTGGACTGGACAAACAACTACGGCGTGCGGCCTTTTTTCCCGTTCAACCCGCGCTGGTACGCGGGCAGCTTCGTATTTATCGCCGAACCCGTGCTTTGGGCGCTGTTGTTACTCGCTTTGATTGTTCCTGGACTGCTGGGGCTGATTGGCGGCGAGATCGGTGCGCGGCGGGAGAAGTTTCGAGGGCGGGGCTGGGCTATCTTTGCGCTGACTTCGATGGTGGCGTTCTGGGGCTGGCGCTGGACGGAGCACGCGCAAGCTCAGGCGCTGGTCGAAAGCGCGCAGATCACGACGGCTCCAGTGAAGCGGATCGGGCTGGAGCCTTATCCGATCAACCCATTCCGCTGGCACGCAATTCTCGAGACGCCGGAGTATTACCAGACAGCCGAGATCGACATGCGGTCCTCTGAGATCGACAGCGACCCGCACCAGGACGTGCTCTTCAAGCCAGCGGCCACCGCGGCCACTGAGGCCGCCAAACGCACCCCGCTCGGCCAGGTCTATCTGGACTGGGGTACATGGGCAGTGGTGCGCGATGTGGGCCAGGAGCCAGTGCGAGGAATGGACCCGCCGCAGTTACCGCCGAATCGCCAGTGGACCACTGTCGAGTTCGACGATCTGCGCTTTGACTACTCCTATCTGGGCACGGGCAGACCCACCGGCCGGAACCCGCTCGCCGGCTGGGTCTACATCGTGGATGGCCACGACGACGCCGGCGAGGCGATGAATGGCCGCGAGCAGCGGTAGATCGCTGCCCCGGCTGGTCCAACTCACTGGTGCGCCGGCAGGTGATAATCGTTGATGCTGAGGCCGGTTTGTGTGCGGCCAACCAGTTTGTACTGGGTAAAGGTTACGGCAGGAAGCGGGCATGAAGATGGCACCCTCTGTAGCTGAAGATACCCGCCAGTGTTCGTCAACGAAAACCTCTCAACCACCACGGGAGAGATGCCGAATTGCGCGGGGTCGCTCTCAATCGCCCCTCTCCAGCCAATATTCTGAACACCCTGCCACGGCTCGGGTTGTGGCTGAGCGCAATGCGGGTCCGACCAGGCTACGCTGACATGTGTTAACGGAGCTTCCCGCAGAGCCGACCTGCAAGAGAATTCTATATTTGCCGCGACAGAGCCAAGTGGAAGCAATGCGGTGGAGCAGATGCCAAAATCGGGACCGGTAACCTCGCGCCCTGAGAACGGAACTGTGGTGGCCTTGACTGCCCGTGCCTGAGTGCTCGCGAAGGTAAGATGTACCCTGAGCGGCAGGTTCTTCAACTTTTTGTAGACGGCACCGGGCATTGTGAAATTCGCGGTTACCTTCTTGTCGACAGGAAGGTGCAGGTTCCCGTAGAGAGACTGCCACGCCGAGTCCCATCGGAATCCGCCAGGCGCCTCGATTGCGACCCTTACGTCGTCGAGAATGAGCAGGTCGCCCTCTGCGATGCCGGTGGCCTGAATGGGAACGGCGATGCCCATCCGGTTGCCTGCCGGCAATGAGTAGGCCCCATAGAGAATATGCGGATCGGGCCTGTACTCCAATTGAGGCTGCGCCCCGGCTCCGTTGGCCGGCTGGGGATAGGCTCGCTCGATCGAAACACGATCGGGGATGACCGCGCCTATACAAAAGAACAGAACTGGAAATGCAAACAGCAGCAAACGCGCGTGCCAGACCTTGCGGGTGGCATACTGCACCGCGATGACCGACAGGCATAGGCACAATGCGAGTATGAGGGGGACGTGGCCCTGGTTAGGCGTGGATGCCCCGGGTGAGCCCACGAAAAGCGCAACAGCAAAAATGCAGGCAATGCAGAGAAAAATGCCCAGCAGCGTGAGGGTCATGCGGGCAAAGTTGGAGGTGACGGACGCCAGTGCAACCAGCGGCAGAACCAAATAGCCGGTGATGAGGAGCAGATTGTAGAGCAATCCTGGCAGGTAGAGGAACGGATGAAAGCCCGCCGCCACCAGGATGAGGCATTGCGCGATAAAGATGGGCAGATAGAGGAATGCGAGAAGAAAGATAAGCTTTGCGGCGAGCAGTTTCTTCCATTCATAGGGTCGCGTAAGCCAAAACTGTGTGGTGCCAATCAACCTTTCAGCGTGGATGACGCGAGAGATCAGCAGCCACCAACTGAGCGGAACCAGGAAGACCAGAGCGACGGCAAATCGCTGCGACAAGGATTGAACCATACCTACGCCCGCCTGAGAACGGCCGGAGGTATCCAATGGCAGCCATTGGTTGGCGTAAAGCCGAACGAATGCGACGGTGATGGCCAACGAGAGGAGTATCTCGGGCCAGAAGCGGCGGGCATCTTTGGCGAATATATGCAGGATCTGCTTCATGCTGCGTTCTCCTTGATTGCGGCGTGATCTTGCCCTGAAGAAGCGCGGTCGCGGGCGGATTTGGCGACGGCCAGAAAAATGGCGCGCAGTGACATCGGGTCGAACGAAACATCGCGCGCGGAAGGAAATCTCTCTGCCAGCTCGCGCGGAGAACTCTCTTCGTTGAAGTCGCTGTGGACGAAGCGAAGCACACAGTCGGCGGTCTGGGGTTGCAGCCAGGAGTCAGGGAGATTCCCTGGCAGCGGCGATGGGCTTTCTAGCGTGACCGTCACTTCGCGGAATCGGTTGGCAAGCACCGACATCTCTTCGGAGAAGAGCAGACGGCCTCGCTCCAGGTAGCCAACATGGCTTGAGAAGGTTTCGATCTCAGCCAGATCATGCGAAGAGAGAAAGATGGTTGTCTCTGGGGCGCGCTCGATGAGGCCTTCGATGAGTTCGTCGCGCACCAGCGGATCGAGGCCGGAGAAAGGCTCGTCGAGGACGATGAGCGCCGGCCGGTAAGAGAGCGAACTGGCGAAGGCGGCCTTCATCTTCATGCCTCGCGAGAGATGCTTGAGTTTGCGCTTGAGGGGCAGATCGAACTGACGGATCAGCTGCTGCTCCAGCGTGCGGTCCCATTGCGGGTAGAAGGCACGAAAGTAGTCGAGCATTGCGCCGACGGTCATCCAGTCGGGCATCTCCTGGTTTTCAGAGACGTAGCCGATGCGCGTGAAGGCTTTGCCCGCCAGCTTGCGCGAGTTGATGCCCAGAACGTCGGCGCGGCCCGCCGTGGGAGGAAAGATATTCATCAGCACCTTGATGATGGTCGTCTTCCCTGCCCCATTTGCGCCGACCAGCGCATAGATGGCCCCTTCGGGCACGGTGAGATTGAGGCCATCGACGGCGACGGTGCGGCCAAACCGCTTGCTGAGACTCTGGGTGCTGATCGCGGGGTTCATTGCTCCTGGCTCCCTCCATCTTTGGGGTCGATTTCGAGATTGCGGGCGGGTTGAGTGGCAGGCTGTTCGCCTCGGATTGGTCCGTCGGCGCTGAGGCGTTCCCAATGGGCTGAGAAGGCGGATTGCATTTCGTCCAATTCGATCCCTAGTCGCTTGGCTGTAACGACCAGTTCCTCGATCTCGTGACCCAGAAGTTGGGTTCGTTCTTTTCGGCTGGATTCGGGAAGAACGGCGACCACAGTGCCGATGCCGGGACGGGTCTCAAGCATGCCTTCATTCACCAGGTGGGCGACGATCTTGTGGGCCGTGTTGGGATTGATCTTCAATTCCTTGCTGAGGGCGCGAACGGAGGGAAACGGATCGCCCGGTCGCATTTGGCCTGAGACGATGGCTTTTGTCGACGCGTAGACTATCTGCTCGAAGAGCGAGACACCGGCGCGGAGTGGAACTCGGAAGGGAATCACATGTGTACTATAACAGATAGTACACTCATTGCAAGAGAATCTTTTGGGGTTGGCGATTGGATCGCCAGATACCCCAGTCGGCTAGGTGGAAAACGCAGCGGACCGCCCGAATTATGGGAATATGACGAGAAGACTCGGGACATTTGCCGAAGCTAGCACTGGTTGTTGGTTGTGCAATATGAAAGATACTGTTTATTTCATGAAAAGATAAAGGTTGACCGAGGGGCGGATGGCCCGCAGAATGAGAAGAGTCGGTTTCATGCCGGAATGCTTTCCCCAAATCTGGAAGTCAATCCCAGGAACCGAGAAGATTGAGGTCGTCATGTTTGCTTATCTGCTTTTGCTGATTGCCGTTTTGACCCGTGTGCTGCCCCATGCCGGGTGGCTAAACTTTACTGCTGTGGGCGGCGCTCTGCTCTACTTTGGCGCGCGGCGCTCCTGGCGCGAGATGCTGGCTCCGCTGGCCGTGCTCATGGCCACGGACTACTACCTGACCGTTTACGCGTATAACTACCCCTTCCGCTGGCAGGGATATCTGGCCACATGGGCGTGGTATGTGGCGGCGATGGCGCTGGGGCAGATTCTGCTGCACAGCCGGACCACCTTTGTGCGCGTGGCTGCGGGAGCGCTGCTCGGACCGACCTCGTTCTTTGTGCTCTCGAACTATGCAGTCTGGCTTGGCGGCGGAATGTATCCGCGCACACTGGGCGGACTGACCACCTGCTACGTGGCTGCCCTGCCCTTCTATCGTAACGACCTGGTCTCGACCGCGATCGTTGCCGGGTTGGCGTTTGGGGTCCCAGTGCTGGTGCGGCGACTGAATCCGGCCCAGGCGCAGATGGCGCCGGAAGGAAAGTAGTTCGGGCGGTGTGCGTTCCCAGGTCTCAAAATCGAGCCGTGGGCATGCTAATACGGGGTGTGATCGATTTCGAATGGAATTTCCGGATTGTCCCGATTAAGTAAACAGCTTGATCCCGGATCAGACGGATCGTAGCGCACGTGAATGATTCCAATGCCGTTGATTGCATCGGTCACCCGACTGATCTGTTTAGTTTCAATTGAGGTTCCGCGGGCCGAGCCGTAGAATGTCTCACCATTAATCTCATACGAAAACACTAGACCGGGAGAAATATGATCGTCCAACTCGTTTTTGCCGAACATAGAAATCTTTCCATCAGCAGTGGGCCATGACAGGGCGTTGTCAATCCGTCGCTGTCTCCGCACATTTCTGGCGATTGATCGAATGATCGAGTCGATGAAAAAACCACCCATATCTACGAAGTATATTCAACCCAATCCAACCGCAGGCTTGCGGCTGCCTACACCTACATCGAAAAACCGAGACCGGAGCCACGCGCCGTTTTAGAGCACTTCTCCCGATGGTGTATAGTATGGATGGCGATTCTCCGCGCACATGCTATGGCGCGACCTTATTCGGATGATTTGCGGCGCAAGCTGCTTGAGGCCTTCGACCAAGGCAAGGGAA
>Ga0181516_10002893_pt1 | contig 11866 bp, 14 predicted proteins | sample PEATcosm2014_Bin_25_FD_121104 | JGI IMG/M metagenome (GOLD analysis project Ga0181516, IMG submission 121104) | Peatland microbial communities from MTU Mesocosm Facility, Houghton, MI, USA - PEATcosm2014_Bin01_10_metaG | ecosystem: Environmental > Terrestrial > Soil > Wetlands > Peat | place...
CCAGCGCTCCGTGCGAGATATTTGCCGATGGCTTTGCGGGCGCCATCAAGGATCCGGGACATGCGCAGCAGCGACCCACGGGGCTGGCGCTTGGCCCGGACGGCGCGCTCTATGTATCGGACGATGTGCATGGACGCATTTATCGCATCACTTACGTGGCGGGCGCCGCCCGCGGGTTGGACGGCGGTGTGACGCCATGCCCGCGTGCCGACGCGCCGGCCGGTCCGGCGGTCGCGATGGACTCGAAGACGCGCTAGCACACACTCGCATTGGGCCATCAACTCCACAGCCGGATCCATTGGCAGGCGCTCGCCGCGCTGCTCTGGTGCCTGTGCGCATGCAGTGCGCACGCCGATGGCGCTCACCACGCGCTGTGGGTCGTCAAGGGTGCGCACAACACCGTCTACCTGCTCGGATCAGTTCACGTGCTCAGGCCCTCCGACAGCGATCTGCCACCGGAGGCGCTGCATGCGTATGCCGAGGCCCGGGCGCTGGTGATGGAGATTGATCTCAACGGCGCTGATACCGGCGCAATGCTCGCGAACGACGCAAGCCTCGAGACTCTGCCCGAGGGCCAGACGCTGGCCGGAGTGCTGGGGCCGGACGTTTACGCAAGATTCGGCGCGCATGCGCGCGCGCTGGGGCTGGATCCCGATACGTTCAGCAGTTTTCAGCCCTGGTTTGCCGCCCTGGCCATGCAGCAGGCCGAACTGAGCCAGCAGGGCTTCGAACCCGGCGCCGGGGTCGATGAGCAGTTCGCACAGCGCGCCGCGAGCGACCACAAGCCCATCATCGGGCTCGAGACCATCGATGAGCAGCTGGGTATCTTTGCCAAACTGTCGGCCGAACAGCAACGCCGCTTCCTGCTCTACACGCTGGATGACGCCGACGAAACGGTGCATTCCGCCGAGGCAGTGGTGTCCGCCTGGCGCTCAGGTGATATCCACGCGCTCGAGACGCTGCTGCTCGACAGCTCGCAAGAGTATCCCGAGCTGTTCCGCATGTTGACCACGGATCGCAATCGCCGCTGGCTGCCGACAGTCACGGGACTGCTGCAGGAGTCTCAGGACTACCTGGTGATCGTCGGGGCGCTGCACCTGGTCGGCCACGACGGCCTGGTGCAGCTGCTGCAGCAGGCCGGTTACCAGGTCGTGCAGCACTGATCAGGTGTGCAGGCCGTGGATGCCGTGAACTCCGAACAGGCCGACCAGACCGACCAGGATCAAGTAGATAGCGACGATGTAGTTCAGCAGGCGCGGCGCAATTAGAATGAGGATGCCGGCGATCAAAGCAGCCAGCGGGCCGATGCTCAGGTAAAAATTCATTGTAATCCCCGAATTCGATCCTATTTAGCCCTTGAGGGCCCGCGCAGCATAGCGGCAGGTATGGAACCTCGATACGGCGCACTTGCCTAAGATTTCGGGCTCTGGTCCTACGAGCAGGAGATAAGTTCAATGCGTAAGAAACTGACGGTGGCGCTGCTGGGATTGCTGGCCCTGGGGGCCGGCGCGTGGGCGCTGGCGCTGGAGAATCCGGCCGAGGCGCCGAATCCGAACGATCCGAGCGTCAGTCAGGTCTACGATGCCGCGCGCGCGGGTCATCTGGATCAGGCGCATCAGATGATCACTCAGGTACTGGCCAATCATCCGCGCAGCGCGCGTGCGCACTACGTGGCGGCCGAGATCGATGCCGACATGAAGAATTACGGTGAGGCCCGTGAAGAGCTCAGGATTGCCGAGCAGATCGATCCGGGGCTGCCCAACGTCAATCCGCAGTCCGTCGCAGCGCTACGGCGTGAAATTGGCGCCACCGCAGCCGGCCAGCCCGGGTTGTCGCGGCAGATGATCGTGCCGGCGCAGCAGGCGCCGAAGCCGTTTCCATGGAGCACGGTACTGATCATCGCCGCCGTGGTATTTGTCGCCTGGCTGCTGTTCCGTCGTCGACAGGGGCCTGCCGCTTACAATCCGTATCCGGGCACCATGCCGAATACCATGGGACCGGGTGGGGTGATGCCACCGCCCGGCGGCTTTCCGAGTGTGATGGGCGGTGCCGGCTCCGGTATCGTCGGTGGACTTGCCAGCGGGCTGGCGGTCGGCGCAGGTGTGGCGGCCGGCGAGGAACTGGTACGGCATGCGTTCGGCGGTTCGGCCGGGGTGCCCGAGCAACGATTTGAGCCGAACGAAGCGCAGCCGCCGGTCGACCCGAATGCCGACCTCGGCGGTCCGGATTTCGGCATCTCCGGCGGCGGCTGGGACGATGGCGGCGGCTCCTCGGGTGGCGATGACGGCGGTGGCTGGACCTGAGGGACGGCCGCGATCGCAACTAGCGGGTGCTGTAGCCGCATCCAGATCTTAACGCTGGAAGGTCACGATATCGACGCCCGTGTCGACTGCGCAGGTCGAGTCGAGCAATGTTTCGCCCGGTGCCACCAGCCCCTCAGGTCTGGGCAGCAGCAGTGCTTCGCGCCGTGGTGTGCGCCCGGCGAGCACGATGAAACCGGGGCCTTCGGGTAGGCTCGCACCGGCGACGACGATCGTGTAGGCCGCCATGTCCTGGCGGGCACCCGGCTCGCCATCGGCGAGCAGCACGAATGGATTGAGACTGCCGAGCTGTTCGCCGCGAATGCGCAGTGCCAGGTAGGGAAATTCCGCGCTCGGCAGCCGAGCCCAGTGATCACCCAGCTGCGCCGCCGCGGCGCGCAATGCCTGCCGCAGGCGTGGCTGCAGGCATTCGATATGAATGTGCAGCTGATCCTGGGTGCGTGCCCGCGCCGAGTTGATCGCGAGACCCACGGCATCGCGCGGCAGCGGGTGCCCCACGACTGTCGCCAGGCGGTCGCGAGCCTGCCAGGCGGCGTCGAAGTAGTTGGGACTGCCTGGATCCAGCACCGCCGGATCCTCGATGCCGGTGACGCTGCGAGCGGCGATCAGCAGGAAATGCGCGCCGCCCTTGCGGTCGGCAAGCACCGCATAATCCGGCGAGACGACGCGCACGCACGGAGTCGGATCGTGATGTTCGCTCCAGTGTGGCATGCACTGCTGCTGGACTATTTGGCGAAGTGCGTCGCGATCGTCCGGCTGGGTTCCGAAAGTGAACGATGCCGCGGCCAGTGCGACCAACGCCAGCGCGGCCTGAGTGCGCGACGAATGCATTGCCGACATCATAGAATCACAATATGACCGCGGCACTATCGATCTCCCACCTGACCAAGACCTATGCCTCCGGCCGCCAGGCGCTTCATGACGTCAGCCTCGAGGTTCAGCGCGGCGAGATCTTCGCGTTGCTCGGGCCGAACGGCGCGGGCAAGACCACGCTGATCAACATCGTCTGTGGGATCGTCCGTGCCACCGCGGGCCAGGTGCTGGCCGACGGCTTCGACATTGGGCGCGATTACCGCGAGGCGCGCAGGCGTATTGGCCTGGTGCCGCAGGAACTCACCACCGACATGTTCGAGTCGGTCGGCGCGACAGTGCGCTACAGCCGCGAGCTGTTCGGCTGCGCGCCCAACGAGCCTTACCTCGAACAGCTGCTGCGTGATCTGGCGCTGCTTGACCGCCGCCGCGACCTGATCATGACCCTCTCCGGAGGCATGAAGCGTCGCGTGATGATCGCCAAGGCGCTGTCGCATGAACCCCGGATCCTGTTTCTCGATGAGCCGACCGCGGGTGTCGACGTGGAGCTGCGGCGCGACATGTGGAACCTGGTGCGAGCGCTGCGCGAACGCGGCGCCACGATCATTCTGACGACTCACTACATCGAAGAGGCCGAGGGGATGGCCGACCGCATCGGCATCATCCGCAAAGGCGAGCTGATACTGGTCGAGGACAAGCTGACCCTGATGCGCAAGCTGGGCACGCGCCAGCTGACGCTTAAGCTGCTGGAGCCGATGCATGCACTGCCGCCGACACTGCGTGGTTGGGACCTGACGCTGGGAGCGGATGGGCACGAGCTGCAGTACCACTTCAACGACGCCAGCGGCGCGCCGGTGGGCATCCCGGCGCTGCTGCGTCGCCTGAGCGAACTGGGAATCGGCTTCGCCGATCTCAGCACCCGCCAGAGCTCGCTGGAGGATATCTTCGTCGGTCTGGTCACTGAGGGCGCGGCGTGAGTCGTCCGGCTTTCAATGGCCGTGGCGTGGCAGCGATCTACAAGTTCGAGATGGCGCGCTTTCGCCGCACGGTCGTACAGAGCATCGTCACGCCCGTGCTGACCACCTCACTGTACTTCGTGGTGTTCGGTTCCGCGATCGGCGCGCGGATGGCGCAGGTGAATGGCGTGCGTTATGGCTCGTTCATCGTGCCCGGCCTCATCATGCTGGCGCTGTTCACGGAGAGCCTGTCCAATGCCTCCTTCGGCATCTACATGCCGCGCTTCGTCGGCACGATCTACGAACTGCTGTCGGCGCCGGTGTCCGCGATGGAGATCGTGCTCGGTTACGTCGGCGCCGCGGCCACCAAGTCGATCCTGATCGGGCTCATCATCCTCGGCACCTCGACCCTGTTCGTGCCGATCCAGATCCTGCATCCGGCCGTAATGGCGGCATTCCTGGTGCTGACCGCCGCCAGCTTCAGCCTGTTCGGGTTCATCATTGGTATCTGGTCGAATGGATGGGAACAGCTGCAGCTGGTGCCGATGCTGGTGATCACACCACTGACGTTTCTGGGCGGCGCGTTCTATTCAATCGACATGCTGCCGGCTGCGTGGCGCACGGTCACGCTGTTCAATCCGCTCGTCTACCTGATCAGCGGGTTTCGCTGGAGCTTCTATGGCAGCGCGGATGTCGGGGTCGGCACGAGCCTTGCGGCGACGCTGGGCTTCCTGAGCGTGTGCCTGTTGCTGGTGGTGTGGATATTCCGCACCGGCTATCGACTGAAGAGCTGAGTCGGCCGACGCCGCTACTGCGCGCTGTAGCCGCGTCCCTGGAAGCAGGCAATCACGGCGCGCCGGTAGTCCGAGGGGCTGCTCGATTGCGATGCGGCCCACTGATCGCACTGGGTGCGATCGGCAGCCTGCTGCTGCTCGCTCTGGCCGCCGGTCGGATAGGCGAACACATGATCACTGCCGCCGCCATTAGCGGCAGTATTGGCTGCAGCGCCGGGCTGGGCCGCAAACTGTCCCGGAGGAATCGGCTCGGGTGCCGAGGCGGCATTGTCGGCCGCTGGAGCGACGCTGCCGTCCGGCCCGGCAGTGACTGGCGCCGTCGAGGCGACCGGCGGCGGATCCGTGGCGACATAACCGTCCGCCGTCGGGCTCCAGGTGTAATAGGCGTCGTTGTAATAATAATAGGGGACGCTGTTCCACCAGTAGGTCGCGCAGTACAGCGGGATCGTCGGCAGGAACCAGGCGAATGCGGGGCCGTAGTAGGCGCCAGGCCAGAACCGCCCGCCCCAGTAGCCGCCGCCCCAAGCGCCAAGGTGCGCATAGCCGGGACCGGCGGCACGGCCCCCCTGCCATCCGGGCGATCCGCGCCATCCGGGCGTGCCGACCGTACGGCCAACGGATGCCGCGACGTGGCCGGCGCCGACGTAGCCGGTCGCGCGCGCAGTGCCATAGTTGTAGCCATGGGCAACAGCGGGGGTGGCGTAGTGTGCTGAGTAGTGCGCCGAGGCGCCGCTGCTGAAGTGCGGCGCGCTGGAAGAGTGTGCGCCGCCGCCCGAGAAGTGAGCGCCGCCACTGTGGCCGCCGCTGAAACCGCCATGCGCCAATGCCGGCACCGAGAGTGTCGACATCAGAAGGGCCGCCGCGAGTCTCATCTTGCTCCTCCGAGGTTGCCGGGTGACCTGTCCGTTCCCGGCGACCGTTCGATTACTATACGTTACAGCGCACCAGGCCGTCTGACGTTGACGCAAATTGGCGCAGCGCAGCATGGACCCGCATAACCCTATGAATGACAAGAATAACGATTTCCCGCAGGCAGGCCTCAAGCGGCTGATCCTGCCGCCCCCGGTGTGCTGGGTCGGCACCCCCGAGCCCGATCCGGAGGCAGCGATTCTCGGACAGCTCAAACCCGGCACGGTGCTGATGATGGGCGACAATCCGGCATTGCCTCGCATGCCGGAGCGCCCGCGGTTGCTGGACTTCTTCAAGTATCGCTTTACGGACATCACGATCCGTCACCTGTTGACCAGCGGCAAGAAAGCACTGGAGGCCGGTCTCGATGAGAAGGTCGTGATGGCCTGCGTGCTGCATGACATGGCCAACGGCTGCCTGCTGCGCAGCGATCATGGCTACTGGGGTGCGCAGATGATTGCGCCGTACGTGAGCGAGGAGATTGCCTGGGCGGTGCAGCACCATCAGGCGCTGCGCTATTTTGCGGACGAGTCAGTCGGCTACGCCTACCCGCAGGCGTACCTGCGTTTCTTCGGGCCCGACTATCAGCCTCCCGAGTACATCCGGCGCGACGCGGAGGCAGCGCGGGCACATCGCTGGTACATGAGCTCGCGGCTGATCACGCTGTTCGACATTTATTTCTTCGAGTCGGCGGACCCGATCGATCCGGAGATCTTCACCGACATCATTGGCCGGCATTTCCGCGAGCCGGAGGAGGGACTGGGATTCGACGGCTCGCCGGTGGCGCACATGTGGCGCACGATGATCTGGCCCAACAATTCGCTTTGAGCCTGTCGCCTTGAGCCTAGCGCGCCGTGGCGGCGTAGGCGTCCATCATCAGGCCGGTGCCGCCACCCGAGACATGGGCCACCACGGCCGAACGGCGATGCACTTTGGTCACCGATCCGAGATCGATCGCGAAAGCGAGATTGACCTGCTGACCCTTGCGCAGCCCCAATCCGGCGGTCCGCACGAACACGCCCGTGGCGCTCAGGTTCACTGCCTTGCAAAGGCGGCGGACGCCGCCGGGCAGCATGATATATACCGTGGTGCGCGCGCGGTGGCGGGTGTGCAGCCGTCGTTCCATCGTCTTACCCCATGGCAGTCAGCAGAATGCCGCCGCGCTGCCATTATGCCTCAAGCTCCGGGCGAGTCCTACGCGACTCAACTTAAGGCGTGGATGCCGCACCGCGGGACGTTCCCGGCGCCTCCCTGCCGATGATTTGACTTTTTCGGATCTGCCCGGGTGGTCAGTGGACGCGGACCCAAGTCGCAGGGTCAGTCGAGGAAGGTACTGAGCTCGCTGCCGAAGCGGGGAATATCGATCAGGAAAGAGTCGTGACCCTCCAGCGAGGGTAGGCGGACGAAGCGCGTCGGCAGGCCGCTCTGTTCGAACGCCTGGGCGATGGCCGCCTGTTCCTGGATCTGAAACAACATGTCGCTCTCGACGCCCAGCACCAGCACCGACTCGGCGCGGACATCCCGCAGCGCCGATGCGAAGCTGCCGCCGTGCTCGGCAAGGTCGAATCGATCCATGGCGCTCGAGAGGTACAGGTAACAGTTGGGGTCGAACACCCGGACGAAGCGCTCGGCCTGGGTCTCGAGATAACCCTCGATCGCGAATCGCGGCGCGAACTGGCTGAGCGGCCGCGTATTGCCGCCGAGCAGTTCGCGACCGAAGCGCTGTCGCAGCTCGGCGGCCGAGCGATAGGTGATGGTGCCGAGCTTGCGCGCCAGGCGCATGCCGCTGCGCGGCGGATGCTCGGGTGCGTAGTGGCCACCCTGCCAGTCGGGATCGCGCACGATCGCTTCACGCTGCACCGAGCGCAGCGCGATCGCGAACGGCGAGGCGGCCGGGCTGCCGGAGATCGTGATCAGCCGCCGCGCGCCGTCTGGAAACTGCGCGGCGAAAGCCAGCACCGACATGCCTCCCAGTGAGGCACCCACGACGGCCGCCAGCTTCTCGATGCCGAGCGCGCGCACGGCGGCGTGGGCGGAGCTGGCGATGTCTTCGACGGCCAGTTCAGGAAACTCGACCCCATAGCGCTGGCCGGTGGCAGGATCGATCGAGGCCGGTCCGGTCGAACCAAAGCAGCTGCCGAGCGAATTGACGCACACCACGAAGTAGCGGCTGGTATCGAGCGCCAGGTGAGGCCCAATCATCTGCTGCCACCAGCCGGGGGAGGGGTCCTGCTCGGTGGCAGCCGCGTGCGCCGACGGTGAAAGCCCCGTGAACAGCAGCACGGCATTGTCCCGTGCTGCATTGAGCTGACCCCAGCTCTCATAGGCGATCCGCGCGCCACGGAGCGTGCCGCCGCGATAGAGCCGGAACGGATCCGGCAGCATCACGCTGCCCGCGCTGCTCATCCGGCGGTCGACACCGGCGCTGCGGCCATTTGCCGCCCGCTCAGGGTTCCGGGTCCGAGCCATCGGCGATCCCCTCGAACAGCGCCGTGGACAGGTAACGCTCGCCGGTGTCGGGCACCATCGCCAGTAGCACGGTACCCTGAGGGGCTTCGCGCGCCAGGTTCAGCGCGGCGGCGACCGTGGCGCCGGCGGAGATGCCGCAGAAAATGCCCTCCTGACGCGCCAGCGCACGCGCGGTTGCAAAGGCTTCCGCATCGCTGACGGTGACGAGGCGATTGGGCACCGCGCGATTGAGCACGGCCGGCACGAAATCCGGCGTCCAGCCCTGAACCTTGTGCGGTGTGAACGGCTTGCCCGAGAGCATCGCGGCTGCCTCAGGCTCGACCGCGATGATCTGCACCTCGGGCCGCGCCAGATGGATCATTTCGCCGGCGCCTGTCAGCGTACCGCCGGTGCCCCAGCCGGTGACGAAAAAATCCAGCCGCCGCCCGGCGAAATCGGACAGGATCTCGGGCCCGGTGGTGCTGCGATGGTAGGCCGGATTGGCCGGGTTCTCGAATTGCCGCGCCAGGAACCAGCCGTGTTTCGCGGCCAGCTCCGCGGCCTTGCGTACCATGCCGGTGCCGCGTTCGGCCGCCGGCGTCAGGATCACGCGCGCGCCGAACATGCGCATGATCTTGCGTCGCTCGACCGAGAAGGTCTCGACCATGACGGCGACGAACGGGTAGCCCTTGGCGGCGCACACCATGGCCAGTGCGATACCGGTATTGCCGGAAGTTGCCTCGATCACCGTCTGCCCGGGCTTGAGTGCGCCGCTCGCCTCCGCATCTTCGATGATCGCGATCGCGAGGCGATCCTTGACCGACGCGCCGGGATTGAAGAACTCGCATTTGACGTAGACCGACACGCCGGAGGGTGCCAGTCGCTGCAGTCGCACGATCGGCGTACGCCCGATGGTGCCGAGGATGCTGTCGTAAATCATGGCCTCGCCGAACTCTTTATGGGTGCGATGGGGACCGGCACTCTAGCAGTAGACGGCCATTTTTTGATAACGAATCGTTATGATCAATCGTTATGATCAGGGGCCCCGTTTGGACGTATCTTGCGCCCCCATGAATTTCCATCAGTTGCAGTACGCCGTCGCGATCGCGCGCCATGGATTGTCGGTCACGCAGGCCGCCTCCGCGCTCGGCACCTCCCAGCCGGCGATCAGCCGCGCGCTCAAGGCGCTCGAGCGCGAGCTGGGCTTCGATCTGTTCGTGCGCGAAGGCCGCGCATTCTCGCGGGTCACCCCGCAGGGGACCAAGGTGCTCGAGTACGCCAATCGAGCGCTGGCCGAAATCGACAGCCTCAAGGCGGTGGCCGCGGATCTCAACCAGGACAATCGCGGCACGCTCTCGATCGCAACCACGCACACCCAGGCGCGCTACGTGCTGCCGCCGGTGGTACACGCCTTCCGCGATCGTTACCCGGAGGTGGAACTGCACCTGCATCAGGGCACCTCCGAGCAGATCGGCGAAATGGTGGCCACCGACCGCGTGCAGCTGGCGATCGCCACCGGTTCGGATGGACTGTTTCCCGGGCTGGTGCTGCTGCCGGTGTATCGCTGGTACCGGCAAGTGATCGTGCTCAAGCACCATCCCCTGGCCAGGATCGAGCGGCTGACGCTGCAGGACCTGGCGCCTTATCCGCTGGTGACCTACGTCTTCAGCTTCACCGGTTCGTCATCGCTGCATACGGTGTTCGCGCGCGAACACTTGACGCCGAAGGTCGCGCTGACCGCGCGCGATTCGGATGTCATCAAGACCTATGTTCGGCTGGGGCTTGGGGTCGGCATCGTCGCCAGCGTCGCCATCGATCCGGCGCAGGACAGCGATTTCATCGCGATCGACGCCTCGCACCTGTTTCCGATCCACACCACCTGGGTCGGATTTCGCCGCGGCACGCTGCTGCGGAACTTCGCCTACGACTTCATGCAACTGTTCGGACCTCACTTGACGCGCCGGCTGGTCGATCGCGCCATCGAGGCACGCGACGCCGAGGCGCAAACCGAGTTGTTCCAGAAGATCTCGCTGCCGGTGCGGTGAACGAGCGGCTGCAGAAACTGCTGGCCGCCGCCGGCCATGGCTCACGCCGGCAGATCGAGCAATGGATTCGTGACGGGCGCGTGACCGTGGATGGTCGCGTCGCGGTGCTGGGTGAAGGGGCTGCCGCCGATGCCGATATCCGCCTCGACGGCGCGAGACTTGCGATCTCATCCAGCGAGCGCGCGCGGCGCGAAGTGCTGGTCTACCACAAGCCGAGCGGCGAGATGACCACCCGGGCCGACCCGCAGGGGCGGCCGACTGTGTTCGATCACCTGCCGCTGCCAAACCAGGGACGCTGGGTCGCCATCGGGCGGCTGGACGTCAACACCACCGGTCTGCTGCTGTTCACGACCGACGGCGCGCTCGCGCACCGCCTGATGCACCCGAGCAGCGAGGTGGAGCGCGAATACCTGGTGCGCGTGCGGGGTCGCCCACCCGCCGCCGTGCTCGCCCGGCTGCGCAGCGGTGTCGAACTCGAAGACGGGGTCGCGCGCTTCGATCGCGTCGAGCCGGAGGCGTCGCGCGACCGGCCGGGGGCGGAGGGTGCGAACGCCTGGTTCCGGGTGGTGCTGCACGAGGGTCGAAACCGCGAGGTACGACGACTGTGGCAGGCGGTGGGCTTCGAAGTCAGCCGGCTGTCCCGGCTGCGCTATGGCAACGTATGGTTGCCGCCGGATCTGCGCCCGGGTCACTGGCGTCGCCTCAATGAGATCGAATCTGCCGCTTTATAGGCCGAACATGGCGCTAACTTCGTCGATCCTGGTCGTATCGACACTGCTCCTGGGGCCTGCGTTGCTGGCGCCTTCGTTGGGGTACGCGGACGATTCATTGCCTGGGACGACAGCCGAATCACCGGCCGTGCCGTCGGTGCGCATCACCAGCAGCTTCGATGTCAAATACGCCGCCGCGGTGCTGCGGCAGGTCGCCAAGCTGATGCACGCGGGCTTTGTGCGCCGCGATGCCGAGCAGGTGGCCCGCGATATCGAGCAGATGCCGGCCGACCAGTCGCGTCACTGGGACTTCCTGACCACTTATAAACACGTCGATTACCCGCTGCAGATTCGCGCGCGGCTCGACGATTTCGGCATGCTGGATCTGGACTTCTTCTGCGCCCCGGCGGTGGCGGGTGCCGTCCGCAGCGCCGTCGATGGCTATCTGAACTCCCGCGGTCTTTAAATTGATTGCCTCAGGATGGCGTTTGGCCCGTTTTCTGCATTGACAGCACCGGGTGCGGAAATCAGAATACGCGGCTCGTTTTCGCGGAGGGGTACCCAAGCGGCCAACGGGAGCAGACTGTAAATCTGCCGGCTTACGCCTTCGTAGGTTCGAATCCTACCCCCTCCACCAGAGCGGTTGGGATTCCGAAGGCCGGCAGATTCGGAGCGGAGCGGTTTTGGGTTACTCGGCGTCATCAACCAGGCGGGTGTAGTTCAATGGTAGAACCTCAGCCTTCCAAGCTGATGACGTGGGTTCGATTCCCACTACCCGCTCCATGGACCCCGCCGCCCACGTAGCTCAGTCGGTAGAGCACGTCCTTGGTAAGGACGAGGTCACCGGTTCGATTCCGGTCGTGGGCTCCACCA
>Ga0181516_10002894_pt1 | contig 11859 bp, 6 predicted proteins | sample PEATcosm2014_Bin_25_FD_121104 | JGI IMG/M metagenome (GOLD analysis project Ga0181516, IMG submission 121104) | Peatland microbial communities from MTU Mesocosm Facility, Houghton, MI, USA - PEATcosm2014_Bin01_10_metaG | ecosystem: Environmental > Terrestrial > Soil > Wetlands > Peat | place...
AGTCAGCAGGAGAACGACGAACAGTTGAGATTTTTCGGTGGCGTGGCCACGTATGATATCGATTTTGACGGGGCAAATCTGCGTGACTCGGTTCTGGATCTTGGCGAAGTTTATGACGTTTCCGACGTGACGCTCAATGGTGTAGAGCTCGGGGTACGTTGGTGGGGACGCCATCGCTACGAGCTCAAGGACGTTGTTCACCCGGGCCGCAATCATCTTCAGGTCAAAGTGGCGACCATGCTGGCCAATCTCATGCAGCACAAGAAAGACGACGCTGCCGCCCAACGCTGGGCATCATGGGCGCCACCCATTCCAGCCGGGCTGGTGGGCCCGGTGCGATTGATTGCACTGAATGAAGAGCCGGCAAAATGAGCGCCGTGTCGCTCCCTTATGAATACGCCGCGGCCTCGTCGCGCTTCCGGGTAAAGCCGTCTTTGCGAAAATGCAGGAAGCGAGCGTCCATTTTCGTTTGAGTATCGGAGGACAGGCGCTCGCGATATTCGCCTTTGGAGTGCGAGTTCGCGCGTGACTCCGGTTCCAAAATCGCCCGCGATCGGGCTTCCCAGGGCGATCGCTTCCTCGACTGAGCGTAGCGATTTGTCAGCAGATCTCGATCACGCCCTGTGTTTGCCACAATCATGGTACGACCGGACCATAAAAGTGGTTGTCTAGTAGAGATGCTAATACTGGCTGCAGGGCGGGTCCGTCTTCCGTGTCGGGCGCGATTGGGAAAACGAAGTATGCATCATCCTGAATTCCGCGGTTGAGGCTTCGGCTCCTGGTAGCGGCGAGCGCCAGCAAGCCGATTTCGCCCCGACCGCGGAGGCTAGGATAATGACGCCGGTTCAAAGCGTCTTGTGGACAAATGGAGGCGAGCTAACTACAGCGTATCCCAGTCCAAAACAATCGCTGTGATGTCTTATCGCTATATTGTGATGTGTCTTGCACTCGCTTCCGTCGCGACCGTTTGCGCTGCTCCCCCAACGACGATTGCTCTCTGGCCAGGTCGAGCCCCGGGTGGGCAGGCCCTGCAGCCGCAGGAAGCCGACGTGAGCCGGCCGGGCGACAAGGGAGTTGCCGGGAAATCCGTGCAGATTCGCGGCAACGTCTCGGATCCCACGATCACGATCTACCGTCCTGATCCCGCCAAGGACACGGGCGCAGCCGTGCTCGTGTGTCCGGGTGGCGGATACTACATTCTGGCGCTGGACCTCGAAGGCACGGAAGCTTGCGAATGGCTTAACTCAATTGGGGTCACCGCCGTGCTCCTGAAATACCGCGTGCCACGTCGCGAAGGGATCGCCCCCTATGCGGCGCCGCTGCAAGACGCCCAGCGGGCGCTTGGGATTGTGCGCAGCCGCGCGAAGGAATTCGGAATCGATCCGACAAGAATCGGCGTCCTTGGCTTTTCTGCCGGTGGCGACCTTGCGGCGATACTCTGCAACAACCATCGCGCACGCACGTATCCTGCCGTGGACGCCGCTGACGCAATCAGCTGCCGGCCGGATTTCTGCATCCTGATCTATCCCGCGTATCTCACGGTGAAGGAGAAGGACAATGCTCTGGCGCCCGAACTTGTGGTCAGCCGCGAAGGCACACCGCCGACTTTTCTCACGATGACCGAGGACGACCCCGAGCGCGTCGAAAACGCATTGGTCTACTACCTCGCGCTGAAGAATGCATCGGTGCCCGCCGAGATGCATCTCTACCCCCGCGGGGGACATGGCTACGGACTGCGGCGCACCGAGCTCAACGTAACCACCTGGCCGGACCGTGCCGCAGACTGGATGCAGGCGGAGGGCTTTCTAAAGACGGCGAAGTGATTCTTCAAAAAGCGAAATCGCTGCGCAGGCCCCAGTACGCGAGATAGACAGCCCAGACGGACAAAATGAACGAGGTGGCAATGGCATGCCACCAGACCGGTCGATTGATTTGGCTGCGACGACGCCGCAGCGCGCGAAGGAGTCCGCGGATTGCGAAAAACGCGAAAGCCCCTTGCAGCAAGTGGTCAAGGATCACGACGAAATCTCCAGACCAGAGCGCTCCTCCTGCACGTGCATAGTAATTGCCCGAAGCTTCCCAAATAAGAACAAACACCGAGCCTCCGAGAAGCGTGGCCAGCAGCGGATCCGAACGTACGCCCAAATAAGGCGCGCCCCTGAGATTGCCAAAGAGACTTCTGGGCAGCCAGAAGAGCGCGAAGATTGCTGAACTGAGCATGAGGAGGACGGTCGCCACGACAAACCCCAGTTTTGAAAATGAGACATACGCAGGCATGCGACGAAAGGTCGGTCCGCCGATGGTCTGAAAGAGTGTGCCGTCGGAGCGGTCTCCAACAAGGACGAGGCTGCGCGAGCGGTTGAGCCTTTGGTAGAGCCGGCCGCCGACCCGAGCGTAAGCGAACTTCCCATTGGTCAGGTCCCGGAGGAACAGATTGCCGTTCTCAAAGTTCAGATGGGTAATCCCCAGCATGCTCTCCAAGTATTTCGACTTCTCGCTTCGCGGCGTGATCGGCTCATACCATCCCGAATACTCGGCTGCTTGTGCCTCATCCGCTTTTCCTCCCTGGGGTGGTGGAAGTGGCGCCGTTAAGTTCCGGACCAAGTAAGTTCGGATAACTTCCTCCAGCTGATACATGGCGTCCTCATTTTCGGAGTTGATCATTAACGCGTAGCCGACGCCCTCGGTTGGGAGGTACGCCATATCAGCCAAGGCGCCCGGGACAGCGCCACCATGACCGTGAAAAATCCAACCTTTCCAGACAGAGGCGGCGTTGCCTAAACCATAACCGATCGCGATGCCTTCAGATGCTGCGTAAGTTGACGTGGGCTGCTCCATCCGCTTCATCGCCGTATCCGGCAGCAACTCCCTCCCGCGAAATGATCCGCGGTTGAGGTAGAACCCGACAAAGTTCGCCATGTCATTCGGAGAAGCCATGACAGCCCCCGCAGGTCGTGTGAGGACATTGAAATGGGGTTGAACAGTCTCGCCACCTGACCGGTAGCCTGTCGCCACATTCGAGCGCGATGCAGACGATTCAGCATACGAAGCGTCGGCCATACCGAGCGGAACAAACCAGGTCCGCGCAACATAGTCCTCGAATCCCTCGCCGGTGACCTTTTCAACGACGTAAGCTGCGACGTCTGGCCCCAGATTCGAGTAGGAGAAGGACGTTCCCGGCCTCCAGCGAGATGTGCGGGAGGCTGGGTGGTGAGCCAACCCCTCGCGCCGCGTGGTGTTCGGCATCGGATTCCATGATCCCTCTTCCGGTGAGTTGTCGTCCCACCCCGTCGTATGCTCCAGGAGATGGACAATTCGAATTGGATTGGTGGCCTCCCAAGGGTTGTTGAAATCAACTTCCGGTGCCCGCGACCGGAGGGTATCCAGAAGATTGAGCCGACCTCCTTGTTGAAGCTTCAAGACTGAAAGGCCTACGAAAGACTTCGATATCGAGCCTATCGGAAAAGCAGTGTCCGCGGTCGCGGGGCGCTTTTGTGCGAGGTCCGCCAAACCTATACCGGCCACCCATGTCGGGCCATCGCGACCCACGAGCGCGATTCCTGCGGCGGGCGTTCGCGTAGCCGCGAGAATCATTTCTATCTTCTGGCGAAGCTCGGGAATCGTCTGCGGGCCCAAGGGCTCTCCGGCAGCGGACGCAGCAATGGAGCTGAGAAATGCAGCGAGCAGAGCGAAGGGAAATTTCATCTTGGCAGGCGGAGGATGGCGCTAGGCGTGACTTCGGCTACTCGGGTCAAAATCCACCGCAACCGCTGCGGCGGTAGATGTCCGTGATGCCTTGCATCTCCAGTCAAAAGATCGCTTAACGGGAGGGACCATAGCCTACACTATCACACATCAGGCGGATCCGATATGTGACGGAAGTCATGGCTATTGGAGCAAGAACCGATTGCCGCGTTGATTCGGACCGCCCGGCAGTTCGGAAATAAGAATCCATGAAAGCATACAAGAGAGCATTTCTTCTGACGGCACTCGTCCTGTTCACGGTTATCGCCAGGGCCCAACCGCTCGTTCCGACGTGTCGGGTTACAGTCGACGGTCAACCGCTTGCACTGCACGCCTTCAGGCAGGGTGTATTTGGTCTGTTTGAGCTGGCACAACCTGCGGCGATCGTGATCCACACGGACTTTGATGTCCGCTGGGTGGAGGTCCGGCCCAAATCCGCCGGCGTGGCGGCGCTCATTGCTCCCGACCACCGAACGGTGCAGTTCAGCCTGGGCGCGGTTGTTCCCTTGACCATAGAGTTCAACCGCGATCTTGCCTGGGTGCTTCACCTGTTCCCGTACACTCCGGAAAAGAACCCGCCTGCAGTTGGTTCGCCGGGAGTGCGTTATTTCGGACCGGGCGTTCACGAGGCTGGAGTGATCGACTTGAAGGACGGCGAAACCCTTTACCTTGCGCCGGGTTCCTGGGTGAAGGGCCATGTTCGCTCGATCGGCACAAGGAACGTTGCCATCCGCGGCCGTGGTGTTTTGGACGGTTCACCAACTGGAGTCACGAGTGATGCCGTTGCCGTCGGTTCAGGGACCTACGGATTCGGAAACATGATCTATCTGGAGCGCACGACGGGGGCAAAAATCGAAGGGATCACCGTTTTCAACAGTCCCGAGGCGTGGACGGTCTACTTGACCGGCACAACCGGCACACGGATCGATGGCGTGCGCATCTTGAATCCCAGCGTTCATTACGGCGACGACGGTTTCGATATCGTTTCCTCGAGCGATGTTTGTGTGGAAAACATCTTCGTGCGGACCAACGACGACTGCGTGGTGGTGAAGAACCTTGGGGACGTTGACACTCATGACATCACCGTGCGCCACGCCGTCCTCTGGAACATGCCCACTGGAGGCAATGGAATTGAGATCGGTTTCGAAACGCGAAACCACACGATACGCGATATTCGCTTCGAGGACATCGACATCATCCACGTCGAGCGGGGCTCGGCCATCAGCATTCACAATGGCGATGCGGCCACCGTCGAGAATGTGGTGTTTGACAACATCCGGGTTGAAGATGCGCGGCGCAAACTGATCGATTTTGCGGTGCTGTATGCCCAATACGGAGCCGATCGTCCAGCGACCGATGCAGAGAATTCCAAGCGCCTCGATCGCGGCGGCCTGTGGGATGGGCTTCTCGATTTCGCCCCCGGGGAAAAAGCGGAACGGGCAAAATTCCGCGGACGCATTCGAAATGTCCGGGTGACAAATCTTGATGTCGTCGATGGATCTTTGCCGTACAGCATCGTGGCCGGTTTCGACGCCGAGCACCCGGTCGAAAATGTTGTGATCGAGGGATTGCGATACCTCGGCAAACCCATCCACTCGCTCGAGGATGGCAAATTTGTCGTCGAATATGCGCCTGGTTTTATATTGAGCGCTGCGGATCGTTCCCTAAGCGCAGGCACGGGTGTGCCACGCGCCACGGCCGAATGGCAAAACTCCAGGGTCGGAGGTGGCGGTTACATCACTGGGCTGATTCCCGATCCGAAAACACCCGGACGCGTCTGGGCGCGCTGTGATGTCGCCGGGGTGTTTCTCAGCGAGGACGGCGGACGCAGTTTTCGCGCGATGAACCGGGGCATGACCGCGTCATCCAATCACTCGGTGGAGAGTTTTGCTCTCAGTCCGCACGATCCAAACATTCTCTTTCGATGCTCAGGCGAGGCCCGGGGCGGCAAGAGCTTCGGTTTCATCCATGGCTCCAAGGACGGCGGCCGGACGTGGCGCCTGCTAACCGAGCAGGCCGACTATATCGGCAACGGAGAAACCCGCGCGCTCGGCGAGATGATCGCAGTCGACCCTTTCGATCCGAAGACGGTCGTCGCGGCCAGCTTTTCGCGGGGCGTCTTTGCCAGCCACGACGGTGGGGAGACCTGGACCTGCACGGGTCTCGCGGGCGAGCCTCTAAAGTCCCTCGCTTTTCACCCGCGCATACCCAACCGGCTCTATGTTGGAACGCTCACGACGATGGCGCACGCGGACTACCTCTTCCCGGCCGGCTACAAGCGTCCGCAAATTGGCCGGCTCTATCTGTCCGTGGACAAAGGGCGCACGTGGAGACTCCTCGCCGAGGGGCCGGAACTCGCGTTTGCCGAACTGCAGTTTTCTCCTGAGGGGGACGAGATTCTCTACTCGGCTGCCGGCAAACTCGGATTGCTTAAGAGCGTTGACGGCGGACATCACTTCAAACCAATAAACCAGGGACTGCCGTCGGTGGAGTTCCCCTGCGTTGCCGTCGACCCTCGATCGCCACGAACGCTGTACACTGCCGCGAGCGTTGGAGCGGACGCCCCGGTCCCCGTTGTTCCGCTCTATGTTTCGCACGATGCCGGAGGGACCTGGTCCCTGATCAAGGACTACCAGCCCTCGGACTTCACGGAATACCCTTATCCGCCTGGCGACATCCGCCCAATCGGCTGGGCAATCTCCAAGCTGCGAATAGACCCCTTTGACTCAAAGACCCTCTACATGAGCAACTGGTTCGGTGTCTCGGTCAGCCGCGACGGCGGGCAGCACTGGTCGGGCAACCACTACGAGGGCATCGAGAACATATGCGTCGAGAACGTCGTGGACCACCCAACAAGGCCGGGTTGTTTCTACTTTGCCGCAGCCGACCAGGCAATTTGCAGGAGCACCGACGACGGCCGCCACTTCCAGCACTTTGGCGAGTTGCATCTCCCCGCCAATTACTACTGCAGCACATGTGCAGCGCCGTCTCGTTTCACCGATGGACTGGTCGTGTATGGAGTGAATAACAACGGCTCCCAGCACAGTGCGTTCTGCCGGACGGAGGACGATGGCGTGACCGTGAGCTGCAGCCTTGAACTGCCCGGCGGGCTGATGATTCAGGGTATTCGAGAGGACTCGATGCACGGGGGTGTTTTCCTCGCAAGCGTGGACGGCGAACCGGCGAAGGGCGCGGGTTTGTACCGGAGCGTCGACTCAGGAAAGACCTGGACGCGGCTCCCTGCTGGCGGCCTGCCCGGCCGTATCACGCGCGTTCCGCAGGATCGCGAATGGGTGGAGAACGAGCTTTTGCCGGTTGTATGGTATCAAACCAAAAACGCCTGCGGCACCAATCAGTTGCTTGCTGCGATCCCCGGCCAGGCCGATGCCTTCTACTGGGGAGAATGGACCGAGGGGCTTTTCCGCACCGGCGACGGCGGCAAAACCTGGACGGACATCTCTGCAGGCCTTCCGTTCAAACGCAATCGCACCGACACGCTTGTTTGTGTGACCGCGGACCCAAGTCACCCGAATCGGGTTTACGCCGGCTTCATCGGAGAGGGGCTCTGGCGCAGCAACGATCAGGGGGCGCACTGGGCAAAGGTTTTTCCGCTCGACAACCGTGCCTTCAACGCAAGCTCGATGGCGGTCGGTGGTTCGGGTGAAGACGAGCTTTATGTTTGCTGCGAACCCCTGGGCCTCAGCCCCTGCCTTGCGGCGCTCCTCCACAGCCGCGACGGAGGTGCCACCTGGGCGGATCTCTACGATCCCGGGCTGGGAGCCCTCCGAATGAAGACGGTCGCCGTCGATCCCAGGACGGGCACCATCGAGGTGGGCACCTGCGGAAATGGGACGTTTCGCGTAGTTCCCAAACCGTGACGCCAATGTCCCAAAACCAAATCATCCGCCCTCTGGATGGCGAGCATGAGTCGCCACGGAGCATCATTCCGCCTACGTTGTAAACATGGGTTTTCTAGCTCACGCATTGTTGAAGTTTTCCGTCCCGGCCGCCGCCGTGTGCATCAGCCTGCTTGCGGCGGAAGGCAGGGCCGCCCCGCAAACAATTCGTCCGGGCGCCGTGTGGCAGGACGACAGCGGTCGGCCGGTGCAGGCCCACGGAGGAGGGGTGATCTTGTCGGGCGACACGTATTACTGGTTCGGAGAGGACCGGACGCCGGGCCTTGATCCCAGCAAGCGCTATGTGGCGTGCTATTCGTCACACGATCTGGCGCACTGGAAGTTCTGCAATCGTGTCCTGCAATTGGGCGATCCGGAAGGCCTTGGGCCCACCCGCATCCTGGAGCGTCCCAAGGTTTTCTTCAGCAAGAAGACCGGGATGTACGTCATGTATGTTCACATCGACGGCCCCGAGCCTGGGAGGAAGGGAGACTACAACCTTGCCCGGGTGGGCGTGGCGGTCTGCGAAAAGATCGATGGTGATTATCGGTTCCTTAAAAGCTTCCGGCCGCTCGGACACGAGAGCAGGGACATCGGGCAGTTTGTCGATGATGACGGGACCGCGTATCTGATTTTCGAAGACAGACCGTTTGGTTTCCGCATCGCGAAGCTTGCCGCTGACTGCCTGTCTGTGGAACGTGAGGTCTGTTTGGTTCCCGAGCATCTGGAGGGAGGCGCCATTGTTCACTACGACGGGCTGTACTACGTCATCGGCTCCCAATTGACGGGCTGGGATCCGAATCCGAACAAGTATGCCACCGCGGTCCGTCTCGAAGGGCCGTGGTCGGAGTTCAGGGATATTGCGCCGCCCTCGACCAAGACCTTTGGCGCGCAATCCACGCTTTTGCTCAAGGTGACGGGCACAAAAGCGACAACGGTTATCTTTATGGGCGATCTCTGGAAACCCGATGCCCTGTGGGACTCGCGCTACTGCTGGATGCCGCTTGAGATTGGCCATGGAAATCTGGCATTGCCCCAGCCGCGGGAATGGAGTCTGGACGTGCAGACTGGCGAGGCGACTCTGGCGGCGGCCAACGTCTCGATCGAGGTTTCCGCCGGAGGCCGCAAGCAGATCATTGACGGGTTTGGCACATGCATTGGCGACGCAGAGGCCCGCCAGGCTTGGTGGCAGGCCGCTTATCTCGACGACCTGGGCGCCTCAATTCTGCGCGTGGATTTGACTCCTCATTTCAAGAGCCCTTGGAGCGACCTGAATTTCTTTTCTCCGTGGATGCTCGGCCAGGGCGAGCCGCCATACGCGTTCAATTTCAACATCACGCCCGCGGAAAGGCCCCGTTACTATGTGGGCACTCCAGGAAACCCCAACGCTATGGAGTTCACGAACGGGAAATATAACGGACCCGAGGGCACCCGCGTGCGCACCTATTCGAGCGCCGCCGACTATGGAAAGACTTTCGGCAACCGCAACGCCCCCATCGCCGTCATGGGCCCAAGCATCGACGACAACATTGCCCGCTACTTCGATCTCGCCGCCGACTACACGATTACCGCAAACGCGATCATCTCCGCTGCGAAATCGCGCGACCCGTCCCTCTCACGCTTCAAGCTGATTGGCTCCATCTGGTCGCCGGCCCCCTGGCTGAAAGTGTCCTCGGGCTCGGTCACCCCGGGCGCAGAGTGGCCTCTTCAGCCGGCGGGGGTGCGAAATCCCCACATCTGGAATGGCAACTTTACCGGCGGACGGCTCGATGTCTCCGAAGCGCCTGTGGGCGAGTTCGATGACTCGGCGCTGCCGGGCGACCCCGGCGGGCCCAATCGTGCCGCACCGCGAGGAAAGACGTCGGCGCTCACTCAATTCGCGCGGTGCACCGCCGCCTACTTGCGGGCGCTCCAGCATCAGTACGGAACTCGCTTCTATGCGATTTCCATTCAAAACGAGCTGAACTTCGAGACCTTCTACAGCTCCTGCGTCTATCCTCTTTCAGCAGATTACATCGCTGCGCTGAAATACGTCCGCGCCGAGCTTGATAAATATGACGATCTGCGCGGCATCCGGATCATGGGGCCGGAGGATTTGCTTTCCGACAGCACCTACTCCCTGTGGCAATACGGAAGCGGCGCGGCCACAATTCACAAGAACCTGCAGTTGATGGAGGCCGTCGCGGCCGACCCGGCCGCCGCTGCGGCGCTCTCCTTTTTCTGCATTCACGGCTATGCGGCCGACGGCGTGGCCGCGGCCGGCGCCGATCCGGTTGGCTGGGAACGATGGGCAAACGGTTGGAAGGCAAGTCCAGCCGGCGGCATGCCGGCCCTGGCGAAGGGATTTTGTGGATACGGCAAGAAATCCTGGATGACTGAGACGTCCGGCGAAGGCAGCGATTGGGGAACGGTCACGAGCAACGGGGCGTTCTCGATCGCGGTCAAAATCCACCAGGCGCTGACCGCGGGGCAGGAGAGCCCCTGGCTGTATTGGCAGATGACTGACAGCCCGACGGTCGGAGGTTTTGGGCTGACCGACTCGAAGCAGAGAGGGCACGCCACAAAGTTCACGGCCCTGCGCCATTTCAGCCGGTTCATCCGTCCCGGCTCCCAACGCGTTGCAGCCGCTGTCACCGGACCGAGCACGCTCCTCGCGAGCGCTTATGTGAACGACAACGATCAGACCCTTGCTGTTGTCCTGGTGAACACGGCCGCCTCACCGGCGGCGGTCTCGATCCAGGTCCCGGCGATGCCCTGGCCGATCGCGGAGTTTTCCACGGCCATGTCCAGCAAGGACGACCTCTGGCAGACCGGCGCGACGGGAGTCGCGGGCGGTGCAGCCTTGGTCACCGTGCCCGGGAATGGCATTGTCTCACTGATATCCAGCCCGAAGTAGAATTACGCATGGATCGATTCAACGGCTCCGCTCGACTATGGTCGTTAGGTCGATATTCTTCTCCCAGTGATTGCATCAATCAGCAGGCCGCCACCCTTGTTCGACGTCACCGTGCGTGTCGGCTGCAGCCTCGCCTATAATGCCACGGGCCCGGCCTCGCTCCTTCTGAAGTTGAAGCCGCGACCGAACCGAAACCACGCGGTGATTTTTGAGGCGTTGACGCTGGGAGACAACCTGCCGGCCGAAGAATTCAAGGACGACCACGGCAACTCCGTCTGGCGGGTGTCCCTGGCGCCGGGGATGAACTCCTTCCGGCACGACGCGATCGTTGCGATCTCGTCACAGCCCGACAATCACGATCTTGTGGGCGCCGAGCCGATGGCGCCGTTCAATCTGCCGCCCGACTTGCTCCGCTACACGCTTCCCAGCCGGTATTGTGACTCCGACAAGCTGGCAAATTTTGCATGGGAGAAGTTCGGCCAGGTCGAGCACGGCCTGCCGCGGGTGAACGCCATCAGCCTGTGGGTGCACAACAACATCGAGTATCGTTACATGTCCGGCCGCACGGATCTCTCCGCGTGGGATGTGTTACAGCGCGGCTACGGAGTGTGCCGCGATTTTGCGCATCTGGCGGTTGCGCTGAACCGCACCTTCAATCTGCCGGCGCGCTATGTCACCGGGCATTTGCCGGACATTGGGGTCCCGGATCCGGACAATCACATGGACTTCCATGCCTACGGCGAAGTGTTTCTTGGAGGGCAATGGTATACGACGGACGCGCGTTTCCATGTCCCACGGATCGGCAGGATCAAGATATCCTGCGGACACGACGCGGTTGATGGCGCCTTTTCGACCATTTATGGAGGAGCGATGTTGAGTTTCTTCCAGGTCTGGGCCTACCAGGTGGCGCGAGGCACGGTTGGAGTCGGCGATCCGCTCGATTTTTCGCGGCGCCTGGACAACCAGGTGAGGGTGCAGACCGAGGCCCCTTATTTGTTCGATACAGGATAGCACCTCGGGGTTGGCAAAGCGCGACCTTGCCCGATCAGGCTGCTCAGATCGCTCGCATACCCATGGGTTCAGGAGCCGTCGTCCAAATTGCCAACGGCCCGGAGTCTTCCTGTCAGGATCAAGGTCCCTGTTAGACGATCCGGCGGCCCAAAGCCGGGCTCAAGGCCAATTGGAAAAGTGCCTCGGGTCTGCGGCAGCTGAATGCTCGCGGCTCCATGCACGCCCGCAGCAAAGGTTTAAATGCTGCCTCCAAAATGCCGATTAGGAGGAGCAGAGCCATCACCCCAATCCTTGCCCTCCAAACGTGTTTTG
>Ga0181516_10002895_pt1 | contig 11859 bp, 9 predicted proteins | sample PEATcosm2014_Bin_25_FD_121104 | JGI IMG/M metagenome (GOLD analysis project Ga0181516, IMG submission 121104) | Peatland microbial communities from MTU Mesocosm Facility, Houghton, MI, USA - PEATcosm2014_Bin01_10_metaG | ecosystem: Environmental > Terrestrial > Soil > Wetlands > Peat | place...
GGCCCTGGTGGCGAAGGAGTGCCCGGAGCCGATCAAGGGCGAATTCAAGATTTGTTTTGAGGAACAGAATTACGGGCTGGAGATGAAGACGGCGCTGGAAAACCTGATCGTCCGGGTTCCGCTGCAGGACATGAAGATCACAACCACGGCGATCCTGATTCAGAAGGAAAGCGGCGGCAACCTGGCCGAGGTGCTGGACAAGACGTCGCATGTGATCAGGGAGCGGTTCCGGCTGAAGAAGCAGATCATGGTGCACACGGCACAGGGCCGGCTCACGGGAGTGGTCCTAACCGCCCTGCCAATCGTACTGGGCATCGGCATTTATTTTGTGGACCCGGGAATGATCAGCATTCTGTGGCATCGCGATATCGGCATCGACTTGATGTGGGGCGCGGCGGGACTGATCTGTCTGGGCGGTTTCGTGATCTACCAGATCGTCAACATCGACGTGTAGGGGAGAGATATGACGTTCGTAGTGCTCGCATTTTTGGCTGTGTTTCTGCTGATCGCCAGCGGCGGACTTCTGCTGTTTTACCGCGAAGTGATGTTGCAGCGCATCAGCGAAGCCATCACGCCGCGGCGCAAAGAGAAGAGCCTGACGTCGGTGGTGCAGTCGGCTAAGTCCTCGCTCGGGAGCCTGATGGAATCGGTCGAGAACCTGATGCCGAAGAGCGAGAAGGAAGTTTCGATCGTGCTGCAACGGCTGACGCGGGCAGGGTACCGCAGCGAGTCGGCGGTGAAGATTTTCTACGGCTGCAAAGTGGTCATGCCAATTCTGCTGTCGGCGATCGCGCTGGTGTCGGGGTTGGCGAGCATGGGTCCGTTTTTTGTGTACCTGATGACTTTGGGCATGGGCTTTCTGGCGCCTGACTTCTGGTTGGGAAAGATGATCACGAAGCGGCAAAAGAAGCTGAACAAGGGATTGCCCGATGTATTGGATCTGCTGGTGATTTGCATGGAAGCGGGCCTGAGCCTGGACCAGGCGACGGCGCGGTCAGCCCAGGAGCTAAGCCAGTCGCAACCGGAATTGTGCGACGAGCTGAACATCGTGGTGCTGGAACAACGGGCCGGTCGAGCCCGATCCGATGCATGGAAGAACATGGCAGAACGCACCGGCGTAGAGAGTTTACGCAACCTGGTCTCGATGCTGGTGCAAACAGAACAGTTTGGAACGAGTATTGCCAAAATGCTCCGCGTACACGCTGACTCGCTGCGGACGCAGCGGGTGCAGATGATCGAGGAGATGGCAGCCAAGACTTCGGTGAAGCTGGTGTTTCCGTTGGTACTGTTCATCTTTCCTGCGCTATTTCTGGTTACACTGGGACCAGCCGCGATTGTTATGGTTGAGTCCTTTACAAAGCTAAACGGGAAATAAAGGGCAGGAAGGGAGAACGACATGGACAATACCACGATTATCAGAGTTATTGCCGGGGTACTGGCAGTCATCATTCTGGTGATTCTGGTTCAACGCCGCCGCACACGGGTGAAGTAAGCGGCGCGCTAGAGTCCGTGAGTGTCTAGCGGGAAACAGGCGCCACGGGGGGAGTGAAACAATTCGCGATCCGGGGGGACCTGCCTGGTGCGGCAAGCACCTTGGCAGGCAGCCCGGAGTGCGGAGCGGGGGAGTGCTTTCTTTTGCGCCCCGACGTGCGCGAAAGGTGAGGGCCTAGTTGTATGGAGCTTCTGGAAAGATTTGAAGAAGCGGCGGCGACACAGAGAGGACGAAGAGCTGTTGCGCAGCCGTCACGGGACAAAAGGACCATGGAATCGCGGACTCATTGCGCTTATAACCAAACCCGGGAATGCTTTCTTGGCCTCGAGGTGAAGGCTGCGGATCTGCCGTCAACGCGCGTGGGCGAGTTGATGTCGGTGCGGCCGCTGAAATCGGGCGAGGGCGTATGGATGACGCCGTTCCGTGGAATACCCGCGGCAGCGATGCCTGCGCCACTGGACCTGATCTACCTGGACGGGGATTGCCGGGTGATCGACACCGTGGAGTCGTTCCCCACGTTTCAGGTGAGTACGACGAGTCCGCAGCCGGAGAGCGTACTGGCACTTCCGGCGCACTCCATTTATTCGTCGCAGACGCAGGCCGGCGATCAGCTGGTGCTGTGCGTGGCCGAGGAGATGGGGCGGCAGCTGCAACGGCTGAGCAACCCGCGCAACGAGGCGGGAGCGGTGGCCACTTCGATTGCCGGCGCGGTGCTGCTGCGCGAGAAGCCGCTTTGGAGCGGCGGGCCGGGATTGCTGGAGCTGGAGAACCGGAACGGGCATGGAAACAAGGCCCCGCAAGAGACCTACGAGATGGATCTGACGCAGCCGGGCGCGAAGGCGTTCAAGCAACGCAGCTGGTTGCAGCGGTGGTGGTCGCCCGATCCGCGCAAGGCTCCGCGGGTCCACACACCGGGATTGGCCGCGTATTACTGGAACGGCTCGTCGCCCGTGGCGCACGGCATTCGCGACATCAGTGCGACGGGATTGTACGTGGTGACCGAAGAGCGCTGGTACCCGGGAACGCTGGTTTTGATGACGCTGCAGCGGAACGATCTGGGCGAGGAGACGGAAGAGCGCTCGATTGCCGTGCAGTCACGGGCCGTGCGCTGGGGACCGGATGGCGTGGGCCTGCAGTTTGTACTGCCCGATGAGCAGGATCGGCGGCGTGGCAATGCGGCGATTCTGGATTCGGCGGGCAGGAAGGACTTCGAGCGCTTCCTGGGGCAGTTGAAGCGGGAGAAGTAAGAGGCGCCGGGGGCGTGGGGAGAAGCGAATTCTGGAGAGGTGCGGAGGCGAACTCCGCACCTCGTTGTTTGCACAAGGCGATGTGTATGCCGGCCCGATCGTTCCCTGACGCTGAGCCATCAGAAAAGACAGTGTCCGGGGCCTTTTTTGTGACGAAACCTGCTGAATGGAAATGAGTTGTTTGGGTACGAACGTCGCACCCGCGTAGCACGAAAGGGGAATGTACCCCGTACCAGGGATGGGTGATCATGAGAGGTTGCCGTGGTGCCGGAGAGGCCGCAAGTTGGTGTTACACAGAGTCGAACGCGCCCATTTATCCCCGCGCACAGCGCGTAGCCGGACGTGTGCCGGGCGCAGCGGGCGGGAGGGAAAGCGCGGGTTTTCAAGGGCCATTGGAGAAGCGCCAATAAGGATTTTGATTGGCCATGCGGCGGAGTTCCAAATGGAGACATCGCCGCGCTGGAGGTAGAACGATGAAGACTGAATCCGGCCTGCGCAAGCGGGCCAATTCGCTGGCTCAACGCCTGAGACGCTTTCTGCGCATTCGGGGCGAGGACGGGAATGCGCTGATAGAAATTGCCATGGTACTGCCTGTGTTCCTGGCCTTTATCACGGGGATCGGGTCGTTTGCCATTGCATTGGGGAACCAGATCACTTTGATCCAGGCGACCGGTTCGGGCGGGCAGTATCTGCAACAGATAAGGACCACTACGACCAACCCCTGCGCGGACACACTCACGGCGATCGAAAACGCGGCTCCGAGCCTGGCCGGGTCGAGTATCGGCTTAACCCTCACGATGGATGGCAACACGCCCATTAATGCCACCACTTGCTCCGGTAAGCAGTCGCAGCTGGTGGAGGGCTCGGCGGTGACGGTTGCGACCACATACCCCTGCAGCCTCTCGGTTTACGGGATCAAATTTCTAACGAGCTGCCAGCTTTCGGCGTCAGTGACGGAGTACGAGTACTAGAGCGCCACGGAACGGAGGTAAATACGATGAGAAAGTTCATCAAATCTTTTGCACGCAAGACCATTGGGGATCAAAGCGGACAGATATTGCCTTTGACGGCGGTGGTGCTGGTGGCCCTGATGGGCCTGGGCGGTCTGGGCATCGACTTTGGGCGCGCGTACATTGCGCAGGCCCGGCTGCAAACCTACGCCAATGCGTCGGTACTGGCGGCGGCGGGCGAAGTGTACAACAGCTCGACGACGGACAATGCCACGACCTATGCCAACAACTACAGCGCTTCGACCGGCGACGAGAACGCCATTTCCTACCTTGGAACGGTGACGACGACCGTAGGCACGAAGTGCCTGAACATGCTCATGCCCAAAGGGACCACCTGTGGCACCGGCAGCCCCGCAAATGCGGTGGTGGTGACGGAGCAAGCGAGCATTCCCACGACATTCATGGCGGTGTTAGGGAAGAAGACGATCAACATCGCGGCTGTGGCCACTGCATCGATGCAGGGCGTCTCGCAGAAATGGAACGTGGCCATTATCGAAGACGCAACGGGATCGATGAGCGCTACCGACACCAATTGCGGGAGCGTTTCGGAGTTTCAATGCGCACTGAATGGAATTCAGGCGCTGCTGGCTTCCACCAACCCCTGCGCGCCGGGCGTATCGTCTTGTACGCCCTCGACAGCCAATCTTCGCGTGGCTCTGTTCACTTTTCCAAACATCATCTCCTCGGATATGGGGTTTGCCAACGCGTGCAGCGGCACGACGTATACCTCGCCCTTGCCGTACCAGGTGTACACCCTGCCAAAGCCCGGGTTAAGTTCCTACACACCACTCTCCTATGTTCAAAATGGGACGACTTGGACGGCGAGCTACGAGGTTACCTACGGAGCCAGCGATGCGGACGCGAATGGCTTTGTCAGCGACTTCTACGCGCCCAGCAGCAGCACGACGGGCGGATTGAGCGCCTCCTCCTCGATTGTGCAGGCGGTGGGATACGGTGGAAGCGCCAGCGGGAACAAAGCCGGCTGCATGACAACCGCTCCTGCGAGCATTGCCCTGAACGGCAATACGGGAACGCCCAGCTCGAGCTCGATCGTCAACACCGCGGACGTCGGCGAAGGCATCACGTACTATGCGAGCGCAATCTACGCGGCGCAGGCGGCGTTGACCGCTGAGGCAACAGCCCATCCGGGTTCGCAAAACGCGATCATCCTGCTCAGCGACGGCCAGGCAAACACGCAATGGATCTACTTCCCGCAAGGCTCGGTGACGCAAGGCACCTCGCATGGATCGAATTGGTCTACGGCGTCCGTCCTTGAGGCTTCGGAATCCGCGGATGGATATTCCACTTTGACCAGCACCCCGAATACGGGCGCCAAGGGAGCTTATTACTTATCAACGCCAAATCAGGAAGCGACGGGGACGATTTCGGGAGTATACCCGGATTTCTTCGACGAGTGCCAGCAGGCAATTGTGGCGGCCCAGACCGCCGCAAATGCGGGCACCAGGGTTTACGCGGTAGCCTATGGCGCGGAGGATTCTGGATGCGGTTCCGGCGGCCATCCTGACGACTATACCGATGTCACGCTGGTGACCCTGCCAAACGCCGCGAACGCCCCATTCAGCTCGGCTGCGTCGCTGACCCCATGCATAACGATGGAAAACATCGCCTCGTCCCTGCAGTATTTCTATTCCGACTACCTGCAGAGCGGAAGCGGCGTCAGCAACACCTGTGTGGACAACTCGCACTCGGTCACGTCCCTGGTGGAAATCTTCCAGTCGATCGCGTCCAATTTTTCGACTCCGCGACTATTGCCCAACAACGCGACGTAGACGGCGCGGGCGCGGCTGATTTCCGACGGCACGTAGTGCGCAAGGAGCGCCAAGGGAGACGGGGCAGTTTGCGAAGGGCACGGACGTGAAGTCCGTGCCCTTTTTCGCTGCAGCCAATGGCATCAGCGGCGAGAGGCGAGGGAGAGAGCAGATCTATTGCAGCTCTTCGGGAATGATGAGCAGGACTTCAACCTTGACGGCTTGGCCATCCTGCGTGGCAGGGCGGAATTGCCACTGCTGCAAGGCGGCAATGACGAACTGGGCGCTCGCGAAGGATTGCGGGAAGACGATGGTGAGGTCTTCAAAGCGGCCGGACTCATTGACAAAGCCGCGAACCATGAGGGCGTCGGCGTCGATGGATCCGGGGGCGAGGTTGGGGCGCACAATGTTATACGGCCACGGCGCTTCAAGGCGCGCGATGGTGCCACCGGCGGCGGCTTCGGTGTCGCCCGGCAGCGAGTACTGCATGATCCAGCTTTTCGAAAGGCCGACGTGCAAATAGGCGGTGTAGGCGAGGCGGCCGCTCCACGCGCCAGTGATCTCAGGGAATTGCTGCTCGAGGGCGTCCCCGACAATGACAGCGCCGAAGTGGCCGTCTTTGGGCAGAGCGATGGGAGTGGCGGAGAACTGGCCGGATGCGTTTGCGGGAAGTTCGGATGCGGGCGCGGACGAGGGCGAAGGCGAAGCGGTTGCAGGTTTGGCAGCGGCCGGGGATGGGCTGGGATGGTCTGCTGACGCCTCGGCATTTTTGCCGGCGCCGTTTTGGCCGGGGTTGGCGGCAGGAGGGCCGTTGCCGGCCTGGGCCGAGGAATCCTTGTCCTGGCCGGGAGCCAGCGTGCCTTGCGCATTCGATGCCTGGGTCTCATTGACCGGAGGCAGCGCGGCGGTTCCATCCTTGAGGCGGAGATCGGAGATAGAGAGAACGGCGGCGGGCGTGGGTGGCGCGGACTGCTGCGATGCCGAGGCCGGAGGCAGTTGGACGGGCGCGGGAACGTGGACGGTGACAGGCGATGTCGTGCTGGGTGCGACTTGCGATTTAAGCGAAGGCTGATTGCTGGAGGCGATGTCGACATCGGCGAGATTGAGTTCCTGATTGGGCCGGTCGAGCACGGGAATGACATCGGCGGCGGTGGGTTTCTCCGGCAAGGGTGGAACGATGTTTTTCGCGGTCGTCGTACTCGGCGACCAGAGGACGACCTGGGGCACGGGAATGTGCTGGGGCAGCGTAATGGGGTTGAGAAGGTCGGCCTGGATGAGGGTTTGCGGTCCCAACGGGGCCTGGGTGGTGGGACGCGGAAGATGCGGCGCGGGGTGGGTGCGGCCCGCGGGAGCTGCTGCGCCGGGATGCGACTTCGAATAGAGAACGCGTGCGGCTGCCTGAGCGCGTTGCTCAGCCGGCGTGCGCAGATCGAGTTGACGAACCGGGAAGTGCTCGGTGACGACTCTGGAGACAGGTGGTCTGTAGCCAACGCTGAACCAGATGACCGCCGCGGCGAGGGCGTGGATGAAGATGGAGCCGAGGAAGGATGCCGTCCCATGACCCTGAGGAGGCTGGGTCAAGAAAAGTGGGATGTCGCGGGAAGGCATCATCAACACCGGAGCAATGCGCACGGCATTCTCCGAGGGCGGGTCAATTTGCGCGGGATGGGAGCTAAGCCGATCCTGAAGGCTCTTCCATGCCGACAAGTCCGAATCTGCCCTGTTTGATGCGAGAGGAGCCAAGAGCGACCTCCGACTACAGAATCCGCGATCGACGCCGTAGAGTCCCATGCGGCATAGGCTGCGCGCGAACCAGCACCGCGCAACAGCAGCCCGGGGAATTTGAATGCAGTATCAAGGATCGCTCATTCAGGCGCAATACCCCATAGCTCTTTTGATACCCCGTTAGTAATATCGACAAAACCGGCGGGTAGGGATAGGTTGTGAGGTACTACACTGAAACCGCAAAGCCCCTTGCAAGTCCAGGGCGATGGTACGGTCTTCAGGATTGACGGCACGCCGGCAGGCCCGAAAGACGGGGCATGCATAGAAAGGCGGAGCTGGCGACCGGCCAGTTCCAACGGGGTAAGGATGAATCGAAGACTGCTAACGATCCTCCTGATTGCATTCGTCATAGCTGGATTCTGCGCGTGGCTGGTTTATCGGCTGGTGGGCGTGCGGGTGGCGGCTTCAAAGCCGGTGGCGACGGTGCAGGTGGTTGCAGCGGCGAAGGACATTCCCCTGGGAGCCGTGATCACGAAGGCCGACCTGACGACGATCACGATAGCCGGGGCTGCGCCCAAAGGGGCGATTCTGAAGACGGATGATGCGGTAGGCCGCGGGGTGATTTCAGAGATCTACCAGGGAGAGCCGGTTTTCGAGAGCCGCCTGGCGGGCATCGGATCGGGCGGCGGGCTGGCGCCGACCATTCCCCAAGGCATGAGGGCGTGCGCGGTACGTGTGGATGAAGTGGTGGGTGTGTCGGGATTCGTGATTCCAGGGATGCGCGTGGACGTTCTGGTTTCAGGCAATCCTCCGAATCCGGGAAACAATACGCAGGGCGAAGAGACGCAGACGCTGCTGCAGAACATTGAAGTGCTGTCGGCGGGTACCTCGATAACGAAAGACGCAGAAGGCAAAGCGCAGCAGGTACAGGTTGTGAACCTGCTGGTGACACCGGAGCAGGCCGAGTCGCTGAGCCTTGCCAGCAACGGTCTGAAGATTCAACTGGTGCTGCGCAACCCGCTGGACACGCAAATAGCCAAGGTGCCACCCACGGCAATGGGCAACATTTTCTCGCCCACGGCTCCGGCACCCGGGGCAGCGGCGCCGCGGCGGGCTACGGGCGGCGGCGGGCACAAGCCGGCGCCGAAGACGTACACGGTCACCATCACCAACGGCTCAAAGACCACGGAAGAGAAATTCGCAACACCCGAGGGACAACATTGAGATCGACGACTGGTATCGCCATCGCATATTGCAGCGCGCTGCTTGTGGCTCTCTGCACCGGGCAGGCGGTACGGGCTCAGGCTGCGCCGCCTACCCCCCCACCCGCGGGAGCCAGGTTCGAAGACTCCACGAATGAGCTGAGCGTGGAGGTAGGCAAAGCAGTTCTGGTGGACTGCGCGCAGCCGATCAAGCAAGTGGCAATAGGCGCAGGCGAGATTGCGGAAGCCACGGCGATAAGCCCCACCGAAATCATGATCACCGGCAAAGGGGCGGGCGCGACCAGCCTGATTGTCTGGGATATTCACGGCGGCCGGCAATTTTTCAACGTGACAGTGCGGCCCAGCGCGGGACTTTCGGGCGAGAACCTGGACGCGGTCCGGCGCGAACTGAGAACCGAGTTGCCGGGCCAGACGATCAAGGTAACCTACACCAACAACAACGTTTTTTTGCGCGGCACGGTGGCGGACCTGACCAGTTCGGAGCGCGCGGTGGAGATTGCATCGACAGCGGGCAAGGTGGTGAACCTGCTGGATGTGAATGTGCCCAGGTCGGAACCGCAGATTCTGCTGAAGGTGCGCTTTGCCGCTGTGGATCGCAACCTGGCCCGCCAGTTTGGCATCAACCTGTTCGACATTGGCCTGGGAAATGTGCTGGGCGGGGTTTCGGCCGGGCAGTTTAGTCCACCTACGCTCACGGGCGGGAGTGGTGGTTCGTCGGGTAGTGGATCAGGGGTTAGCGGATCGACCGGATCGGCGTCGTTTAGCCAGGAGGGAAGCATTTTTGCCTTCTTCCCCGGCCTGAACGTGGGCGCGGATATTCACGCATTGGTGACCAGGGGCGTGGTGCAGATGCTGGCGGAGCCTAACGTGATGGCCTCTGACGGCAAGGAAGCCAGCTTCCTGGCGGGCGGCGAGTTTCCGTATCCCGTGGTTTCCGGTACGTCAAGCGGATCGGCCGCGGTCAGCATTCAATACAAGGAATACGGCGTTCGACTGAACTTTATCCCGACCATTACTCCGCGCGGCACCATCCGGCTGCAGGTGGCGCCGGAGGTGAGCGCGCTGGACTACTCCAACGAAGTGGAGATCTCGGGATTTGAGGTGCCGGGCCTGACCACGCGCAGAGTGAACACCGAAGTTGAGCTCAAGGACGGCCAGACGTTCATTATCGGGGGCCTTATCGATAAGAACATGACGGAAACTTTCCAGAAGATTCCGTTCCTGGGCGACATTCCAATTATCGGGAAGCTGTTTCAGTCGCAGATCAAGAACAAGACCGACACGGAGTTGATCGTGCTGGTGACGCCGGAGATCGTAGCCCCGATACCGGCGGGAACAGCGCCGCCTGAGCTGAAGTATCCGGGTGAGTTCATGCCGCCCAATTCGAACATTCCGATGCACCAGCCGGATGAGAAGACGGCGGATAACACGTTGCCGCCGCCCGCGCCGGCGATTCCGGTGGAGACGCTGATCCAAAGCATGAAACCGGAGAAACCGCTGATCGTCGAGAGCGGGACCGGTGGATTCGGCCAAGGCGGCTCAGGGATCAATAACGGCGGCTCATCCTCCACCAATTCGACGGGCGCAGCGCCGACTACGGGAACGGGCACGCCGCCGCCGCAGTAGCGCCAGCGGGCACGAGACGGCGCAGGCGTCTGAGACACGCGGATGAATCGGTTGCAAAGCATGGCCAAGGCGGTGGGGGAGTGGTTTACTCCGCGCCCCGCCGCGCCGGAAGGGCCCCAGAAAGTTCTGAACGCGACGCGGGGCACGGTGCTGGCGACACAACTTGAAAAAGCGCACACCGCGGCCACGCGAAAAAAAGGTCTGCTGGGCCGGGAAGGCCTTTTGCCGGGTGAGGGGCTGTGGATCGCTCCCTGCGAGTCTGTGCACACCTTCTTCATGCGCTTCCCCATCGATCTGGTCTACCTGGACCGCAAGCTCGAAGTGAAAAAGGTGCGGCACAGCGTGGGAGCGTGGCGCATGTCGGCATGTTTCGCGGCATTCAGCGTGCTGGAGTTGCCGGCCGGGACGGCTCGTGCGACGCAGACGGAACGCGGAGACACGATGGAGATCGCGCCGGCAACCACGGGAGCGGACAGCGAGCTTTGATCTACTAATTCGCCCTCAAGCCCTCGCCTGAGAGAAGATAAACCAGGTTCAAGATGACAAGTGCGCGACGTGATGGCCTCTATCTTTTGCTGCTGGGGAGCGTGGTATTTCTCCTGCTCGGCGCCGCACTGGAATACATCTCTCCCTCCGCGACGGTCGATTTCAGAACCATGTACTACTCCGGGCGAACCCTTCTGGAACATGGCGATCCTTACCAGGAGAGTGAGGTTCTGCGCATTGCCCAGGCAGAAGGCGGGACTCGCCCATGGGATGCCGGCGGCTCTCGCCATGTGATGCAGTATATTTATCTGCCCACCGCATTTTCTCTCGGCATTCCCTTCGCGATGCTGCCGTGGGGGCCTGCGCATTTACTCTGGCTGACACTGACAGCCGGAGGCCTGATCTTTGCCTCGGCCCTGATGTGGCTTCTTTGTGCGGATCGCGAGCCCATGGTTGCGGGCGCGCTGATTGGATTCCTCTTAGCCAACAGCGAACTCCTGGTTGTTACCGGCAATATGGCCGGGATTGCCATCGCACTTTGCGTAGTGGCCGTCTGGTGCTTCGTTCGCGAGCGGTTCGTCCTGGCCGGCATCCTGTGTCTGGCTCTGAGCCTGGCATGCAAGCCGCACGATACGGGCCCGGTCTGGCTCTATTTCTTACTGGCCGGCGGAGTTTACCGCAAACGCGCGCTGCAAACCCTGCTGGCTACGGTGGCGGTCAGCCTGCCGGCAGTTCTGTGGGTCTGGCATGTTGCGCCGCACTGGATGGGAGAATGGCAGTCAAATGTATCGGCGTTGTCGGCGCAAGGGACGAATATGGATCCTGGACTTGCATCGGCGGGCGCCCACGGTCTGGGGATGCTTGTAAGCCTGCAGGAGGTCATGAGCTTCTTCCGCGACGACCCGCACTTTTACAATCCGGCTAGCTATCTTATATGCGCGCCGCTGCTGCTGGTGTGGGCGCTGGCCACACTGCGATACCGGCCCTCGCCGCGAACCGTCTGGCTCGCGCTGGCAGCCATCGCGGCGCTTTCCATGCTGCCCCTTTATCATCGCCAACAGGACACCAAACTTCTGCTTCTGACGGTTCCTGCCTGTGCCATGCTGTGGGCCGAGGGCGGGCTGATGAAATGGCTCGCACTTGCGGTGAACAGCGCAGCATTGGTGTTGACCGGCGATCTTCCGTGGGTAGTTCTCCTTGGTTTCATCAACACCCTGCACCTTCCCTTGTCGCACCTGGCCGGGGCATTGCTGATAGGAGTGCAGGTTTTTCCCGCACCCC
>Ga0181516_10002896_pt1 | contig 11851 bp, 12 predicted proteins | sample PEATcosm2014_Bin_25_FD_121104 | JGI IMG/M metagenome (GOLD analysis project Ga0181516, IMG submission 121104) | Peatland microbial communities from MTU Mesocosm Facility, Houghton, MI, USA - PEATcosm2014_Bin01_10_metaG | ecosystem: Environmental > Terrestrial > Soil > Wetlands > Peat | place...
GCCGCCAATCGATTCAGGTACAGGTCAATCGGCGCTGGAGCGTTCAACCGCCCGGACCGTTCGCCGGGTTTCCGAGTTTCTCGAGCGTTATCAGTACGGCGCCTGTCTGCAGGAAATTCAGGGTTTGAAGGCACGATTGGAGAGCGAGCTCGGAAAGCTGGACCGCCGGTCCGGCGATCCCGCCCACCAACAGGCCTTCGCCAACGGCATCCGCTGCCTTGTCACCATGCTTGCTCCGTTCGCCCCGCACATGGCGGAAGAGCTGTGGCAACGCATCGGTGGCGAAGAATTTGTGTGTGTCGCGGCCTGGCCGAAAGGTCCGGCCGTTGCGCCGTTGCGCCGGGGCAACCTGCAATCCGAAATGAACGAAGGAGCCGTCGACCCTGCCGAATAGCCGGCATTGTAGGTCGTCGGAATCTCGCTCCGGCCGAATCCACCGGCACGCGACGGGATCAAGCAGAGCCGCAGCCGCTGGCGCGGGACCGAGTTTGCGCATATTTGCCTGGCATTGAATTCCGGCCGCGGCATCGCAAGGCACGCAATTGCCGGCCGTCATCTAAAGCGGGAAAGACCTGATGCCGGATGACAACAACACAAAGCCAAACCAGCGCGGGCCGCTGATCGGGCTCGGCGTGATCGTGCTGCTGTTCCTGGTCGGCTGGCTGTTGGTGCACGAACTCTACGCCAACGGCAGGCTTGAGGATTGCCTGATGTCGGGCCGCACCAATTGCGCGCCGATCGACGGCCAGTCGCGATAATTGGATTCAATTGCTGTGGATGGACGGCGACCGCCACGACAGTTTCACACCGCCGTCGCGGGAGCGCCATAGAATCCGCGCAACATCCGGCTCATAGGGGCTGGTGAGGGTGCGTCAAGGAGGATCGATGATGATCGTCCAGTCCGCGTGCCGCGCTGCCCCGACACGGCCTCGTGCGGCCGAAAATCTTCGCCGGCCGAATTGCCCGCGCTGCGGCAGTGTCCTGCTGGTCGCCGAGGAGTCCAGGTTCAACGCCCGCGGCCGCGTCTATCACACCTGGTCCTGTGACGATTGCGGCAACGCATTTGTGACCTCGATCCGGCTGTGGCGGCCTTAGACACAAGGCGATGATTGCCGCGCAACTGATTGTATGAGTTCAATATATCGTGTTCGTGCCCAGCCGCGGGAGGCTTAAGCCCGCGCCCTGGTTTTGCGGTCTGGAACACGCAATAATCGTGATCTGTCCGGTGTTCGTGTTACGGACCCGTTCAAAATAAGGAGGAGCACATGCATCAAACGTTCGATCGTCGCTCGGTATTAGGCATCGCCGCCGGCAGCGCCGCCAGCGCGGTCATATTGGCGTCGGGCAAGCCGAGCTATGCCGCCGCAATGGCGTTCAAGGCCGATCTGAAGGGTTCGACTGAAGTGCCGTCGAACACGACTACCGGCACCGGCGCTGTCACCGTCAGTTTCGATCCTGCGACCAAGATGCTGACCTGGAACGGTACCTATACGGGCCTCACCGGCCCGGCCATGGCGGCCCATTTTCATGGCCCAGCCGAGGTCGGCAAGAATGCCGGCGTCGCCATCTGGATCTCGACCAAGGGTTCGCCGTTCCCGAGCCCGTTCTCAGGCTCGGCGACTTTGACCGACGCCCAGGCTTCCGACCTGCAAGCCGGGCTTTGGTACGTCAACATCCATACCGCGGCTAATCCGGGCGGCGAAATCCGCGGTCAGCTTGTGAAGGCTTAACCGCACCGGTCCGTCGCGTTATTATCGGGTGCGATGTTTTGAGCCGCCGGTTCCCTGTCAGGAGCCGGCGGATTCTTTTTACGGCTCGCGCTATTGCTTCGGAATATGAGCCGCCGCGATCACTTTCGCCCATTTGTCGATATCCGAACGCATGCGCGCGTCGAGCTCTGCCGGGGTTGAGGCCTTGGCATCGATGCCGAGATCGAGCGCGCGCTGTTTCAGGTCGGGATCGCTAAGGACGTCGCGCAAGGCGGCATTGAGCTTGTCGATGATATCGCCCGGCGTGCCGGCCGGCGCGTAGAGCGCATTCCAAGACGTCACGTCGAAATTGGCGACACCGGCCTCCTGCGCCGTCGGCACATCAGGCAGTTCGGGCGAGCGCTGCGCGCCGCTGGTGGCGACGGCGTGGGTTTGGCCGCTTTGCAGCGAGGGCTTGAGGGCTGCGTAGAAATCAACGCTCATTTGAATATCGTTCTGCAACAGCCCGATCACCTGCTCCGGCGTGGTGCGGAACGGCACGATGACCATGTCGGCGCCCGACATCGAGTTGAACAATTGCGCGGTGAGGTTCTGCGTGCTGCCGACGATGATCGAGCCGAGATTAAGCGTTCCCGGCTTGTCGTGCGCCGTCTTGAGCACATCGCCGAGCGTGTGATAGCTCGAATTTCCGGCGGTGACGAAGACGCAATCGAAATATCCAAACGTCGAAACCGGCACGAATTGCTTGAGCGGGTCGAACGGCAGATTGGCAAACAGCGAGACGCTGATCGCGGTGCCGTTCGAGAACAGCGCCAGCGTATAGCCGTCGGTGCCGCCGTTGAGCGCCGCATGCGCAGCCGTTATGCCGCCGGCGCCCGGCATATTCTCGATGAAAAAACGTTGGCCGAGCTTTTCGCTGAGCTTGTCGGCAATAAGCCGCGCCGTGATATCGGCGACGCCGCCGGCCCCAAAGGGAAGGATGATGCGCACCGGATGATCGGGATAGTCCGACTGCGCCGCCGCGCCTTCGGCCGCGAAGCTTGCGGCCGCGAGCGCCAAGCTGAGCGCAAGGCCGAACGTGGCGAACCGGCGCCTGAGATGAAGCGGCGTCATGACCGGACGGATAGCGAACATTCCTAGATCTCCTTGGCGCTTTAAGCCTTTTGCATTCGAGCGGCGGTATTCAAGGCAATTTCCGGTCGCGCTTCGCCGTCCATTGTTCCCTGGTTTCCGCTGCATAATCGGCGAAACGGCCTGCGGCAATGGCGCCGCGCGCGCCCGCCATCAGGTCCTGGTAATAGAAGAGATTGACCACGGAGAGAAGCGTACCGCCGAGCGCTTCACCAGCCTTAAAAAGATGATGCAGGTATGCGCGCGAAAAGTCGCGCGCGGCGGGACAGCGGCTCGCGGCGTCCAGCGGCCGCGGATCGTCGGCATGGTGCGCATTCTTGATGTTGATTGGGCCGCAACGCGTGAAGGCGAGGCCATGGCGGCCGTTGCGCGTCGGCAGCACGCAGTCGAACATGTCGATGCCGCGCGCCATTGCTTCGAGCAGATCGCCGGGCGTGCCGACCCCCATCAGGTAACGCGGCCGCTGCGCCGGCAGCGCCGGCGCAGTCTCGGCGACGATTTTGAGCATGACCTCCTGCGGCTCGCCGACCGCAAGACCGCCGATGGCGTAGCCGTCGAACCCAATGTCGACGAGCGCGCGCGCCCCCGCCTCGCGCAAGCTTGGATCGTCGCCGCCCTGCACGATGCCGAACAGCGCGCGGCCCGCGGCCGCGCCCTCGAATGCGCGCTTGCAACGCTCGGCCCAGCGCAGCGAGAGTTCCATCGCCCGTGCGATGTCGCCGCGCTCGGCGGGCAGCGACACGCATTCGTCGAGCTGCATGGCGATATCCGAGCCGAGCAGGCTTTGCACTTCGATGGCGCGCTCCGGCGTGAGTTCGACCATCGCACCGTCGATATGCGAGCGGAAGCTGACGCCCGCCTCCGCTACTTTGCGCAAGCCCGACAGCGACATCACCTGAAAGCCGCCGGAATCGGTGAGGATCGGATAGGGCCAGCGCATGAATTCATGCAGCCCGCCGAGCGCGGCGACGCGTTCCGCGCCCGGCCGCAGCATCAGGTGATAGGTATTGCCGAGCATGATATCGGCGCCGGACGCGCGAACGTCGTCATGATGCACGCCCTTGATCGCCGCCTGCGTGCCGACCGGCATGAAGGCGGGCGTGCGCACCACGCCGTGCGCGGTCGCGATCTCGCCGCTGCGTGCCGAGCCGTCGGTCGCAATCAGGTGGAAGGAGAAGGGATTCGGCATGGCGACTTGCATTTACCGCAACAACAGGCAGGCGTCGCCATAGGAATAGAAGCGATAGCCGCTTGCGATCGCGTGCGCATAGGCGCGCTGCATCACGTCGAGGCCGCAAAAGGCGGCGACCAGCATGAACAGCGTCGAACGCGGCAGATGGAAATTGGTCAGCATCGCGTCCGTGGCGCGGAAACGATAGCCCGGCGTGATGAAAAGCGCGGTCTCGCCGGAAAACGGCGCGAGCGTGCCGTCCGCCGCCGCCGCGCTCTCGAGCAAGCGCAGCGAGGTCGAGCCGACGGCGACAATGCGGCCGCCGCCGCGGCGTGCTGCATTGAGCGCTTCAGCCGTCGCCGCACTGAGGCTGCCCCATTCCGGATGCATTCTATGCCCGGACGTGTCCTCGGCCTTGACCGGCAGGAAGGTGCCGGGCCCGACATGCAGCGTCACGCGGTGCAGGCCGATGCCGCGCTCGGCCAACGCCGTTGTGAGTTCCGCGGTGAAATGCAGCCCGGCCGTCGGCGCCGCGACCGAGCCCTCCTCGCGCGCAAACATCGTCTGGTAATCGTTGCGGTCCTGCGCATCGACGTCGCGGCGGCTGGCGATGTAGGGCGGCAACGGCATGTCGCCGCGTTCCGTCAGCGCCTGATCAAGCGCCGCGCCGTGCAAGGCGAAGGCGAACGTCACTTCGCCACTCTCCCCTTTGTGCTCCAACGTAGCGTCGAGCTGTTCCAGAAAGCACACCCGGCCGGCACTGCCGAAGCGCACGATGTCGCCGACCGCAAGCCGCTTTGCGGGCTTGACCAAAGCCCGCCAGCGCGAGCCGTCGAGCCGCTGAACCAGCGTTGCCGCGATAGCAGGCTCGTGCGCGCCGCGGCCGAGGCGGCGGCCATGCAGGCTCGCGGGAAAGACTTTGGTGTCGTTGACGACGACGGCATCGCCGCGGCGCAACAGCGCCGGTAGATCCCGCAAGGTGCGGTCCTCGAATTCGGCCGGCGCGCCCGGACGGACCAATAACAGCCGGGCGGAATCACGCGGCGCGGCCGGCCGCAGCGCGATGCGGTCTTCCGGCAGCAGGAAATCGAACAAATCGGTGCGCATTCCCGGCAAATTTCCTTCACGCGGCAAGGTGCATTACAACGCGCATAGAGCAACCTTTGGGGCGGCAAGCAACGTGACCGCGAGCGCCGTGATCCAGGTGAAGCCCGGCATCGGCGACGTCATCTGGCATCTGCCATTCATCCGCGCCATCGCCGCGGCATCGCCGGGCGGCCAAGTGACGTTTCTCGCGCCGCCGTCGAGCGGCGCCAAGGAGCTTCTCGCCGCGGAGCCCGCTGTCGCCGCGACGATCTATTTCGACCATGCCGGATCGGAGCTGCGCCGCGGCCTCAATCTGATCCGGCTCGCGGTGGCGCTGCGGCGCTGTCGCTTCCGTTCGATCTGGATCCTCGACCGCACCACGCGGCCGGCGCTGGCGGCGCGGCTCGCCGGAATACCCGAACGCATCGGTCTCGGGCTCGGCGGGCAGAATTGGCTCATCACCAATCCCGGCATCGATCAAAGCCACTTCCACGATCATCCAGTCGATTGGCTGCGCGCGCTCATGGCGGCCATGAACGTGCCGTTGCCGTCGACCGAACCCGACTTGCGCCTGCCGGCCGCGACGCTGGCGGCCGTCGGTGAAAAATTCAAAAACTACGCACGGCCGTGGATCGTGCTCGGCCTCGGCGCTTCGCACCCCGACAAAGATTGGCCGGATCGGTCCTGGGCGGACTTTCTTGCGCGCTTGCGTGAACGCACGAGCGGAACGGTGTTCTTGACCGGCGGCGGCGCGAACCTGGTCCGCGCGCAAGATTTTATGGCGCAGAGCGCCGGCGCGCCCGCCGTCAACGCCTGCGATCTGACACTGATCGAAGCCGCCGCGCTGCTGCGGCTCGCCGACCTTTTCGTCGGACCGAGTTCCGGTCCGATGAATCTCGCCGCCGCCGGCGGCACCGATGCCTTCGGGCTGTTCGGCTCGACGCCGGTCCTGAGCTATTCGAAATTCATCCACGCGATCGTGCCGGACGGTGGCCCGGCGCCCGGCGGCATGCAGCGCATTTCACCCACGCAAGCGATCGCGGCGATGGCGCCGTATCTGTCGCGGCAGAAGGCGCGGCAATAGCCGCTACTTCATGTCGGCCGCGACTTGCGCCTTGACGATCTTGTCGGGAGTGGCCGGCGGCTCGCCTTTGTGCAGCTTGTCCACCACGTCCATGCCTTGGGCAACTTCACCGATCACGGTGTACTTGCCGTTGAGGAACGCGCCGTCGGCGAACATGATGAAGAACTGGCTGTTCGCCGAATCCGGATTGCTGGTGCGCGCCATGCCGACGATGCCGCGCTTGTAAGGCACGCTGGAGAACTCGGCCTTCAAATCCGGGTATTTCGAACCGCCGGTGCCGTTGCCGTATTCGCCGTCGCCGGTCTGCGCCATGAAGCCGTCGATGACGCGATGGAACGGCACGTTGTCGTAGAAGCCGTCACGGGCGAGCTGCTTCATGCGCTCGGCATGATGCGGCGCGATGTCGTTGCGGAGCTTGATGACGATCCGGCCTTCGGTGGTGTCGAGGATCAGGGTATTTTGGGGATCGAGACCGGCGGGAAGCGGGGGGGCGGCGTTGGCTGCTGTTGCACTCATGATGGCAAATAGTACGGCAAGGACGCGGATCATGTCATCTCCCGGATGATGCGACTTTAGGTCTTGGTGAACTTCTTTTTCAGCCGTGCCGCGACTTGCGCCGGCACGAAGGCCGAAACGTCGCCACCCATGGCGGCAATCTGCCTGACCAAGGTGGCGGTGATCGGACGCACGGCGGGCGCGGCCGGCAGGAACACCGTCTGCACTTCCGGCGCCATGCTGGCGTTCATGCCGGCCATTTGCATCTCGTAATCGAAATCGGTGGCGTCGCGCACGCCGCGCGCCAGGATGGTGGCGCCGGCACGCCGTGCGGCGCTCACGACCAGGTCGGCGAAGGTCACACAGGCGATCTCGCAGCCCGCCGCGCGTCCGAGCGGCGCGCAAATCTCCTCCACCATCGCGAGCCGCTCATCGGCCGAGAACAAGGGGGTTTTGCCGGGGTGAATACCGACGGCGAGCACCAGCCGGTCGGCAAGGCGCACGGCTTTGCTGACAACGTCGAGATGGCCATTGGTGAGCGGATCGAACGATCCGGCAAAGAGCGCAGTTCGGGGCGCAGTTCCTGGCATGGCGGGGGTCTAGCCCGCAGTCGGAGTCACCGCAAGGTGCGTATCTGCGCTCGCCAGCCACACCGGCCGCAGATCATCTCACGGCGAAGTGTTGCGATAGCACATCTGGAAAATGACGGATTTGGCTGGTTTTTCATAGAGTTAAAAAGAACGGCCGGATTGTGATCTGCATCAACGTGAACCTGGGCGCTCCTGGGCCAAACTCATCAACAGATAAAAAGCAACCAGAAGCCCACTACCGGCGTTGGCCCGGGAGACGGCGACAGGTTTCAAACAGGGACAGGGTGTCATGATCAAGACCGTTTACGCCATCGCCGTGGCTGCGATCGCGGCGGCTTGTTTCGTCGCGTTCCCCAGTTTGTCGTTTGACGTTCAGGCCGGCTCGTCCGTGCTTGGCGCCAAGGGCGATCGTGCCGATATCCGGCCGCTCGGCACCGAATGCGGGCAAAAGGCTTGGCCCTATTTCGATGCCGCCTGTCTGCACGACGCACGCAATCCGCTGGTCACGCCGCACGAGGCGCGGCTGGTCACGACGGATCGCGTGGCCGCGGATTTCGCCCGCTAACGTCGTTCGTGGGCCGCTCGTAACACGTGTTTGCCCATCTTCCGGCGGAGGGTACTCCCCACCTTCCGCCAAGATTTTTTTGGTGCATGGCATCACGGCGGTTGTTCTAACGGGCGCGCGATTAGATGTCTCGATTCGGGGTAAAAGCAGACACCGACATTTGACTGCGGCATGTCTACTTTTGACCCGAAGCGGACATGCCGAAGCGACTCGAATGAGGGCTTGATACGACTGAGCGCTTGTTCGACCATACCGATGGCGGGCAGACCGCCCGTCAATTACAAATAACGCCGGCATTGGTGACCATGTCGCCATGACCGGAAGTGTGCTGGCAGTAGTTCGTGGATTTGGGCTGTTCTGGAGCCGACGGCGCAGCTGGGGCTGGCGCAGTTTTCGCTGTTCTCGGCGGCGGCTCGTTGGCGACGCAGGCGCCATCTTCGGCATGCTGTCCGTGCGGACAGATCAGCGGGCAAACACGCCTATTAATGCCGCGCACCGCGTTGATGGCGTCAGTTGTCACGTCGTCCGGCAGGCTCAGCGACGTCAGCTTGATGAAGCGGTGCCAGGCGGATTTGGTGTCGTCGTCGAACTGACCGTTCACGGTGCCGTTAAAGCAGCCGACTCGCTGCAATTCGAATTGCAGCGCTCGCGCCAATTCGCGCGGATCGGCTGCGGGCGCGGATGCAGGCACGGGCGCCGTGGCGGAAAGCGACGCTATGCGCTGCTGCGCGTCGGCACGGTCCGCACCGTTCGGGAATTGCTGGATGAACCGCCGCAATTGATCGGGGTCTTTGCTATCCCGCACCAGACTCCAGGAGGCCTGTTCCGCCATGAGCGCGGCAATGCGCGTGTCGGCCTCCTTGCGCCGCGGACTGTCGGGAAATTCCTTGGCGAACCGCTGCAAGGCGTCGTCGTCGTTAGTATCCTTGATCAGCGACCAGGCGATCTCGGCGGGATTTTCCGCGGGCACGGCGGAAGGAACGGGTGCGGGCGCCACTGATCGAGATGACGGCGCATTCGGCGCGGCATCGGAAACTTGCGCTTTCGGCTGCGCCGGCAGCGCGGGAGGAGTCGTCGGCGCCGGATTTACCGCCGCCGCGACCTGCTGGGTGCTTGAGCCCGGCAGCATGGCAAACCAGGCCGCAAGTGCGACGACAAGTACGGCGGCGACCGCGCTCAGAACAACGATCGGTTTGAGCGACCGCGATTGCTCGGGCGCGAATAGCCGCAGCCGCTCGCGCACCTGATCGACATCGATGCCTTTCTTGTAGGCGTCGCGAAACGATCGCAGAATGACGAGATCGTCACTTGCCATCGCCCGGGTATAGGCCGCTTCGCGGGTGCGCAACGCTACCTTCAGCTTGTCGGCGTCGCCGGTGAAATCGCCGGCCGGATGGGCGGCGAGAAAAGCATCGATCGCAGCGACCGTGCCGGCGCGCGTGGCGACGGCGAAGGCCCGCTCCTCCTCCCGGCGTCGCTCGGCCGCAGCCTTTTGCCGGCGGCGTTCCTCCGCCGCGCGTTGCTGCGCTTCCTTCTCGGCCCGCTTGGCTCCTTCTTCCTCCTGAGCGCGGCGCGCGGCTTCGGCGTCGCGGCGCCGATGTTCTTCTTGTGCGACACGCTCGGCTTCGATTTGCGCTGTCTTGCGGCGATCCTCCTCTTCAGCGCGTTGCCGCGCCTGTTCCGCGTCCTGCCGCCGGCGGTCGTCCGATGAAATCCACGATTTATACAAAGCCGTGGTAATGCCCCGGCAGAACCGTTCGAGCCGTTGCCGGACCTCGGTCGAATGAGGATCGTGATGGCGCAGCTCGCGCCAATCGAGATATTGGCGCGTCCCGACAACACTGAGCACAGGGTCATTGCGCCACACTTTTTCGTCCTCCAGCGCCGGGACCGGAATGTAGAGGATCGGAAAAACCAGATCGTCTCGGCCAAGTTCGGCCTCGCGCGCCAGGAAAGATTGAAACTCGAAACCGCAGTTCTGGCTCCGGAGCGCACGCGGCGTCACGATCGGAATGAAAAATGCCGATTGATGGATGCCTTGCGTGATCTCCTTCTCCCACAGGGTGCCGAGCGAGATCGCGGTCTTATCCTGCCAAATCCGGAACTCATTCTGTGAACGGCCAAGCTGCGCGCTCAACTCAGTCTGAATGGCGTCCCGCAGCGCGGACAATCCGCCCCTGGAGCCCAAGTCGTCCTCGCGCGAGTAACTGAAGAAGCCAACGAGGTCGGGAAGGTCGGCCAACGACGACATTAAGCCCCTCAATGGGGTTAGCACCAAAAATTTACGCTATGTTAACGCAAAAACGCCCGGCAACAAAGCATTCGCAACGTTGTCGCGGCGAACTACCGCATATTTGCCTACATACGCCCTGGCGCAGGCGTCCAAACGCGCCGTCGAGTTCACGACTGCGTATTGAGAAAGCTCCTGCCCCGCTCGACTATCCGGGATCAAGTCGCCAGCATTCTTTTGTACTTCGATCGGAATGTCTGCTTGTGGCCGATTGTGTTGAAAAAGTCGTGAGTTGCGCTGGATGATATTGGCTGATTCAGTCGCTGGGAGAAGCAGGACTGAAGGCTATGATGGGACATCGGCAAGTCGAACAGGCTGCGTTGTTCTATGAGTTCTCACTTGAGAGGCACATTCCAACCGATCATCTGTTGCGGTCGATCGACAGGTTCGTCGAACTCGGCGACTTGAGGCGGGATCTGGGCTCGTTCTACAGCACAATGGGACGGCCATCAGTCGATCCCGAACTGATGATCCGGATGCTGATCGTCGGCTATTGCTTCGGCATCCGCTCCGAGCGGCGCCTGTGCGAGGAGGTCCACCTTAATCTGGCGTATCGCTGGTTTTGTCGGCTTGGGCTCGGCGGCGGCGTGCCGGACCATTCCACGTTCTCGAAGAACCGGCACGGCCGCTTCCGCCAGAGCGACCTGTTACGGCGGCTGTTTGAGACAATCCTGCGGCGCTGCATCAAAGAGGGCTTGGTCGGCGGCGAAGGCTTTGCGGTCGATGCCAGCCTAATCAAGGCGGAAGCAAACCGGCAGAATGGCATCGAGGGGGACAAAGGACTTCCGCCGGAGACCACGGGACGCGCCTTCCAGGAGTATTTGGCCGTTCTCGACGACGCTGCGTTCGGTGCCGCGACCGAGGTCACGCCAAAGTTCATCTCGCCGGCGGATCCGGCGGCGCGCTGGACCGGAGCCCATGGCGGACAGGCCCTTCTTTGCTTACTCCACCAACTATCTGATCGACGTCGACAACGCGATCATCGTCGATGTCGAAGCGACCACTGCAATCCGGCAGGCCGAGGTTCTGGCTGCGAAACGCATGATCGAACGCTCGAAGGAACGCTTCGATCTGCATCCCGCCAAGCTCATGGGCGACAGCGCCTATGGCTCGGCCGACATGCTCGGCTGGCTGGTCGATGAGCAAGGCATCGAACCGCATGTGACCGTGTTCGATAGATCGGCCCGCAGCGACGGCACATTCTCGCGGGACGACTTCACCTATGACCACGACCGCGACATCTACGTCTGCCCTGGCGGGAGAACGCTGGCCACGACGGGAACGCGCGTGAATGACGGTGCGACGGTGATGTACCGTGCAAGCAGGCGTGATTGCGGAGCCTGTCCGTTAAAGCTTCGCTGCTGTCCAAAGGAGCCGGCAAGAAAAATACCTCGTTCCATCCACGAGGACGCGCGCGACATCGCCCGCAAAATCGCACAATCCCATGACGGGCGAACCTCGCGACGACTGCGCAAAAAAGTCGAAATGCTGTTCGCTCACCTCAAACGCATCCTCAAGCTAGATCGTCTGCGACTGAGGGGACCGAAAGGTGCCCGCGATGAGTTCCTCCTCGCAGCAACCGCCCAAAACCTCAGAAAACTGGCGAAACTGATACCGATGCCAAACATGCAGCCAGCCTGACACGCAAAGCTGGGCTGCACCTGCATCACTAAGCGCGATCCCGCTCCGGTTGGAACGATTGCTGCCGATTTTTTCAACGGAATCGGCCC